>Ga0214472_10002992_pt1 | contig 17982 bp, 21 predicted proteins | sample RVTome_6_FD_207662 | JGI IMG/M metagenome (GOLD analysis project Ga0214472, IMG submission 207662) | Soil microbial communities from uranium-contaminated site in the Upper Colorado River Basin, Wyoming, United States - RVT140D175 | ecosystem: Environmental > Terrestrial > Soil > Contaminated >...
AAGCAATCCACGTCGTCCGTCGTCATTGCGAGTGCGTAGCACGAAGCAATCCAGAAACTCGTCTGTCGTCATTGCGCCTGCCCGCCGTAGCTTTAGCGAAGGAGGGAGCGATAACGAACTTCGGATTTTTTCGGTAAAAAATTCGGAGCAATAAATCCAAAAAAAATTACAAAAACCATGCAATCAAAAATAACAAAAATAATAATTGCCACAATCATCGTTATCGGAGGTTTTTCTCTGTTCTATTTTTTCCAAAACAAAAGCGAAGCAGAAAAAAATCCAGTAGAATTTGATTTACCAAAAAGTTTTTTTGTAGATGAAAAAACCGAAATCGCCCTAAACTGGACAGACGACAACAAAGACGAAGACCTAATTATCCAATCAGACAAAAAAAGCTACTTTGGAATAAACAAATCCGAAATCTATTTTTCTGTTTCCAGTATAAACAAAAACACTCAAAATTTTAATTTACGATTTTTGTTTGGAGAAGAATCAGCAGAGCTAGAAAAAATAGAAAAAATAAATTCAGGTGGTGCAACGAGCAAATTATCTCAAACAGAAAATCCTTTTGTCAATTTTGACAATATGAAAGATTTTAAATCTTCTTTGTATATAGAGGACATTATCCAATCAGGACAAACCAATTATTACAAAGCCACAATCACCTACAACCCAAACACAAAAGGCGAATTTTATATAGAAGCCAAAGGAGAGCAAGGCGCTTACGGACTACTTGACCCATGGTACAATTCCACCGGTCTCGTTGGTTATTGGTCTTTTGACGGCGCCGACATAGACTGGTCCGCCACAACCGCCGAAGTAATAGACCGAAGCGGGCAGGGTAACCATGGAGACGCTGTTGATATGAGTAATACCGATGCAATCATCGGTAGAGTCGGTCAGGCGTTGGAGTTTGATGAAACCAATTATATTTTTATATTGGAAGATCCTAGTTTTGATTTTACGAGCCAAGATAATTTTTCTATAAGTGTGTGGGTAAACATGGATTTAAATACTGATAATTATGATCCGTTTGTAGGGAAAGCAGCAAGTTCCTCCTCTGATGGTTTTATGTTGCGACATAGCACTGATGGTAATATCAGTGCAAGACTGGAAGATACTACTGATACTAGCCAAGCCGTCGCTTTATCTAGCGGATATGATTATAGGGACGGACAATGGCACTATATAACGATGGTTGTTGATTGGACAATGAATGATATGAGTTTGTATATTGATGGTGTAAAAAGAGGACAAGATACCAATATTAGTGATATAGCTGAAATTGAAAACAATTATAATTTAAATATAGGGGCTTTGGGTTCAGGAGTTAAACTCAACGGGAAACTTGACGAAGTCGCTATCTTCAACCGCGCGCTTTCGCCCGACGAAATTACAGACTTGTATAGACTAGGTGGTAGAAAATCACAAATCAAAACCACAGGGACCAACAAAATGAAAATAAACACCTCAACCGTCAACCGCCTCACAGACAATCTCATTGGACATTGGACATTTGACGGCGCCGACATAGACTGGTCCGCCACAACCGCCGAAGTAATAGACCGAAGTGGAAACGGAAATAATGGCAATGCTATAAATATAGATACATCAAATACTGTCATCGGAAAAATCGGCCAAGCGTTATATTTTGAAAACGATTCAGATCGTATAGATTTTGATACTGACTTAGGGTCAAGTTTTAGCGAACTTACTGTAAGTGCTTGGGTTTATCCTACTTTAGCCCCAGATGGTTTAGGGAGGGTAGTTGTTTCAACATATGATTATGATATTAATCCAGCGCTTGCAAGAGGGTGGAGTTTAGAATCCCCGTTTGGTGCTGCTGATAGTATTCATTTTCGAGGACTTGATTCTTCTGGAAACCAGTTTATTGTAAATAAAAGTAATTTTTTTGCGGATAATTTAAATAAATGGACTCATGTGGTGGGTGTTTTTAAATCTTCAGAATCAGCAATTCTTTATATTGATGGAGTTAGTGTTAGTTTTGATACAAGTTCGGTTCCCTCAGAAATAGTTAATGGAGGAATATTTAATATTAGGATTGGAAGCAGAGCTGACAATACTATTCAAGGTCCATGGAGAGGATCTATAGACGAAGTTCGTATCTACGACCGTGCTTTATCCACAGACGAAATAACCGAACTCTATCAAATGGGCACCAAAAAATTCAAAATAAAATAAACAAAACAAAACAAAGCAAAAGTTGTTTCTGGATTGCTTCGGCTTCGCCTCGCAATGACGGGTGGGTGTGGATTGCTTCGGGCTTCGCCCTCGCAATGACGGACACCTGTCCGTCTCACCCGTCGTCTTTGCGAGGAGCTTGCGACGAAGCAATCCACGTCGTCACTCGTCCGTCGTCTTTGTGAAGACGATATGGATTGCTTCGGGCTTCGCCCTCGCAATGACGGGTGGGGGTGTGGATTGCTTCGGGCTTCGCCCTCGCAATGACGAATTTCCGAAAGAAATTCGTTGACGAACAGCCGAAGGCTGTTCGTCATTGCGAGCGGTAGCGAAGCAATCCACGTCGTCACTCGTCCGTCGTCTTTGTGAAGACGATATGGATTGCTTCACTTCGTTCGCAATGACGAACATTTGTCGTCATTGCGAGGAACGAACTTCGGATTTTCATAGAAAATTCGGAGCAATATATCCACAAATATCATCTAGAATATAAAAAAATGAAAGAAAAAACCGCTTATGTGTATATAATGTCAAATAAGAAAAACGGTACTATTTACACAGGAGTAACATCTAATTTGGAAAAAAGAGTTTATGAACACAAAAATAACATTGTGAAAGGTTTTACACAAAAATACAATGTTCATAATTTAGTATATTATGAATTTGGCGAGAATATATTATCAGCAATAGAAAGAGAAAAACAGATCAAAGGTGGTTCAAGAAAAAATAAAATAGAATTAATTGAAAAAGATAATCCTGAGTGGAAAGATTTGTCTGGTGAATTGTTTGGATGATTTTTATTAACGAGATATGGATTGCTTCGGGCTTCGCCCTCGCAATGACGGGTGGGTGTGGATTGCTTCCGGCTTCGTCCTCGCAATGACGAACACCTGTCCGTCTCACCCCTTCGTCTTTGCGAGGAGTGGAGCGAAGCGGAACGACGAAGCAATCCACGTCGTCCGTCGTCCGTCGTCTTTGTGAAGACGACATGGATTGCTTCGTTCCTCGCAATGACGAAAAGCTTTGCTTTTCGTCTACGAATTTTGCTTCGCAAAATTCGTCAACGAACAGCCTTTGGCTGTTCGTCATTGGTCGTTGCGCAATAACGGACACCTGTCCGTCATTGCGAGGAGTGGAGCGAAGCGGAACTTTGATGCAATCCAGTTTTTTTAAAATTCATTTTAGATAATTTAAAAACTAGCTTGTAATTACAAGCTAGTTTAACATTTTCAGCCTGATATTTTTTTAATTAAGTCGAAAAATTTATAAACATATTTTAGCTTTGTAAATAAAGGTCTTTGGTTTATACTAAACTCAAATGGTAAAGAAAATTGTGAAACTATTAAATAAAGAAATTAGCGGACTACATGAGGCCGCTTATCTTTTGGGTGCATTTGCTTTTATGTCCCATCTTTTAGCTCTTTTAAGAGATAGGTCTTTGGCTCACTTTTTTGGAGCAGGGCAAACACTTGATATTTATTATGCTTCATTTAGGATTCCAGATTTTCTTTTTATTACAGTCGCATCTATTGTTTCTATTTCTGTTCTGATTCCATTTATTTCAGACAGAGAACAAGAAAATAAAAAAGAAGAACAAAAATTTATCAATAGTATTTTTACTTCTTTTTTTGCTTTTATGACTGCAACCAGTGTTGTTGTATTTTTCTTAATCCCAATTATTTTAAAATATGTTTTTCCTGGGTTTGATGAACAAGCATTAAACGAAACTATCAAATTAACTAGAATTTTATTATTATCCCCTTTTCTTTTAGGTCTTTCAAATCTTTTTGCCAGTATTATTCAAGTAAACAAAAAATTCTTGGTTTATGCTATCAGCCCACTTTTATATAATCTAGGTATTATTGTCGGTATCTTTTTCTTTTATCCTGTTTTTGGGCTTAAAGGTTTGGTTTTTGGGGTCGTATTTGGAGCATTTTTACATCTATTTATTCAGGTGCCAGTAGCAATGGAAATAGGTCTTTTTCCAAAGTTTACAACAAAAATAAATTTTAAAGATGTAAAAAAAGTGGTTTTACTTTCACTTCCACGCACTCTTACAATGTCTGCTAATCAAATTTCTTTATTTGCTTTGATTGGGTTTGCTTCCACAATGGGAGTAGGAGCGATTTCAATATTCAATTTTTCTTACAATATTCAATCCGTCCCACTTAGTATTATTGGTGTTAGTTATTCTGTCGCAGCCTTTCCTACATTAGCAAAACTATTTTCAAGAGGGGAAACAGAAAAATTTTTGGCACAAATAATTTCGGCCGCGAGACATATTATTTTTTGGTCTATCCCAGCACTTATTTTGTTTATTGTTCTTAGAGCTCAGATAGTTAGAACAATATTAGGAACAGGAGAATTTGATTGGTCGGCAACCAGATTAACGGCCGCTTGTTTGGCTCTATTTGCTTTATCTGTGGCTGCCCAGAGCTTAGTTTTGCTCTTTGTAAGAGGGTATTATGCTATGGGTAATACAAAAAGACCTTTATTTGTAAATATATTTTCTTCTGTTATGATTATCGTTTTCTCAGTTATTTTGAGTTGGGCGTTTGTTAATATAGATATTTTTAAATATTTTATGGAAGATATTTTGAGAGTGAGTGATGTTGGAAATACAAAAGTGCTTATGTTGGCGCTTGGTTATTCTTTAGGAACAACACTAAATGCAATACTTTTGATTTTACTGTTTCAAAAAGATTTTAAACAATTTGTTTTGTCTATTTCTAGAACTTTTTGGCATAGTTTGTCAGCATCTATTGTGATGGGGTTTGTTGCTTATCAGTCTTTGGTATTTTTTGGATATTTGTTAGATATAAATACAGTCGCAGGGATTTTCTTGCAAGGACTTTTTGCAGGACTAATAGGTATCGTGGCTGGTATCGTTGTTTTAGCCCTTTTGAAAAATAATGAACTAAAAGAAATAAGAAAGTCTTTGAATATGAAAATTTGGAAGAGTGGGGTTATTATTCCAGAAAAGCGAGAGCTTTAGAAATAATTCCAAAATTGGCGAATTTCTTTGTCGGCTTCGGAAAAAATATTTTCACTGTATGTTTATACAGCTCAAATATTTTTTTCTCGCCTCCGCGAACTGTATTCAATTTTGGAGTTATTTTTTGTCGTCATTGCGAGCGAATTTAAAAAACAGAAGCCGGGTTTCCAAACACCCAGAATTCCTATCGGAACAGGGAGGTGTTTTGAAACCCGGCTTCTGTTTTTTAAACTCGCGTGGCAATCCAAAATCATTTACTTCTATCATAAAAAATGTTAAAAATACAGCAGGAAATTTTTTGTAAAATTAAACAAACACAAAGGAGAATGTTATGAAATTTGTAAATTGTGTCGGAGCTATAAATGAAAGAGAAGTCGAAGAAATTTTTACTTTTAATGATACAAAAGAATCGGTAAGGCTTATGGTTATGCCAAACGGATTTCAAAGAAAATTTCCTGAGAAATTTCCTTTTGGAAACAACCCTGAAGCTATGGCTGATATTAACGACGAGGCAAACGCAGGACCTTTCCAGTTTTTGGTTATTTTTTACGAAGAATAGCACTTTCAAGCTTCAAAAAAGACTAAACCCGTCAAAGAGACCTGTTCTCGTTTGGCGGGTTTCTTCTTTTATTCTTAATTCGTAATTCATGATTCATTTTGATATAATATCTCCATTATGGAACAAACAGTTTTATATAGAAAATACAGACCGAACAATTTTAAAGAAGTTTTGGGACAAGACCATATTGTTAAAGCTCTAAGTGGAGCAATAAACTTGGGAAATATTTCTCATGCATATCTTTTTGCTGGGACAAGAGGAACGGGAAAAACCAGTATTGCAAGAATTTTGGCAAATGAAATCGGCACTACCAACAACGACCTTTATGAAATAGACGCAGCGTCAAACCGCGGGATTGACGATATCCGAGAGCTTCGCAATTCTGTGAGTGTTTTGCCTTTTGAATCAGAATACAAAGTTTATATTATAGACGAGGTCCATATGCTCACCAAAGAAGCCTTTAATGCGCTTTTGAAAACACTAGAAGAGCCACCTAAACATGTTGTTTTTGTTTTGGCCACAACAGAAATAGAAAAATTGCCAGACACTATTGTTTCTCGCTGTCAGAGTTTTACTTTTAAAAAACCATCACACAATGTTTTGAAAGAAATGGTTTTGAATGTTGCAAAAAAAGAGGGTTTTAAAATAGAACCAGCATCAGCCGATTTGATTGCAGTTTTAGGTGATGGGTCTTTCCGAGATACTCACGGGATTTTGCAAAAAATAATTTCCTCATCGGCAGACAAAAAAATAAGCGTTGAAGAAATAGAAGAAATCACAGGTGCACCAAAAGGTGATTTGGTAAACAACTTTATTTCTGCGATTGCAGAAAAAGAAACAGAAAGGGGATTAAAGGCGATAGAAAAAGCAGTAGAGGGAAATGTAGATATGAAAATTTTTGCAAAATTGATTTTGCAAAAAATGAGAGCGATTTTGCTTTTGCGATATGCAAAAGATTTGGAAAAACAAATTAAAGAAGAATTTTCTGAAAAAGATTTTGATTTTCTTTTAGATTTAGCAAAAAGCAAAGACTCAAATATTTCCTCAAATACAATCAGCGAAATATTGGAAACTTATAATCAAATAGGGAAGGCGTATATAAATCAACTTCCTTTGGAATTAGTATTGGTGAAATTGATTCAAGAGTAGAAAAAAAGTTTACAGTTTACAGTAGATAGTTTAAAAATAGACAGGACGGACTCGCTCCACGAATCCGTCCGTCATTGGTCGTTGCGCAATGACGGACCCCCTGTCCGTCATTGCGAGGAGTGGAGCGAAGCGGAACGACGAAGCAATCCATAAAGTCCTCGTTCGTCGTCTTTGTGAAGATGATATGGATTGCTTCGTCGTAAACTCCTCGCAAAGACGACGAGCATTCGTTAAAATGTCCAGACTCCGACCTCTGTTTTTGGTTATCTATGTTGAAAAAATAAGTATTTTAAGTTATAGTTTATTGCAATATTGCGAGATCGTCTAATGGTAGGACTGCGGTTTTTGGTACCGCCTATCTAGGTTCGAATCCTAGTCTCGCAGCAAAAACAATAAAAATCAACATTTAATCGTGTTGATTTTTATTGTTTTTTGCTATAATTAATCTATGTCAAAAAACATAATCTATTTAATAATTTTAGTTTCTATTATTGGGATTGTTTGGTCTTGGAATAATAGAGAAAAGTTGTTTTCAAATATAAATACATCTTTATCCGTAGAATGTACAGCAGACCAAAGAAACGCCGATTTTTGTATTGAAATATACAAACCAGTATGTGCTACTGTAAATATACAGTGTATCAAAGCTCCTTGCGACCCGATAAAAGAAACTTTTGCAAATTCTTGCAAAGCGTGTAGCAACCCTCTTGTGAGTTCTTATAAAGAAGGGGAGTGTGAGGTTGAAAAGACAACAGAAAAATCACACAAAGATATTTCTTATAATATAGAAGGAGAATCTTTTTTATTGAAAGACGGATATTCGGAAGAAACAGTTTTACTTAATTCTGCTTCTAAAATAATCACTCGTTATTTTGGAAATGAAGCAGTAGGAGATTTGAACGGAGACGGAAAAGAAGATGTGGCTTTTCTCTTAACACAAGAAACAGGAGGAAGTGGAGTCTTTTATTATGTAGTAGTTGCTCTTAAAACAAACACAGGATACAAAGGAACAAACGCGATATTTTTGGGCGACAGGATTGCTCCACAGACAACAGAAATAAGAGACGATATTTTGATTGTTAATTATGCAGACAGAAATATAAACGAGCCTATGACAACAAGTCCATCTGTGGGTGTTTCTGCTTATCTAAAAATAAATAAAGAAAATTTGGAAAAAATAAAACCACTTTCATATGGAGAGCAGGTTTTGTGGGGAGATGTTGTGATGGGACACGAAACAAGGGTTTTTAAACCTTGTTCTTTTGAAGCGAATGAATATTGGATTTTAGGAAATTCTCCGGTATATAGCGAAATGCTGAGTGCTTATCAAGATTGGGTTGAAACACAAGAAAATCCTTACGAACCTTTGTTTGTCGTAATTTCTGGTGAAATAACAGATGCTCCGACAGATGGTTTTGGTGCAGACTATGATAATGGTTTTAATGCTAAACAAATAATCAAAATTATTCCTAACGGGATATGTAAATAAATTATTAGTTAAATTTAAAATAAAATGAAAAAAATAATCTACATTTTAATAATCGTCTTAATAGTCTTTTGGGGCTGGGAGTTTTTGAAACAAGGAACAGAAAAATCTTTAGATAAACCAATTTCTTGTGAGGAAAACAAGGGAACTTGGTTAAGTAATTTTAATGAGTGTGAATATATCTCTCAAACTTGGTGTGAAGAAAATGACGGAGATTTTTTTGAATGCGAATCTGCTTGTAGAAATACTGGAGCAGAGATTTGTACATTGCAGTGTGTACCTGTTTGTAAATTTTTAAATATCACAAATAGCGAAACAAAAATTACTAATTTTGAAGAATGTGCGGATGCAGGAAATCCTGTGATGGAAAGTTATCCTAGACAATGTCGCGATGAGGAGGGTAATCTTTTTGTTGAAGATATTGGTAATGAATTGGGAAAAATAGATTTAATTCGTCTAGATAGTCCACGACCAAATGGAAAAATAACTAGCCCTTTGGTTGTGAGTGGGGAAGCGAGAGGAAATTGGTTTTTTGAAGCAAGTTTTCCTTTGATTCTTACAGATTGGGACGGAAGAATTATTGCACAAAGTATTGCCACTGCTAAAACAGACTGGGTGACAGAAGACTTTGTTCAGTTTGAAGGGACTTTGGAATTTGAAATACCAGAAAATATAGGAGATTTTTCTAAGAGAGGAAGTTTGATTTTGAAAAAAGACAATCCGTCTGGTTTACCAGAAAATGATGATGCTCTAGAAATATCAGTGTATTTCTGGTAAAAACACAAAACACAAATTCCAAAGATTTTTTTTCTGAAAGAAAAAAGCAACGACACAAACAAAACACAATTACTAAAACACAAACAATAAATTTCGCGAAGCGAAATTCGCCTTTATATTCGTAGCCATTTGTATTATTTGTAAAATTCGTATACCCCCACACCTTTTAGATTATTGCTTTATGAAAAAAAATAAGATGCTAATAATATAATTATATTAATAATAATCTAAAAGGTGTGGGGGTATACTGGTATGTTTACCTTAATTTTCCCCAGATTTTATTTTGTAGAAATATATAAATTAGGTATATAATATTACATATGAGAAAAGACCCAAATAAAATTTATAAATGGTATAAAGATAGACCTACCTTAATAGCTCTTATTTCTGGATTTTTTAGTACCCTCATGACCCTTCTCAATGTTTTCTTTAAGGGTTAATAATCCACATTTTTTGTTATTTTTAAAAATTAATCTGCTATAATATTTAGCAGATTTTTTTTGTTAGGTAAATTAATTACTTGATATGTTTTTAATAAAAGAGTATTATTTTAAATAGAAAAAATCTTCATACGGGGTGGGGATTGTTGAAAAAAAGGAGAAATTATGCAAACAGGCAAATCCGTTTCTATTAGAAAAACCGAGGAAGTTTTTGAGTCGTTGGTATCTGCTGGATCAGGAGGGGAAATTTGGCAAAGAAATATCCATGGAGCTTTCCGGCAAAATCGTGCATCTGGTGAGGTACTCAGTCCTCCTGCCAATGGAAAAGTTGAGGTGGCTATTGTCGGTCTTCCTAAATTTTACGGCAAGGGGTACATGATCCCTTGTGATGCTGTTTTCTAAAACTGCTCTTTTCTCGTCGTGTTTTCGCCACACTTCTTGTAAGTGTGGCGATTTTTTTTGTGTTATAATTTTTATGATTATGCAAGAAAATTACAAAATAAAAATAGAAGTTTTCGAGGGCCCTTTAGACTTGCTCTTAAACTTAATAGAAAAAAGAAAGCTTTTTATAAATGATATTTCTTTGTCTCAAATAGCCGATGATTACATTCAGTATATAAAAAATAGTGGTAATATTTCTGTGCGAAATTCTGCTGATTTTGTTTTGATTGCGTCTACTCTTATGTTTATTAAATCAAAATCTCTTTTACCAACCCTTAACCTAACATTAGAAGAAGAACAAAGTATTGAAGATTTAGAAGGAAGGTTAAAGGTTTACAAAAGAATGAAAGAATTGAGTAAGCATATAGAACAAAGATTTGGAAAACAAATTATTTTTACGAAATCAGAGACTAGAAGTTTTGACCCTGTTTTTTCTCCTGATGAAAAAATAACAAAGAAAAACTTATTTATTCTTATAAAAGAAGTCTTAAAAAATATTCCTATTCAAGAAATAATCCCCAAAGCTGTGGTCAGAAAAGTTATCAGCTTGGACGAAGTAATAGACGATTTAACAAACAGAATTAAAGCCAATATAAAAATGAGTTTCAGAGATTTTTCTAATATAGGAAAAGCAGAAAAAATAAATATTGTTGTAAGTTTTTTGGCGATGTTAGAATTGGTAAAGCAGGGAATAGTATCAGTGAAACAAAATTCAAATTTTGGTGATATTGATATTGAAAACACAGAGATAGATGTCCCTGTTTATTAATTCGGCTATGCGATAGCTGTGGTTAAGCCATTTTTTAATATATTTATCATAATTTATGAAAGGAGATATTTTCCATATTATAAATAGAGGTGTTGATAAAAGAGTTATTTTTAATGATAATGATGATTATACAAGATTTTGTAATAATTTAGAGGATTTTAATGATAAAAGAAATGTAGAAGAATCATATTATAATAGGACAAAACTTAAAGAGATTTTTGTAAAAAATGATAAAAATAAATTAGTTGATATTCTTTGTGTTGTATTAATGCCTAACCATTTTCATATTTTGGCACGAGAAAAGATCGATGGAGGAGCAAGTTTGTTTTCAAAAAAAATAACAAGTGGTTATACACAAGCGTTTAATTTAAAAAATAAAAGAAGCGGGGTACTTTTTCAAGGAAGAACTAAAAAAATTCTGGTCGTAAAAGATGAGCATTTTTATATACTCCCTTTTTATATTTTTTCCAATCCTATAAAATTATTAGAATCAAATTGGAAAAAGGAAGGTTTAAAATCATTGTCTAATGTAAAAAAATTTATTAAAAACTATAAGTGGTCTAGTCTAAATAACGAAAAATTAAAACAAATTATTGATAGAAATAAATTTTTAGATATTTTTAATGTTGAAAATGAAAAAAAGTTTATAGAGGATTTTGATAATTGGTTAGAATCTTTTGGCTGATTAAAATTTTATGGCTTAACCACGGCTATCGCATAGCCGAAAATAAATAAAAAAATGGAAGAAAAAAGATTTCAAAGAAAAATAGAAAATTTTGTTTGTGAAAATTGTGGTGAAAAAGTAGAGGGAGATGGTTATACAAATCATTGTCCGAAATGTCTGTGGAGTAAACATGTAGATATTAATCCCGGAGATAGACAGGCTGTTTGTGGTGGAATGATGAAACCGATTGGTTTAGAAAACAAATCTGATATTTTTTATGTTGTACAAGAGTGTGTTAAGTGTGGGCATATTCGCCGAAACAAACTCGCAAAAGGTGATTCTTTTGATGAGGCAATAAAATTGTTTAATAACAATTAATTTTTTGTGTTTTAAAAAGCTCTCGCAATATGCGAGAGCTTTTATTTAAACTCAAGTATTTATATTTTCTCCCACATTTTTGTGTTCTAGTGAGTGAAAATAAGGACAAATATTTTCCCTCACTTTTTTTGAAAGAGCAAAGTAGCCACGACTGGCAAATGCAAATGTGTGCCCATTGTGATTAGGAATAGGGCAGTCTTCGCAGTTTGTTTCGATGGAAATCAGAATTTCTATTATTGGCCAGAGAAAAATTACAATAAAGACAAAAAACAATGCGATGATTAAAATTTTCGTCATAAAAGCACCTATTCTTGAATGTTTTAGAGCAGACTTTTACAAATTTTTCTTCTCACCCTGGGTATAAAAGCGAAAAGACCTAAGATCATCAAAATACTGTGTTCTTTGTTAGGGTGCGAGCATTCTTGTGATTTTTTTGTCCCTCTGTTTATTCTAAGAGGGTTTTCATACTTCAGCATCGCCAAAAAACCAGAACCAAGCCACAAGAAAATGAACAGAATCACCCCAACTATCTGAGGGTTTAAATAATTTTTGATGTGGTAAATTTCCATAGCATCCACTCCTTATTTTTAGTGATTTATGTTAATATACTTATATCTAATTTAAGAATAGAAAACAAATGATAGATAGTCAAGCTAAAAAAATAATAACTCGTTTTCCTCCGTCTCCGACAGGAAATTTGCATGTAGGAAGTGCTAGAACTGCACTTTTTAATTATATTTTTGCCAAACAAAATAATGGTGAAATGCTTTTTCGTTTGGAAGACACAGATAAGGCTCGTTCAAAGCCAGAATTTGAAAAAGATATTTTAAATGGTCTTGAATGGTTGGGTATTGAATATGATAAATTGAAAATGTTTCGTCAATCTGAAAGAGGAGATATTTATAAAAAATATTTAGAAAAAATGATATCTGAGGGAACAGCTTATGTTTCAAAAGAAGAAAATATAAAAGAGGGTGGCAGGACAGAGGTAATTCGTTTTAAAAACCCAAACAAAAAAGTTGTTTTTAATGATTTGATAAGAGGAGATATAGAATTTAATACAACAGAGTTGGGTGATTTTGTAATCGCAAAAAGTGTAGATGAACCACTTTATCATCTCACTGTAGTGGTGGACGATTTTGAGACAGGTATAACCCACATAATTCGTGGAGAAGACGGAATTTCAAATACTCCTCGTCAAATTTTAATTCAAGAAGCAATTGGAGCACCTCGTCCAGTTTATGTCCACATGCCATTTAGTTTAGCACCAGACCGTTCAAAACTTTCTAAAAGATTTGGAGCTGTCGCTGTTACTCAATACAAAGAGATGGGTTATTTACCAGAAGCGATGGTTAATTATTTAATGCTTTTGGGTTGGAATCCTGGGACAGATCAAGAAATTTTTTCAATAGACGAATTGATTGAACAATTTGATATAAATAAAATTCAAAAAGGCGGAGCGATTTTTGATATTGTAAAATTAAATTGGATAAACAAAGAATATATAAAAAAAATGTCTGACAATGATTTTAAGAAAAAAGTAGGAGAGTTTTTACCAGATAAATTAAAAGATAAAAATATAGATAAAATCTTACCTATTATAAAAGAGCGAATCGAAAAATTTGGCGATATAAAAAATATGGTAGAAGAAGGGGAGTTTGATTATTATTTTGATAACCCAGAATATGAAGAGGGTACTTTGATATGGAAAAACTCTGATAAAGAAACCACAATAAAACATTTAAAGAAAATTATTGATATACTTGACAATGTATCAAAATTTAATTCTAATGATATTAAAGAGAGTCTTTGGAATTATGCATCAGAGCAGGGAAGAGGGGATGTACTTTGGCCTATGAGATATGCTTTATCAGGAAAAGAAAAATCACCAGACCCTTTTACTTTGGCTGAAATTTTGGGCAAAGAAAAAACTATTGAAAGATTAAAAATTGCCATAGAAAAATTGTCTTAAACTTAAAGATTAAAATAAAAATGAATTTTTTTTTAAAAAAAGAAATATTATCATTGATTATTTTAAGTATATTTTTTATACCTTCTTCTTCTAATGCTTCTAAGGTAGAAGAATTGAAAAATCAAATAGAAAATAAAAATCAAAGCATAGGGGATTTGGAAAAGGAAATTGCTGAATATCAACAAACTATAGACAAGGTTGTTGAAGAAAAAAATACTTTGAGCAATGATGTGTATATATTGAATTTGAGCCAAAAAAAACTAACTAGTAATATCACTTTGACTAATAATAAAATATACGCAACAACTTTGGATTTAGAAAAATTATCTCTTGATATAGGAGATAAAGAAAAAAAAATTTATAACAACAGCAATGCTTTGTCAGAATCAATAAGACTGATGAATGAAGCAGATTCAAAATCTCTTGTTGAAATTATACTTTCTTCAGAAAAAATATCTGATTTTTTGGGTAGTTTTGAATCATTACAAAGATTCCAAACAGGAGTGAGAAAAAATACAGCCGAACTAATAAGTTTAAAAGTAAATTTGGAAGAAAATAAAGAAGAAATAGAGCAAAAAAAAAGAGAATTATTAAATTATCGTTTTGATTTATCCGACCAAAAACAAGCAGTTGAAATAAATAAAAAAGAAAAAGACCAACTTTTGTCTTTAACAAAAAACAAAGAATCAAACTACAAAAAAATTTTAGAAGATAAACAAAAACTAATGGAAGAGTTTGAACAAGAGATTAAAAATCTTGAATCTCAAATAAAAGTAGAAATTGACCCCAACAGTTATCCTGATGCTGAAAAAGGGATTTTAGCTTGGCCTTTAGATAAAGTTTATATAACTCAATATTTTGGAAATACTCTTTTTTCAAAATTAAACGCACAGGTTTATAATGGTAAAGGGCACCCTGGGGTTGATTTGAGAGCGTCTTCTTGGACAAAAGTTAAGTCTGCTGGAGCTGGTATTGTGAAAGGAGTAGGAGATACCGACACCACTCCTCCAAAATGTTATTCTTATGGAAAATGGATTTTAATTGAACATGATAATGGTTTATCTACTCTTTATGCTCATTTATCTTTAATAAAAGTAAGCGCGGGTCAGGTAGTAAATACAGGTGATTTGATTGGTTATAGTGGAAATACGGGATATTCAACAGGTCCACATCTTCATTTTAGTGTTTATGCTACTAGTGGTGTTCAGATAGAACAATTTACAAAAAGTATAAATTGTAAAGATAAATATATTCCAATTGCTCCTTATAATGCATATATTAATCCACTAAATTATCTTCCTAAATACTAAAATATAATCCGAATATACGAATTTTATCCGAATACTACGAATATTACGAATAATGACGAAGTAATCAACTTTATTGTTTTGTAAATAGAGGTTATAATATTTTATATGTTTAATACAAATAAAAATTCTGGTTTTGTTAAATTAATTTTGATTATAATAATCACTATTATTGTTTTGAGTTATTTAGGATTTAACTTACGAGCAATAGTAGAATCTCCTGAGACTCAAGGTAATTTGGGTTATGTTTGGGGTTTAACAGTAGGAGTTTGGGATAATTATATTGGATCACCTGTAATGTATTTATGGAATGATATATTTATTGATTTGATGTGGAATCCTTTTGTAGAAAATTTAGAAAGAAATAAAAGGGGAGAACCAAGCACTATTGAAGAGATGGCGCCTGAGACTATTCCTATTAGATAGTTTTTAGTAGTTTTATGTTTTGAAATTTTGAAATTTTGAAATTGTTTGGAATTTGGAATTTTGGTTTTGAAATTTCAAAAATTTTAGAATAAAATTTTTGTTATGTGGGATTTTTTATTAGTTGTCTTTATGTTTTTATTCATAGTTGGTCTATGGCTTTTTACTATTGGTTTATAAAATATAATTTATAACGAATCTTTTTCCGTCATTGCTTCGTCGTAAACTCCTTGCAATGACGGAAAATTTGCTCCGCAAATTCGTCCGTCGTCGTCATTGCGAGGAACGAAGCAATCTATGGCATGTATTTTTTATCTAATTTATTTATTGTAGTAGGACAAAAGGTATATTGTGCGACACTAATATAATAAATAAACAAGGTCCAAAAAGACCTTTTCCCGATTACATAGGTATCATACTACCTGTATAGCTAAAACAAAAACTCTTTTTCTTCTTCTAATAGAGATATAATGTCATCAAAAAATTCTTCAAACTCTGGAAATAATTTTATTTTGTCTTTTTTATTTTCAATTAACATTTCTATTGTTATATTTTTTTCTTTCCAAGTTCTTCCGCCGTTTGTATAAATATTTAATATTGGTTCAATTTTATCCAACGCATAGACGAATTTTGCTTCGTCCAAATCTTTCTTTTCATATTCCTCAATTAAATTAAAAATTTCTGGGAACTCTGAAAATTCTTGTTTCATTTTTATTAAAGATTCTTTTTCCCTTTTCTCTTTGTTATTTTTTAAAAATTTATCTTTTGTGTAGATATATGTATCTCCTGCATAAACTTCAACTAAATCATGAACAAGAGCGTATTTAATAATAAGACCAAGATCTAGCTTTAAATTGTTTGTAGACACAATATACCAAGACAACATCGCTAGTTGATAACTATGTTCTACATCGTTTTCCCGTCTATCTCCCCCATTTGAGTGTATTACACGCTCAATATCGCGAAATTTGTTGAGTAACTTTACAAAATTTATTACATTTGGAAGTTCTAATTTCATCTATTTTTAAAAACCAGGCTTTAATCTTAAGAAGCATCAGGTATAATGAGCCAAGCTAGAATATAAAAAACAATAACAGGAATTATGGCCGTTATAAGAGCAATAAATATAAAGCTGAGTCTTACAAGAGTAGGATCCAAATCGAAAGTCTCTGCTATTCCCCCACAAACACCCGCTATTTTTCTATCATTTTTTGATAAATGTAGTTTTTTAATTTTGTTCATATATAAACATTTAACACCAATTAGATATAAAAAGCAATAAAAAAAAGCCGGTATTTATATACCGGCTCAAAAAGAACACTTCGTAAAATTAAATTTGGGCGATAGGAGGAATCTCGTGAGAAAACTTCTTTTGGCGTTTCCCTCCTCGTTTGCCATGGCTTCTACCCCAACAAATCCTTCGCTCAATAGAGTAGAGGTCTCGACGACCTTTTTTCGGAGAAATTTGTTGGAGGGAGGATTGACCCTTTCTTGTTTCGGAAACTTTTGTAATTTTCGGATAATCCGAAAAAATATAAAAATTTTCCGACTGTTCCTGAAGCCATTTTTCGTAGGCTTCAAGATATTCCGGGTCATCGAGACTCAGCAATCCATCATTTTCAAAGAAATCTCCGTCACTACTTGTTGATTCTGGCAAAGAATCATTTATTGTTTCATGTATTTCAGAAGACCTACATGAACCGAGGACAGAATATGACTTTGGGTGAAGTTGGATAACGAGCATATCATCACCACCTTCATTTAAACCAAAACCACATTCCTCAGGAATTTCTTCTCCTGTGAGGCCCCGAAAATTGCAGAAAATGTGGTTGATGTCAGTAATCATCATTAATGTGTTCATCTCCTTCTCCTTTTTGAGAGGAGTTTTAAGAAAAATTTTCCGAGCCTTATATATGCATAAGGTAAGTGAAATTTTTCTTAAAACGACAAAGTTAGACGACAATTTTGGAGATTTAAATCCCTTTACAGTTTTTGGCTGGACTGTATCCCCTACTCTCCACTTCTTCTTTTGTCTCAAACCAAATTTTGTTTTCTTCTTTTATTGTTTGCGCACCCGAACACCAAGGTAAATGATATTTTGAGCCTGTTTTTGAAGCAACATAGTTCCCTTTTATATTATTATTTTCGGGCGAAAAATCACCTATTAGAGCTGTGTCTCTATTAAAATTTTCTATTTGTAAGGGTTTTGTATTTTCATCAATTTTTGACAACCTACCTAACCCAAAAGATGCCGTTGCAATAAAAATAACAAGTAATGCTATAAAAATATCTTTATTTTCAATAATATCTGTTATTAACCGTATTAGATAATATAAGAATCTAACCATAACCTCGAAATAACAAACCCTGGCGCGCCAATTATTTTTCTAAATTTTTAATGATTTTTTAAATATTTTTTT
>Ga0214472_10002994_pt1 | contig 17976 bp, 11 predicted proteins | sample RVTome_6_FD_207662 | JGI IMG/M metagenome (GOLD analysis project Ga0214472, IMG submission 207662) | Soil microbial communities from uranium-contaminated site in the Upper Colorado River Basin, Wyoming, United States - RVT140D175 | ecosystem: Environmental > Terrestrial > Soil > Contaminated >...
CTTCCGCCATACCGCCGACGACACGAGCACGATTTCCAGCAGCTACATCCTCGACCTGCACATCGACCGTGACGGGGAACTGTGGATCGCCACGATCGCGGGCATCGACCTCTACGACCGGGACATGCAGTGCTTCCATCGCGTCGGCGGTGAAGGATCGGGACTGCGGGAGAACCGCGTCACCGCCCTCGCGGAGGACACTTCGGGAAGGCTGTGGATCGGCACCGACGGCGGCGGAATCCACTGGCTCGATCGAGGGGATCGCGTGATCCACGCCTTCGACTCGATGCCGGGCGACGCCGTGCTTCGCGACGGTATCGACGTCCTGACTCTTAGCGTCGATGTTGAGCAACGTCTCTGGGTTGGCGCGCGAACGGGGCTCTTCTGCGTGGATACGCGCAGCGGAAAGACCGAAAAAATTGGCTCGCTGAGCGAGGTCAATGCCATCCACCGGGATCGCCGCAACGATCTCTGGGTCGGAACTCTGGGCTCCGGGCTCTACCGCCTGGACGGCCTTTCGAACGAATTCGTTCATTACCCAAGCAGGCTGAACGACGATGGAACACCCAGCAGCGACGGCATCAACGACATCTACGAAGCTCAAAATGGAAAGATTTGGATCGCGAGCAAGGGTGGCCTCGACACCTTCGACCGCGATCTCGCGCGCTTCCGTCGGTACCAGAACAACCCACTGGATCCGTCGAGCCTCACCGACAAGCAGGTTCGCAAGATCTTCGAAGATGAATCCGGAGTGATCTGGTTAGGAACCGAGGTGGCGGGCATGGCGAAACTCATCGTCGGCGACCATCGCTTTCCCCATTATCGCCTGGTTCCGCGCGATCTCGACAGCGCCAGCGCTACCGTCGTTCGCGCCATGGTGCAGGATCAAGAAAGTTCGACTTGGATCGGCACGGAGGGTGGCGGCCTCGTTCGCATGGACTCGGCTACGGGTAGGCTCCGGCAATACCTCAACGATCCCAACAATCCCAATTCGCTTCGCATGGACTACGTCCGCGCACTTCTGCTCGATGACGACGGGACGGTTTGGATCGGCACCGACGGCCAAGGCGTCGACGTGTTCAATCCCAGGACTGGTCGATTCACTCATCTGCCAGTGGATCCCGACGAACCGCGAGCGCTGGGACATGGCAGCGTGCAGCTGCTCTGGAAGGACCGGCGCGGAGACATCTGGGTGGGGACCTATGGTGGCGGCCTCTATCGCTACTCAAAGCCGGAGAAGCGATTCTTCGCCTACAAGAACGATCCCACCGATCCCAACAGCCTCGGCAGCGACTATGTCTACAGCATCTATGAAGACGGCGACGGTATCCTATGGCTGGGTACCGATGGCGCCGGCCTGAATCGCTTCGATCCGAACAGCGGTGAATTCACACAATTTTCCAGGAGCCGCAACGATTCCAACAGCATCATCAACGACTTCGTTCTCTGTATCAGTGAAGACCGCAATGGGATGTTGTGGCTCGGCACCGACGGCGGCCTCTGTTCGTTCGACCGCGAGACGGGCAACTTCCGCCGCTACACAGAGATGGACGGTCTGCCCAACAACGTCATCTACGGCGTTCTCGAGGATCGCAACGGTGATCTCTGGGTCAGCACGAATCGCGGACTCTCCCGGAGGAACGTAAACGATCACTCGTTCAAGAACTACGATACGAGCAACGGTCTACAGAGCAACGAATTCAACGGGGGCGCCTATTATCGCGCCGCGGACGGCCGCCTCTACTTCGGAGGAATCAACGGCTACAACGCCTTCTATCCCGAGAACATCCGTGACAACCCCCACGCGCCACATGTTGCACTCACGGATTTCCGTCTGTTCAACGAGTCCGTACGCCCCGGTGAGAAGGTCAAGGGGAAAACGCTTCTCTCGCGCTCTATCGGCGAGACGAGCGAGGTCACACTCTCTTACGACCAGACCGTGCTCTCGTTCGAGTTCGCGGCGATGCACTACGTGCATCCTCACATGAACAGCTATGCCTACATGATGGAAGGATTCGAGGAGCGTTGGAACTATGTGGGCAACCACAACTACGCCACCTACACGAACCTTCCTCCTGGTCAGTACATCTTCCGTGTACGGGCGTCGAACAACGACGGCGTCTGGAACAATCTCGGCACGACTCTGTCCATCACCGTCACGCCTCCCTTCTGGCAGACGTTGTGGTTCAGATTCACGGTTCTCCTCGCTACCGTCCTCTCCGGCTGGGGGGTTTTCCGCCTGCGGACGCGCGCCATGCTCGAACAGAATCGCATGCTCGAGCTGCGTGTCCGAGTGAGGACCGACGAGCTCGAACAGGAAGTCCATGAGCGCCGTCGCACGGAGCTCGCCCTGCAGGAAGCCAAAGAAAGCGCAGAGGCCGCCAACAAGGCGAAGAGTCAATTCCTCGCCAACATGAGCCATGAGATCCGAACACCCATGAACGGCGTGCTGGGCATGACCGACCTACTGCTCGACACCAATCTTACCGAGGAACAGCGCGAGTTCGGATCGATTGTTCAAGAGAGCGCGTCGTTGCTGCTCGCCATCATCAACGACATTTTGGACTTCTCGAAGGCCGAGGCCGGCCACATGGAACTCGATTCCGCCGGATTCAGTCCCCACCACGTGCTCGAGAACGTGCGGCATCTCCTGCAGCCGCGCGTCGCCGAGAAGAATCTCAACTTCCGCGTCACGATGGACCCGGAGATCCCGCGCTCGCTCATCGGTGATTCTGGTCGTCTTCGGCAGGTTCTGCTGAATCTCCTCGCAAACGCCATCAAGTTCACTCCGAAAGGCGAGATCGAAATCAAGGCGTTGATCGTGTCACGCACGGACGAGCGCATGTTGCTTCGGTTCGAGATCATCGATTCGGGGATCGGTATCCCACAAAAGGCGCGCGATCGGCTCTTCCAACCTTTTTCTCAGTTGGATGCTTCGACAACACGGAAGTTCGGTGGCACGGGCCTCGGCCTGGCGATTTCTCGGCAACTCGTCGAGATGATGGGCGGCAACATCGACGTCAAAGGTAACGAGCACGGCGGCTCCACCTTCTTTTTCACCGTCGACTTCGCCATCAACAAGTCCGCCAGCGGCGATCACCCGCATCTGCACGCCACCGAGGAAGAAGTGCGCGTGGATCGCTCGCGCTTTCGGATTCTGTTGGCCGAGGACAACGCGGTGAATCGCCTCGTAGCCTCGAAGCTCCTGGGCAGCGAGGGCTTCCAGGTCGATGCTGTCGATGACGGCCAAAAGGTCTTGGACGCCCTGGAGAGGAAGAAGTACGACCTCGTGCTCATGGACGTTCAGATGCCGATCATGGATGGCTTGACGGCGACGCGGGAGATTCGCAAGAAGAGCCGCGGCGAGAATAGCTCCGAGATCCCGATCGTGGCCCTGACCGCCAACGCGATGGACGGCGACCGAGAGACCTGCATCAACGCGGGGATGACCGGCTACATCAGCAAGCCTATCAAGCGGGCGGAGCTGGTGAATGTCCTCGACGGTTTGCTGAGCAACTGGGCGCCGCCGGAGCCGAGCCTGGCCTGACGAAGCACTAGGCGAAGTCGACGAGCTCGTGATGGGGGTTGTTCTTCATCGCGAGCTCCTTTTCCCAGTTCGTTGAGAAGAGCACCATCGGCCGCGCGGAACGGTCTTCGACCAGGCGCGCCGTCGATGACTTCTTGAAGGTCTTGCGATCGCCGACAAGCCAGGCACTGCACTGATATGGCATGGGCACGAGCCGCACCTCGACGCCGTACTCGTCCTTCAACCTGAATTGCATCACTTCGAACTGCAACCTGCCGACCGCGGCCAGAAACGGATAGCTGCTCTTGTCGCCGAAATCCCAGAGCATCTGCACGGCTCCCTCGCCAGCCAATTGCTCTAGGCCCTTGTCGAGCGCCTTCCGCTTCGTCATGTCCACAGGTTCCACGCGCGCAAAATTCTCCGGTTGGAACTGCGGAAGCGCTTCGAAGGTGACATCGCCATTGGCACTCAATGAGTCGCCGATCGCGAAGTTTCCTGGGCTGATGATGCCGATGATGTCTCCTGGATAGGCTGTGTGGAGAGTCGCTCGCTCGGCCACCATGAGTGTGTGCGGGCGCGAAAGTCGCACCTTCTTCCCCAGGCGCTGGTGGACGACCTGCATGTCCCTCTCGAAGCGACCGCTGTTGACGCGCAAGAATGCGACGACATCGCGATGCTTCGGGTTCATGTTCGCCTGAAGCTTGAAGACATAGGCGCTGAAGTCGGGATCTGTCGGCTGCACCACGCGCGGATTCTCCCCGTCGGCATTTGCCAGCCGCGGCGTCGGCGGCGGAGCAAGATTCACGAATGCATCAAACAGGGGCTCCACTCCGAAGTTGGTCAGCGCCGAGCCGAAATAGACGGGCGTGACCTCGCCGGCGATGAAACTCGAGAGTTCGAACGGATTGCCGGCCTCTTCGAGCAATTCCAACTCGTCCCTCAGTTGCGCCGTCAGCTGCTCGCCGACGATATCCCCCACCTCTTCCAACGAGAGCTTGGCCGTCTTGGGAATCTTGCTGCCGGCCGCACCCGTCTTGTCGTAGAGATGCACTTCGCGTGTCGCTCGGTCGACGATGCCGCGAAACCCCCGCCCAGAACCCACGGGCCAGTTGCGCGGACTCGCGTGGATGCCGAGACTGTCCTCGACCTCGCTCATGAGATCGATGGGGTCACGACCGGGGAGATCGTATTTGTTGATGAGAGTGAACACTGGAGTTCCACGCATGCGACAGGCATCGAAGAGCTTCCGCGTCTGCGTCTCCACGCCCTTGGCCGCATCCAGGACCATGATGACACTGTCTGCCGCCGTGAGAGTCCGATAGGTGTCTTCGCTGAAATCCTGATGACCGGGTGTGTCGAGGATGTTGATGATGACGTCCTTGTACCCGAATTGCATGGCGGAAGCCGTGATGGAGATACCGCGTTCCTGCTCCATCGCCATCCAGTCGCTCGCCGCCGACTTGTTGCCCTTGCGGCCCTTGACCATCCCGGCCGTCCGCACCATGCCGGAGTACAACAACAGCTTCTCGGTGAGCGTCGTCTTTCCCGCATCCGGATGCGAGATGATGGCGAAGGTCCGCCGACGGGCGACTTCGCGTTCGAGTTCTGCTTGCAGGGAGCTGTTCATCGGTTTTCCCGGACGGAGACGGCATTGAAGGTACGGTAGCCGACCGAGTCCGCAAGCCTTTCCGCACCCAGCATTGCCCGAAACGGAGCCCCGAGCTACACTTGGCCTCCCTCCCCAGTCCCTTGTTCCCGATGGACTGGTATCTTCATGCCACAGGCACGCCCAACCCGTCCCAAGGGCCGCGGCAGCAGTTTGAATCCGACTGGCCGCTTCGAAGCACGCAGCCTCGAGGCCTTCGACGACGGCTGGGGCAGCCTCGAAAGCGCGTCTGCCGAAAAGGCTCGACCGCGAACGACCCTCATCCCCGAGTCGACGCGGAACATCCTGTCCGAGAACGACTCGCCCGACGTTCCCTTCAGCCTCTCCATCAACCCTTATAAAGGTTGCGAGCACGGCTGCTCCTATTGCTTCGCCCGCCCGACCCACGCCTACCTCGGCCTGAGTCCGGGGCTCGATTTCGAGACGAAGATCTTCACCAAGCCACAGGCGCCTCAGCGCCTGAGAGAGTGCTTCGCACAGCCGCACTATGTGGCCGAAGTCATCGCCATCGGCGCCAATACCGATCCCTACCAGCCGGCCGAACGCGAGCTGAAGATCACCCGCCAGTTGCTGGAGGTCATGCTCGAGCATCAGCATCCCTGCGCCATCGTGACGAAGTCGCAGGGAATCCTGCGAGATCTCGACCTGCTCGCCGAGCTGGCAAGACTGGGCCTGGTCCAGGTGATGGTCTCAATCACGACCCTCGATGCCGAACTGGCGCGCAGGATGGAACCGCGTGCCTCCGCGCCGGCTGCTCGTCTGAAGACCGTCAAGGCCCTCCGCAAAGTCGGCGTGCCCGTCGGCGTCCTGGCCTCACCCATCATCCCGGCCCTCAACGATGCCGAACTCGAGAAGATCCTGACGGAATGCGCCAACAGGGGTGCGACGCAGGCCGGCTACATCCTGCTGCGCCTGGCGGGCGAACTCGCGGGGATCTTCTCGCATTGGCTCGAGGAGCACTATCCCGAGCGGCGCGAGCACGTGCTCTCACTGCTGCGCCAGGCCCACGGCGGCCGCCTCTACCAGGGCGGCTTCGGAAGACGCATGTCCGGCCAGGGACCGTGGGCAAAGCTGCTCGCCCGCCGATTCGACCTCTCCTGCGCACGCCTCGGGCTGAATCGCAGCAGACAGGAGCTGCGGACGGACCTGTTTCGGCGCACGGGACGGCAACTCGACCTTTTTTGAAGGCAGCTTTCTTTGCGAGATTTGTGACGTCTAGCGCATGTCCTGACGACGGACAGTCGCGCCAGAGCGCGTCGATCGGAGCGTTCATGCCAGGTGGATGATCGTCAACGTGATCTGGCAGACCCATCCGACACCCAAGGACGAATAGACGCGCTAGGGCTTACATTCCGACGATGTTGTAGCCGCAATCGACATAGATCGTCTGTCCCGTGATGCCCGACGAGAGATCGCTCGCCAGGAAGAGGGCGGTGTTGCCCACTTCTTCCAGTTCGACGTTGCGCTGGAGTGGCGCCTTGCTGGCCGCATACTTGAGCATGTCGGTGAATCCGCTGATCCCGCGCGCGGCGAGCGTGTTGACGGGTCCCGCGCTGATGGCGTTGACGCGAATCTGTTTCCCGCCTAGATCCTGAGCGAGATAACGCACGGAACTCTCCAACGCCGCCTTCGCCACGCCCATCACGTTGTAGTTCTGCACGGCGCGCTCGCCCCCCAGGTAGCTCATGGTCATGACGCTGCCACCATTTTCCATGAGAGGAAGCAGGGCTCGGGTCACGGCCGTCAGTGAGAAGCTGGAGATATCGAGGGCCAGCTTGAATCCATCGCGCGAGGTATTCACGAACTTGCCCTCGAGATCTTCCTTCATGGCGAAGGCCACGGAGTGCACGATGAAATTGAGGGAGCCGAAGTCGCGCTTCAGGTTCTCTGCGAGGCTCTCGAGATGCTCGTCCTTCGTGACATCACACTCATAGACGGGGCTTTCGCCTGGAAGCGTGGCGACCAACTCCTCGACACGAGGCTTGAGCTTGTCGTTCAGGTAGTTGAATGCCAGCGTCGCCCCTGCGGCCGAGCAAGCCTGGGTGATGGCCCAGGCGATGGAACGCTGGTTGGCGACCCCCAGGATGATTCCCTTCTTCCCTTCCAGTAGAGCGAAACTCATCTCTCAGGCTCCTGTGAGGTGTTCGGCCGGCCGAAATCCATGGGTACGATGGGAGGAAATTGTAGTCGGAAATGCCCGATTCGTCCCGGTTCGATTCCTGGCCGGGCAATCGACGGCTCTGTCGCCCAGAGGTGGCTCGTCAGGGCTCGGCGTAGCGCGAGGAATAGGGCTCCCCGTGTTCACGATGGAACGCCAACTGCAAGTTGACGATCTGACGGATATGCAGGTGATCGTGCGTCACCCACGAGAGAAGCAAGTCGCCCGCGCTGAGGGCGCCCAGCTGAGGATGCTCGTGCACCGCCGTCCAATCCGGCGCATCGAGACTCCGGAGCCAATGCAGAGAATCGAGTCGCCGCTTGCGAAAGCTCTTCATAGTCGTCTCCGGATCCCATTCCGCGTAGCGGCGGTCCCGGACCCAGCCCTGTGGATCGATCGCGGGCCAGGGAACCTCAGGATGATGGAGCGTCGAGTCGACTCGGGTCCGAAAGTCGTCGACCTCTTCGTCGTGGAGGTGACAGAGGACCTCGAGGAGAGACCACTTCTCAGGGGCCGGGCGCCATCCGAGCTGACCCACCGCGAGCCCATCGAACAGGCTGCCGATGGCGCCTCCGTTGGCCTCCATGCGAGAGCAGATCTCTTCCATATTCACGCGGGATCTCCCTCACGTTTGAAGACGATTCGGCGCAGCGGCTTGCATGTGACGAGCTCGAACTCCTCGTAGAAACGAGCCCGCGCGAGAGCCTGCGCCTTTTGATGTTCGGGCACGGCTCGCCACGCCATGGCTGCCTCGAGCGATTCGAATTCGCCGATGCTGACGCGTTCGCCGTCTTCGGCCACGAATGTCTTGATGCCGCGGAAGCCAGGCTGCTGGCCGGCGAGTTCGACCATGCGGTCGGACCAGGGCTGGTAGTCGGCGCGCGCAGCCTCGTCGAGGCGGGAACGAAAGATGACGACGACGGTCTCGTCCGTTTCCTTCTTCATGACATCGGATCCATCCATCGCTCGAAGCGTGGCTTCAGAAGTCTTTCGGGCCAGAACGAGATCGCGACATGGGTGCTGTGGCCATAGATGGAATGCTCCTCCACCAGCCCGAAATAGCGTGAATCACGGCTCTGGTCTCGATTGTCTCCCATGACGAAGAAGCGCCCCGGGGGAATCACCATTTCCTCGAAATCCCGTCGAGCGCTGATGGCCGGCACATGGGTGACGATATGGTCCTGACCGGGCAGATGTTCCATGTAGTGTTCGGCCGCGAAGACCCGATCATCTCCCACCGGTTCCTGCACATTCTCGGCGATGAGCTCGTACTCGAGGGTCTCGCCGTTGATGACGAGCCGGCCCCGGTCCATGGCGATGCGATCGCCCGGCACGCCGATCACGCGCTTGACCAAACGCTCACCCGATTCCGGCGACGCGAGCGTGACGATCTGCCCTCGTTGCGGCTCGCCCCAGCGTACGACCCAACTCCGCGTCATGGGCACACGCAGGCCGAAGGCAAGATTGCGGACGAAGATTCGATCCCCCTCGAGAATGGTCGGGCGCATCGAGCCGGTCGGCACGTCGTACCAGTCGGCCACCGCGGCGCGCAACGGCAGGACGATCGCTGCAGCCAGGACGAAGGACCGGATCCAGAACCCGGCCTCCCTGAGTGCGCGGTTCCGCAGTGGGGCTTTCTTGCTCGTTTCTTCGCTCATCCGCTGACGATCTCCATCTTGGGCACGGCTCGATTCATGACGACTCTTGGTTGCTACGGGAGAGGCGGAAACCGGGTTCCGCCGGCCATCCTAGCGCGAAGCCGTGATCGAGGCCAGAGCCCACCGATTCGGGCCATGCGCCGCGTTTTCGCTGTGCTATCTTTGCTCCTCCCGGGCCGCCCAGGCAGCCCGGTTGAGCGCTGCTGGACCCCGGCCGGAGATTCACTATGTCCCTCGAAAAGCTCAACGCCGCCCTCGTCGCAGAAGTGCGCGCCCTCGAAGCGGAGGGCCGGGCGAAGGCCCCCGAGCGGGTCATCACCAGTTATCTGCCACCGGCCGGCAAGAACGGCCCGCGCTGGAAGCTGCGCGGCAGCGACAACCGGTTCATCCGCATGAACTCCAACAGCTATCTCTCCATGTCCCATCATCCCGAGATGATCGAGGCCGCGGACGTGGCCGCGCGCGAATTCGGGGTCGGCCCCGGCGCGGTGCGCTTCATCGACGGGAGTTTCCAACACCATGTGTCGCTCGAATCCCGCATCGCCGCCTTTATGGGCAAGCCCGCGGCGAAGATTTTCAACAGCGCCTACACGGCCAATCTCGGCCTGGCGCTCGCGGTACAGAACGACGAGACCTTCTGGATCGGCGACGCGCTGAATCATAACTGCATCATCCGGGCGATGCGCATTTCCAATGTGCCGCGTGAGCACAAGGCCATCTACAAGCACAACGACATGGATCATCTGGCCCGCTGCCTGAAGGAGATCCCCGACGACATCCAGCGCGTCATCATCATCTTCGATGGCGTCTTCTCCATGCGGGGCGACAACGCGCCGATGCAAAAGATCCATGAACTGTGCGCGCCGCACCGCGAACGCTTCGCCCAGGGCCTCATCACCGTGGTCGACGACAGCCACGGGATCGGCGCCTACGGCGCGACGGGGCGTGGCACGGGCGAATACTGCGACAGTCAGGCGGACGTAGTGGTCGGAACCTTCGGCAAGGCCTTCGGCGTCAACGGAGGCTTCGTCGCCGGAACCAGCGAGCTCGTGGAGGCGGTCCGTCAGAAGGCCGACACCTATATCTACACGAACCCGCTGAGCGTTGCGGACTGCGCGGCGGCGGATGTCTCGGTGAGATTGGTCGATGGTCCCGAGGGCCGAAAGCGACTGAAGCAAGTCCACGAGCGCGTCGCCCAGTTCCGTGAGGGCATCGAACGCCTCGGCTGGGAATCGATTCCCGGACCGCATCCGGTAGTGCCGCTGATGGTGCGCGACACCGCGCGCACGCGTTCTCTCGTGCAGCATTTCTTCGAGAATGGCGTGCTCGTCGTGGGTCTGGCGTTTCCCGTCGTGCCCAAGGGCGACGACACGATTCGCTTCCAGATCAACGCCTGCCACACCGAAACGGACGTCGATCACGCGCTCGCGGCGCTGCAGAGCTTCGAAGGCTAGTCGGTCGGGTCGTCCATCTCGAGGATCTTAGGCAGCCCGGCGTCGAACTCCGCGAGCAGGGCGCGCTCGCGATAGACGAAGGCACCCAGCAGCGACATGAGGCTGGCGGGCTTCTGCGCGATACCGCGGGCGCCAATGGCGTACAGATCGGCATAGATCAGCTCGCCGCTGCGCTCCGCCTGCAGGCGATAGGACTCCTGAGCGGCATAGATCTTCGCCAGCTCCAGCACCCGGTCGTACGGAAGATGGGACAGTGCGTCGGTCTCGCGCGCCGTCTGCCAGGCCACGTCGAACAGCTGGGCGGGGGCGACGAAGCCGCGCGGGAACTCTTCCAGGGGCAGGGGGGTTGCATCCGGGCCCAGATGCCCGCGCACCAGGGTCATCTTGGCCTCGTGATATTCCTGCGCCTCGCGGATCAGCTCGCGGTTCTGGCTCAGCTCCTCGCGGATGCTGGCCAGAGCCGTGTGGGAGAGGGCTCGTTCGTGCCGCTGCTGCAGCCACTCCTGACCGAGCAGGGCGAGAGCCACGCCCAGCGCGATGAGTAGGGCCTCCAGGAAGAGATAGCGCAGCGGGCGCTGGACGCGGGCCGCGGCGCTGCTCAGTCGATGGGCGCGGGTCAGTGGCATGGTCGGATGATTCTGGCAGGCCGTTCGTTGCCAGAACAGGGCAAATCTCGAAGAATGCCCCGGGGGCCGTCACTTTTGGGTGATCACGAACCGTATCCCCTCCCGACCCGCCGCTCGGGCGGGATCGAAACGAGGTAGCTCTTGGAAGTCCGGACCCGTCTGCGCGACCAGAGACAGCGTCTCCTGCTTCAATGGGCCCACGCAGGCTCAGAAGCCGCATTTCGACAGCTCTATCGCGAACTCTGCGGGCCGGTCATGGGTTATCTGGCGGCGCGCATCAGGCCGCGCGAGGAGGCCGAGGATCTGTGTTCGCAGATCTTCATGCGCTTCCTCCAGCGGCTGGATCAATACGACGGTGACCGGGGCAGCGTCCTGAGCTGGATTCTCAGCATGAGCCGCAACGCCCTGATCGATCGCCTACGCAGCCTGCGGCCCACCAGCAGCCTGGATGAGAACTTCGACGCCGTCGACCCCTCCCCCGATCCGCTCGACCGAATCGTGGAAGGGGAAGAGGCGCGCTTCGTCCACGGTGTGCTGGCGAACCACCCCGCCGAACTGCGCGAGTTGTATTCGCTGCGCTTCGCCCACGGCCTGCGCTACGCCGAGATCGGCGAGATGCTCGGCATCAGCGAAGCCGCCGTGAAGCAGCGATTCTCGCGGAGCCTCAGAGAACTTCGATCCACTCTCGAGCAGCGAAACGAAAAAGGAGGCGCGAACCATGCGGATTGGAAAGCTCAACGCAATCCTCAAGGCAGCGCATAGGGACGAGCACGTCGCGCGGAGCGATCACCGGCACAGGCTCGAAGACGAGCTCATGGCGAGCTACCGCGCGAATCACCGACGGGAGTGGTTCTTCATGTTGAAGCCTCAGACTGCAATCGGCCGTGTGGCCCTGGGCACCGTCATTCTCGCGGCGCTGGGTTTCGGCGCCTGCTCCATGCCGACCGAGACCGAAGTGCCCATGGGCAAGCAGGTCAGCATCGGCTTCAAGGCCGACGGCGGCAATGAATTCACCTGGGACACTTCCTTCGATCTGTCCAAGGACACGTTGGAGCATCTGAAGCAGATTCCCGGTGTCGACGACGTCAACATCAGCCGCTCCCTGGACAACGGCGAGGGCAAGCTCGAAGTCGTCCTCTGGGGAGACGACGTCGCTGGCGACGAGGTCATGCGTGTGCTGCAGGAGGAGATGGGCGGAGCCGAGAACACCTTCGTGGAAATCAAGGAGCTGTCCGGAACCGTCCACGAGAACTGGGCCTCGAAGCTCGGCCGCGAACTCTTCCACATCGAACTCGAAGGCAACCTGAGCGACGAGGAGATGCGCGCGCAGATCCTCGCCCAGATGGCGGCCGAGGGCTTCGACACTTCCGACGTGAGCGTGACGACGGTGGACGGCCATCGGGCTATCTTCATCAGCGGCAGCTCCGAGGCGGACGGCCAAGAGTCGGCCCTGGAGGACGAGATCGTGATCGAGTTTGTAGAAAAGGGAGAAGCGGGAGATCAGTAGGGGCGTATGCGTCCGTTGATCTGAAGCGTCGGGCGCCGGGGAAACTCGGCGCCTTTCTTTTTTCGGCCGGCCGAAGTTCTCGTCGGCTAGTAGCCCATCGCCGCGCCGTCTTTCCGCATCTCACTCGCACCCCAGTACACGCCAGTCGCCGGATCCCTCCACACCGCCTGATACCCACCAAACGGCCCCTTCGTCAGACGCACCGCGTGTCCAAGCGCCGTGAGCTCCGCGCGGACTTCTTCACTCACGCCACTCTCCAGTTCGAGAACTCCCCCGTCGCTCATCGGTGTGGCCAGGCTCGGCTCCGTCGACCCCGTGTGGTGATAGCGCGCCGCGTCCCCCGCCTCCTGCACGCCCATGCCGAAGTCGATCATGTTGCAGACGATCTGGACATGGCCCTGCGGCTGCATGGCTCCGCCCATGACGCCATAGCTCATGATGGGCCGGCCATCTTTCGTCAGAAACGCGGGGATGATCGTATGGAACGGACGCTTCCCCGGCGCATACGCGTTCGGATGCCCCTCCTCCAGCGTGAAAAGCGCGCCGCGATCCTGGAGCATGAAGCCGAGGCCGTCGGGCACGAGACCCGTCCCCATGCCGCGGTAGTTCGACTGAATCAACGAAACCATCATCCCATCGCCGTCTGCCGTCGTCAGATAGATCGTGTCGCCGGCTTGGAGTTTCGCGCGCGCCTCGCGCAGGCGGACCGCGATGTCGCCGGCCGGCAGCTCGGTCGACGCCTTGTCGAGCCGGATCAGCGCGCGCCGCTCCGCCGCGTACTCGTCGCTCAGGAGTCGCTCGAGGGGCGCCTCGTAGAAGTCCATATCGGCGTAGAAGCGGGCGCGATCCTCGAACACCAACTTCTTCGCTTCGGCCTGCACGTGGAGATATTGCGCCGAGTTGTGTCCCATGGCCGCCAGGTCGAAGCCCTCGAGAATCTTCAACATCTGCAACGCGGCGATCCCCTGCCCATTCGGCGGCAATTCATGGAGTTCGTAGCCGCGATAGCTGACCGACTGCGTATCGACCCACTCGCTGCGATGGCTGGCGAAGTCGCTGGCCCGCAATGGACCGCCCAGGCGTTGCATGTAGGCATCGATCGTCGCGGCGATGGGTCCGCGGTAATACGCATCGCGACCCTCGGTCGCCAACAGTTCATAGGTCGCCGCGAGATCCGGATTGCGAAAGACCTGCCCCTCCACCGGTGCCTTCCCGTCGATCAGATAGGTCGCCCGATAGTTGTCGATCTCCTCGATCACGCCTTCACCGTGCAGGCGCTCGAAGGCCCGCTGCGAGGCTCCCATGTAATAGGCGATCAGCTGGCTGACGGGATAGCCTTCGCGCGCGTAGTCGATGGCCGGCTGCAGCAGGCGCCGCATCGGCAGCCTTCCGAATTTCGCGTGGAGTTCGAACCAGCCGTCGACCGCCCCGGGCACCGTGACAGGATAGACTCCCCAGTTGGGCATCTCTTCCTGGTCGCCGATACGCTCGCGCAGCTGCTCCAGCGTCAACGCCGCCGCCGAGCGCCCGCTCGCGTTGAGTCCGTGGAGCTTCTCCGTCTTCGGATCCCACACGATGGCAAAGAGATCTCCGCCGATCCCGGAGCCCGTCGGCTCCATCAGGCCCAGCGCCGCGTTGGCAGCGATAGCTGCGTCGACGGCACTGCCTCCGTCCTTCAGCACATCCAAGGCGATCTGGCTGACCAACGGCTGGCTAGTGGCGACCATGCCGTGGGTGCCCAGGACCGCGCTGCGGGTGGCCCAACTCGCCCCAGTGACGCGATCGCCGCGGCCGGTTTCGGCCTGGGCCGAGGAGCTGAGGACGAGCAGGGCAATCAGCAATGAGAGCAGCGGGCGCATGTGAGGACCTCCATGGGGTTCCGAAGACCATACAGCCTGCCCCCGAGGCCGGGAAGACCGCCTTGTCGGCGGCCGGGCGCGGGTCTAAGCTGGCGGCGAGCCTCGTCGCGCTAGTCCAGCCGCCCGCCGCCCGCGTCGGCCTGTGGGGCGCGATCATAGATGATCCCTTACCAGACCATTTATGGTTAACTAGTTGAACACAGCCGCACATTGGCTCTGAAGCTATCTTGTGTGTCTTGATCGCCCGGGGAAGGCCACGGGCCCCCGTGCGTCGAGACCCCGGATGTCGAGCCTGGAGAGTCCATGCCGCCCGAGACGGTCCGCCCCTACAGACCGAAGAATCATGTCCGCATTGTGACGGCTGCGTCCCTCTTCGACGGGCACGACGCCGCCATCAACATCATGCGGCGCATCCTTCAGAACTCGGGCGCCGAGGTCATTCACCTGGGTCACAACCGCTCGGTCGCCGAGATCGTCGAGTGCGCCATCGCCGAGGATGCCCAGGGCATCGCCATCACCAGCTATCAGGGTGGCCATCTCGAATTCCTGAAGTACATGGTCGATCTGCTGCGCGAGCGCGGCAGCGAGACGAAGGTCTTCGCCGGCGGCGGCGGCACCATCCTTCCCACCGAAATCGAAGAGCTCCAGGCCTACGGCGTCACGCGGATCTACTCGCCCGACGACGGGCGCCACATGGGCTTGCAGGGGATGATCAACGACGTCCTCGAGCAGTGCGACTTTCCGACGCTGACGCCTCCGCTCAACGGCCAGCTCGAGGCGGCGGCAACGCGCGATCCCCGCGCCATCGGTCAGCTCATCTCGCTCGCCGAGAACTATCCCGAAGCAGCCACGACACTGCACCCCAAGCTCGAAAAGATGATCGACGGCAAGGTCATTCCCGTCCTCGGCATCACGGGCACCGGCGGCTCGGGAAAGAGTTCGCTGGTCGACGAACTCGTGCGCCGTTTCCTGGTCGACTTCGAGGACAAGACCCTAGCGATCCTCTCCGTCGACCCATCGAAGCGCCGTTCCGGCGGCGCGCTGCTGGGTGATCGCATCCGCATGAACTCGATCCACCACGAGCGGATCTACATGCGCTCCCTTGCGACCCGCCAGTCGAATCTCGCGCTGAGCCGCCACGTCAAGGAAGCCATCAGCATCTGCAAGGCAGCCGGACACGACATGGTGATCGTCGAAACCAGCGGTATCGGCCAGAGCGACACCGAGATCATCGAGCACAGCGACGTCTCGCTCTACGTGATGACGGCCGAATACGGCGCGGCCACGCAGCTCGAGAAGATCGACATGCTCGACTTCGCCGATCTCATCGCCATCAACAAGTTCGACAAGCGAGGCTCCCTCGACGCCCTGCGCGACGTGCGCAAGCAGTACAAGCGCAATCACGAAATGTTCGAGGCCGGCGACGAATCCCTGCCGATCTATGGCACCATCGCGTCGCAGTTCAACGATCCAGGCACGCACAAGCTGTACCGCGCCGTCATGGATTGCATCGTAGCGAAGACCGGCGGCGCCCTACAATCGCACTTCCAGATCAGCGAGCGGATGAGCGAAAAGCTCTACATCATTCCTCCCGAGCGCGTGCGCTATCTGGCCGAGATTTGCGAAGAGAGCGAGCGCTACGCCGACTTCATCGACGAACAATGCACTATCGCCCGGCAGATGTACCAGCTAGATGGCAGCATCGCGCTACTGGACGACGCCGCCGCGGCTCCCCTGCGCGCCAAACTCAGCCAGCTCGAGGAGAAACTGCACTCCGAGTGCCGGCGCGCACTGCGCGAATGGCCCTCGGTGTGCGAACGCTTCCGCGCAGAGAACTACGAATTCGAGGTCCGCGACAAGGTCGTGGCGCAGCCGCTTTGGTCCGAGAGCCTGTCGCATCTGAAAATCCCCAAGGTGTCGCTGCCGCGCTATGAGGCATGGGGCGACATCCTGCGCTGGATCCTCACGGAGAATGTCCCGGGTTCGTTTCCCTTCGCCGCCGGCGTCTTCCCGCTGAAGCGTGTGGGCGAGGACCCGGCCCGCATGTTCGCCGGCGAGGGCGGCCCCGAGCGCACGAACCGCCGCTTCCACTATGTCTCGGCGGGCATACCCGCCAAGCGGCTCTCGACGGCCTTCGACAGCGTCACGCTCTACGGTGAAGACCCGGATCATCGGCCCGACATCTACGGCAAGGTCGGCAACAGCGGCGTGAGCGTCGCATCCGTCGACGACGCCAAGAAACTCTACTCCGGCTTCGACCTGGCCGATCCAAAGACCAGCGTCTCCATGACGATCAATGGCCCCGCACCGATGCTGTTGGCCTTCTTCATGAACGCCGCCATCGATCAGCAGTGCGAGAAGTGGATTCAGCAGCAGGGCGAGGCGGAGTCGGTCGAGAAGAAGATCAAGGCGCACTACAAGAAACTCGGCGTCCCGCGCCCTCACTACAGCGGCGAACTACCAAGGGGCAACGACGGCCTGGGCCTGATGCTCCTCGGCGTCAGTGGCGCCGACGTGCTCGACGCCGAGACCTACGCGCGCATCAAGAAGGACACGCTCGCAGCCGTGCGCGGCACGGTGCAGGCGGACATCCTCAAGGAGGATCAGGCGCAGAACACCTGCATCTTCTCGACGGAGTTCGCACTGCGCATGATGGGCGACATCCAGCAGTACTTCATCGATCAGGACATCCAGAATTTCTATTCCGTCTCCATCAGCGGCTATCACATCGCCGAGGCTGGCGCCAATCCCATCACGCAGCTTGCTTTGACCCTGGCCAATGGTTTCACTTTCGTCGAATACTATCTTTCACGTGGCATGGACATCGACGAGTTCGCGCAGAATCTCTCGTTCTTCTTCAGCAACGGGATGGACGCGGAGTACTCGGCCATGGGCCGCGTCGCGCGTCGCATCTGGTCGAAAGCCATCAAACACAAGTACGGCGGCAACGAGCGCAGCCAGAAGCTCAAGTATCACATCCAGACCAGCGGCCGCTCGCTCCACGCCCAGGAGATCGGCTTCAACGACATCCGCACGACACTGCAGGCGCTCTACGCGCTCTACGACAACTGCAATTCACTCCACACGAATGCCTACGACGAGGCCATCACAACGCCGACCGAAGAGAGCGTGCGCCGCGCTCTCGCCATCCAGCTGATCATCAACAAGGAACTGGGTCTCAACAAGAACGAGAACCCGCTGCAGGGATCGTTCATCATCGAGGAGCTGACCGATCTCGTGGAGCAAGCGGTGCTGAAGGAGTTCCGCAGCATCGACGAGCGCGGCGGCGTGCTGGGCGCCATGGAGCGAATGTATCAACGGACCAAGATCCAGGAGGAGTCGCTGTACTACGAGTCTCTCAAGCACAGCGGCGAGTTGCCCATCATCGGCGTCAATACGTTCCTCGATCCCGAAGGATCACCGACGATCATTCCAGAAGAGGTCATCCGGTCGACCGAAGAGGAAAAGCAATTTGCCATCGCGTGTCGCGACGCCCTCTGGCAGCGCAACAAGGCGAAGGCC
>Ga0214472_10002995_pt1 | contig 17975 bp, 19 predicted proteins | sample RVTome_6_FD_207662 | JGI IMG/M metagenome (GOLD analysis project Ga0214472, IMG submission 207662) | Soil microbial communities from uranium-contaminated site in the Upper Colorado River Basin, Wyoming, United States - RVT140D175 | ecosystem: Environmental > Terrestrial > Soil > Contaminated >...
GGCCGGGTTCAAGCTGGAGGGCGGACCGGTGGGCGTGCTGATGCTCCATGGCTACACCGGATCGCCGGCCGAAATGCGCTTGATCGCCGATTTCCTAAACGGGCGCGGACTGCGAATATCGGCCCCCTTGCTGCCTGGGCATGGGTCTGTTCCAGCTGACCTGAACCGGGTGGCCTGGACCGACTGGACCCGAAGCGCAGAGCAGGCGCTCGCCGAGCTGAGCGACCAATGTAAGACGGTCTTCGTCGTCGGGCTGTCGATGGGCGCCTTGCTCGCGCTGTATTTGGCAGGCAACCATCCAAGCCTTCCGGGCGTAGTCGTGTACTCGCCGGCATTGATTGTGGCCAACCGGCTGGTCCAACTCGCGCCGCTGGGCAAATTTCTCATCGCGATGTTCCCCAAGCAGAAGGCGCACTTCACGGACCCGCAGGCCAGCCGCCTGATCTGGAGCTACGACCGATACCCGACGTTCGGCGTCCACGAGACCGGCAAGCTCATCCGAGAGGTGAAACGGCTGCTGCCGCGGATCGTCAGCCCGTTGCTGATCGTGCACAGCAGGCTGGATCGGAGAATCCGCCCCGAGAGCGCACGGTTCGTTTATGACCGGGTCGGGTCTAAGGACAAAGAAGTGCTGATGGTTGACAATTCGGGACACGTGCTCACCGTGGACAGCGAGTGGGAGCGGGTAGCGGAGAAGACCTATCAATTCATCCAGGCTCAGCTTCCGAAGCTGGAATAGAACTGCCAAGGGCGGCAACAGATGTTGAAGGTGATCCATGGAAACCGTGCTTGAGTTCGGTCTGGATCTGATCGAGGCGATTCAAGCCGTTCGAACTCCGGCGCTTGATGCGCTATTCTCGGCATTTACCTTCATGGGCAACGCCGAATTCTATCTGCTGTTGGCCCCGGCGATCATCTGGTGTGTTGACTACGGGGTCGGGGCCCGGCTGGGAATCTTGGTTCTGCTCTCGGCTACCCTCAATGTCGCTATGAAGGATGTGCTGATGCAACCGCGGCCCTGCGACATTCGGCCGGAGATCTGCCTCGACGGTGCGGCGGGGTATGGTCTCCCCAGCGGACACTCCCAGAACGCGGTCGTGTTCTGGGGCCTCCCGGCCCACTGGCTCGGCCGCGGATGGGCTTGGGCCGGGGCCATTGCACTCATTTTCTTGATCGGATTCTCGCGGATTTACCTGGGGGTCCACTTCCCGACCGACGTGCTTGGAGGATGGATAATTGGAGCCCTGATTCTGGTGTTGTACCTGGGCACCCGGTCCGGGATGGAGGGCTGGCTCGCTTCGCTCGGAATCGGCCCCCAGGTCCTGCTTGCCCTGGCGGTCCCGGCGGTCTTCCTGGTCATTGATCCCAACCGCGAGATGGTCCAGGCCACTTCGGCCCTCGCCGGATTCGGATCGGGACTGGTCCTGACTCATCGGTATCTCCACTTCAACCCGAGCGGTCCAATCTGGGAACGGACCGTGCGCTTCCTGGTCGGTGTCGTGATCGTGGCTGTCCTCTACGCCGGTCTAAGTGCGGTGTTTCCGCGGGAAGGGGAGGCCTACTACCTGCCCTTCCGAATCCTACGCTACGGATCGATCGGGCTGTGGATCAGCTTCGGCGCGCCGTGGCTATTCAAGCTGCTGCACTTGACTAGCGCCTCCGGGACCCCCGCTCGGAGGTCAAGCTGAACCTGCTCGTCATCGGACTGGCGATCGGTGGCTACCTGCTCGGATCGATCCCGATCGCCTGGATCGTCGCCCGCCTGGTGACCGGCAAAGACCTGCGATCCTTGGGCAGCGGAAATGTGGGAGTGATGAACGTGGCACTGAGTGCTACCCGCTGGGCGGGCCTGGTTGTGTTCGTGGGCGAGGCGGCCAAAGGGCTGCTGGCCGTGATCCTGGCCCGGAGCGTCAGTGACAGTCCGCTTGCGATCGGGATCACTGTGTTGGCCACGGTGATTGGCACCCGCTGGATGGTGTGGCTCGGGTTCGCCGGTGGACGCGGCAATTCCGCCGGGCTTTCCGCGATGGCGCTGCTATCCTGGCAAACTCTCCTGATTGGGATCGGGATTTGGGCCCTGCTGCGCCTGATCACCCGCAGCTCTTTCTGGGCGACTCGGATCAGCCTGCTGAGCTGGCCGTTCGTCCTCGGGTGGCTGACCCAATCCTGGATCTACCTGCTCTTCGGGTTGGCGCTCAGTGGGATCTACCTGACTACCCATCGGGCTGTCAGCGACGATCACACGATCATCAAGGAACGCTGGCCCAGTTTGTGGGCTTTCCTGACCGGTCCGAAGCGGGAGCGGCCATCTTGAGCCTCCGGCGTTGACAAGCCTACTGATTCGGAGATAATCCCTGCTGGGCGAGGCTCCCGTCCCTTGAAGGGCGGGAGTTTTGTTTCTAAACTGCACACAATGATCGATCGGCTGAATCAAATCGAGCGGGAGGCGCTGGCGGGGTTGGATGCCATGCGTAGTTCCGCTGATCTGCAGAACTGGAAGGTAAGCCACCTCGGTCGCTCGGCGCCGCTGGCGCAGATTCTAGACGAGCTGCGCGAGCTGCCCAAGGATCAACGACCGGCGGTCGGTCGGCGAGCGAATGAGGTCAAGGCCGGACTGGAGCACGCCTTCGCAGCGCGGGAAGAAGCGCTGCGCCGGGAGGAACTTGATCGGTCGCTCTCCGAGCAGCGGCTCGATGTCACCCTGCCGGGCCGGCGTCCAAACCGAGGCCGGATCCATCCGGCCAATCGGACCGTGCGTGAAATCGTCCACATCTGGGCCGAGATGGGGTTCCAGGTCTACCGCTCCCGCGAGGTCGAGACCGACGACTACAACTTCGGCCTGCTCAACATGCCGCGCCATCACCCGGCCCGCGAGATGCTAGACACCTTCTACACCACCGATCCCGAGGTGCTGCTGCGCACCCACACCTCGCCGGGCCAGATCCGGGTGATGCGAGAGCGGGCCCCGGAGCCGATTCGGGTGGTGCTGCCGGGGATGTGCTTCCGGTACGAGCAGATCACCGCCCGCTCGGATATCCAATTCAACCAGGTCGAGGGATTGGCGGTCGGGCACCACATCACGCTGGGCGACCTCAAGGGTACGCTTTCCGCCTTCGCCCGGCGCTTTTTCGGCCAGCAAGTGCGCTCGCGATTTCGGGCTTCCTACTTCCCATTCACCGAACCGTCTGCCGAGATGGATATCGAGTGTTTCGTATGCGGCGGCATAGGTTGCCCGGTCTGCAAGCGGACCGGCTGGCTGGAAGTCCTCGGGAGCGGAATGGTGCATCCGACGGTCTTGGAGAACGGCGGGTATGATCCGGAGCTCTTCTCCGGATTCGCTTTCGGGATGGGAACGGAGCGGATCACAATGCTGAAGCATGGCATCGAAGACATCCGCTCCTTCTGGGCTAACGATCTGCGCTTTCTGGCGCAGTTCTAGCGGAGCAGCGAGGCATGAAGGTCCCTCTCTCTTGGTTGCGAGAGTTCGTCGAGATTGAGATCTCGATCATGGAGCTCGCCCAGCGCCTGACCGGGGCCGGGCTGGAAGTGGAAGAGATCCGCCACGTCGGATTGCCTTTCGAGGGAGCTTCCCCCGCATCCCGGCAGGAGACCCGGGTTTCCGGATTGGCCTGGGACTCGGAGCGAATCGTGGTCGGGGAGATTCGGGAAGTAATGCCCCACCCCAACGCCGATCGGTTGGTGTTGACCCGGCTCTACGATGGCGAGCAAGAACACACGGTCCTGACCGGGGCGCCGAACCTGTTCGGGTTCAAAGGAACCGGGCCACTGGAACGGCCCTTGAAAGTGGCCTACGCGAAGGCAGGTGCGGTAATCTACGACGGCAAGCAGGCCGGCTGGGAGAAGATGATCCTGAAGCCGGCCAAGATCCGGGGAGTCGAGTCGTCGTCGATGGCGTGCTCGGAAAAGGAGTTAGGCATCTCGGATGACCATGAGGGGATCATCTTCCTGGACGCGGACGCGGTGCCCGGGACTCCGTTGGCCGGCTATATGGGAGATGCGGTCCTCGACATTGCAATCCTGCCCAACATCGCCCGGGCGGCCAACGTCCTGGGTGTCGCCCGAGAGGTGGCGGCTCTGTTCGCAGTGCCGCTTAAGGAGCCGTCTTATGAGGTGGACTGGCAGGGGCCGGCGATCGAGGGCCGGGTCAAATTAGAAATCCGGGAGCCGGAGCTGAACCCACGCTTCGTGCTGGGCCTGATCGAGGGAGTGCAGATCGGGCCAAGCCCCTACTGGGTACAGCGCCGCCTCCGGCTGGCGGGCATGCGGCCGATCAATAACATCGTAGACGCCACCAACTACGCGATGCTCGAGATCGGTGAGCCGCTGCACGCCTTCGACTACGACGTTCTGCTGCAGCGAGCGGGAGGTAAACCGCCGACCATCATCACCCGGTTGCCCGAACAAGGAGAATCGCTTACGACGCTGGATGGGGTGCAGCGCAGGCTGGACGATTTCACCATCCTGGTGGCCGACTCCGCCGGGGCGCTCTCGATTGGCGGCATTATGGGGGGCGCCGAATCGGAAGTGAGCACCAGCACGACCCGAGTGCTGCTGGAGGGCGCGGCTTGGAACTTCATCAACATTCGGCGAACCGCCGCGGCTCAAGGTCTTACTTCTGAGGCCGCCTATCGCTTCGAGCGAGGAGTCCACCCGGCAATGGCCGAGCGGGGGGTGCGGCGCGGGCTTGAACTCATGCGTCGGTTGAGCGGAGGCATCGCGGCCCAGGGTCTGATCGACGTCTACCCCCGTCCGCCCGCAGTGGAGCCGGTGACCATCTCGCCGGCCGATACCGAACGCTGGCTGGGTGTCCGGCTTGGGACGGAAGAGATGGGCAGACTCCTCGGTCGGCTCGGATTCGGGGTGGAAATCTCGGCCAATTCAGTTCGGGTGATCGCGCCGGATCACCGGCTCGATATCGGGGCGGGGGTGGTGGGACAGGCCGATTTGATGGAAGAGCTGGCCCGAGTGTACGGGTACGATCGGATCCCCGAGACCCAAATCGAGGATCGAATCCCGCCTCAGTATGGGAATCCGGAGCTCGAAGCCGAAGAGCGGGCCCGCGATTTGCTGATCGGGATGGGACTGCAGGAGGTGGTCACCTATCGATTCAGCTCACCGGAGCGGGAGGCTACCCATCTGCCGGGCTCACCGGCCAGCGTGCACTTGCTGAACCCGATATCCCAGGATCGGTCAATCCTGAGGAAGAGTCTGCTGGACGGCGTGCTGGAGGTGGTGCAGCGCAACGATCGGGTAAGCGGCCGGCTTGCATTTTTCGAAATTGGGCCGGTGTTTCTACCGGTCGAGGGATCCCAGCTTCCCGACGAACCGGCCCGGCTCGGGATCGCGCTGCGCGGCCCAAGCCGTGAGCCCGGCTGGCTGGATCCTGAGCCGCCCCTGATGGGCTTCTACGATCTAAAAGGGATGATCGACGGCCTGCTCGAGGGGCTGCATCTACCGACGGCCACTTACGAACCGACCGAGCACCCGATGTATCACCCGGCGATGTGTGCCCAAGTCTCGCTGGACGGGCAGCGGCTCGGGGTCGCCGGAGAGATACACCCCCAGCTGGTGGAACGCCTGGGTCTGCAGCCCTATCCGCTGACTGCCGCGGAGCTCGATCTGGGCGCGATCTTGAAACTGGTGCCGCCGCGCTATCCAGTTCGCCCGGTGCCGGCCTTTCCCCCGATCCTGGAAGACCTGGCTTTCATTGTCGGCGCCGATATCGCAGCCGAGCGAGTGCGGAGCCTGATCCTGGAGGAGGGTCGGCCGCTGGTGCAAGAGGTGCGGTTGTTCGATCTCTATCGGGGCGACCCGATCGAAGAGGGCAAACTGAGCTTGGCGTTCTCGATTGTCTATCAGGCGCCCGAGCGAACGCTGACCGATGCAGAAGTGGCCGAAGCCCGGCAACGGATTGTGAGGCGGGCGAGCATGGAGCTAGGGGCTAGGTTGCGGGAGGCTTGATTCGGATTCGGAGGTTGCGGGAACCGATGGTCAGGTTCAGGCACTCTGCTCGGTGAAGCTGTCGGCCCGAACGAGGGCCAGGCTTGCCAGATGGCCCACCACCATGAGCAGGTCGTGGTCATCGTCGGTGAATTCGCGGTCGTAGTTCTTGTTGACCGCCTCCAACACTCCGAGCAACCGATCCCCATCCAGCAGAGGCACGCAGGCCAGGGTCCGGGTCTGGAATCCGAAGGCTTCATCGATCTTCGGGTAGTGGCGGGGATCGTCGCGAACGTTCGTAAGCACCAAGGGGCGTTTGTGTTCGGCGACCCAGCCGGCGATCCCTTTTCCGGCCGGCAGCCGGTAATTGGTGAGCCGATCGCGGGACTCTCCGTGAACGACTGCGAATACCAGCTCCCCGGTCTCGTCATCCCGCAGCAGCAGCGAGCCATCGCTGGCTCCGACGACCGCCACTGCGGAGGCGAGCAAGTCGCCAAGCAGCACCAGAACGTTGGTGCTGGGCGTGATACGCTGGATGACGTCCTGCAGCGCACTGAGGCCCCGCACGGACGAGCGCAAGCCGGCCAGCTCCTTCTTGAGGTCGCTATTCTCGTCGGTCAGCCGGGCGACCTCCAGCTGAAGGTATCGAACCGGATCGCGGTTCTGCATGGCTGAGTGGATCATAGCATGAGTCTCGTTGAGCCACAAAAAAGGAGCCGACCAGTGAACCTGTATTTCTCCTGCTCGCTGACCGGCGGCCGGGCCGACCAAGAAATCTATGCGGCCATCGTGGGTCACCTGGAACGACAGGGGCATGTGGTGCCGACGGCTCACCTGGCGGAGCCGGGCGTGATGGAGCTAGAGAAAGTGGTCGACCCTCAGGATATCTACCGGCGCGACCTGCGCTGGATCGAAGAGTGCGACGCGCTGATCGCTGAGGTCAGCACACCTTCCCACGGAGTGGGGTATGAAATCGCCTACGCCCTCGGATTGGGCAAGCCGGTGCTGTGCTGCTACAAAGGCGGGGTGCCGGTCTCCAAGATGATTCTAGGAAACCAATCGACGGGTCTGCTGGTCAGCGAGTACGAGAACGCAGCAGCTGCGTTGGCGGCTATTGACGCTTTTCTTCAACAGGTTCGGACTATGGGAAGTTGAAGTCGATCGTCTTGGTCAGACAATCCCCACCCAGGTAGTCCCCGGTACACAATTTGATCGTCGCCCGGGCGGCCACTCCGGTCGGAAGCTCGCTAAAGGGCGCAACGATGTAGGCCGCCGCGCCCGGCAGGAGCACGTTGCCGTGGCCGGGCGGGCAGTTTGTCGAGCCGGGGTCGAAGGGATGCCGGTCGAGCAGCGGGCCGTAGATGTCGGTCGAGTTGGTCAGATTGAAGATGTGAATTTGGCCGGTCATAAAAGTGGTCCCGCTGATGTTCTGAATCGTGAAGACAACCTGGGTGTCTGCGCCGCAGGGCTGGAAGCTGTTCAGGAATAGGATGAAATCGATGCTAGGGGTGGGGCTGGGCGCAGGAGTGTAGGCGGGCAGAGGGCCCGGGTCGCCCTCCAGGCTGGCGAACTCGCCCCACAGCCAGCAGAACTCGCCCGGCCGATCGGGATTGTGGATGTACCAGTAGTTGGGGACCGAGCTGCGGGCGGCCACCTCGGCGACTTGCCCGACGAGCAACGCGCCCAGGAAGTCGTAGGCGACGGCGGGCCCAGCCCGGCAGTTGGTGTTCTCAGAGACCCGGATCCGGGGGGCCGCGGGGGTTGAGGTCGAGGCCGGAGTGGGCGTACTGAATGGGGTGCTTGTCGGTGGCTGGGGAGTTGCGCTGGGCGGGGGAAGGGTTGGAGCCGAGAGCTCCAGTGCCCGAACCGTGGCGGCGACCGCAGTGGCAATCTGGTTCTGGCTGGCCGGCAAGTTGCAAGCGGCCGCCATCAGGAGAATAAGTAAGCTGCCGGCTACCGCGGTACGGCGCCGTGCGGCACAGCGTGGGTCATCGATCCTGAAGATTTGGCCCTCCTGAAGCGGGGAGAATAGCACTCCCAAGCAGTTTGCGGTATGGGTTTTGAGGTCGAAACTTGACGGCCCCCGAGGGAGTCGGTATACTACCTCGAACAGTCAGACGTCTGGGTGCCCCCCTCACCTAGATGTCTGTCTGTGCTTTAAGGGGCAGGTGCGGCGGATCGGCCTCCCCGGCCAGAACCCGTTCTGCCCGAGCCAGATCTTGGGGCGTGTTGATATTGAAGAAGCTCCGTCCGTTTGGATCGAACTGAGCGATCGCAGCTCCATCGACGACCCGCTGAGTTACTCTCGGCAGGATGTCGATCACCCGCTGCTGCCCGGCCCGGATTGCGGCCCGGACCGCAGTGGCGCACGAGCGGGAATAGACTGCATGCAGCGGCTCAAGACTGTCGTTCCACTGTGGGACCACTACTTGTGCTTCGGGCGCCCGGCTGAGCAAGTGCTCCAGCAGCGGCCGGCAGACGAAGGGCAGGTCGCAGGCCAACAGCAGCACGGTCTCACCGTGGGCGGCCTCCAGCGCGGTCAACAGCCCGGGCAGCGCGCCGGCGCCGGGCTCGCGATCGGCCACCAGCCGAACGCCGAGGTAAACGAGGTCGGCCGGATGGTTGGTGGTGATCAGGACTTCCTCGGCAAGACCGGCCGTGCGTCGAAGAACGTGCTCGATCAGCGGGATTCCACCGAGCGGGAGCAGCGCCTTGTCGCGGCCCATTCGGCTGGAGCGGCCTCCCGCCTGCACGGCCAGGGTGATCACGCGGGCATTCTACCCTCGGATGATATAATCCTCCGACCTGCGCAATGCGCACCAGCACGCTGGGAGATCTGCTCGACCCGCTAACGGTCGAGGGGAAGCTGTATGAGACCCAGCCGGACGGAGCGCTTCGGTGTTTCGCCTGTGGTCACCGCTGCCTGATCCGACCGGGTAAGCGGGGAATCTGCCAGGTCCGTTTCAATCAGGAAGGGCGGCTGCGAGTCCCCTGGGGCTACGTCGGCGCCCTCCAGTGCGACCCCACCGAAAAGAAGCCCTTCTTCCATCTCTACCCTGGCTCCGACACCCTGACCTTCGGAATGCTGGGGTGCGACTTCCACTGCACCTACTGCCAAAACTGGGTGACCTCTCAAGCGATGCGCGATCCGGCCTCCGACATCTCGGCGGCCGGTCTGCGCGAAGTGACTCCCCGCGAGCTAGTGGAGTATGGCCGGAAAATGGGCGCGTGGGTGATCGGCTCGTCGTACAACGAGCCGTTGATCACCTCCGAATGGGCGGTGGATGTGTTCCGGGTCGCGCGGGAAGCCGGGTTCACTTGCGTTTACATCTCCAATGGGAACACCACTCCCGAAGTTTTGGAGTTCTTGAAGCCGCATGTCACCGGCTACAAGATTGACCTCAAGTCGATGCGGGACAAGACCTACCGAGGGCTGGGGGGTGTGCTGCAGCATGTGCTCGAAAGCGTCGAACGAGTGCATGCGATGGGCTTCTGGCTGGAAGTGGTGACCCTGGTGATCCCCGGCTTCAATGACAGTTCGGAGGAGCTATGGGATGCGGCGCGTTTCCTGGCCGGAATCTCCCCGGACATCCCGTGGCATGTCACCGCATTCCATAAAGACTACAAGTTGATCGAACCGGACAACACGACCGCCGAGATCCTGATGCGGGCCGCCGAGATCGGCCAGGAGGCCGGGCTGCGCTACGTGTACGCCGGGAATCTGCCGGGCCAGGTCGAGGACTACGAAAACACGTACTGTCCAACCTGCCGGACTTGCCTGATCGAGCGACTGGGGTATGTTATCCTGGCCTACCGGCTGACCGAGCAGGGCAGCTGCCCGAGCTGTGGAACTCGCATCCCGGGCGTCTGGCCTACCCGTGCTGAGCAGGTGAGGCTGGGGACGAGCGAGGACCTGTACGATCGCCGGCCGCGGCCGGTTATATGAAAAACTAAGTATGGAAGATTCGGTCAAACTCCTGTTGACTTACGACCCCCTCCCGAAACATCGGGAGGAATACTTTCGCTATGTCTTGGGGGAGTTTGTTCCGGCGCTCGAGAACCTCGGCTTGACCCTCTGCGAGGCCTGGCATACGGCCTACGGGTCGTACCCGCTCCGCTTGACCGGTTTCATCGCCGAAGACCGGGAGACCCTGGATACGGTGCTGGGTTCGCCGGAGTTCTTGGAGTTGGAGAGCCGGCTCCAGGACTTTGTCATCAACTACAGCCGAAAGATCGTTCCCCAACAACCGCGATTCCAGTTCTGAATGCGGATCCGGCCGCCCGACAATTCCCTCTCATCAACCTAGATCACACCGAGTAGCTTGCCAACCTTCTCAAAGGCGGCAAGACCGTGGTCCAGGTCTTCCGTGGAGTGCGCCGCCGAGATCATGACTCGGATGCGGGCTTTGCCCTGGGCCACGGTGGGATAACCGATCGCCATCGCGAAGACTCCATCATCAAACAGCTGGCGGCTGAAGGATTGGGCCAGCGGAGCCTCGCCCAGCATGATTGGGGTGATCGGAGTGGTGCTTGCACCGGTGTCAAACCCCAGGGTTCCCATCGCCTGTTTGAAGTAGCGGGTGTTCTCCCACAGACGCTGCACGAGTTCGTCAGATTCCTCCAGGATGTCGACTGCCGCCAGGCAGGCGGCCACATCCGGAACCGTCATCGCCGAGGAGAATAGGAACGGCCGGCCGCGCTGGCGCAACCAATCCACGATGACCTGCCGTCCGGCCACGACGCCTCCGACCACTCCGAAGGCCTTGGAGAGGGTCCCGATCTCGAGATCCACCTTTCCATGCAGATCGAAATGATCGACGATCCCGCGACCCCCTTTCCCGAGCACGCCCTCCCCGTGGGCGTCGTCGACCATCAGCAGGTAATCGAATTCTTGGGCGACGGCCTGAATCTCCGCCAGCGGAGCGACATCCCCGTCCATGCTGAAGACCCCGTCGGTCACGATTAAGGATCGCTTGTGGTCCCGGCTGCGCTGTTCTTGGATCACTGCGCGCAATCCGATGGGGTCGGTGTGCGGGTAGCGGACGATCTCTGCCCGCGAGAGGCGAGCCGCGTCGATGATGCTGGCGTGGTTGAGCTCGTCGGAATAGATCACGTCCCCTTTGCCGACCAGGGCCGGGATCGCGGCCAGGTTGGCGTTGAAGCCAGACTGAAAGGTGATCGCGGCCTCGACTCCCTTGAAGGCAGCCAGCCGCGCTTCAAGTTCCAAGTGAAGCTGCATGGTCCCGGCGATCGTCCGGACCGCGGCCGGCCCGACTCCGTACCGATCGATGGCCGACTTCGCAGCCGCAGTGAGCCGGGGATGGTTGGCGAGGCCCAGGTAGTTGTTGGAGCAGAAGTTGAGCACCCGCCGGCCGTCCACCACCAGCCAGGCGCCCTGAGCCGAACTGACCGTCCGGATCTGGGTGAATAGCCCGGCAGTTCGGAGGGCGGCAATCTCCTCCGAGATCCAATCGGTCTTATTCATGGGCTTCCTCGCGAGTTGGGTGGGTGGACCGGACTACGAAACCAGCAGATTGAAGAGCTGGCGGGCCGGAGTTCCGACCAGCAGCCCGAGCAAATTGACTCCCATCCTGCCGGAGACGATCAAGAGGAGCAATATGACCGGCCCATAGGGACGCAGCCGCGCCAGGGCAGCCTGGCCGCCTGGCGGTAGGAAGTAAGCGAGTACCTTCTCTCCGTCCAGCGGGGAGATGGGGATCAGGTTGAACAGCAGCAGGATGAGGTTGATGAAAATGAACGTCTGCAGCAAGCCGGACAAGGAGGGAAACAGGCTGCCGGCGACAAAGGTCGGTCCCACCAACTCAGCCCGAAAGGGGAGCGCGGCGAGAATCGCGAGTGCGAGATTGGAGAGCGGTCCGGCGGCCGCCACCAGCATCATCCCGGCTGGAGTCCGTCGCTGTAGAGCGTACGGATTCACCGGAACCGGCTTGGCCCATCCGAACCCGGCCACCAGCAGCAGCAGTGAACCCAGCGGATCGAGATGGCGGAGGGGGTTTAACGAAAGGCGGCCAGCTAGGCGGGGAGTGTCGTCGCCGAGTCGGTCGGCGGCCCAGGCGTGCGCAAACTCATGGATCGTGAAGGCGATGACCAGCGTGAAGGCTCTGGCGAGGATCTCCGGCAGGCTCCCACTTAGCACAGCGGGCGGATTATATCATCCGGTGTCATGGAGCCGCCGGAGTATAATGCCGCCACCCGGCCGGAGGGCCGTTTTCGTTGCTGGTAGAGCTTCGGGTGGACGATGTTATCCGGCTGCGAAAGCCCCATCCGTGCGGGGGGACCGACTGGCGGGTTGTCCGGCTCGGGGCTGACATCGGTCTCAAGTGCCAGAACTGCGGGCGCCGGATCCTACTGCCCCGGCGCGAACTGGCTCGGCGCATGAAGGGCTGGGTGGAGAAGGCGGGGAGTGCGCTGGGTAGTTGACCGCGGGGCGCGGCCTCAAGCAAGACAGCCGGCCTCCGAAGCGCAACTTGGCCGGCGCTTTCACGCAACTTTGTGTTCTCAGGATCGGCGCGGGGTTACACGTTGGCGATAACGTTGCTAAACATGTTCCCGACGCTCGAGCCGAAGAGGGCGAGGAGCACAATCACTGCCAGTCCAACCAGAAGTATTAGCAGCGCGTACTCCACCAACCCCTGACCGCTCGAGGAAGAAAAAAGCATGAATGCCCTCGAAAAACGGGATGATTGGATTCGAGTATAGGCGATCCCTTAGGCGGCGCAATAGTCCAAGAAGCATAGAGTTTAGGCTCGGTTCAACATGCCGTACGTAGTGTGCGCGGAAGAGATCGACGGGCGCTGGATCGCCCACGTGCCGGATCTGCCCGGCTGTTTTGCCTCCCACCCCGAGCGGGAAGCGGCCATCAGCTCCATCCCGAAGGCGGTCGAAACCTATCTCGAATGGTGCCGGCGGCATGGATTACGGGTCAGCGGCTTCTCGGGCCCGATGATGGTCAGCGAGGTGGTCCGGGCCTGGCGCTACGAAGACGACTACGAGGTCAATGCCTTCTTCGCTGCCGATCGGCCGCCGTTGTTGGCGGATGAGATGCCGGAATATGAACGGCTCTTGACGGCGACCCGCCAAGAGCTGGAGCAGGTGTTGGACGGCCTCAGCGAAGATGACCTGCATAAGGAAATCTCCGGGGAGGAGTGGCCCATTGTGGGGATCCTGAATCATGTGGCCCTCGCAGAGCAGTGGTATTTTGATCGGATGGGAATTGCCTTGCCGACCCGCGAGCTTCCAACCGATCCACTCGACCGGCTGGTGAAGGTCCGCGATCACACCCTGGCCAACCTCTCAAAGCTGGCTACCCGGATCGGGGTCGTGGCCCTTTCCGGGGAAACCTGGTCAGCCCGCAAGGTCATGCGGCGAACCTTGTGGCATGAGCGCGACCATACCGATCACATCTCCAAACTCAAACTGCGGCTCCGCTGAGGCGGACCGTCGGGCCGCGCCTATTGCATCCCCTAATCCATTGTTGCACCGGAGGGTGGCATGACCTATACCGCGATCAAGACTGAGATCCACGGCCGGGCCGGTCTGGTACAGATCCACCGGCCCGAGGCAATCAACGCGCTCAACTCAACCGTGATGGAGGAAATCGCTAGCGCGCTGAGCAACTTCGACGCCGATCCGCAGATCGGGGCCATGGTGCTGACCGGGGACCGGCGGGCCTTTGCCTCCGGGGCCGACATCAAGGAAATGGCGGAGGCCTCGGCAGTGGACATGCTGACCGCCGATCGGATTGGACGCTGGGACCGCATCCGGGGAGTCAAGAAGCCGGTGATCGCGGCAGTTTCCGGATGGTGCTTGGGCGGCGGCAATGAATTGGCCATGCTGTGCGACATGATCGTGGCCTCCGAGACCGCCCGGTTTGGCCAGCCGGAAATCAACTTGGGAGTCATGCCGGGGGCGGGCGGGACCCAACGGCTGACCCGGGCGGTGGGCAAGGCGCTGGCCATGGAGATGGTGCTCAACGGCCGGAATCTGACCGCCGAGGAAGCGCTGCGGGTGGGACTGGTCAACCGGGTCGTGCCGGTCGAGCTGTATCTGGAGGAGGCGCTGGCGCTGGCCAACGCGATCGCGGCTCGGGCCCCGATCGCGGTCCGGCTGGCCAAGGAGTCAGTGAACCATGCCTTCGAGAGCTTCCTGGCGGACGGGATCGCCGACGAGCGCCGCAGTTTCTATTTCCTGTTCAGCACCGAAGACCAGAAAGAGGGAATGAAGGCCTTTAGCGAGAAACGTCCGCCGAACTGGAAGGGGCGCTGAGCATGGCCGGAGCCGGATGAGAGCGATCTACTTCGACAAAGCGATCCCTCGGGCCCTGGTCACCAAGGCCTTGCGGCCGCTGTGGCCCGGGGTCGTGTGGTCGCCGCTCTCACCATCGGGAGTAGAGCAGGTTCCCGATCCGCCGCTGCCGGGCCCGCAGTGGCTGCGGGTGCGCAACCGCCAGTGCGGGATCTGTGCTACGGACCTCTCGCTGCTTTACGTGAAAGCCGATCCGCGGATCGCGCCGGCGGTCTTGCCTGGAATTCGGCGGATCTATCTGGGGCACGAGGCGGTCGGGGAAGTGACCGAGGTCGGCCCAGCTGTCGATCGGTTTCGGGTCGGTGATCGGGTGGTGATCGAAGCCCGGCCGGTTGGAAGCCCAAACTGCCACACCCAGGAGATCGATCCGCCCTGCCGCTTCTGCGCCCGCGGCGACACTCGACTTTGTGAGAACGGCTCCCTGGGGAAAGGACCGCTGGGTTCGGGCGGGGGATGGAGTGACAGCTACACTGCGCACCAGAGCGAGGTCTGGCCGGTCCCGGACGACCTGAATGACGACCAGGCTTCCCTCATTGAGCCGATGGCGGTTGCGGTCCATGGGGTGCTGCGCCGGCCGCCCGCGCCCGGAGATCGGGTGCTGGTCCTGGGGGCCGGGATCATCGGCCTGCTCACGCTGCAGGCTGTGAAGGCCCTGGCACCCCAGGCCCATGTGACGGTCTTGGTCCGTTACGCCCATCAAGGTCAGGCGGCCAAGCGACTGGGAGCGGACGAGGTGATGAGCGACCGAGGGGACATTTACGCCAAGTCGGCTCAGATCACCGGAGCCAAGTATTACCGGGGGCAGTTCAACCGGGGCATGCTGCTTGGCGGATACGACATTCTCTACGACTGCGTCGGCGACCGTTCCACCTTGCGCGACTCGCTCCGGCTGGCCCGGGCGGGCGGCGCGGTCGTGCTGGTCGGCATCTCGCTCAACCCGCTCAGCCTGGATACCACCCCGGTCTGGTTTCAGGAGGTGGACCTGGTCGGCGCCAAGACCTTCGGGATGGAAGTCCTCAACGGCCGAACGCTGCATACTTTTGACCTGGTGATCGAGCAGCTCCGGAAGGGTGCGCTATCCGCAAGCGGGCTGATCACCCACCGGTTTCCATTTCTGCAGTATCGCCGGGCAGTCGCCACCGCCAGCAATAAGCGCAGCGGGTCGATCAAAGTGACCCTCACCTTCTAGCGTACCGGCCGCGGTTGGGGACGCTGTGGTAAGATTCGCCGCGCCTTTGGCCGGGGAGCATCGAGGAGCTGGTGAGGGAACCCGAGAAGATCACGATCATCGAAGGCCCGCCGCCGACGTTTGAGCTGGACACCGACGTTTGGTTGCCCGGCTTGGTGGAAGGCCCGGTTCCCTCGCAGGTGGCGATGTGCCGCTTGCGCAGCCCCAACGCCCCCGAATTGGTCCAGCGCTGCTACCGGGCCTGGCGGGACGGTCAGCCCATCAGCCTGGAGTACCGCTCCGAGGAAGGCCTCACCGATCAGGCCCCGATCATCGCCGCCCGCTGGACGGACGTGGACGAGGGCCAGGTTCTGCTGCTGTGGGTCCGCTTGATTCAGGATCCGTTTCAGGTCCACATCGAATTCGACGATTCCCCGGACGACGGGCCTGACGACGACTTCGAGCCCCTAGACTAGCCCACCGATGGGCGAACTCCAATTCTTGCAGGTTGACAGCACAGACGGCGTGCTGACCGCCGTATTTAACCGGCCGAAAGCCAATGCCTTCAACGGGCCGATGATCGAGGAGTGGCTGGGGGTGCTCAAGGACGCCGAGCGGGACGACTCGGTGCGCTGCCTGCTGCTGACCGGCGCCGGCCGTTTCTTCAGCGCCGGCCAGGATGTGACCGCCTTCAGCGAGACGGACGGTCGAGTCTCATTTCGCCAGCACCTACACCGCACCTACAACCGGGTCGTATTAAGAATGCGCAAGCTGGAGAAGCCGATCGTGGGTGCCATCAACGGTCCGGCCGTGGGGGCCGGCCTTGGCATTGCGTTAGCGACTGATCTGCGGATCGCGGCCGAGAGTGCCAGTTTCATATATGGTTTCACGGGAATTGGCTTGAGTGCCGATTCCGGAACTTCGCTCGCCCTGCCACTGCTGGCCGGACTGGCCCGGGCGGCGGAGCTGGCATTCACCAACCGGACCGTGACGGCGCCCGAGGCGCTGGAGATGGGATTGGTTAATCGAGTCGTTCCGGACGCCGAATTAATGGACCAGGCGCGTGAGCTGGCCGCCTCGTTGGCCCGCGGCCCGACTCGGGCCATTGGTCTCAGCAAACGGGCCCTTAATCACTCAGTGCTGGGATCGTTGGAAGCCACGTTGGAGTACGAGGCTGAGCTGCAGGAAATTGCCGGCCGCAGTGAAGACCATGCCGAGGGGCTGGCCGCATTCCTCGAGAAGCGGCAGCCAAAGTTTCGAGGGAAGTGATCGCGTCGGCCGGAGTCACTCAACCGGCAAGCTCGAAACTCGCCTGCCTGAACGGCCTGGCCGCGATCAAGCCCTGGGGCAGCTCCACGGGCTGACCGTCGACGAGCAATCGGGCGGCCTCGAAACCCCGAGGCTGCAGCTCAATCTGGGCGTAGGGGAAGGCGAACCTCCCGCTTGATTCCCAGCTGAGCGCCACGCGTTCCGCAGACTGAGTCAAGAAAAATCGATCGAGCCGCCAATCGCGGTAACCGTCCCCTGCGTCGCTGTAGAGCAGACCCCCGCCGGTGGCTTCGCCCGGTGGGTAGATCTGCAGGATCACTCGATTGGCCTCTTCCAGCGGCAGCAGGCTGCCTGCCCGGACCAGGATCGGGATCTGGTCCAGTTCGGCTGAAAGCCAGATCCGGGCCGGTCCCTCGAATCGAGCCCCGGATACCAACTCGTACCAAATTCCGGCGGGCAGCTGCAGCTCGCGCCCTCGAGCCCCCTCCTGAAGGATGGGAGCCACCAACAGGCTCTCTCCTAACAGGAACGCGTCGTCAATGCCCCAGAGCTGTGGATCCTTGACATCCAGCCAGAAGAGCGGCCGCACCATCGGGAAGCCGGTGCGGCTGGTCTGCCAGGCCAGGCTGTACAAATAGGGCAGGAGGCGGACCCGCAGACTCAGCGCCTTTCTGACCTGTTCCAGGGTCGGGCTTCCATAGGACCAGGGCTCGCGGCGGGGAGTGTCCTTGCCGGAGTGGGTTCGAAAGAACGGCATCAGGGCAGCCAACTGAAACCAACGAACGTATAACTCCGGGGAAGGGGAGCCGAGATAGCCCCCGATGTCCGGACCCGAGTAGGGTATTCCGGACAGGCTCAATCCCAGCACGGTCGGGATCGTTTTTCGTAAAGCCGCCCAGCTGCTTTCGGTGTCTCCGGTCCAGGTCCAGGCATAGCGTTGGAGGCCGGCCCAGCCGGAGCGCGACAGCAGCCAGGGCCGGCGGTCGGGCGCCAAGCGGTGCAGTGCCTCGAAGCCGGCCCGGTTCATCAACAGCCCGTAGAGGTTATGAATTTCTGAGTGCTCGCCGCCGCGGCCTTCGACCGAGTGGGGAGTCGGTTTGGGCAGAGTTCGATCGCCCCAGGCGGTGAAGGCCACCGGCTCGTTCATGTCGTGCCAGAACCCCGAGGCACCAGCCTCCAGCAGTCCTGCGTATTGCTCCCCCCACCAGGCTCGGGCCGCCGGGGCGGAGAAATCCGGATAACGAACCCAGCC
>Ga0214472_10002996_pt1 | contig 17972 bp, 5 predicted proteins | sample RVTome_6_FD_207662 | JGI IMG/M metagenome (GOLD analysis project Ga0214472, IMG submission 207662) | Soil microbial communities from uranium-contaminated site in the Upper Colorado River Basin, Wyoming, United States - RVT140D175 | ecosystem: Environmental > Terrestrial > Soil > Contaminated >...
AACCCAGGCATAATCTATATAGTATAGATAAAGCTATCTTATATATAAATGTACAATTTAACAGCTTATCTAAGCATACTTTATATTTCTACAAATATAGCGAATATTATAGAGATACTTATGAGTGAAGAAAGTTCTTTTATTCCAACAGGCTTAGCATCTCAACAGATTAATAAGCTTAAAGCATCTTGCCAGAATGTTGCCAATTTAACCATTGAAGCATTGCGGCAAGCTGCATGGGGCCATCTCCAAAACACAGTGAAGGCACACCAACGCAACCCACTCATCAACATCAGGCTCGCCCAGGCGCTTTACGACATCATTCGACACCTGACGACGCACTGGCACACGCTGAGGCCGGAGGCGCGCCCCTGGTTGGCAGGCGCTATTTTGTATTTTGTCAAAAGCGATGACGAGGAGCCGGATTTCGCCTCGCCGATTGGCTTCGAGGACGATGCCGAAGTGCTGAATGCCTGTCTGCGACTCGCCCACCTCGCCCACCTCTGCGTGAACCCGGCGGACTACGATGATGTCGAGTGAGGCGGCGCTGACACCGGGCATGCGGGTCCTTTGCCGAGACGCCGAATGGCTGGTGACGCGCGTCGATCCGTCTGACTACACGCATACGCATTTCGCGGTCCACTGCCTGGGCGTGGACGATCTGACGCGGGGGCACCAGGCGATCTTTCTGACCCAGCTCGATACCCTCGAGCCCGTCGATCCCCGCCATACCCGGCTCGTCGAGGACACGTCGAGTGGCTATCGGCTGGCGAAGCTGTTTCTCGAAGCCCAATTGCGCCAGATGCCCGCCACTGGCATTGAGCCCGATCTGGTGGGCATGGGCGCCTTCAAGCCCATGCCGTTTCAACGGCAGGCGGTTGCGTTGGCGTTGCGCCAGTTGCGCCCTCGCCTGCTCTTAGCGGATGCCGTCGGGCTAGGGAAGACGATTCAAGTCGGCATGATCGTGTCGGAACTGATGCGGCGTGGCCGGGCCAATCGCATTCTGGTCTTGACCAAAAAATCGATGCTCACCCAGTTCCAAGCGGAATTGTGGAATCGCTTTGGCATCCCGCTGGTGCGCCTGGATTCCGCCGGGATTGCCAGGCTGCGGCTGCGCATTCCGGCCAACAAGAACCCCTTCGAGGTCTATCACCGGGTCATTATCAGCCTGGATACGCTCAAGAATGTCGGCAGTTACCAGCACTTTTTGGAACACACGCGCTGGGACTGCGTCATCATCGACGAAGCCCACAACGTCGCCGGGGCGAGTGTGCCGGAGCGGCATCTGAGCTACCGGCTGGCCCGGCTGTTGTCCCGCCGCACCGATAGTATGTTGCTCACCACCGCCACCCCCCACAACGGCAAACGGGAAACCTTTGGGCGGCTCATCTCCTTGCTCGATCCCTCGATTATTCCCGATCCGGACTTGAAATCCTACAGCGCCGAGGACGTTCGGGGGTTTTTTCTGATGCGGTTTAAGGAAGATGTGCGCGAGGAGGCCGGCGAGAATTTAACCGACAGAATCGTCGTCCCGCTGCCACACACCACGGTGGCGGCGACACCCGAGGAAGAGCGGGTCTATGCCGCGCTGGCCGAGCTGCGTGCAGCGGCTCGCACAGATACCACGGAGAACCCGGCCTGGAAACACCAGGCCCTGCTGCAATACGGCCTTTATAAACAGTTTCTGTCGAGCCCGGAATCCTGCCGCAAGACGCTGCTCAAGCGCATGGCCACGGTCGGCGCCACAGACCCGATGAGCCCCGAACGGCCCTATCTGGAACGTGTGGCCGCGGCGTTAGCGCCCTTGACGATCCGCGATTCATCCCGCTATCAGCTCCTCAAACAACAGCTCCAGGCGATGCGCTGGGACGGCTCGGCGGCCAGCCCGCGGGTGTTGCTCTTTACCGAGTACCGGGAAACCCAGGACGCCCTGGCCCAGGCCCTGGCCAGGGATTTTAAAATCAAATACCGCGAGGCGTTCGAGGCTCAGCCCACCCAGGTGTTGGCCACGATGCACGGTTCCTGTCCCGATGTGCACTTGATGAAGACCGTTGAAGCCTTTGGCACCGGCTCGGCGCCGATACGCCTGCTGGTCGCGACTGACGTGGCCAGCGAAGGGATCAATCTGCACCATGAGTGCCACCACATGATCCACTACGATTTGCCGTGGTCGATTATCACGCTGATCCAGCGCAATGGCCGCATTGACCGCTTTGGGCAGCGCGAGAACGCCATTTTACGCTATCTGATGGTGCAGACCCGCCAGGGCTTGCTGCAAGGCGATGCGGCCATTTTTGCGCGGCTGATCGATAAAGTCGAAGAAATCAATCGCTCCACCCGCCAGGGCGAAAGCGTGCTCAAACTCTATGACCCTGAAGCAGAAGCGCAGTATATCGCCGAAGCGGGCCTCCTGCCCGGCAATGTCGACGTCTTCGAGCCGCCCGTGAGGTCCGACGACGAAGCGGCGGCGCTGGAAAGCCTCCTCGATGAGGCGAATCTCGCCCAGCGTGAAGCGTTCCTCGCCTTTCTCCTGGGGCAGACAGAGGACCGAGACACGCCGGACGCGGGCCCCGCCGGCAGTCCTCAGCCGTCGCGTCTGCGCCGCTACGAAGATCGCGCCTTTTTCCAGGAGGGCTACCGCTTTCTACGTGAGCACAACCCCGACTATGCGGCGATCGAGAGCACCGGCAATCTCATGCTGCTCACCGCCCCCCAAGAGTTGTGCCGCCGGCTCGGCGCTCCCGATGAGCGCGGCGATGTCGTCTTCGGCGCCACCGCCATGCCGCTCGAAGCCTGGACCGACCACCACCAGTTCCGCCTGACGGACGATCCCGAGCAGGTCGAGCTGGCCATTCAAGCGGCTCGCAACACCTCGGGCTACTGGTCCAGGGAGCTGCTGTGTACGGATCAGCACCCGATTCTGCAATGGCTCACCGAGCGCTTGCTGATGCTCATGCGGCGTGGTGAATGCCCACTGATCACCTCGCGCGCCCTGGAGCCCGGCGAGTTGTGTTTCTGCTTCATCGGCCAGGTCAGCTCACAGACCGGGGTGCCCCTGGTGGTCGATGCCCACGCCATCTCATTTCGCAAAGGCGGCGATTTGGCGTACTGCCCCCTGCCCGAGGCTCTCGATGCGGCCGGCTTTGCTCGGCTGGTGAACGATGGCCGGCGCGGCAACGTGCAGGCCGCCACCCTGCTCATCCCGGCTGCCGTGGACGCCAGCCGGGAACACCTGAAAAAGCGGCGACTGGCGCGGGAGCAAGACTTAATCCCGCTGCTGCGGGCGGAAGAGCGCCGCCTGCGCACCTGGCGCAATAAGCGCCACGAGGTGCTGGAAGCGCGCCTGGCGCAGTTGGGAGCTCACCATCCGCGCGCCCGGCGCTACCAAAAAGATCGTGACGAAATGGACGGCTACCTGCGGGATCGGGAAAAAAATTGGCGCGATACCCATTTCAGCAGCACGCAGGAACCCGCCACGCGTTTGGTCCTGGTCATCGAGGGAGTGCGCTGATGCCGCTGGACACGTGTATCACCAACGTGGGCGAGTACTACGCCTCGCATTATCTGGACAGCATGTTTACGAAAGACGTGCAGGACACCGTGAGCCGGTGGCGGGAAGTGGGCTCAGCATCGCCACCGCGCCAGCTACAAAATCTGTCTCAGCGGTATTTTCGCGCCAAGACCCAGGCCCTGGAGGAAGACCATCCCGAGCGGCGCGTCCAGACCGGTGAGGACGTATCGGGCTGGCATGCGCATGTGTTGCAGGCGCTCGGTTATACCGACCGGCGCCCCTTCGATATGCCGGTGGCAGGGGCGACCGCCTGGGTGCCGGCGCTGGGGCGGGTCAACCGCTATCACAAGCCGTGGCTGGTGATTTGCGAATCCCACTTTTGCCTGCCGGACGGCAGCTTGAAGGAGGCCATGCCGAGTGAAGATCCGTCGGGCATGTCGCCTCGCCAGGGGCAGCTTGTCGATGCCGCTGCTCACCCCTTGTGCGCCGGGGATTGGGGGCGTTGCATCGCCCGCGTCTTCACCGAGGAGAATGCTCCCCGCTGGATGCTGTTGCTGGCCGGCAGTCAGGTGCTGCTGCTCGACCGCCACACTTACGCTCAGGGCCGCTTCCTGGCGTTTGATCTCGACGATGCCTTTGGCCGCAAAGAAAGAGAGACGTTCAACCATGTCGCGGTGTTACTGGCGGCGGAAACGCTCTGTCCCGATGGTGAGTCAGACGAGGTGTTGCTCGACAAGCTAGAAGCGCAGAGCCATCGCTTCGCCCACGGGGTGACCGAGAATCTGCAATTCGCGGTGCGCGAGGCCATCGAGCTGCTGGTGAACGAATGGGCTTTCGACCGCACCGAGCGCCAGAAGCTTTCCCTGTTGCGCAGGCGGCCCGAGGAGAGGCGCATGAATGGGGCGCCCATGCGCCTCGACCTGCCGCCACAGGATGACGGCCATGACGCCATCACCGCCGCCCACCTCATGCGCGAGGCCCTGACCTTCGTCTACCGGTTGTTGTTCTGTTTCTATGCCGAGTCGCGTGGCGGCGAACTGGGCATTTTGCCGATTGACGATGACACCTATCGCCTGGGCTATAGTCTGGAGTCGCTACGGGATCTGGAGCAAGTGCCACTCACCGCAGTCGCCGAAGATGGCGTCTACTGTCACAACCACCTGAAACAACTCTTTGGCATGATGCATCAGGGCTTTCATCCCGAAATTGATCTGGCGTCTAAGGATCAGCTCACCCTCGGCGAAGCGGCGCCCACCAGGGCCTTTGCGATACGGCCGCTGACGGCCACGCTATTCGCCCCCGACAGCACGCCGCTGCTCAACCGGGCGCGTCTCTCCAATCATTGCTTGCAAAAAGTCATTCGGCGCCTATCGCTCAGCGCCGACGAAAAATCGAAAACCATTGGCAGGGTGAACTACGCCGAGCTGGGCATCAATCAGTTGGGCGCGGTGTACGAAGGACTCCTCGCCTACCAGGGCATGTTTGCCGAGCGTGATCTGATTCACGTCAAGCCGGCCAAAAAAAACTTTCGCGACCAGAAGACGCCGACCTGGTTCGTTCCCAGGGAACGGCTCGACGCGTTCGGCAAAGACGAGGTACAGCGGCTGGAAGGCGGCGCGCCGCGAATCTATACCAAAGGGACGTTTATCCTGCACCTGAACGGCATCGCTCGCGAACAAAGCGCATCGTACTATACCCCGGAGGTGCTCACCAGGTGTCTGGTCGAAGAAGCGCTGCGCGAGCTGCTCAAGGACTACGGTCCCGATGACGCAGACCGCATCCTGGAGCTGAAAATCTGCGAGCCCGCCATGGGTAGCGGGGCGTTTTTGAATGAGGCGGCTGAGCAACTGACCCACCGCTACCTGGAACTGAAGCAAAAGCAGCTGGGCGACACCATTGAGCCCTCGCGTTATGGCGATGAGCGGCGGCGGGTGAAGCACTTCATCACCACTCGCAACGCCTATGGCGTGGACCTGAATTCGACTGCAGTAGAGCTAGGGGCGCTGTCGCTGTGGCTCGGGTCGATTCACCAGCTGCTCGTACAGCGTGGGGAAAATGGCGCCCCGGATACGTATCAACCCGGCTCGACGCCCTGGTTTGGCCTGCGGCTGTGCTGCGGCAACAGTCTCATCGGGGCACGGCGGGCCGTCTGGACGAGCCAGCAGCTCATAGCGGGCCACCACGCGGGTGCATCGGCGACCGCGCCGCGCTTGTTGCGGCCTGGCGAAGCCCGGAAAGCGGACGAGATTTATCACTTTCTGGTCTTCGATCCGGATATGGCGCCGATAGCGAGCGACAGGCTGATGCGTCAGCATTGGCCGGAGGCTTGCGACACCGCCAAGGCGTGGCTGCAAAAGCAGGTTCGTCCCAAATGGAAAGACGAGGAAATTGCTCAAGCCCGTTCGATTTGCGAGGCGATTGACGGGCATTGGGACGTGTATGCCAGGGAACGGGCTCAAGCCCTGGAACGCACGGCCTGCACGGCAAGTGTCTGGCCCACGCCTGGCAATTCTAGCCCTGCCCTGCGCCCAGGGCCCGGTCTGGCTGAACAGGAGCGCGTTCAGGCCATGCTAGAGGCTGAAAGCGGTAGCTTCCAACGCCTTAATTTGCTCATGGATGCCTGGTGCGCTTTCTATTTCTGGCCAATCGATGTCAACAGCATGCGGTTGTTGCCGACGCGCGAGGCATGGTTGGCGGCGGCAGCACTGCTACTGGGTGAGACCCCGCAAAACCATCAGGCTCGACAGATGCTGAGCCTCCGTTTAGGCATTGACGTCGAGGTTCTGTTTGCAGAGACCGAGTCCGGGCTCCCATCACCAGCCGCGATTGGCGCCCTCGTCCCCTGGCTCGACCGGGCCATGTCAATTGCCGAGGAACAGCATTTCCACCATTGGGAATTGAGTTTTCCCGAGGTGTTGGGGCCGTGTGTGGATGATCTATCTGCGCCATACGGCTTCGATCTGATCCTGGGAAATCCGCCCTGGATCAATATAGAGTGGAACGATGGAACAGTCCTTTGCGAGTTAGAACCGCGTCATGGGGTGAAAGAAGCTAAAAGTGCAGCTTTCAACCGCGCCCGCCCAGATCTCTTGCAAGACCCACAACACAGCAGTTTCTATGCGGATGAGTTTCGCCAATATCAAGGAGCTTCAAGCTTTCTCTCTTCTACGTGCATGTACTCGGTATTGGCCGGTGTGCGGACTAATCTTTATAAGAATTTCATTATCCGCGCATGGGATTTACTGAGTGAGAAAGGCATAGGCGGGTTGCTGCATCCGGAGGGATTATTTGATGATCCTGATGGGGGTATATTGAGGGAGGCTTACTATCAGCGATTAATTTCGCATTATCATTTCAGTAACGAACTAAAACTCTTCAATGATGTTGATCACCACAAATCATTTAGCACTAATATCTTCAGAGGTTCTTCAAGAAAACCAAGCTTCTTAAGTATTAGCAACCTGTTCCATCCTACCACAGTCACAGGATGTTTCAACCATCATCGACCCAACGATCCGATTCCAGGTATCAAAACAGATCATGGTAAATGGCAAACGTGTGGTCACGCAAAACGGGTTATCGAGATCACAGAACATGAACTAAGGCTGTTCGCTAGTCTATTCGAAGAGAGTGGCACGTCTCACCTAGCGGCTCGTTTACCCCAGATACATAGTCAGGATCTCCTTGCCGTACTTCAATGCTTTGCCGATGTGGAGACACGTCTTGGAGATATACAGGATGAATACTTCGATACTACGATGTTTAACGAGACTAACGCTCAACGGGACGGCATTATCACGCGCCAGGATGATCCGAGCTTTCAACCCGATAGCCCCGACGCATGGGTTATTTCTGGACCGCATTTCTTTGTGGGTACGCCGTTTAACAAATCACCCCGTTCCAGCTGCACAGTGAATTCGAACTACGATGACATCGACCTCACCACGATCCCGGAAGACTATCTCCCCCGAGCCGTCTACCGCCCTGGTAATCAGGATGGCGATCTCACCGCGTTTTACAACGCCATTCCCGAATGGCCTAAGCCCAGCCTGCCGGGCTTTTGGCCAGTTCAGGACGACGATATTCCTGCGTGGGAATGTTTATTGGGTGAACCCCTCAGGCTCTACGGCATCGAACCCCATAAGCCCGGTGCTAAAACCGCTCGCCGCTTCGCCTTTTTTAGCATCTGGGAAGGGCCTGTTGAGCAAGCTCTGGCTTGGCTCCGCAAGCATGGCGGCTCTCCCACATCGACAGAGTTCGCCAAACGATTTGCTGAGGTACAGGTCATTCAGAAAGAGACGAACAAGGAAGAGTTTCGTCAGTTACCGATTCCACTTACAGCGCGATATCGGCATGTCAACAGGCGGCGGGGACAACCCTCTAGCGAGCGGACTCTCATTCCGGCGATTATGCCACCGGGAATGACGCATGTACATCCCGTGTTTTCGATCGCTTTCCACTCTACCCTACAGATGATGTTGTTCAGTGGAATGTTATCTAGCATTATGTTCGATTTTCTGTTCAGGTTGACAGGACGCAGTGATATTTATGAAAGTACTCTCAAGACTTTTCCTCTATTCGAAACAGGCTACTCGAAACCGCTGATCAATCGATACCTCCGACTAAACAGTCTTACTGTCGCATACGTTGATCTCTGGGTTGAAGTTGCTGATTGCACTATCAAAGAGGACAACTGGACCCAAGACGATCCGCGTCTGAATTACGACCTCGAACTCCCATGGCATCAACTCGACCCCAATCACTGGACCTGGCAGACGCCACTCCGCAGTGACTTCTCCCGCCGCCAGGCCTTGCTAGAGATCGACGTGCTGGTGGCGCTATCGCTGAGCCTAACCCTCGACGAGCTGCTCACCATCTACCGCGTCCAGTTCCCAGTCATGCGCAGTTACGAACTCGCAGACGAATACGACGCCACGGGCCGCCGTATCCCGAATACCACGCGCAAGACGCCAGGCGCCAAAGAATGTCGTGCGGCGCGTGAAACCTGGGACGAGCACAGCCCCCTGACCGTCTCCTGGCCCATCGACAACGGCCTGCACACCGTGACCCAAACTTTCTATCCGCCCTTTGCCAAAGTCGATCGCGAAGCCGACTACGCTCAGGCCTACGAGGTGTTTCAACAGCGATACGGAGGCCAGGCATAACCATGCTTCCCGCCCATCTGGCCGAAAACATCCACAAGCAGATTCTGTTTTACCTGCAATCCACGTTCGACTTCCGCGATAAAACCGTCGAACGGGCGTTCGAGCGTTTCCTGAACGACCCCGAAAACGGCCTGTTCAAAGGTCCCTGGGTGCAACTCCGCCGGCCCTTCCGGCCCGCTGACCCGGACGAAATCATCGCCTTCGACTTTGCCGTGCCGTTTCATCCCTTTAAACACCAGAATCGCGCCTGGCGACGGCTCACCAGCCGCCACCAGCAGCCCCAACCCACACTCGTCACCACCGGCACCGGGTCCGGCAAAACCGAGTGTTTCATGTTCCCGATTCTGGATCACTGCCTGCGCGCCGTCAGGCAAGGACAGCGCGGCATCAAGGCCATTCTCCTCTACCCCATGAATGCCCTCGCTGCCGATCAAGAAAAACGCTTCGCACGGCTCATCGGGCAGACCCCAGAGCTCAAAGCCGCCGGGATTCGAGTCGGCAACTACACCGGCCGCTACGACCCGGCTGCCCCTGGCGCCAGCGCCGCTAGCGGCACCCAGGCCATGGGTGAGGAGCACGGCATTAGCCATCACGGCGCGCAGCAGGACAGGCCGCCCGACATTTTGCTGACCAATTACAAAATGCTCGACTACCTGCTCCTGCGCCCGCAAGACCAGCGGCTCTGGCAGTGCAACGCACCCGGCGTGCTGCGCTACCTGGTGCTGGACGAACTCCACACCTACGACGGCGCACAGGGCGCCGACGTCGCCTGCCTCATTCGGCGGCTCAAAGAGCGGTTCGCCATTCCCCAAGGGGAACTCTGCGTCGTTGGCACCAGCGCCACCCTCGACAATCGTGAAGGCGCGACGGATGCCGCGAGCCGCACGGCAGACAACGCCAACGACGCCAGGGAAACCGGGCGCGACCGGCTCGCCAAATTTGCCAGTACGCTCTTCGAAGAAGACCTCCAGGCCGACGCGGTGATTGATGAAGACCGCCTGACCATCGAAGAAATCATCGACTCGGATCCGCGTGAAGTGGTGCTCCCCGATCCTGCCGAGTGCGCGCCGCTCGGTGACGAAGACGCCGTGCACTACGCCCAGCGGCAAGCCGGCCTCTGGGGCGCTCCCGTTTACCTGGCGCCATCGAGCCCGGACCCGGAGGCCGTTGAAGAGGCGATACAGCAGTGGGCCGTCGAACTCGGCGCCTGGTTGAAGCACCGCACGCATTTTAAATATTTGCTCGACATCTGTAATCCCAACGAGACGAACGACGCTGCCCCACTCACCTGGCAGGCCTTGGTCCAGCGTCTGAGCCGCGAAGATTTTAGCTTTAACGACCACCCCAACTACCGCGACCGCAGTCTCATCTGCGCCTCGTTCTTCGCCCTGGTGGCACAGGCCAAAGAAATCCGCAGCGGTGCGGCCTTTCCCCTGGTGCCGACCCAGATCCAGCTCTGGATCCGCGAATTGCGGCGCCTCGGGCGGCTCGTCTTCGATAAGCCCATCTTCAGCTGGCTCGATGAACCCACGCAGGCATATCCCAGTCTGCCCGCCTTCCACTGTAGCGAGTGCGGCGATGCCGGTTGGGTGGCCCTGCACGACCCGCGCTCCGACTCGCTCATTGGGGCGCGTGGCGTCTCCGGATTGCAACTCGACCCGGATGCGACCCGGATCTACCGAGGCTGGTTTGGTTACAAGGGCGTCAAGAGTCCGCATCTGGTGGTCATCAGCCCCTGGAGCGACACCGACACCGCTGCCGAGCAACAGCAATCCCTCCCCTTCGCCCAGTGGTATCTTTGCCCCAAGCAGCTGGTCCTACGTGAAGGCGACGGCCCCTGTCCACTGAGCGACGATGCCAAACGGTTTCGCGTCAAAATCAACCGGGATACTTATAGAGATAAAAAGCGCGGCGTGGTGGTCGGCGATCCGAGCTGTCCCCACTGTGACTCGAAGACCGGCGTCTTTTTCATTGGGAGCCAGGCCGCCACCTTATCCAGCGTGGCCATCGACGAGCTGTTCGGCTCCGTATTGAACAACGACCCCAAACTCCTGGCCTTTACGGATAGCGTGCAGGACGCCTCGCACCGGGCCGGTTTTTTCACTGCGCGAACCTATCAGTTCACCTTCCGCACCGCCCTGCAGCACGTCATAGACCATGCGGGTGCAGCCGGGGTGCGCCTGCCCGAAGCGGGCCGCTGTCTCCTGGCGTGGTGGTCAGAGCCGCGGGCCGGTTGGCGCGGCTCGATGCACGAGGCGATGGCGGTCTTAATGCCCCCTGATTTGCAAACCTATGCGGACTTCCTGGCCTACCGCAACCAGCCCAGCGAGGCCCCGCCTCCCCCGTCGTTGCAACACGAGATCGCATGTCGCTTGACCTGGGAAGCCACCAGCGAGTTTGGCTTGAGGCAAACGCACGGCCGCACCATGGAAGCCAACGGCAGCGCCTGTGTAGGATGGGACGCACTGTACATCGCCGCGACGATCGCCGGGCTGCGGGCTCGCCTGCCCGGCATTGATGACGCCCTGCTGCAGCTCTCAGACCCGGCCTTGACGCTGTGGCTCTACGGCTTGCTGCACCACTACCGCCTGCGCGGCGCCTTGGATCACCCCTATTTGTCCGCCTATGCCAGGCAGAATTTTTGGGGCAAATACCCGTTTGGGCGCACCATTCCAGGCCGCGAGACCTATTCGCCAAGTGGACACTACCAGCCGCGTCTGCTGGTCACGCAGTCCCAAAGCGGGCACGACCATATCCTGGCGCCACATCAAGGTAGCCGCTCGCCCTGGCATCTCGTCTGGACGCGGCGGGCCCTGAAGCAGCCTAATATAGAAGAGACGAGTCTGTTGGATCTGCTCCAGGCGCTCCTCCTCGTCGGCACAGAAGCGGGCCTGTTCACCCGGCTACACCAGGACGGGGCGAAACAAATCTATGCCATTGCCGCCGACGCCGCGATTCTCTACGCCGATCGGGTCCATCTGGCCTGTAGCGAGAGCGAGCGCTCCCTGGTGCGTCCGCCTGCCGAAGCCGCCCGGTGGGACGGCGCGCCGAGCCTCACCTATGACGCCCATCACGGCGTCTATCGCCAGGTGCCCTACCATCCGCGGCAACGCTACTACCAGGAGCGCTACCGCAAAGGCGCACTGCGGCGCGTGGTGGCGAGCGAGCACACAGGACTGCTGTCCACCGAAGCGCGAGAGCAGCTCGAACAGACGTTTTCTCGTCAAATCCAACACGCCGATGATCCCAATGTGCTCACTTGTACGAGCACCCTCGAAATGGGGATCGACATCGGCGATCTGTCGAGCACCATGTTGTGCTCGATTCCGCCCACGACCACCAGTTATCTCCAACGCATCGGGAGAGCCGGCCGCACCACCGGCACGGCGCTGATTATTTCAGTGGTCAATCAGCAGCCGCACGATCTCTTCTTTTACGGGCGCCCGGCGGAAATGCTGCGTGGCAAAGTCGATCCCCCAGGTTGCTGGCTCGACGCCTCCGCCGTCCTGGTGCGACAATTTCTGGCCTACTGTTTCGATGCCGCCACCAGCGCTGGCATCTTAGCCGCGCTGCCCCGCAACGGCAGGCAGTTCGTCGAAGATATGCGTCGCCCGGACGGGCATTTGCCCCGTATGATGGCCTGGGTCACGCAGCGCGAAACCGAGTTGCGCAGTCAATTCTTACAGCGCTTCCAGGCCAACATCCAGCCCGACACGCGAGCGCGTTTTATGAGCGAGACCGACGCCGACCTCCTGTTGCAGCGCATGCACCAGGCCGCCAATGAGTTCGACCGTCAGCAGCGAGATTTAGACAACGCGCGCAGTCGTCTGCGCGACCAGCTCGCCCAGCTCGATATTGAAGAGCGAGAGGCCCGACAGGAAATCGAGCAAGAGCTGCGGCTGCTGCAAGGGCGTGCTCGAAGCCTGGGTCGTACCCCCGCCTTGGAGCTACTGACCGACGGTGGCTTGCTCCCCAACTACGCCTTTCCCGAACGCGGCGTGCGCTTCTACGGCGCGGTCTACAACAAGCATCGTGAAACCGCACAAGAGCATCAGGCGGTAGAAGTGGTGCGCCCCGCCCGCGCGGCCCTGCGGGAACTCGCGCCCGGCAATCACTTTTACACCCATAGCCGTTGTTTTGACATTCAGCAGCTCGCCATTGGCAATGCCCAGGAACCCCTCATCGAGGCGTGGGCCATCTGTGGCGCCTGCGGCCATATGCGACTGGTGGCGGACCTACAGCAGCCGGAGGCGCAGCCCGCCTGTCCGCAGTGCGGCCACGACCAGGATGCCGACAGCCAGCGCGATCGCGGTCAGCAGCGGCAGTTCGTCGAATTTGCCCGCTCACAAGTGATGTCGCATATGGAACATTACGCGAGTTTATCGGGGGACCGCAGCGACGAGCGCAACCGCAACTTCTACCAGGTGATTCGCAGCTACGACCTCACCCAAGAAGCCCCCTCCGGGGCGGTGGGCGATGACACCTTGCCCTTTGGCATCGAGTATCGCGCCTCAGTCACCCTGCGCGAAGTCAATGTGGGGTACGACGGCGAGCAGGGCGCCATCCCGTTTGGCGTGGACCAGATGGCGCCGGAAGAGGGCTTCAAGGTCTGCCGCGACTGCGGCATCGTCGCCATCCCTGGGATGACCTCGGAGGCATCCGAACACCGCCGCAGCTGCCGGGCGCGCCGCCGCTTTGACAAGCTCAACCAGGAAGGCCGGCAGGGACAACCATTTTCTTGGGAATCGATCTATCTCTACCGCGAGCTGAAATCCGAAGCCATTCGACTGCTGCTGCCCATCGTCGACGCCGCCGACCTCAACACGCTTGCGGCGAGCCTCCATTTCGGGCTGCGCTTACAGTTCGAGGGGAACCCTGCCCATCTCACGGTCGAACCGCAGATCATGCCCGATGCGGCCACGGGGATGAAGCGCTACTACCTCGTCCTCCTCGACGATGTGCCCGGCGGGACGGGCTATCTCAAGACACTCTACCAGCAACAAGACGCGCAACACCGGGACGGCGAAGGCATGATGCAGGTCATGCGCCTGGCGAAAAATGGACTGGAGATCTGTCCGTGCCGTCAACTGATCCAGGACCCGGACCCTCAAGACACCGACGGCTGTTATCGCTGCATTCGCACCTTTCATCTGCAGCATAAGGGTCTCATCAGCCGCGAGCGCGGCATCACCTTGCTGACGCAACTGATCGCGTCTGGGGAACAGCGCCTGCCGCAACGCGACCTGGCCGCGATCAACCCCCATTCCCTGTTTGGCAGTATGCTGGAAAAGAAATTTGTCGACGTGTTGCAAGCCTGGGTGGTCGAACACCCACATGGCAAATGGGAATCCACCATTATCCGAGGCAATCAGGGGTTTCGCTTTGCCCTGCCGGAGACAGAGCGATGGTGGGAATTAGAACTGCAGCCCACACTGGGTCCAGCCCAGGGCGTCGCCATGGCCTCACAACCCGACTTTCTCTTGCACAGTGACGATGACCGCATCAAACCGGTGGCGATTTTTACCGACGGCTTTCAGTATCACTGCCACCCCGTGAACCGGCTCGCAGACGACATGCAAAAGCGGCGCGCCATTCTGGCAAGCGGCCATTATTACGTCTGGAACATCACCTGGGACGATCTCCACCAGGACACCGCCCATCAAGTCATGGTGTGCCACGAGCCAGTCGCCCAATGGGTTCAAAAGTTTTCTCAGGCCATTCGCGGTCAGGGCAACATCGTTCCGGACGCCAGCCGCATGTTCTGCAATGGGATGCAGCAACTCAAAGCCTTTCTCCTCTCACCGCACCCACCCGGCTGGGCGCAACTGGTGACGTTTGCCGCGTTTTATCCGCTTCAGATGCTCGCCGCAAAACGCACCATCGCCACGGAGGCGTTGCAATCTGCGCTCCACCTCTGGCGCCCTGGCGATCGCATACCGAGCCTCCAACATACGGATGGCGGCGAGTGGGTCTACAACGACAGGGCGAGCCTGAACCAGGATGTGGTGACGTATATCAAGACGGACGAGGTGCTCAGTAACCAGCGGCATCACGTGAGGGTGCTGGCCCGCCTGGGAGATCGCGAAGCCGAGTGTACGGACGGCGCCTACCACATGCGCTGGCGGCAGTATTTGGCCTGTCTCAATGTGTTCCAATTCTGTGAAAATTTTCACTTCTGGACCAGTTCGGAAGCCATCGAAGGCGTCGCCCCTGAGGTGCCGTTGTCGTCATCCACCCGCCTCCCCGACGACTGGCAGGCGGTTCTAGACGAGGCCCTGAGCAGTCTACACCCCTATCTCCAGGAACTGGCGTTGGCCGGTTTAGCACTGCCCGAGGCCATTCCGGAGGTCGAGTATTTCAACGACCAGATCGACGACGATGCCTTTGCCGAGCTGGCCTGGCCGCATGGCCATCCCCCCATTGCAGTATTAGCGGGCCAGCAGATCGATTTTACACGCCAATGGCAAGAACAAGGCTGGAAAGTGGTAACACCGGATGATCTGCAAGCGCGCGGGATCAACGTGCTCCTTGAGCAGCTCAAGCGATAAAGACATGACAGGAGACGCCACATGGCCAAACTAATGGTGCACCGCCAGATACTCAAGACGTTTCACAAGCTGCCCGGCAAAGTGCAAAAGCGCGTGGCCGAACTCATTGGAGAGTTTCAGCAGGATCCCCACTCGGACGCCATTGGTCTGCACCCATTGACCGCCTCGATGCTCGATCCCAAAGTGCGCAGCGTCACCAAGCTACCGGACGGCTACCGGGCAATCGTCATTGCGCCCGAAAAAGGGGACACCTACCTGCTGGTGCACATCGACACCCATGACGCCGCCTACGCCTGGGCGAAAAACAAGCGCTTCGAAGTCCACGAAATGACCCACGTCTTCCAGGTTTTCGACGTGGAAAGCGTCCAAACCGCCGCCCAGGGCACGCCTCCTCCAGAGAAGTCGGCTCCCGGCTATGCCCTGTGTCAGTTCTCCGACGACGACTTATTCGCAGCCGGCGTCCCCAGGCCCCTGATCCCGGCAGTGCGGTCAATTAAGTCCGACGACGCCCTCGAAGCGCTAAGCGACTACCTCCCGCCCGATTGCCGCGACGTCTTGTACGGCCTCGCGGCTGGCCTGACACTGCCAGAAGCCCTGGACGAAATGCTGGGAACGGCGGCGTCTACCGCCTCCCCTGCGTCTCCAGAGAGTTCCGGAGATTTCACCCATATTCAGGACTCCCCCAACTACGACCTGGTCCTGGTCGAAAACCAGGAGGAACTCAAACAGATCCTGGAAGGCTCCTTAGAGGAGTGGCGCATTTTCCTCCACCCGTACCAGCGCCAGCTGGTCACCTGGGAGGCCAATGGCCCCATCCACATCACGGGCGCGGCCGGGACGGGCAAGACCGTGGCGCTGCTGCACCGAGCCGTGCATCTGGCCAGGGGTCTCGCTGATCCCCGCGATCGAGTGCTCGTCACGACCTTCACGACGAACCTGTCCGTGACCCTCAAACGCCACATACAACGACTCGCTCCGGACGCGAGCGAGCGCATCGACGTCACCAACTTACACGCCCTGGCGCGGACCATTTGCAGCCGCAGTGGTTGGAAAGGGCGCATGGCCCAGGACGATGACCTGGCGCAAATCTGGGATGACGTCTGGCACGACCTGGTGCGGGGTGAATTGCCGCGGGGTGAATTGCCAATGTCACAAGACGAGCTGCAACGGGAATATAATCAGGTCATTGACGCCAATGGCATCGTCGACGAAGACACCTATTTGACCACCATTCGATCGGGGCGCCCGCGCATCAGCCGCAAGCAGCGGCGGGCCGCCTGGCCTGTGTTTCGCAGCGTGCAGCGCGGCCTGAAAAAACGCAATTTACTGACCTTCGAGGGCGCTATTCACGAGGCCCGCCTGGCCGCCGAGCAAGGCAATGTGGCGCGCTATGCCCACGTCCTGGTCGATGAAGTGCAAGATTTCAGTTTAGAAGCCTTGCGGCTGATTTATGCCATGAGCCCCATCGCCGACGGCACGGCAAACCCGTTGTGCACCGTCGGCGATGGGCATCAGCGCATCTATCGCACCAGGGTGCCGATGAACCGCGCCGGCATCGACATTCGAGGCCGGTCGCGACGCTTAAAAATCAACTATCGCACCAGTGAACAAATCCGCCAATTCGCTCAGCGCATCTTGCAAGGGGTCGATATCGACGATCTCGACGGCAACGTCACCACCACGGCGGGCGACCACTCCGTCTTCACAGGGCCCAAGCCCCAGATTGAGACCTGTAGGGGTGAAGACGCCGAAGCCCACGCCATCGTCACCTGGGTGCGGAGGCTCGTGCAAGATCGGGGTCTGGCCAGCCACGAAATTTGTATCACCCCCTACAAGCCCGCCATTCGGACGGCCTTAACGGCGGCCGGCCTGGCGACCTTTGAACTCAAACCCCGCGAAGCAGATCCAGGTCCGGACGAAGCGGGCATCCGCCTGGGCACGATACCCCGCATCAAAGGACTGGACTTTCGGGCCATCGCCATGGCCTGCGCCGATCCTCATGATGCGATGAACCGCCTCGCCGAGGCAGACCTGCGGGATCGATGCGAGCGGTACGTGGCGGCCACACGGGCGCGAGAATATTTATTGGTCACCGTTGCAGAAGAGGTGCCGTCCGCGCCTGCGGTGACCTCTCTCTGAATCACCCGCTGCTCCGCCAGAAGGCATAAAAGAGGCATAGAGCAGGCCCATGCAAGGGAGAAAAGGGGACAGATTTATTTTTGAACAGGCCCATGCAACGATCTCACCTAACGGGAAGAAAGGAAGAAAAGGGGACAGATTTATTTTTGAGCGGGCGCCATGCAACGATCTCACCTAACAAGGGCTCGGAGCTGACGGCCCACAGCGTAGGTTTTTTGGCAGTTCCTGAGTTTGTCTCCTGTGGGCCGCAGCTCAAGCCGGGCGTTAGGTTCCAGGAGGTAAACCTTGTCAACGGGGGCGCGAGATTTTTTGATCTTCGCGCACACAACACACGCGCCACTGAGAAATCCTCACACGAAAAAAAGCGAGTATCAAGCAGGCACCCTTACCAAGCGAGTCTCCAGATTGGGACACGTTCATGCAGATGACTTGGGAACACATTGAAGAGGGGGGCACGCGCCAACAGACCAGGATTTAAAGTCGTGCGGAAATTGTTGACAGATAAGAGGTTTAACAAATGAGTAAGGCACCCTTTGACAAACTGACGACATTTTTAAAGCAGCTTGAGAAAGCGCGCCTCTATTATACGTTGGCCTCTCATCGTGATGA
>Ga0214472_10002997_pt1 | contig 17966 bp, 15 predicted proteins | sample RVTome_6_FD_207662 | JGI IMG/M metagenome (GOLD analysis project Ga0214472, IMG submission 207662) | Soil microbial communities from uranium-contaminated site in the Upper Colorado River Basin, Wyoming, United States - RVT140D175 | ecosystem: Environmental > Terrestrial > Soil > Contaminated >...
CGGTCAGCACCATCAGCACTGCGGTCAGCAGCACGTACACCAGGCGTAGCTGGCGCTCGCCCAGGGCGAGGAAGGCGGACCACTCCCAGGCCGCGAGCAGGAACAGCGCAGCTGATGCACCCGCGACCAGCTGCCAGGGCGCGAACAGGATCAACGCCAGCGCCGTTGGGACCAGTACCAGCGCAGTCATCACCCTAGTCTTGAGCACCGGCACCTCCATCCCCGCCCGTGGCGATGCCACCGAAGCGACGCTGCCGCCCGGCGTACCAGGCCAGCGCCTCATCCAGCAGCACCTCGTCGAAGTCCGGCCACAGCGCATCGCTGAAGTAGAGCTCGGTGTATGCCAGGTCCCAGAGCAGGAAGTTCGAGATCCGACGCTCGCCGCCCGTGCGCAGCAGCAGGTCGGGCGCGGGCAGGCCAGCCAGGCTGAGGTGAGCCGCGAACGCAGCTTCGTCGATGTCCGCGGGATCCAACTCGCCGTCGCGCGCAGCGCTCGCGAGCTCGCGCGCAGCCTGCACCAGGTCCCAGCGTCCGCCGTAGGCCAGCGCCACGTTCAGGTTCAGATCGCGGTTGCCGGCGGTGCGCGCCTCAGCGGCGCGAGCCATGCTCGCGATGCGCGGGTCCAGCTGATCCAGGTCGCCGATGAAACGCAGGCGCACACCCTGCGCCGAGAGCTCGGCGACCTGCTGCTCGAGCGCTTCCACGAACAGTTGCATCAGGACGCCGACCTCGGCGCGCGGCCGCCGCCAGTTCTCACTGGAGAACGCGAACAGCGTCAGGTTGCGGATGCCGCGACGACCACAGAGGTCGGTCAGGCGGCGCGCGGTCTTGACGCCCGCGCGATGGCCTGCAGCGCGCGGCAGCCCCTGCTGTTGCGCCCAGCGGCCGTTGCCGTCCATGACGACGGCGAGGTGCGCCAGAGGACCGGTGGTCTCTGCGCTGATCCCACCATCAGGGGATGTCTCCACAGCGGCGACCTGCTCAGAACTCGAGCAGCTCGTGCTCCTTCTCCTCGAGCACTCTCTCTGCGTCCGCGATGTGGCGGTCGGTCAGCTTCTGGATCTCCTGCTCAGCGTGGCGCTCCTCGTCCTCGCTGATCTCCTTCTCCTTCTGGAGCTCCTTGACCGTGGACATCGCGTCGCGGCGCACGTTGCGGATCGCCACCCGCGCCTGCTCGGCCTCACCACGCACTACCCGCACCAGGTCCTTGCGCCGCTCCTCGGTCAGCGGTGGCAGCGGTACGCGGATCACGGTGCCGGCGGTGGCCGGCATCAGACCGAGGTCGGAATTGATGATGGCCTTCTCGACCACCGGCACCATGGCCTTCTCCCATGGGTTCACCAGCAGCGTGCGCGCATCCTCGACCGAGCAGTTGGCGACCTGGCTCAGCGGGACCTCTGACCCGTAGTACTCGACCGTGATGTGATCCAGCAGCGAGGTGTGGGCGCGACCGGTGCGCAGTTTGCGCAGCTCGTTCGCGAACGCTTCCACGCTCTTGTGCATACGGTGGGCAGCATCCTTGAGCACATCGTTGATCATCGATCCTCTCCGTTGTCCACCTGGGTGCCGATGTCAGCACCACGCATGATCTCCAGCAGCGCGCCGGGGCGATTGAGGTTGAACACCCGCAGCGGCAGGGAATGGTCGCGACACATCACGATGGCGGTGGCATCCATCACCTCCAGCCGGTCGCGCAGCACGCGGTCGTAGGTCACATGCGGCAGCATCCTTGCATCGCTGTTCACGCTGGGATCGGCATCGTAGACGCCGTCCACCTTGGTCGCCTTCAACAGCAGGTCCGCGCTGATCTCGATGGCGCGCAGTGCCGCTGCGGAATCGGTGGTGAAGAACGGGTTGCCGGTACCGGCGGCGAAGATGCAGGTGCGCCCCTTCTCCAGGTGCCGGACCGCACGGCGGCGGATGTAGTCCTCGCAGACCTCGTTGATCCTGATCGCGGACATGACCCGCGCGAAGATCCCGTACTGCTCCAGCGCGTCCTGCAGCGCGAGGCTGTTCATGACGGTCGCGAGCATACCCATGTGATCCGCGGTCACCCGGTCCATCCCTGCCCGCGCGAGACCGGCGCCGCGGAAGATGTTCCCGCCGCCGATGACGATGCTGACCTGGACCCCGTACTCCACGACCTCGTGGACCTCGGCAGCGATGCGCTTCAGGAAGACCGGGTCGATGCCGTAGTCGGCATCCCCCATCATCGCCTCACCGCTCAGCTTGAGCAGGATCCGGCGGTATCGCGGCTGGGCTTCGGACATGGTCCCCCCGGTTCGCCGACCACCCCGGGTAGCGGGGTGATCCTAGGTCTGTTCGAGCGGAGCCCCGCTCACGCGGGGCTCCTGGCTCTGTTCCATCGAGCGATGCGGATTCTACCGCAGGGGCGACCCGACCCGGCCTCAGCGGCCCTCAGCCTGGGCCCGGACCTCAGCGACGAAGTCCTCTTCCTTGCGCTCGATGCCCTCACCCACCTCCAGGCGGGCGAAGCGGACGACCTTGGCGCCGGCCTTGGCGACCAGCTGACCCACGGTCTGGTCCGGGTCCTTGACGAAGGGCTGTCCGACCAGCGTGATCTCGGCCAGCCACTTGCGGATCCGCCCATCCACCATCTTCTCGATGATCTCGGCCGGCTTGCCGCTGTCCTGGGCCTGGGCGACCAGGATCTCGCGCTCGCTGGCCATGGTCTCCGCGGCGACCTGATCCTGGTCCACGCAGACCGGGCGCGAAGCCGCGACGTGCATGGCGACGTCGCGCGCCAGGTCGGCATCGCCGCCCTGCAGCTCGACCACCACACCGATGCGGTCACCGTGCTTGTAGCTGCCGAGCACGCCACCGTCGGTGGCGATGCGCTCGAAGCGACGCACGGAGATGTTCTCGCCGATGCGGGCGATCAGCTCGCGGCGGACCTCCTCGACGCTGGCGCCAGCGGGCGTGCTGAGCGCCGCCAGCGCGTCCAGGTCGGCGGGGGCACCGGACAGGACCATCTGCGCGACCGTGTCGCCGAAGCCGGCGAACTCATCGCCGCCTGCGACGAAGTCGGTCTCACAGTTGACCTCGACCATGGCCATCGTGCTGCCGTCGCCGGCCATCACGATGCGACCCTCGGCGGCGATGCGGCCAGCCTTCTTGTCGGCCTTGGCCAGGCCCTGCTTACGCATCAGTTCGACTGCCGCATCCATGTCGCCCGTGGTCTCGACCAGGGCACGCTTGCACTCCATCATGCCAGCGCCGGTGCGCTCGCGGAGTTCCTTCACCTGTGCTGCGGTGACGCTCATCTGTTTATCACTCCGTTCGGTCTGACGCCGTTCAGGCGTCGTCCTTCTTGGCGGCAGCTTTCTTGGATGCCTTCTTCTTGGTGGCCTTCTTCTTGCTGACCTTCTTGGCAGCAGGAGCTGCCTTCGCCTCGGTCTTCGGCGCAGCCTTCGCCTCGGGCTTCGCCTCGGGCTTCGCCTCGGCCTTCGCCTCAGCCTTCACTTCCGGCTTGGCGGCGGGCTTGTCCTGAGCGGCGGCGGCAGCGGGAGCTGCCTCGCGACGCGGAGCAGCCTTGCGGGCAGCCTTCTTCTTGCTGCTGCGCTGGCTGCGCTCGGCCATGCGGACGCGCGGCTTGCCGCCTTCGTCGAGCTCGACGAAGTCGTCGTTGCCCTGCGGGACCTCGGGGACCATACGCTTGCCTTCGATCACCGCGTCGGCGATCCCCTGGGCGTAGAGCTCGATCGCGCGCATCGCGTCATCGTTGCCCGGGATCACGTAGTCCACTTCCTCGGGCGAGTTGTTGGTGTCCACGATCGCGATGACCGGGATGCCGAGCTTGCGGGCTTCCTTGACAGCGATCTTCTCGTGACCGACATCGACCACGAACAGCGCATCGGGAAGGCCGTTCATGTCCTTGATGCCGCCCAGGGAGCGCTCGAGCTTCTCGAGCTCACGCTGCAGGCGCAGGATCTCCTTCTTGGAGAGGCGATCGAAGGTGCCGTCCTCCGACATCGCGTTGATCTCCATCAGGCGCTTGATCGACTGACGCACGGTCTTGAAGTTGGTGAGCATGCCACCCAGCCAGCGATGGCTGACGAATGGCATCTCGCAGCGGCGGGCTTCGGTCTCGATCGAGTCGCGAGCTGCACGCTTGGTACCGACGAACAGGATGGAACCGCCGTCGGCGACCATCTTGCGCACGAAACCGAGAGCCTCCTGGTACAGGGGCACGGTCCGCTCGAGGTCGATGATGTGGATCCGGTTGCGGGCCCCGAAGATGTAGGGGGCCATCTTGGGGTTCCAGAAACGCGTCTGGTGACCGAAGTGAACTCCGGCCTCCAGCATCTGACGCATGGAGACGCTCATGAGAGATCCTCTTTGTAGGGTTGAGCCTCCGTACACCCCGGACAGCAACCGAGCCCTTCTCCGAGGAGAGCGAGCCCAGCACCCAGCTGCCCGTGCCGGTGCACGTGTGGTTTCATACAGGGTTCCGCTGCCGGCGATTGCCGGCGAGCGGCGCGCTTTATACCATAGGCGCCCGCGCAATCCAACATGTCGCATCGCAGCAAGCGACTGAATCAGCAGAGGTTTCGACATCAGCACCCGGACCACAGTCCTGCCGGACACCGACGCATCCATCTTCAGGAGCCCAGCGAGCCGCGCGCCGCGGGCCCCGCGAGCCCTGCTCGCGAGCGCCCGGCGCTGCCCTACGCGAGGCCCGAAGCCCAGATCCCGGGGCTGCCGGTCATGAGCGTCACCATCAAGACGCCCGAGGAGCAGGCCAAGATGCGGGTCGCCGGCCGTTTGGCTGGTGAGGTCCTGGACATGATCGGCGAGCACGTGGTGCACGGGGTGACCACCGCGGAGTTGGACCGGATCTGTCACGACTACATCGTGGATGTGCAGGGTGCGATCCCCGCCCCGCTGAACTACCGCGGCTTCCCCAAGTCCATCTGCACCTCGGTGAACCATGTGGTCTGCCACGGGATCCCCGGGCCCAAGCGCTTGCGCCGCGGTGACGCGGTGAACATCGACATCACCGTGATCAAGGATGGCTACCACGGCGACACCAGCCGGATGTTCTTCGTCGGTGAGGTGCCGGTGCTGGCGCGCCGCCTCGCGGAGAACGCACACCAGGCGATGGCCCTGGGCATCGCCATGGTCCAGCCCGGCCTGCGCTTGGGCGACCTCGGCGCCGCGATCCAGCAGCATGTGGAAGCGGCCGGGTTCTCGGTCGTCCGCGAGTACTGCGGCCACGGCATCGGCGCGGTGTTCCATGAGGAGCCGCAGATCCTGCACTACGGCACGCCTGGCACCGGCATGAGCCTCGCGCCTGGCATGTGCTTCACCATCGAACCCATGGTCAACGCCGGCAGGAAGGAGACCCGCCTGCTGCCGGACGGCTGGACGGTGGTCACCCGCGACCACTCCCTGTCCGCACAGTGGGAGCACACGGTGCTGGTCACGGAGACCGGTCACGAGGTGCTCACGCTGGGTGCCAGTGGCCAGATCTGACCCCGGCGGCGGAGCCGCCTGGCCCTTCCTCGCGGTCGCCAGCGACGCGTTGCGCGGATCCGGCGACGACCTCGACCTGGCGAAGCGCCTGCTGCGCCAGGGCGACGGTGAACTCGGGCGCCGCTTCCATGACGGCGCGGAGGTCGAGGACCTGGTCCGCGACCGCGCCGCGCTGGTGGACCTGCTGATCCGCGACAGCTGGGCGCGCGCGCTGGGCGACGCTGAGGGCCTGGCGCTGCTCGCCGTCGGTGGCTACGGCCGCGGCGAACTGCACCCCGCCTCCGATGTGGACGTGCTGGTGCTCACCGCGCAAGTGCCCGCCCCGGAGACCAGCAGCCGCATCGAGGCCTTCGTCGGATCCTTGTGGGATGTGGGGCTGGACCCCGGCCACAGCGTGCGCAGCCTGCTCGACTGCGTCCACCAGGCGGACTCCGACATCACGGTGATGACCAGCCTGATGGAAGCGCGCCGGCTCATCGGTGACCCGGGGTTATGCGAGAGCCTGCGCACGGCGGTCGCTGCCGATCGCATCTGGCCCTCGGATCGCTTCTTCGCCGGCAAGTTGGCCGAGCAGCAGGCGCGCCACCTGCGCTTCGACGACACCGCGTACAACCTGGAGCCGAACATCAAGGAGGGTCCCGGTGGCCTGCGCGACATCCAGAACGTGGCCTGGGTGCTCAAGCGCCACTTCGATGCGCAGCAGTTATCAGAGCTGGTCGGTCGCCAGCTGCTGACCGAAGGCGAGTACCAGGAACTGGTGGATGGTCAACGCTTCCTCTGGCGGGTCCGCTTCGCGCTGCACCTGCTCACGGGCCGCAGCGAGGAGCGGCTGCTGTTCGACCATCAGCTGCGCATCGCCGAGGCCTTCGGCTACACCGCACGCGATGGCGTGCTCGCGGTGGAAGCCTTCATGCAGGACTACTACCGCCGCGTGTTCTCACTCGCGCTGTTGAACGACGTGCTGCTGCAGCTGTTCCGTGAGCGCATCCTGCACGCTGACAGCGAGGCGCCGGTGATCCTCGACGCCTACTTCGCACGTCGCGGGCGGGTGTTGGAGGTTCGCGATCCAGCCGTGTTCGCAGAACGCCCCGGCACCATGCTGGATGTCTTCCGCACCATGCAGGCGCACCCGGATCTCGAGAGCGTCGCCGCCGACACGGTGCGTGCGCTGCGCGAGAACCGCCATCGCATCGACGATGCGTTCCGTGCTGATCCGGCGAACCGTGATCGCTTCATGGCGGTACTGCGCGGCCCGGACCGCGTGACGCACGAGCTCCGACGCATGAGCCGCTACGGCATCCTCGGCCGCTTCATCCCCGCCTTCGGACGCATCGTCGGCCGCATGCAGTTCGATCTGTTCCATGCGTACACGGTGGATGCGCACACGCTGTTCGTGGTCGGCAACCTCCGACGCTTCGCACTGGAGCGCTACGCGCACGAGTTCCCACGCTGCAACCGGGTGATGGCGAGCATCACGCGCCCGGAGCTGCTCTACCTGGCCGGGCTGTTCCACGACATCGCCAAAGGCCGCGGCGGCGACCACAGCGAGCTCGGTGCGGTGGATGCCGAGGCCTTCGCACTGGAGGTGGGGCTGTCGGCCTACGACGCGCGTCTGACCGCCTGGCTGGTACGCCAACACCTGCTGCTGTCCACCACCGCACAGAAGCGGGACATCGCGGACCCGCGGGTGGTCGCCGAGTTCGCCCAGGCCGTCGGCGACCAGACCCACCTGGACCATCTCTACCTGCTGACCATGGCCGACGTGCGCGGCACTAACCCGAAGCTCTGGAACAGCTGGAAGGCCGCGCTGTTCGAGGAACTCTACGAACGCACCTCCGAAGCGCTGCGACGCGGCCTGGAAGCCATGGTGGACAAGGAGTCGCTGCTCGAGGACACACGTCGGCACGCGCTGATGATCCTCGCCGCGCGCCACGCGCGCCCCGAGGATGCTCTCGCGTTATGGGATGCGGCACCCGACGACTACCTGCTGCGCCACAACCCGGAGGAACTGGCCTGGCACGCCGAGGCCCTGCTCGATGCGCCCGAGGAGACGGTCATCGTGCGGGTGCGCACCGGCCCCGCGCGCGCGGGCACCTCGATCTTCGTCTACGCACCCGCCGCGGTATCGCCGTTCGTGCGCGTGACCAAAGCGCTGGGCGATGCCGGCCTCAGCATCCTGGATGCCCGCATCAGCCCGAACACCGCGGACTGGTCCCTGGAGACCTACGTGATCCTGGATCGCGGTGGGCAAGCGCTCAGCGACCCCGAGATCATCGCCGACCTGCAGCACCGTCTGCGCAGCGCGCTCTCCGCCAGCGTGTTGCCGCGTGGTGTCAGCCGGCGCGCGCCCCGCCAGGTGCGGATGTTCCCCACCCGCACCGAGATCGCCCTGCTCCCGGACCCCGATGGTCGCTGGACCCTGATGGACCTGGTCACCGGCGACCGCCCGGGGCTGCTGGCGGAACTCGCGACCCTGCTCGACGAGCAGGACCTGCGCCTGGTCGGGGCTCGCATCAGCACCGTCGGCGAGCGCGCGGAGGACGTGTTCACCATCACCGACGCGGACGGCCGACCGCTGGACGCGGAGGCCTGCGCCACCCTGGCCGACGCCGTGCGGCAACGCTTGGGCGACGGCAGGGACTGATAGACTCGCGACCTCGCACGCGCGCCCTCTCAACCCCCTCACCAACCCGGTATCGGACACGATGAACCCGGACCTCGCCAAGCTCCACGCCTACCCCTTCGAGCGCCTCGCCCAGCTCAAGCTGGGCGTCACCCCACCCGCCGACCGCGAGCACATCGCGCTGTCGATCGGGGAGCCGCGACACGCGCCGCCGGCGCTGGTGACCGATGCGCTGCGCGCCGCTGCGGACGACCTCGGCAGCTACCCCACCGCGCTGGGGCTGGACCCGCTGCGCGAAGCGATCAGCGCCTGGTTGAGCCGCCGCTTCGGGGCCCCAGCGGACGCGGTGGATCCGGCGCGGCAGATCCTGCCGGTGAACGGGACACGCGAGGGGATCTTCAGCCTGGTGCAGGCCGTGGTGGACCGCAGCCAGGACGCGGTGGTGGCCATGCCGGACCCGTTCTACCAGATCTATGAGGGTGCGGCGCTGCTGGCGGGCGCCGAGCCTTACTACATGCCGACCACCGCAGCGACCGGCTTCCTGCCCGACCTCGATGCGGTACCCGCCGCGGTGTGGAAGCGCTGCCAACTGCTGTTCCTGTGCAGTCCTGGCAACCCCACCGGCGCCGTCATGGACCTCGCCTACCTGCGTCGGGCGCTGGCGCTGGCCGAGCAGTACGACTTCGTGATCGCCAGCGACGAGTGCTACGCGGACATCTACCTGGACGAGGCCGCGCCACCCCCCAGCTTGCTGCAGGCTGCGTTGGCTGACGGCCGCGATGGCCTGGAGCGCTGCGTGCTGCTGCACTCGCTGTCCAAGCGCTCCAGCGTCCCGGGGCTGCGCTCCGGCTTCGTCGCCGGCGCCGCCGAACTGATGGCGCGCTACCGCCTCTACCGCACCTACCACGGCTGCGCGGTGCCGAACGCCGTACAGCGTGCCAGCATCCCGGCCTGGGAGGACGAGGCACATGTAGCGGCGAACCGCGCCCTGTACCAGCGCAAGTTCCGCGACGCCGCCGAGATCCTGCACGGCCTCCCGAACTTCGCGCTACCGGAAGCAGCCTTCTACCTGTGGTCCGCTGTCGGTGGTGACGACGAGGCCTTCGTCCGCGATCTGTACGAGGCTGAGAACCTGACCATCCTGCCGGGGCGTTACCTGTCGCGGCCGACGCCCAGCGGTGACCCCGGCGTCGGCTACGTGCGGATCTCCCTGGTCCCTGAACCCGAGGTCTGTGCGGAAGCGATGCGACGCCTGCGCCGCTTCGTCGAGTCGCGCTGAGGAGGCACCGTGGACCTGAGCCTGATCCGAACCATCGAGGACGCCTGGGATGAGCGCGCGGCACTGACGCCCGCGAACGCACCCGAGCTGCTGCGCGAGGCGGTGCGCGCGGCGCTGGACCTGCTGGACACCGGTGAAGCGCGGGTCGCGGAACCGGATGGCGATGGCGGTTGGCGCTTGAACACCTGGCTGAAGCAGGCCGTGCTGCTGTCGTTCCGCCTGCAGGGGAACGCTGTCATCGACGGCGGTTGGACCAGCTACTACGACAAGGTGCCGCTGAAGTACCCCGGCCATCAGGCTGCGGAGGCCGCCGACTTCGGTGGCGCGCGCGTGGTGCCACCGGCGGTGGTACGCCGCGGCGCATTCGTGTCCCCGGATGTGGTGCTGATGCCCAGCTACGTGAACGTCGGCGCATGGATCGGACCCGGCAGCATGATCGACACCTGGGCCACGGTCGGCTCCTGCGCCCAGATCGGTGCCGGCGTGCACATCAGCGGCGGTGCAGGCATCGGTGGCGTGCTGGAGCCCATCCAGGCTGCACCCACCATCATCGAGGACGGCTGCTTCATCGGCGCACGCTCCGAGGTGGTCGAAGGTGTGATCGTCGAGCGCGGTGCGGTGCTCGCGATGGGCGTGTTCATCGGTTCCAGCACACGCATCTACGATCGGGAGCGCGATGAGATCAGCTACGGACGCGTGCCCGCGGGCAGCGTGGTGGTCCCGGGCAGCCTGCCCTCCGAGGACGGCCGCTACGCACTGAACTGCGCGGTGATTGTGAAGCGGGTGGACGAACGCACCCGTGCCAAGGTCGGCATCAACGAGCTGCTGCGCAGCGTGGCCCCGTGAGCGACGCTCGCCTGGATACGCTGGCCCTGACGCTGGACCTGATGGCGCGCGCCTCGGTGACGCCTGCCGATGCCGGCTGCTTGGATCGCATCGCTGACGAACTCGATGCCGCAGGTTTCGAGTGCGAACGGATGGACGCCGGCCCGGTCGCGAACCTGTGGGCGGTACGCAGGCCCACGGATCCCGAACGCCTCACCCTCTGCCTGGCTGGCCACACCGACGTGGTCCCGCCCGGCGATGAAGCGGCATGGACCACCCCGCCCTTCGAGCCCAGCGTGGTGGACGGCGAGCTGCGCGGGCGCGGCGCTGCTGACATGAAGGCCGCGGTCGCGGCGATGGTGACCGCAGCTGCGGCCTACGCGCGCCAGGGTGGCCGCGGCGGCGTCGCCTTGCTGCTGACCTCCGATGAGGAAGGTCCGGCAGTGGATGGCACCCGCCATGTGGTCGAGACCTTGGTCGCCCGCGACGCGGTCCCGCGCTGGACCCTGGTCGGGGAACCGAGCAGCGACCAGCGCTTGGGCGATCGTATGCGCGTGGGGCGGCGCGGCTCCCTGAGCTGCGAGATGACGATCAAGGGTATCCAGGGGCACGTCGCTTTCCCGGAGGCCGCGCGCAACGCCATCCACGAGGGCATCGCCTTCATGGACGAACTGGCGCGCACGGTGTGGGACGAAGGCGTGGATGGCTTCCCGCCCACCACCTTGCAGTGGGTAGGCGTACACAGCGGCGTCGCCCGCAACGTGATCCCCGGCGAGCTGCGCGCCAGCTTCAACCTGCGCTACTCGCCCGCCCTTAGCGCCGAGCAGATCGAGGCGCATGTCGCAGAGCGCCTCGCGGCCAGTGGCCTGGATCACGAACTCGTGTGGCGGCGCGCTGCGGCACCGTTCTCCAGCGACGGTACGGACCTGGCCGATGCGGTGGCCGCTGCGGTGCGTGAACATTGCGGGATCAACCCGCGCCGCGACTGCGGTGGCGGCACCTCGGATGGGCGCTTCCTCGCGGCAGCAGGGTCGGAGGTGGTGGAGCTAGGGCACGTCGCCGGCACCATCCACGCGGTGGACGAGCGCATCCCGGCGGCGGATGTCCCTACGCTGGCGGCGATCTACCTGACGGTCATGCGGCGGCTGCTGGACGCCTGAGGTTGTTCAGGACGGCGACCACGCCGAGGCCGATGAAGGCCGCCAGCACCCAGACCGGCATCGACAGACCGAGGAAGGTCCAGTTCACCTCGGCGCATTCGCCGGAACCGGTGAACACCATCTCCAGGGTCTCCGAGAACGAGAACACCTCGAGCATGTAGTCCAGCCCGGGACCGCAGGCCGGTACCTGGTCGGCCGGCAGGCTCTGGATCCAGATGTGACGCCCCGCGATCGCCGCACCGCCGGCGGTGGTCAGGGTCAGCAGCCCGGTGTAGACCATGCCACCGACGCGGCGCGGTCCGTGCACCGCGGCGAGCATGAAAGCGAGACCGGTCAGGATCATGAACACCCGCTGGAAGATGCACAGCAGACAGGGCTCGATCTGGAGCCCGAACTGTACGTAGTAGGCGTAGGCGAGCAGCGCGGCACAGACGGAGGCGCCTGCGGCGTTGACCTTGCGGATGGACGGGATCTGCACGATGGACGCTCCTCAGCTAGCGGGGACCTGGCGCAGCGGGCCCGCAGGCCCGGCGTGCGCGGGGATGCTAGCACGCCGGCTCGCATATCGGGGCGCTAGCCGGCGATCTCTCGCTCCATGTCCTCGAGCGACGTATGCCGGACGTCCTTGCCCTCGACCAGGTAGATCACGTACTCACCGATGTTCTTGGCATGGTCACCGATGCGCTCCAGGGCGCGCGCGACCCACATCACCGCCAGCACGCGGGTGATGCTGCGCGGATCCTCCATCATGAAGGTGATGCTCTGGCGCAGGATGCCCTCGTACTCACGGTCAGCCTTCTCATCCATGCGCGCCACCGAGATCGCGGCCTCGGTGTCCATGCGCGCGAAGGCATCCAGTGCAGCCTTCAATGACGACTGCACCAACTGGCCGAGGTGCGCTAGCTCGGAGTAGCCGTTCGCGGGGCGCTCCATCGCGGCGAGCTGGCTGCCCAGCCGACCGATGCGCTCGGCCTCGTCGCCGATGCGCTCGAGGTCGGTGATGGTCTTGATCACCGCAACGATCAGACGCAGATCGCTGGCCGCGGGCTGCCGGCGCGCGAGGATGCGGCTGCACTCCTCGTCGATCGCGACCTCTGCCTGGTTCACTTGGTAGTCGCGCATGACCACCTGATGGCCGAGCGCCCCGTCGCCGTCGGTGAGCGCCTGCAACGCATCCTCGATCTGCTTCTCGACCAGCCCACCCATCGCCAGCACGTCGTTGCGGACGCGCTCGAGCTCCTCGTTGAACTGCTGCGAGATGTGCTGCGAAAGACCTTGCTTGTCCATGCTCTCTCCCCGTCCGGCGTCAGCCGTAACGTCCGGTGATGTAATCCTCGGTCTGCTTCCTGCGCGGCCGCGTGAACAGCGTGTCGGTGTCGCCGTACTCGATGAGCTCGCCCATGTAGAGGAATGCAGTGTAGTCCGACACCCGCGCAGCCTGCTGCATGTTGTGGGTGACGATGACGATGGTGTAGTCGTTCTTGAGCGTGTAGATCAGCTCCTCGATCTTCAGGGTCGAGATCGGATCCAGCGCCGAGGCCGGCTCATCGAGCAGCAGCACATCCGGCTCGATCGCAATCGAGCGCGCGATCACCAGGCGCTGCTGCTGGCCGCCGGAGAGACCGAACGCGGACTCGCCGAGCCGGTCCTTGACCTCATCCCACAGTGCGGCGCCCTTCAGGGCCCACTCCACGCGTTCGTCCAGCACGCGGCGCCCGTTGATGCCCTGCAGCCGCAAGCCGTAGGCCACGTTCTCGTAGATGGACTTGGGGAAGGGGTTCGGCTTCTGGAACACCATGCCGATGCGCCGGCGCAGCTCCGGGATATCCACCGAGCGCCCGTACAGGTCACGCGCGCCATGCAGGATCCGGCCTTCGATGCGCACGCCCTCGACCAGGTCGTTCATACGGTTGAAGCAGCGCAGCAGCGTGGACTTGCCGCAGCCGGACGGGCCGATGAACGCAGTGACCCGCTTCTCGGGAATGCTCAGCGAGATGTCGGTGAGCGCCTGCTTCTCGCCGTAGTAGAGGTTGAGGCCCTCCACCGTCAGCGACACACGCTCCGGCGCCCTGGCCTTGCCGGGACGGCCCGGCTGGTCGCGGCGCAGCGCCGCGATGTCCACGCCATGGGTGCGTACGCCCTCAGGCGGCGTCTCCGCCCCAGCTCCTGACTCGATCGCGTCTGCGTCTCCGCTCATCTCGACTCCATCCTAAGGTCAGTGCTCCAACGAGCGGTAGCGCTCGCGGAGCCGGTTCCGGATCCTCACCGCGGTGAGGTTCAGGACGACGATCACTGTGACAAGCAACAACGCTGTGGCGTAGACCAAGGGTCTGGCCGCCTCCACGTTGGGGCTCTGGAAGCCCACGTCGTAGATGTGGAAACCCAGGTGCATGAACTTCCGCTCCAGGTGCAGGAAGGGCTCGTTGCCATCGAGCGGCAGCGACGGCGCCAGTTTGACCACGCCGACCAGCATCAGCGGCGCGACCTCGCCGGCAGCGCGCGCCACCGCCAGGATCAGGCCGGTCATCATCGCAGGGCTGGCCATCGGCAGCACGATCCGCCACAGCGTCTCGGCCTTGGTCGCGCCCAGCGCGTAGCTGGCCTCGCGGACGGTGCTGGGGATGCGCGACAAGCCCTCCTCGGTGGCGACGATGACCACCGGTAGCGACAGCAGCGCCAGGGTCAGCGAGGCCCAGATCAGCCCGGGCGTCCCGAAGGTGGGTGCCGGCAGGCCCTCGGGGTAGAAGGCGCGGTCCAGCGAACCGCCGATCAGGTACACGAAGAAGCCCAGCCCGAACACGCCGTAGACGATGGAGGGGACGCCGGCCAGGTTGTTGACCGCGATGCGGATGGTCTGGGTGAGCACGCCCTGCTTGGCGTACTCGCGCAGGTAGACCGCGGCCACCACCCCGAACGGCGTCACGATGATGGACATCAGGATCACCATCATCACGGTGCCGAAGATCGCCGGGAAAACGCCGCCCTCGGTGTTGGCCTCGCGCGGCTCATCCGCCATGAATCGCCAGATGTTGCGGGCGTAGCGGCCCAGCTTGGCCATCCCGCCCATCGCGTTCGGCTGGATCGCCGACACCACGCGCTCCATCGGCGAGGTCACCGTCCGCCCGTCCGCCAGCTCCAGGCTGTAGGAGTCGCGCGCGATCTCGACGTACAGCGCGCCCAGGTCCTGCTGCTGCGCCAGGAAGGTCGCCTGCAGCGTCGCGCGCTCGTCCTCGATCGCGGCCAGCGCGACCGCCGTATCCGCGCCCTCCAGCGCCAGGCGGCGCTCCTCCAGCCGGAGCTTCTCCAGGCGGTAGTTGATGGCGCTCATCTCGCCGCGCTCGATGGCGTGGATCCGATCGCGGATCTCCAGCACGCGCACGACCCGGGCCTGGAACTCAGCGTACAGGTCGCTGCCCTCGGGGGCCGGGACGCCATCCTCGCTGACGCCCACCAGCACGCCGTACTGATTGCCCCACTCGGTGCGCTCGATGGTGATGACGTCGTCCTGGACCTCCTGCCCCGTGATGAACGGCGCGATCAGGTACTCGAAGTCAGCACCGAAGCTGTCACGGTTACCCTTCTTGATCAGCAGGCGTTCAACCTCGCCGGCGCTGACCGGGAGCTCGGTGCCGGCGTCGATCAGCCGTTGCACCGACACCATCTCGGTGGATTGGATCTCGCCCAGCACCGTCCGCGGCGCCTGCCCCGGGACCTCGACGGTGAATCTGACCACGTCTGCGGGCCAGAAGTGGACCAGGCCGCGGGCGCCGATCAACAGCAGCATGCCGGCGACCATCACCAGGCTGATGGCGACCGCACCCGCGTTCAGCCACACCCAGGGTGCGCCGCCGCTGTACCAATCCTTGACGTTGCGCATCGCCAGGGCCTCAGAGGTTCGCGTACTTGCGGCGCAGGCGCTGACGAATCAGCTCCGCGCCCGTGTTGAAGACGAAGGTGATGATGAACAGCACCAGGCCGGCCAGGAACAGGATGCGGTAGTGCGAGCTGCCGACCTCGGACTCCGGCATCTCCACCGCGATGTTCGCGGACAGCGTGCGCATGCCCTCGAAGATGTTCACGTCCATGATCGGGGTGTTGCCGGTGGCCATCAGCACGATCATGGTCTCGCCCACCGCGCGCCCCAGGCCGATCATCACCGCGGAGAAGATGCCGGGGCTGGCGGTGGGCAGCACCACGCCCAGCAGGGTCTGCCAGGGTGTTGCGCCCAGGGCCAGGGAGCCGTTCGAGAGGTGCCGCGGCACCCCGAACAGCGCGTCCTCGGCGATCGAGAAGATGGTCGGGATCACCGCGAAGCCCATGGCGAGGCCGACCACCATGGCGTTGCGCTGGTCGAAGTCCACGCCCGCCTCGACCGTCAGCCAGTGCGGCAGGTCGCCGCCGAAGAAGGCCTGCTCCAGCGGCGCACCCAGCGCGATCCCGGCCCAGCCGACCAGCACGATCACCGGCACCAGCAGCGCGGCGATCCAGCCGTCCGGCACGAAGTCGCGCAGCTGCCCAGGGACCGAGTCCCACAGGTATCCGAAGGCCGGCACCGCCAGCGGCAGGCCGAACAGGATGATCAACACCCCGGCCAGGTTCTCCTCCAGCACCGGCGCCAGCCAGAGGCCGGCCAGGAAGCCGATGATCACCGTGGGCAGCGCCCCCATGATCTCGATGGTCGGCTTCACGAACTGGCGCATGCGCGGCGTCATGAAGTAGGCCGTGTACATGGCACCGAAGATCGCGAGCGGCACCGCGAACAGCATGGCGTAGAAGGCCGCCTTCAGGGTGCCGAAGGCTAGCGGCATCAAGCTGAACTTCGGCTCGAACTCGCTGTGCGAGGCGGAGGACTGCCAGATGTAGTCGGGTTCATCGAAGCTCTCGTACCAGACCTCTTCCCACAGGGCGCTCCAGGAGACCTCCGGGTGCTCGTTGTCCACCGCGTAGCGTTCCTGCGTGCCGTCGCTGCGCTCGACCAGCAACACCTTGCCGCGCGGCGAGATCGCCATCGCCGACACCGCGGCCGCGCCGCCGTCGGTGCGCAGCAGCTCTCGCGCTGAGGTCGTGTAGAAGAGCCCGATGCTGCCGTCCGCGCCCGCCGCGACGAACCCCTTGCGCCGATGTTCGCTGCGCACGCTCACCACCGCTGCACCGAGCTCGAAGCTGCGCACATTGCGTAGGGAGAAGGTGCCGTCCTCGCCGCGCACCGGGAACCACTGGGTGATGCGCCCCTGGTCATCCCCTGCCAGCAGGGAGTAACCGCCGAGCAGCAGATCCAGGGTCGTGAGCTGCGCGCCGCCGCGCGTGAGATCCGTCCGCTGCAGCAGCTCTGGCGGCCCGTTGCGAGATAGCGCGTACATCGCGAGGTCGCCATCCGCGTTGGCGAGGTACAGCCAGCGTTGCGCGGGATCGATCAGCAGGAAGCTCGCAGGTGCGCCCAGCACGCCGGTCAGCGGCACGGTCTCCAGGGTGCCCGCCTGCAGGCTGCTCGCCCCGGTCAGGAAGTTGCGGCGACTCTGGAAGCGGCGCACCAGCAGTTCGCCGGCCTCGCTGATCGCGGCGACGGTAGCGCTGGACTCGTCCGATCGGACCGCCAGCGCGCGGTAGTTCAGCACGGCGTCGCTGAGCACCAGCGGCTCGGGGCCCAGGGGCAGCCCAACCTCCGGTACCGCGACGCGGCCCGCGGCGGAATAGCTCACCTCGTAGTCCAGCTCGATCAGCAGGACGCGGCCATCGGCGAGCGCCAGCGCCAGCGCACCGGCGATGGGATCCACCACCGCAACCCGGGTCACCGTGCCGGCATAGGGGATCGGCAGCTCGCCGCTGATCTCGCCGGTCGCAAGGTCCAGGGTCTGGGCGGTGCCGTCGTCCAGCAGCCGGATGCCGACGTCACCGACGTCATCCATGGACAGGAAGCGTGTGCGGGCGGTGTCGGCAGCGGCCAGCGGCCGCGCTTCCATCGAGGCCCCCGCGAACAGCGGCAGCACCACCCAGAGCAGGTAGAAGAAGATCAGGGAGATCGCGACGATGACGCCCATGCCGCCCGCGGCGATGATCCAGCCCAGGGCCACGTCCTTGGCGCGACGCACCGCGGGGCGGGCACCGAAGCTGACCGGCTGCTCAGCGAGGCTCTGTCGGGTGGCGGCGTTCATCGGGGCGTCCTGGTTCCTGTCCGATCAAGGGTCCCGGTCGCGCCGGATCGCGCGCGCCGGGATTGTCTCATAGCGTCGCTAACGGCGAAGGGAGGGCGCGTCCCCGCGCCCTCCCTCGCCCGCTCAGTTCGGTCGCGCTCAGAAGTTGAGCTGGAGGCCGAAGCCGAGGTAGCTGTCGTCGAGGCTGGTGATGCCGTCCGTACCGGTGGTGTAGAACCCGTACAGCTTGGCGCGGTCACCCAGACGGTGATCCATGCCCACCGACATGCTGTCCTCCCAGGTACCGCCGACGCCCGTGGTGTAGGTGTCGGAGTCCATGAACTGCAGCTTGAAGGTGTTGTCGCCTGCTGCGTACGCGACGGACAGACCGTAGCCGGTGCCGTCCAGTCCCGGACCCGCGTCCGTGGTCTGATAGATCGCGCCGAAGCGGA
>Ga0214472_10002998_pt1 | contig 17966 bp, 14 predicted proteins | sample RVTome_6_FD_207662 | JGI IMG/M metagenome (GOLD analysis project Ga0214472, IMG submission 207662) | Soil microbial communities from uranium-contaminated site in the Upper Colorado River Basin, Wyoming, United States - RVT140D175 | ecosystem: Environmental > Terrestrial > Soil > Contaminated >...
GGGTGTCGGAGGGCCGGGCGCCTTTTGATATCCAATACCTTATCCTCTCCGCGTCAAGATTTTCGCTGGTTTTTCTCGGGTCGTAATTTCCAAGTCTTTCCAGATACTTACCGCTCTTTGTGCTGTTTCTCCTGTCAGTCAAAACCACTCGAAATGTTGTTTCGTGTTTCCTTCCAGTTCTTTGAAGTCTTATCATTAACATATAGACGAACATGCTAACAGACACAGAACGAAACGTCAAGAAAATAGCCATAAATCAAGCATTCTGCTATATTAAGAAAACTTAATGGCGCCAGAAAAAAAGACTTATACAGGAGAGATAAATGTAAGCTCCCGTGGTGTGGGCTATTTTAACGTGGACGAATTTCCGGAAGATATTGAAATTCCAACTCCTTTTCTCAATACAGCTCTTCACGGTGATGAAGTTGAAATCGCCCTTTTGGCGGAGACCCCCGGAGTTCGCAGGCAGGGTGAAGTTCTTAAAATTCTCAAGCGAGCCAAAACTGAGTTTGTCGGCACATTGGAGCAAACGAACGGCACCCTTGATTTCTTCATTCTGAAACCCGACAACAAGCGCATGTACAGAGACATTTTCATTCATTCCTCCAAAGCCAAGGGGGGTAAGAGAGGAGAAAAAGTCCTGGCTGACATAATCGGCTGGAAAGACCCTCAAAAAAGTCCCGAAGGAAAAGTCTTGAGAGTTCTGGGCAAAAAAGGACTTCATAACGTAGAAATGCAGGCGATTATCCTTGAAAAAGGATTTGATTCGGAATTTCCACCTGAAGTTGAGAAGGAAGCCGCAAGAGTGGCTGGAACCGAAAGAGCGAGATGGAAAGAAGAAATCATTTTGCGCAAAGATTTCCGGGAGACCCTGACTTTCACTATTGACCCTGTTGACGCTAAAGATTTTGATGACGCCCTGTCATTCAAAAAACTGGGCGATGGAAATTTTGAGATCGGAATACACATTGCCGATGTTTCCCACTACGTTCGCGAAGGGGAACTACTTGATAAAGAGGCCCGCAAACGTGGCACTTCGGTTTATCTTGTTGACAGAACAATACCCATGCTTCCGGAAGTACTTTCAAACGACCTTTGCAGCCTCAACCCAAACGTTGAGCGTCTGACTTTTTCCGCCGTTTTCGTCATGACAGCTGCAGGCGAAGTGAAAGAACGTTGGTTTGGTAAAACTGTAATTCACTCCGACAAGCGCTTTACCTATGAAAACGCGCAAGAAATTCTGAGTAAAAAAAGCGGAGAGTATTATGAAGAACTGGATACCCTAAACAAAATCGCCAAAATCCTTTCAAAAGACAAATTTGAAAAGGGGGCCATTGAATTTGAGACCGATGAAATACGCTTCGAGCTGGACCCGGAGGGAAGACCCATAAGAGTTTACAGAAAAGAAAGGCTTGATACTCACAAACTTATTGAGGAATTTATGCTTCTCGCCAATCGAGAGGTGGCGAAGTTTATGCACCTTAATTCCGGAAAAGAACGCCGTCTCGGAGCTTTCGTTTACAGAATTCACGACCTGCCCAACAAGGAAAAAATTGCAAACCTTCGCATATTCCTAAAAGCTCTGGGCTATAATCTTCAAATTGATAAAGGCGGTGAAGTTTCAGCGAGCGAGCTCAATAAAATAATGGAGGCTGTTGAAGGAAAACCGGAGGAATCTCTTGTAAAAACGGCGACAATTCGCTCAATGTCAAAAGCGGTATACTCAACAAAGAACATCGGACACTTCGGTCTGGGTTTTGAATTCTACACTCATTTCACTTCACCCATACGGAGATACCCGGACTTAATGGTACACAGACTGCTTCATAGGCATATAACAAAAGGCAAGATCGGTCCGGACGAATTCGCAAAATATCAAAATCTGGCCGAAGACGCGTCCGAAAAGGAAGTGGCGGCGGCCGAAGCCGAGAGAGATTCCATAAAATATAAGCAGGTGGAATTCATGAAAGACAAGCTGGGTGAAACTTTTGAGGGAACCGTCTCCGGCGTGTCGGAATGGGGTGTATATGTTGAAGAGAAAGGAATTAAAGCCGAAGGTATGGTTAAACTGCGCGACATGACTGATGACTTTTACGCCCTGGACAATAAAAATTACTGCCTCGTCGGACAGCAATCAAAAAAGAAATACTCACTCGGTGATGTCGTAAAGGTGAAGCTGGTTGCGTCCGACCTTGATCGAAAAACTCTGGATTTTGTTTTTGTTTAGAAAATGCTAGATTTTGCGTATGGGATTTGAATCAATTCCGAATACCAGGAAAATGGAAGCCGCGAGGCGGGCCGCCGCCGATAACAATTTGGACTTGGACGAGATGCGCATTTTTGAAAAAGCGTTGGCTCAACTAAATGGTGAGGGAGACGATGCAGATTGGGAGATAACCCAGATTAGAGTTGAAGCTAATGTAAAAATAGATAAAGCGGTGCGCGACTACGGAAAATTCATTGCTCTTGAGGACGAAACTTAGCGGAATAATACCGAGTCCAGCGTATTGACACCTACTTCGCCACCACTACGGCTTCTTCAAATTGAATGGAGAGCATTTTTGAGACTCCGCTTCCGTCCATCGTTACTCCATAAATGACTCCGGCCCGAGACATTGTCTCGCGATTGTGAGTGATGAGAATAAGTTGAGAGTGTTGAGAAAGGCTTTCAATCATATCCCCGTATTTCTTGGAATTTGCCTCATCAAGAGCCGCATCTGTTTCATCCAATATTATAAAGGGCGGCGGATTTACTTGAGACATGGCAAAAATTAGAGCAATGGAAGTAAGCGCTCTTTCGCCGCCCGAGAGCATCATGAGTCCCTTTATTTTTTTTCGAGGCAAGGAAACATGAATATCAACTCCTTCATCCGAGGCCTCTTTCTCGTCTGTGATTTCTTCAAATTCCTCAGACATCTCAAGAATCTCTTCGTTTTTCGTTTTTCGTTTTTCGTCTTTCGTAATTCTTAGTTCCGCATTGCCTCCACCAAACATAATTTCAAAAAATTTTTGAAATTCGGCGTTAATTTTAGAGATGCCGATTTTAAATTCCTGGTCAAGCTTTTGGCCGAGGTCGGCAATTAGCTGTTTTAATGATGCGGCGGACTTTTCCAAATCCTCAAGTTCTCGCGAAAGAAAAGTCTCCCTTTCATTCGTTTCTTGATACTCCTTCATCACGTCTTCTCCGCCTGAAACACCTGAATCTTCTAGTCGTATTTTAATTTTTTCCAAACTTCTTCTGCGTTCTTCTTGCAAGTGGCGATCTTCTTTAGAAACACCTTCTTTGTTCAGCCGGTTACCCTCATTGTCATCAATAAGATTCTCGTAATCAAGAACAAAACGGCCTCCGAGCAGAGCGCACTCTTCTCTCTCCCTCTTAAAATCTTCCTCTTCCACACGTAATCGTTCTTCCGCGGCTCTTATGGCATTGATTTCCCCTATAATCCGGTTTTCTTCCGACATTATCCTGAACAGAAACTTCTCAGCGTCTCGGTTTGAATCTTTCTCCTTTTCAATTTCTTTCTGAAGTTTTTCATACTCCTCTTGGAAATTGTCCTCTCTCATTTGGGTATCTTTAAGACTATTTTCCAGATTTGCTTTCTGCGTCGTGAGTCTGCCAATCATCTCTTGGGACTCCTTTATCAAAGACTCGTCACTCTCTTCCCTTTTACTGCGAATAAAATCCTGAAATTGGGAGAGTAAGTCACGGAGTACCTTTTTGACCAATGAGATGTCGTTGTTTTTTTCAATCTCGGTAACAGTCTGTTCAATATTTTTGCCGAGCTCTTCTACATCCTTTAAAAAGATTGTTTTATGTTCGTTGGAAGAGGAAATTTCTTTTTGCTTTTGTATAATTCTCTCTTCGGCCGAGATTTCTCCTTGAATTTTACCCAGATTCTGAAGAAGTGTGTCTTTTTCCTTTCTAGTCTCGTGAATCTTTTTCTCCAGGTCAATCACCTGCTCTCTTTTCTCGTCCTTGTTTTTTGATTTTTCCAATATACTTTTTGCTTCAGACAATTCCTTCTCAAGAGAAGTCTTCTGTTTTTCAAGAGGTTTTAAACACAGAGCAATGTCATTCTTGGTGAATTCCAAATAAAGCGACTCTCGTTTCAGATATTCTCGGGAGACAACCACCAACTCCTCCTTGAGCTGGCCCATTTTTTCAATTCTTTCAACTTGTTTCTTCAAAAATCGCAGGTGCGGAGAGATTTCTTTTCTGAGCGCTTGTACCTGTTTTATATTTTCAAGAGTTTTTTCCAACTTTCTCTCACTCTCCTGTCTTTTGTACTGATAAATCTTGAGTCCGAGAGCGTCTTCAATCATCTCCCTTCTCTCTTTGATATTAGAAGAAAGAACCCTGTCCGCCTCTCCTTGAGAAATAATATGGTGGCCGGAAGCCCCGATGTGAGCCGCGGCAAGAAGTTCAATAATATCGCGCAGGCGAACTTGGGAACCGTTGACCGAATATTCATTTACTCCGTCTCGGTGAACGACCCTTTCAACGTAGACCTCCGGAAAATCAACGTTTAAAAACTTCTTGGTATTATCAAACACGACCTTCACCGAAGCTCGATTGGTTCTGGGCGCTCCTTCTCCTCCGTTCCAGATGAGGTCTTCCCCCTTCTTACCACGCATGGATTTGATTGACTGTTCTCCCAGCACAAAGCTAAAGGCTTCGGCCACGTTGGATTTTCCACTGCCGTTGGGACCGACTATGGCCGTAATCCGCGAATTGAATTCAAAGACACTTTTTTTGGCAAAAGACTTGAATCCAAAAAGTTCGATAGATTTTAATAACATGTAAATGTTATTCTAACATTTCTCCAAGACACCTTATGTCGGCAATCTTGCTTTCCATAAAAACATTGGTAGGATTCACACCGAGACCGTTCCTGGTAAAATTAATCTCGTCTGGAGGTAATGATACCCCTGTTCTTTCTTTACACGCTGGTTGGAGCCCGCGCAACAATGACAGTTGAGTTCGGTGCGTAAGCATGGTTTCCTTCGTTATTGGAAATGTACGAGCAGGTTTCATCGCTCTGGCGGTAGCGGCAGTTTCTCTGACCTGCTTGTGGTACTGTCACCAAAAAGCAACATCTATGAGAACAAGAACGAGCTGCTGGCGGCCGGACACTAAGCCGAGTAAGAGCTGGCGACATCTCGGATGAGCCGACCCTACCAAAGGGCGGCTCATTTTTCAATCCCATTCCTTGCTCTCCAGTGCTTTCCTGGCCGCCTCTTGTTCGGCGTCCTGCTTTGACTTTCCCTGCCCAGTTGCCACCAATTCATTTTTCAGATAAACACCGATAGTAAAATGTTTATCGTGATCAGGTCCGCTTTCTTTCTCGGTTTTATATACGGGAGTAACTCCAACCAAGTCTTGAGCCTTCTCCTGAAAAAGACTTTTGGAATCAATCCACAGACCCTCGGCAATAACTCTGTCTATGAGAGGTGTTATGTGTCCATAGACAAAATTTTTGGCTTTTTCGTAACCCGAGTCAAGATATAGTGCGCCGATAAATGATTCAACTGTATTTGCAAGTATGTACTGTCTGGCTCTCCCCGTATCCTTGGACTCCCCGCGCGAGAGAAGCAAATAATCGTTCATTTTCAAATTCTCTGCCACTTGGTAGAGCGTGTTGGCATTCACTAGAGCTGAGCGCAAGGATGTCATTTCTCCCTCATTTTTCTTCGGATACTTGCTATACAGATAATCCGTGATTACAAGCTCCAAAACCGCATCTCCCAAAAACTCAAGTCGTTCATTGTGCCCAATGGGAAAATTCCTGTTCTCATTCAAATAAGAACGATGAACAAAGGCCTGTTTTAAGAGGTCTTTATCATTGAACCGCACCCCGGCAATCTTTTCAAAAGATTCCAAATTATTTTCAATTCTTGCTGTCATTTTTCTTTGTCAGTATTTGAATTGCTTTGGTTACAATAGGCAGAATATCGTCGTAAAAATTAAGTTCTGCAATCTCGGAAATATCAAACCATTTTGCATTATCCAATCCCCCGGATGATTCCAGTTTTAGAGGTTTGTACTTCGCTTCAGCCAAAAAGTAATGCACTCGTTTCTTGAGTCTGCCTTTCTCCGGATGATAAGTTTCGTACTCATTTACACCCAGATCGTCTTTAAGAAAGATTAGGAGTCCTATCTCTTCTTTGATTTCACGCACAGTTCCCTTCTTAACGTCCTCGCCGGACTCAAGCTTACCCTTGGAAAGGGTCCAGTGTCCGAATATGTCGTGAACAAGAGCTGTGTAAGTTTTACCGCCTTCTCTAGCGAAAACAAAAGCTCCGCCAAGCTCCTCAAGAGTCAGTTTGCCGTCGTTCAAATGCTTTTTCTTCGGGCTTTCTTCATCCTTTCCCGGCTCGCCCATCTCTTTATACACGGCACCAAGAACTCCATTAACAAACTTACCGCTAGTTTCTCCTCCAAAAGTTTTTGCCAGTTCAATAGCTTCATTGATTGCGACTTTAGGCGGCACTTCTTTCCTGTCCGCAAATAGAAGCTCATAAAGGCCTATGCGAAGAACATTACGGTCAACTGTTGAAATTTTTTCAATAGGCCAATCGGGAGCGGCTTTTGAAATTACATTGTCTAAGTCTCTCTTTTTATCTAAAATACTCTCCAGAAGATGCTCCATAAAAGAAGTGTCTGTTACGCCGGGAGCAAATTCCTCAATGTTCCTCTGGAATATTTCCATAGCAACAAAACTGGGCTTTTCGGAGAAATCCCATTCAAATAAAGTCTGAAGTACTATGGATCGTGCCAAATGCCGATTTGCCATTTTATCTTACAAAGAACCCCACTTAGGGCTATTTATCTTCTCCCTTTTGGTCGTTTGATTGCGCCTGCCCTATGGCCTTAGCTTTTTCTTTTCTTTTGGTCTCTTTTCTGGCCGTCTGTGCCACGACATCAATGACACTCATGCCTTTATAAGTGCCGCAGTTCATGCAGATTCGATGTTTCTCCTTAGGTGTCCCGCAATGAGAGCAGGTCAAAAGAGCCGGACCTTTGAGAGCATGGTGGGCCCGACGGCTTCGCGTCTGTGACTTATTATGGCGCATTCTTACTACCATAGGCTAAAAGTATAGCTGAAAGAGTGTTTTTCGCAAGCGACAAACCCGCATCACGAGGACGCGGGTTCACGAAGTTCAACGAGAAAGAGTCTTTGCCCGAGTATAAGCCCGAGCTCTGAGATGGCCATGCGAACTGGCTTACTGCGATTCTCGGGCCAGCTGAGCAGGACATCTTTGCCCACTTCCGATCGATAGCGGGTGCCAGAAAAAATCCTTTCCAGCTTCGCCCTGTCAGTACACCACGGCACCGGCTTAATTGTCCCGTTCAAGACATCCTCCTCTGTTGAGTCCGTTATTGTTTATAGCACAACAAACTATTTTTTCAAAATCCCTGAGCTGAAAAGGAAAAATTGGCCGTTATTTCTCCCATAACAAATTCACCTCGCACAGGCTATTAAGAGCCTGTGCGAGGTGAGATGGTGCGGAGGTGTGGAACTATGCGCCGTTGGGCCCCGGACTCGCAGTCCGCCGTCGTTGGCTGATGATTGTAATGAATACAACAACAGCAACGAAGAGAATGAGGCCTGCGGTGGGGTGTGTTGCAAGCAATGCGCCCAACAGAGCACCCAATAGACCGGCGGGACCCCCGGCGAGAATCCAGACGAGACCCAAGGCGGGACCCCCGAGGAGACCCCAGACGAGACCCCCGAAGAGACCCCCGAAGAGAATCCAGATGAGACCCCAGACGAGACCCCCGAGGAGACCCGCGACTAGACCACAGGCGAAACTGACGAGACCCCAGACGAAAAGAATTGCACGATTATCCCAATAGATCCGTGCACACTCGCCCCAGAAACGCTTTGGCATGAGTACCTCCAGTGAACAGTGAGTAGACTGAGAACAGTAAACCTTTCTACCTTAATTATATCAAATTATTAAAATCTGTCAAGCCAGAATCTTTGAAAGAAACGACTGTCTGTGAATGGGGGAAATGCCGAACTTTTTTAATTTTTGACGGTGAAATTCGGTGCCATAACCCTTATGAGTTTCAAAACCGTATTTTTTGTATGCCAAAGATAATCTCTTCATTTTTCTGTCACGCAAGACTTTAGCAACCACGGAAGCAAGGGAAATTATGCGAATTTTTTCGTCTCCGCCAATAATCGTCTGCTGATATGGATAGCTTTGAGGAGCTTTGAGCAATCCATCAAGAAAGATGTGGCAGTGTGCTGGTTGAATATCCAATCTAAACAAAGCTCTTTTTATGCCCAGTCTGACAGCGTAGGAAATTCCCCTTTCATCAATAATTCTGTTCCCAACAAATGCCACTTTAAAATTTAGGTTGCCCACTTTTTTTTCGTCCAAAAGTTTCTCAAACCACTGCTCTCTTTCTGAAGAAGTGAGTTGTTTTGAATCTCGTATACCGGAAAATTTCCTAAGAAGTGGCGGTTCCATAACCACCACCCCCAATGCCACAGGGCCAGCTAAAGGCCCTCGGCCAGCTTCGTCAATACCGACAAAAAAATCCGTTCTTCTTCTCATGTGAAGAATTATACTATCCCGCGAGAGAAACTCTGAATAATGTTGTGTGGAGGGAGGTCTGGTATAATTTGCCCATGTCGCGCTTCGTCCACCTGCATACCCACAGTCATTACTCTCTTCTCCAGGCATTACCCAGAATTCCCGAGCTGGTAGCCGCCGCCAAGGCAGAGAAAATGCCAGCCCTGGCTCTGACAGATAACGGTAATTTATACGGCGCAATTGAGTTCTACAAGGAATGCCTAAAACAAAACATCAAACCCATAATAGGTTTGGATGCCTACGTTGCAATCCGTAGCCGAAAGGACAAACAAGCCGGAATTGACAATGTGCGTACTCGGCTTATCCTTCTCGCTCAAAATGAGACTGGCTATAAAAACCTCATTCACCTGGTCACCAAGGCACACCTTGAAGGTTTTTATTATAAACCTCGCATTGATAAAGAGCTGATTGAAATTTACTCGGGAGGTCTTATTGCAATCAGCCCCGCTTTCAACGGCGAGCTCATAAAACTAATAGAGGGACGTGACTTAGGGAAAGCCTCCGCGTTGGCGAACTGGTATAAAAATATTTTTGGCGGGGAGCGTTTTTTCCTAGAGATTACTCATCAACCGCGAATACCCGGACACGAAGAGAAAATGTCACTACTGATTTCCTTTGCACAAAAAGAAAGCATTCCCCTTGTCGCTACAAATGACGTTTACTACATAAAACCTGAAGATAAAAAAGCCAGAGAGACACTTTTGGCGATTCAAAACACCGGGGAACGCGATCGCTCCGGTTTCACTGAAGGAGAAACAGACTTTTCTTTTATTAGTAATAAACAAGTTGAAGAAGCCTTTAGTGACACTCCCGAAGCCGTTAAAAACACTCTCCAAATAGCCGATTCATGCAATGTCAATTTGAAATTCGGTTCCTGGGTTTTTCCTCACCTTGAAACCAAAAGTGGGCTTACACATGATGAAGAACTTGAGAGAATTGTTTACGAAGGAATAAAGAAGAGGAATCTTGAAAAGACAAAGGAGGTTGACGAGCGAATAAAGTATGAGCTGAAAATTATTAAGGACAAGGGGTACTCGCCTTATTTCCTGGTAGTCTCCGACCTCATAAGATACGCGCGTGAAAACAACATAATAACCAACACGCGAGGCTCTGTGGCAGGGTCAATCGTCTCTTTCCTAACATTTATTACAACCGTCAACCCGATTGAATACAAACTCCCCTTTGAAAGATTCCTGAACCCTGAACGGCCAAGCGCCCCGGACATTGACCTGGACATCGCCGACGACAGACGCGATGAAATGATTGCTTACGCGCGCCAAAAATATGGGGATGACAAAGTTGCGCAGATAGGAACTTTTGGAACAATGCTTGCCCGCGGAGCCGTTCGTGATGTTGCCAGGGCATTAGGATATCCGTATGGATTGGGAGATAAGGTTGCCAAGCTCATTCCATTCGGCTCTCAAGGTTTTCCAATGACAATAAAAAGAGCCTTTGAGCTTGTTTCTGAACTCAAGGAGCTTTACAAAAAAGACAGCGAGGTAAAAGAGATAATTGATATGGCGCTCAAGATAGAGGGTTGCGCTCGACATATTTCCGTCCATGCCGCTGGCGTCGTCATCGCACCCGAAGTCTTGGAAAATTACACTCCCCTTCAATACGACCCAAAGGGGGAGGGTAAAATTATAACGCAATACGATATGTATTCTACTGAGGATGCGGGGCTTTTGAAGTTTGATTTTCTGGGCATAAAAAATCTCTCAATTATTGCAGACACCATACACAGAATTGAAGCCATTGAAGGAAAAGAGATCAACATAGAAGCCATTCCCCTAGACGACAAAAAATCGTTTGAACTTCTTTCAAAAGGCGAGACTGAGGGACTCTTTCAGCTCGGCGGCGCGGGTATGACCAGATTTCTAATAGACCTAAAACCAACCTCTATTCATGACATAAATGCCATGGTAGCCCTCTACCGACCGGGACCGATGGAGGTAATCCCCGAATACATCCTCAGGAAGAACAATCCAGACTTGATTGAGTACCCAGATCCCAGGATGGAGAAGTCTCTCAAAGAATCATACGGACTTTTGGTTTATCAAGACGATCTTTTGTTCTGCGCCTTGGAACTGGCCGGTTATTCTTGGCTTGAAGCGGATAAATTCAGAAAGGCTGTCGGCAAAAAAATTCCGGAGGAAATGGCGGCGCAAAAAGAAAAGTTTATTGCCGGGATAGTTAAAAACGGCCAAACAAAGAGTTTTGCGGAAAAACTTTGGAGATTGTTTGAGCCCTTTGCGGCGTACGGTTTCAATAAAGCGCATGCCGCAAGTTACGGACTTGTGGCTTATCAGACCGCGTATCTAAAGGCTAATTATCCGGCAATTTACATGTCGGCTGTTTTAACAGCAGATTCGGGAGATGTGGAAAGAATTGGCATTCTCATTAATGAGTGCAAACGCATGGGCATCCCGGTTCTACCACCGTCAGTCAATGAGAGTTATCAAGGATTTTCGGTAGTAAGAAAAACCAATGAGCCTGACACAATTCGTTTTGGCTTAACGACAATAAAAAATTTTGGTGCTGGAATCTCCGACACCATTGTCCATGAAAGGAAGAAGGTTGGGAAGTTTAAATCACTGCCAGATTTCTTGAGCAGAATTAAAGACCGCAATCTAAACAAGAAATCACTTGAGTCTTTGATTAAAAGCGGAGCACTTGATGAATTCAGCGAACGTGGAGCAATGTTTCAAAATCTGGAAATGCTTCTTGAGTATCACCGAGAAAAACTGAAAGGGGAAAACGATCAAGAATCCCTTTTTGCAGGAATCAGTGAAGATGTTTCTGAGATAACATTTCCACCGTCAAAAGAAGCGACAGTAAGTGAAAAACTCGCTTGGGAAAAAGAACTGCTGGGACTTTACCTTTCCGGACACCCCCTGGACAATTTCAGAGACAGAATCAACAAAAATGGGAACTCAATTTCAAAAATAATTGACTCGGTGAACGAAGGCGCGCGCGTTACCATAGCCGGAATTGTGGAGGAGTCTAAAGAAATTATCACAAAACAGAATCAAAAAATGATGTTTACTAAAATAACCGACTTGACCGGCTCAATCGAGGTTGTAGTTTTTCCCAAGGTGCTTGAGAAATACAAAGAAATTTTCAAGCCTGAACAGTGCTTAGTGCTTATGGGAAACGTCTCAAAGAGAAACGGCTCAATAAGCATCATTGCCGAGAAAGCCAAAGTTCTCTATTAAATGGCTATGTAAAAAGCTATATTATGATACGATAAATTCATGAGAGAGTCTGAAAAACTGGAGCATTTGCGCCATTCCCTAGCCCATCTTCTAGCGGCGGCCATCTTGGAATTATTTCCCGGCACGAAAAACACCATAGGGCCAGCCGTTGATAACGGTTTTTATTATGACTTTGATTTTTCCGCTTCCAGTGGGCCTGTCGCCGCTGACCTTCCGAAAATAGAGAAGAAAATGAGGGAAATTCTGAAAACCTGGAACGAATTTTTCGGCAAAGAGGTTCTGGAACAAGAGGCACGAGACTTTTTTCAGGACAATTCATATAAACAGGAGCTGATAAACGAGATAACCGAAAAAGGAGAGAAAATAACACTTTACACTTCGGGAGAATTTACTGATCTCTGTCGTGGTGGACACGTTGAGAACATGAAAAAAATTAATCCCGAAGCGTTCAAACTTTCACATATCGCAGGAGCATACTGGCGCGGGGATGAAAAAAACAAAATGCTTACCAGAATTTACGGCCTGGCCTTCGCGAGTAAAAAAGAGCTTGATGAATACCTTACAATGATGGAAGAAGCCAAAAAAAGAGACCATCGTAAACTCGGAAAAGAATTGGGGCTTTTTGTTTTTTCCGAATTGGTTGGCCCCGGTCTGCCTATCTACACCCCCAAGGGAAATATCGTCCGGGATCAGATCATCAACTTCTCTCGAGAGTTGAACAGAGAGTGCGGGTATGAAGAGGTTCACACGCCCAACATAAACAAAGCAGAGCTTTTCAAGATCTCCGGACACTACGAGAAATTTAGAGACGACATGCTTAAGGTTTCGTCTCATCACACTGAAGAAGAATATTTCTTGAAACCGATGAATTGCCCTCAGCACACGCAGATCTTCAATTCGGAAACCAGAAGCTACCGCGACCTGCCCATCCGCCTTTCAGATTTCGCCAACCTATACCGCGACGAGAAACCAGGTGAACTCTCCGGACTGACTAGGCTGCGATACTTCGCGCAGGATGATGGTCACTGCTTCTGTAGAGAAAACCAAATAAAAGAGGAGTTTTCAAGGGTACTGGCGGCAATTAAAAAAGCTCTCAAGACTTACGGAATGGAATACTGGATTAGATTCTCGCTACGCGATCCGGACAATACTGAAGATTATCTTGGAGATAGTGCTGTTTGGGAGAGATCACAGGCAAAAATGAGGGAGTTGCTCGAGATTGAGAAGATTCCATTTGTGGAGGCGCTCGGTGAAGCCGCTTTCTATGGACCTAAAATGGATGTCATGGTCAAAGACGCTATTGGACGAGAGTGGCAAATCTCAACCATTCAGCTTGATTTCAATATGCCTGCTCGCTTTGGCCTAAAATATGCAGATGCCGATGGTAAGGAAAAAACGCCTGTCATGATTCATCGTGCTCTTATTGGCTCACCCGAGCGTTTCTTAGGAATTTTGATTGAACACTACGCCGGAGCATTTCCGATATGGCTCTCCCCTGTCCAAGTCAAAGTTCTGCCGATCGGAGAGAACCATCACAATTACGCCAAAAAGGTCTTTCAAACTCTTAAAGAAATCCGTATTCGCGTAGAACTAGACGATTCGAACGAAAGTTTAGGTAAAAAGATCAGAAATTGGAAACTTGAAAAGATTCCCTACGCGCTAGTTATTGGTGATAAAGAAGTAAAAGAAGAAAAACTTACCGTTGAATCAAGAGACCCTGGACAGCTCGGCCAAATGGATTTGGATGATTTCGTTAAGAAAATAAAAAAAGAAGTTGAAAATAAGGGTTGACAAATATTGTAATTGCCGTACCCAATTTTAAAATCTAGCCTTATTTCCAGGCGTCATGATGAAATCTACTACAATATCCACAGGAAACAGGGGGCGTAAGGAATCCTGTTGTTACAATCTAGAGCACAACAAAACACCTCATTAGGTTTAACAAGGGCGCACCATCGGTGGTGATCAACCACCAACGAGAGGCATGACCTCTCCCAAAAAGATTCCTTGTAAAACACCTAAGAGGTGTTTTGTATTTTTGTATTTTACAAAATTACCCCCATTAAACTCTGTGGATAACATCTCTTTAAGCAACACGAAATAAAAATAGAAGTGTGTAAACTTCCCGTATTGGCCTTTGTTTTATCTGCTTGATGTACTCCTTCCGGGTGAATTTTTCTTTTATCCGGATAAAAATAAATTTTTGAATATTTAAAAAAATCAATTTTATGGAATGGTTCGGGCGAACCATTCCATAAAATCCTTTTTAAGATATAATAGATTTATGAGAAAATTAGAAAAAACACTTAAAGCTTGTGCTAACGTGAGCCGTCTGAAAATTCTCGAATATCTAAAAAAGAACGAGGTTGCCTCTGTTCTGGACATAGCAAATGCTACCAAATTCTCTTACAGAGCGGTTTCGAAGCACTTGGGTATTTTGTATAGCACAGACATGGTTGAGAGAGAACAATCTGGATATGAGATGCTTTACAGAATCTCTTCTCACCTATCGCCCCTCGCCAGTTCAATTTTGAAGCATGTTCCCTCCTAGCCCATCCACCAACAGCAACATTTTGGATTCTTTAACTACAAACTATTTTCAATAAAATTACTTTCAGTTTTCAGTAATTATTTTCAGTTACTTTATAGGATGGTTCGCCCGAAGGGTTCTATAAAATAAGTGGTGTAAAAATGAATGGGTGTGAAGAATAAGCGAGTGTAGGAGTGTGGGAGATGTAAAAAATGAATGGGTGTGGAGATGTCAGGGTACTATAATTAAAAACCAGACTAGATGTCTAAGTTTGCAAGTTTGGCATTAGATTGAATGAAAGATTTACGAGCCGGAACATCAGTTCCCATGAGAATATCAAATACTTTGTCTGCTTCTTGAGCGTCTTCAATAGTGACTTGTTTTAAAATTCGGCGGGTGGGATCCATCGTTGTTTCCCAAAGTTCGTCTGAATTCATTTCTCCCAAACCTTTATAGCGCTGGATGGAGACTCTGGAGCTTTTAGCTTTCAGCTTTTGGCTTTCAGCTTCAGATTCTGTCTCCTCTAACTCTTCTTCGTCTGTGGGTTGTAGATTGTCGGTTATTTGTTCTTTCCCGACTACTTTAGCTTTTTCTTCTTCTGTATACGCATAAGAAATTTCTTTTCCTTTCTTAATCTTATAAAGAGGCGGTTGCGCGATATAAACATAACCCGTATCTATAAGAGGTCTGAAAAATCTGTAGAGTAAAGTAAGGAGTAGGGTTCTGATGTGGGCGCCGTCAACGTCGGCATCTGTAGCAATTATAATTTTGTGATACCGAAGTTTTTCAATATCAAACGTATCCCCTATTGCGGTTCCAAAAGCTACAACAAGATTTTTAATTTGTTCTGACGCCAGCATTTTATCCAGACGCGCACGCTCAATGTTTAAAATTTTTCCCCGCAGAGGCAAGATGGCTTGAGTGCGTCTGTCACGACCCATTTTTGCAGTACCTCCGGCTGAATCCCCTTCCACGATAAACAATTCTGATTCTTCAGCCGAACGTGACTGGCAATCGGCAAGTTTTCCGGGTAAAGTCATTCCTTCAAGCGCTCCCTTGCGCAAAACCGAATCCTTGGCGGCCTTGGCGGCCTTTCGGGCACGCAGAGCCAAAACCACCTTGTTTATAATGTTTTTGGCATCGTCTGGATTCTCTTCCAGGTAAGCCTCGAAAGCGTCACTAAATACGCTCTCAACCATGCTCCTGGCCTCAACAGTGCCCAATTTGGCTTTCGTTTGGCCTTCAAATTGAACCTCTTTAAGCTTGACCGAAATAACGGCCGTCAAACCTTCCAAAACATCCTCTCCCGTAAAAGAGTCTTCACCATTCTTTGCCATACCGCCCTTTTTGGCGTAACTGTTTAGAGTTCTGGTAAGCGCCGTTTTAAAACCCGTAACATGAGTCCCTCCTTCCAAATTATAAATATTGTTCGCGAAAGGAGCTATGCGAGAAGAAATGTCGTCAACATACTGAAGAGCGACCTCTACTGATTCGTGCTCGTTCAACTTTTTCTCAACATAAAAAATATTCTTGTGGATGGGCTTTTGGGTGTGATTATAAAATTTGATGAGCGAGAGCAGTCCACCTTCAAAATAAAAACTCGTAGTGGAAAAATCCTGCTTGGACTCTTTCAAATAGAAGTATTCATCTTCCTCTATTTTTTCTTTGGAATCTTGAGCGTTAATGACCGTAATACGAAGTCCCTTTACAAGATATGCCTGCTGGCGAAGGTGGCTAACCACTCTGGAGTAATCAAATTGGATATCGGGAAAAATTTGAGAATCAGGCTCAAAGAGAACAACCGTACCCGTGAGGTCCGACTTTCCGGCTTTCTTAACAGCTCCTTTTTTCTTACCGCGCGCATATTCTTGTATGAACTTTCCACCGTCGCGGTGAACTTCAACTTTCATATAAGACGACAGAGCATTCACAACCGAGGCACCAACCCCATGAAGACCTCCGGAAACTTTGTAACCCTCCCCGCCAAATTTTCCTCCAGCATGGAGAGTCGTCATGATGGTTTCAAGGGCAGAAACTTTTGTCTGCTTGTGAATGTCAACCGGAATACCGCGACCATTATCCACCACACGCACTCGATTGTCCGGCAGGAGAACAACTTCAATGTTGTTGGCGAAGCCACCCATAGCCTCGTCTCTTCCGTTGTCAAAAATTTCCCAGATTAAATGGTGGAGCCCGTCCGGGCCAGTTGTACCGATATACATTCCCGGTCTTCTGCGAACCGGTTCAAGTCCTTCCAGGACAGTAATGTCTTCCGCGCTGTATCTGCTTTTTTTAGCTTTTTCTTCTGCCATTTAAACAAACAAAGGCCCTGTTTGGGCAAATGTAAACATCTAAAATATCCAGCTTTTACAAGGATATTATAGCAAATTGAGAGTTAGAAAGAAAGCCCTCAGGCATCCATTTTGAGGAAGAAAATAGCCTGTTTTCGCCATGTTTTTTTAAAGTCTTCCAGAGCTATAAACTGTTCCCTTACCCCTTTGGTTCTGTCATCGGGATTGTGATAATAGAAGCCTTTTAGATTTCCATCCTGTTCTTCAAAACCGATCAGCAAGATAGTGTGAACCGATTTATTTGTGGAGAATCCGGGGGGCATAGACACCATGATAATCCCTTTATCTCTAAGAACCCCCGCAAGCTTCGTTATGCTTTTTTCCAACATACTTTCCGAATAGCGACTATTTGAGAATTTATTATTGGCAATATCAACCGAAACCGACTTGAATTCTTCTTTATAAGACAACACACCGTGATTGTGCGCCACGAAAATAATAATGTCATGGGGTAAACCGTTTTCAATAGCTTTAGAGGTAAGCATTCCTCTGTTGAGCATGTCCTGTTGAATTATTAGCGCCTCTTCAAACAAATCATCAACCGAAAGCGCCTTTTCCCCTCTTATATATTCAAGAGCCATCTTAAGACAGGTCATGGCGCAGGCCCTGCCGTCTCCGTTGGGCTTAAATTCCTCTCGCTTCACATCGCTAAATTGCGAATAGTATGGAACGTTATGTTTTACCTTACTTGCCATCCTTTTTTGTTTATTTCTGACTCAATATTTTTCATTATGTCATTTACTTCTTTGTCCGTAAGCGTTCTTTCAGATGATTGGAATACGAGCCTGAAAGCATAAGACACCTTATTTTCTTTTTTAAATTCGTCAAAAAGCCAGGATTTAACCAGGAGCTCTCCTCCTTTATCAACTATAATTTCTTCTAGTTCATTTGCTGAAGTGCTCTCTGGAAGAAATGTGGCGATGTCACGCAGGACAAAAGGGAAAATTGAAAATTTCTTGTATTTATAATTCTCCTCCTTTGTATAACTTAAAGATTCGGTCGGCTCAGGAAGATTATCCAATTCAAGCCTGGCTTCATACACGTCTCTTGATTTGGAGAATTCTATTCGCATACCTGTAATTTTACCGAGATCATTTATTATTTCTTGAGCTCTCTGATCCGCTTTCTCTCCGCTGAAACCCTTTTGATTTCTTATGCCGAAGGCAAGGTGAGATTCTTCGCCTTCTGTTGTAAAAACGTTTCCTATCTCAAAGATTTTGACTTGCCCCGATCCTAGAAGGTCTGCATTTTTAGAATTAAGTT
>Ga0214472_10003000_pt1 | contig 17963 bp, 10 predicted proteins | sample RVTome_6_FD_207662 | JGI IMG/M metagenome (GOLD analysis project Ga0214472, IMG submission 207662) | Soil microbial communities from uranium-contaminated site in the Upper Colorado River Basin, Wyoming, United States - RVT140D175 | ecosystem: Environmental > Terrestrial > Soil > Contaminated >...
CGAGGTGGACGAGCAGCAGGTCAACCTCACGCGCTTCAACCTCTTCTTTCCCGAGAAGCGCGAGTTCTTCTTGGAGGGGCGGGGGATCTTCGACTTCGCACCGTCGCCGTCGGGCGGGTCGGGCGGCTTCGGCGGCGGTGGCGTCGTGCCGACGATGTTCTTCAGTCGGCGGATCGGCCTCCAGGGGGGCGCACCTGTCCCGATCATCGGCGGCGGTCGGGTCACGGGGAAGGTTGGCGCCTTCGACGTCGGCGCGCTGAACATCCAAACGAACGACCTCGGGAGCATCGGCGCCGAGTCGACGAATTTCACGGTGCTCCGCGTGCGCCGGGACATACTCGCGCGCTCGAGCATCGGCGTGCTCTTCGAGAACCGCTCGAGGTCGCTCGTCTCGACCGGCGACAACCACGCATACGGCATCGACGGCAGCTTCTCCTTCTTCGAGGACCTGAACTTCGTCGGCTACGTCGCGACGACGCGCACGGACGGGCTCGCCGGATCGGACGACAGCTATCAAGCGAACGGCGGCTACAACGGCGACCTGTGGGGCGCGACGCTCGGCCACCTGTTCGTCGGCGAGGACTTCAACCCCGAGATCGGCTTCGTGCGCCGAAACGGCTTCCGCCAGACGCAGCTGTCCGGGCGCTTGAGCCCCCGGCCTGCCTCCATCGACTGGATCCGACAAGTCCGGCTCCAGGCCGGCATCGACTACCTGGAGAACCACCCGGGCGGCTTCGTGGAGACGCGCGAGTGGTCGGGCAGCTTCCAGGTCGAGATGGAGAACAGCGACCAGCTCAACGTCGACCTGACCGCGACGTACGAGAACCTGCCCGACACGTTCAACATCACGCCGGGCGTCGCGATACCGGACGGTCGCTACTCGTTCCGCGACCTGCAGATCAGCTACAGCTTCGGCCTCCAACGCCCGTACTCGGGCAACCTGTCCGTGCGGCGCGGCAGCTTCTACGGCGGCACACGCACATCGGTCGGCTTCCAGCAGGCGCGGATCGAGGTGCTGCCGCAGCTCTCGCTCGAGCCGGGCCTCTCGTTCAACTGGGTGGATCTGGGGCCGCTCGGCGACTTCACGCAGCACGTCGCCTCGACGCGGGTCAGCTACAGCTTCTCGCCGCGCCTCTTCCTGAGCGCGCTCGTGCAGTACAGCTCGCTCTCCGAGGCGCTCAGCGCCAACCTGCGGCTTCGCTGGGAGTGGGCGCCCGGGAGCGAGCTCTTCGTGGTGTACACGGAGGAGCGCGACACCGACGTCTTCGACAGGTTCTCGGCGCTGTCGAACCGGGCGCTGGTGATCAAGGTGAACCGGCTCCTCCGACTGTGAGGGCCTCGTGAGTCGAGAATCCCGCCCCACGCTCAAGCGCGACGTCACCCGCTGGGAGATCGTCGGCCTCTCGCTGAACGACGTGATCGGGAGCGGCGTCTACCTGCTCCCCGCGGCTGCCGCCGCGCTGCTCGGACCGGCGAGCCTCTGGGCCGTGCTCCTGGCGGGGCTCGCCGTGCTGCTGCTGGTGCTCTGCTTCGCGGAGGCCGGTAGCCACTTCGACGAGCCGGGGAGCGGCTACGTCTACACGCGCGAGGCGTTCGGCGACTTCGTCGGCTTCGAGGTGGGGTGGATGACGTGGCTCGCGCGCGTCGCTTCGGTCGCGTCGCTCTCGAACGGTTTCGCGTTGGCGCTCACCTTCGTCTGGCCCGGCGCCGCGAGCGGCTTCACGCGCGTCGCCATCATCACGCTGCCGCTGATCTTCTTCATGTGGATCAACGTCGTGGGGGTGAAGCACGGCGCGCGCCTGGCGGTCGGCCTCACCGTCGTCAAGATCCTGCCCCTCCTCTTCTTGGTCGTGGTCGGGCTCCCCGCGGTCGATTGGTCGCTCGTCTTCCCGGTCCCCGTTCCGGACACGTCGGGCCTTGGCGAGGCGGCGATCCTGCTGCTCTTCGCATACGCCGGCTTCGAGAACACCGCGGCCGCGGCCGGCGAGTTCAAGAACCCGAAGCGTGACGTCCCCTTCGCGCTCATCACGATGATCACCGTCGTGACGGTGCTCTACACGCTGGTGCAGCTGGTCGCGCTCGGCACGCTGCCCGACCTCGCGCTGCGCGTCGACGGCGCCCCGCTCGCCGACTCGGCCGCGCTCGTCATGGGCGTCTGGGCCGGGCTGGTGATGACCCTCGGCGCCGCGATCTCGATCGAGGGGAACGTCGGCAACACGATGCTCGCGGGTCCGCGCTACCTGTACGCGCTCGCGGTCGACGGCTACGGGCCGCGCGTGCTCGGGCGCGTCCACCCGAAGTACCAGACGCCCGCGTGGGCCATCGTCACGCAAGGTGTCGTCGCGGGCGCGCTAGCGCTCTCGGGGTCGTTCGTGCAGCTCGCCATGCTCTCGATCGTCGCGCGGCTCGCGACGTACATCGGGACCGCGGCGGCTGTGCCGGTGCTCCGGAAGCGGTTCGCGCGGGGCGAGCACACGATCGTCCTCCCCGGCGGGCCGGCGATCCCGGTCCTCGCGCTCCTGCTCTGCCTCGCGTTCCTCGCGAGCGCGACCATAGGCAACCTGTTCGCGGGGGCGATCGGCCTCACGGTGGGCGTGGCGATCTACTTCGGGCGGCGGGCTTCAGGGGAGCCTGCGAAGGCGGATACGGCGCGGTAGAGCGGTTGCGCGGAGAGACTGGTTGCCTCGCCCCTGAGTGAGCCGTATCACTTCGTTGGTGCGCGGCGTCACACGCGTTGCGGCCACTGAATGCTCGTCAGCCTGGGATCGCGATGCACCCTCTAGTCCCGAGTGCGCGCCGCCGGAGCGGGGCCGTTTTGGTCCTCTCTTCGGTCACGCTCATTGCATGCGAGAGCCTCATCGATGTCGACACGCCGCACGTGCTCACCGACGAGGACTTCGGTGACCCCGCGTCCGCCGAGTTCCAGGTCGAGTCGGCCGTCGCGCTCTTCGAGTGCGGCTATTCCGCGTTCGCTTGGGTGGGGCTCGGCCACGAGGATGTGATGGAATCCGTCGCCGGGGTCGCGAGCAGCGTGCATGTCTTCCGCGCGACTCCGGCGAGGGGCGAGTGCGACACGAGCGCCTCCTCGCAGGCCTGGTTCGACCAGATCATGGGTGCGCGGGCGATGCTCTCGAACGCCCGAGGGGACGGGGTCTATGACCGCATGCGCAACGAGTGGTCACTCGGGGCGGAGGGGGCGCGACTCTCCGCGATCGGCGCGATCTACATGGCGGCGACGCTCGGCCATTTGGGCGAGTTCTACTGCGAGGTCACGCTCGACGATGGCGATCTGCTCACGCCGGACGAGGTCCTCGATATGGCAGAGGAGTGGGTCACGGAGCGTGCGCTCCAGCACATCGACGCCTACGGCGACTTTGCCCTCCCGAACCAGATCGCGACCAGCGCGAGGAGCATGGCGGTTGCGCTGCGCGCGCGGATCCGGTGGGCGCGGGGTGACCTGCAGGGTGCGGCGAGCGACGCGGAGGCAGTTCCGCAGGGGTTCACCGCGTGGGTGACGCGCGAGGACGAACGGACTCGACGCAACAAGCCCTACTTGGCCGAGACGGCGAGCGGCTTCGGGTCGATGCTCGGCGTCAACGACTGGTGGGACCCGTCCGTTCGCCGACCGAACCCGGTGACGGGTCTCCCGTGGCCCGACCCGATCCCGTTCACCGGCTACCTCTTCCTCGGTGTGCTCCCGGACGGCCGTGCCGTGGACGACGCGGGCTACCCGATCCGGTGGGCGGAGGAGGAGCGCGTGAACTCCGATCCCGTGCCTCTCGGCAACGGTGCCGCGCCCGACGGCCGGGTCGAGCATTTCCCCCGTATCGTCGCCGGCCCTGACCCGAGGGAGTCCCCGAGCCGGTACGACTCGGAGTTCGACGACATCCCCCTCGTCTCCTGGCGAGAGTTATGGCTCATCCGCGCCGAGCACGAGGGCGGCCAGGCCGCGATCGACCTCGTCGACGACCTGAGAGCGGCCGCGGGGCTGCCTCCCGTCACGTACATCGACGGAGCCACCGCGACGCCGCAGCAGATCCGTTACATGATCCTCGAAGAGCGGCGGAGAGCGCTCTTCTCGGAGGGCGGCCGGCACTGGTCGGCGAAGATCCGCAACCCGGACGTGCTCTGGTTCCCGAGGGCTGAAGGGCGGACGCCACGGCAGGGCTACTCGCTTCGGGGCGGCGTCCGACTGTCCATGCCGGATGAGGAGTACCTGACCAACCCGTTCCTGCAGGCTCGGGGCGGCCTGGATGCCAGGGGAACCGGATGCGAGCCTTCGGAAGCGCCGGTCTTTCCGTGAAGCCGAGGCGCATCTTTCGACGGGCCGCGCCATGTCCGTGGGACGGGTGGCTGGCGACGCTCGCGCTCGGTGCGGCGGCGGCCCCCCTAGGGGTCCCCACGAGCGCGCTCGCGCAGGAGGGCCTTCGGCTCGACTCGACCATCGTGGGAGGAGTACTCCACCCGACTCCGAAGCGGGCCATCGGCTGGACGGTCACCACCATCGACGTGGACGACGTCTCGCGGAGCGTCCCGGTCGCCACGTCGCAGGAGCTGCTCGCGGGGCGCGTTCCGGGCCTCCGCTTCACGCGCCTGACCGGCAACCTCGGAGCCGGCTCCCCGATGACCCTCCGGGGCGCCGGAAGCTTCGATATCTCTCGCACGCAGCCGCTGGTGTACGTCGATGGTGTTCGCGTGAACGGCGATCCTCGCGCGGGTCCCGAGCTGAGCAGCGGAAGGTCCGTGAGCGTGATCGACGACTTCAACCTCGAGGAGGTCGCGTCAATCGAGGTCCTCAAGGGGCCGGCCGCAACGACGCTCTACGGCACCGAGGCGTCGGCCGGCGTGGTTCACCTCCGGACGAAGCGGGGGATCGAGAGCTCGCCCGAGGTGAGCGTCCAGGTTCGGCTGGGCGTGAACTACATGCCGGACCCGGCGGGTAGGCTGGGCACGCAGTGGACCTGTCCCGCGGACGCGGTCCCGGGACCGGTCGAGTGCCAGACCGAGAGCGGGCTGCGGACGTACAACATGTATGACGAGGCGAACGAGTACATCCGCCGTGGCTACTTCGAGTGGCCGACGGACAACCTCTTCCAGGACGGTGCGAGTCGGAGCTACGACCTGAGCGTGCGCGGCGGCTCGCCGTCCGTGCGGTATTTCCTGTCGGCGAACCTCGAGGACGAGAACGGTGTCGTCTGGTACAACACCGATGAAGCGTTCCGACTTCGGGCCAACGTGGGCGTCACGCTCAGCAACCAGCTCGAGGTCGACCTCGCCGCCGGGTACGTGGAGGGTGACACGAGATTCATGAACGCCGTTCCGGAGGAGGGCGGTGTGTGGCAGGACCTCGTGTGGTCGAACGGCTACTACCTGGATGGGATCACGCCCTTCGGCACGGTGGGATCCGACCCGCGGCTCGGAGGGTTCCAACAGCACCTTCCGTCCGACGTGGCTCGGGTCGAAGTGACGCGCGATTACGCCCGCTTCACGGGCTCGGCGAGGCTCCGGTTCACGTCGCCGGAGATTCGCCTCGCCGGCGTCGGCGCCTCGCTCGACTCCCGACTGATCCTGGGGGTCGACCGGGGCCGGGACGTCAACCAGGCCATCTTCCGCCTGCACGACGACGCGACACCGGCGAGCGTGTCGGCGTACTGCGGGGTCCGGATCGCGTGTGCGCCGTCGAGCTGGTCGGCTGTCTACGGCGAGACGCAGGTTGGCCAGCTGACGCACGAGCGTCCGGTGTCATCGGTCTACACGGTGGACTACGGGCTGACGGCTGATGTGGATGCGGGCGACTCGTGGGGCTCGGCGACCTCGTTCGGCGTGCAGTACGTCGAGGATCGGCGCGAACGGCTCGTGACCTCCGGACAGGGGTTCACGTCACCGCTGGCTCGGAGCCTCAACCAGATCGAGGGCCTGGCGACGACGTCCGAGCTCCTCGAGACCAAGTCGGTCGGGCTCTACGTCCAGGAGGAGGTGAGCTACGCCAACCGGATCTTCCTGACGGGAGCCCTGCGGTTCGACGACCACTCGACGTTCGGTCGGGACACACCGAGGCAGACGTATCCGAGGCTGTCGGCCTCGTGGGTTGCGTCCGACGAGCCGTTCTGGGGTCTCGAGAGCGTGGACGTGCTGCGCCTGCGCGCCGCCTGGGGCAAAGCCGGAAGAGCGCCTAGGCCGCTCTCCAACCAGGCTCTTTTCGTCCCCTCTCTCGGCTTGGATGGTCAATCGGGTGCCCGGCCCTCGCAGCCGGGGAACCCGGCGGTCGGGCCGGAGGTGAGCACCGAGCTCGAAATGGGCTTCGACGCGGCGCTGTTCGACGACCGGCTCTGGGGCGGTCTGACTTTATACGGACGGAAGGACGAGCGGCTCCTGCTCGCGCTGCCGGCGGCGGTGAGCGGCGGGTTCCCGGGCGTGGTCGAGCAGAACGTGGGCCGGATCGACAGCTGGGGGTGGGAGGTCTCGCTCGGCGCTCGGCTGTACGAAGGCCCCTCGACGGCGGTCTCGGTCGACCTCTTCGCCGACCAAGTGAACAACGAGATCATGGCCCTCGATCGAGGCTCCGGGATGCCGTCCGTGGCCATCGGGCTTCCGTACCCCAATCAGCTCACGGAGGACTACGTCGTGAGCGCGCAGTTCGATGCCGCGGGCGACCTCTCGAACGGTTTCGGCGAACGCATCAGCGCGCTTTGTGACGACGGCGTCAGCTTGGCTCCCGATCCGGCCGCGCCCGGTGCCGCCAAGTACGGTCGCGTCCGAGGCGGCGCCGCGCTGCCGTGCGGGACGATCCCGGACCGGAACCTGTTCGTCGGCCCGGCCTTCGCGACGCACAGCTTCGCGATCGCTCCGACGGTGAGCCTGCTCGGCCGATCCTTCCAGCTCTTCCTCCTGGCCGAGGGTCAATACGGCCGGTGGGCGGAGGCGGAGGACAAGGAGTGGGGGCACATCAACAACAATTCGAAGCTCTCGAGGCTCGAGGACGACCCCGCCTGGTTGTATGGCGAGCAGATCGGCGACGAGACACGGCGGAGCCTCATCGACGCGGACTTCTGGCGGCTCCGGGAGGTCGGCGTCCGCTACTCCGTGCCAGCTAGGTGGGCAGCGCGCGCACGGGCCGACCGGGCTTCGGTGTCACTCTCGGCGCGAAACCTCTGGACCATCTGGCAGGCGCAGGGGGACCTGAACGGCCTTCCCGTCAGTGATCCCGAGTACGGTGCGCCGACCCTCGACGGTGACCGGAACTTCTGGGAGACGCCCGCCTTCGCGAGCGTCGACCTGACCCTGCGTGTGGTGTTCTGAGCCGTACCTTGCGTCGGGCCTTTCCGCAGTGGGATGTTCCCCGCGCCCCGCGTTCCGACGTGACGCCGGAGCCGAGACGCCCGGCCCTCCATGGAGAGAGGATATGCACGCATCGAAGAGACTCGGAGTCGCCGGCGCCGCCCTGGCGGCGTTTTCCGTCGGTGCCCCCACGACGGCGGCAGCCCAGGACATCGCAGACCACACCTACACGCCCGAGGCCATCCAGGAGGGCTCGCGCGTCTACGTGACCGAGTGCGCGCTCTGCCACGCGTCGACTGGCGACGGCGTCGACGGCGTCGACCTGCGTCGTGGGCTCTTCAGCAACGCGCGCTCGGACGACGACCTCCGCCGGATCATCACGAGCGGCGTCGGCGGCTCGCGCATGCCCGCCATCGACCTGCGCGCCGCCGAGCTCGACGGGGTCGTCGCATACATCCGCGCGGGCTTCGACCCCAGCGGCGTGGCGGTGCGCGTGGGGGACCCGGCCCGTGGGCAGGAGATCTTCGACGGCGCGGGCCGCTGCACGCGGTGCCACCGCGTCAACGGCATCGGGGGGCGACGCTTCGCGCCCGACCTGAGCGCCATCGGCGTCGCGCGCGCCCCGGCCGCGCTCCAGCGCACGATCCTCGACCCGACGAGCGCGCTCCAGCCCATCAACCGCCCGGTGCGTATCGTCACCCGCGACGGCGAGGCGATCCGCGGCCGCCGGCTGAACGAGGATACCCACACGGTCCAGATCGTGGATTCGCAGGAGCGGCTCCGCTCGCTCGTGAAGGCCGACCTGGCCGAGTACGAGGTGCGCGAGACGGCCTCCATGCCCACCCCCGACCTCACGCCGGACCAGGTGGCGGACCTGATCGGATACCTCCTGACGTTGCGAGGCCTGCCATGAAGACGCTGAAGCTCACCGCGCTGCTGGCTGTCATCGGCGTGACGGCGCCCGGGGGTCTCACCGCGCAGGTCACCTACGAGCGCATCCTGAACGCGGCCGACGAGCCCGAGAGCTGGCTCACGTACAACGGCACGTACTCGAGCCAGCGCTACAGCCGCCTCACGCAGATCACCCGTGACAACGTGGACGACCTCCAGCTCGGGTGGATGCTCCCGAACCAGGTCTTCGGCGCTTGGCAGTCGAATCCGATCGTCTTCGACGGTGTCATGTACATCACCCAGCGCCCGAACGACGTGATGGCCGTCGACCCGGTCACGGGCCGCGTCTTCTGGCGCTACCGCCACACGAACGCCGAGAACGCTCTCGTATGCTGCGGCGCGAACAACCGCGGCGTCGCGGTGCTGGGCGACAAGGTCTTCATGGGCACGCTGGACGCCCACCTCATCGCGCTCGACCGCATCAGCGGGACACCGCTCTGGAAGGTCGAGGTCGGCGACGTGAACCTCGCCTACTCGATCACCATGGCGCCGCTCGCCGTGAAGGACAAAATCATGGTCGGCGTGGGTGGTGGAGAGTTCGGGATCCGCGGCTACGTTGCGGCATACGACGCCGAGACCGGCGAGGAGGCGTGGCGCTTCTACACGATTCCCGGGCCCGGTGAGCCCGGCCACGAGACGTGGGCGGGTGACGACTGGCAGTACGGAGGCGCGCCCATCTGGATCACGGGATCGTTCGATCCCGCGCTCAACCTCGTGTACTGGGGTGTGGGTAATCCAGGCCCCGACTGGAACGCCGCGCAGCGGCCCGGCGACAACCTGTACTCCGATGCCGTCGTCGCGCTCGACGCCGACACGGGCGAGCTCGTTTGGTACTTTCAGTTCACGCCCAACGACGGGTACGACTACGACTCGGTGCAGGTCCCCATCCTCGCCGACATGGATTGGAACGGCGAGCAGCGCAAGCTCATGCTCTGGGCGAACCGGAACGGCTACTTCTACGTGCTCGACCGCGAGGATGGCGAGTTCCTCTCAGGGACCCCGTTCGTCACCGTGAACTGGTCGAGCGGCCTCGACGCGAACGGCCGGCCGATCCCGACGCCGCAGCCCGAGGACATGCCGACCTACCCGGGCAACCAGGGTGGGACGAACTGGTATCCGCCGTCGTTCAGCCCCCGCACGGAGCTCTTCTACTTCGTGGCGTGGGAGGACTACGCCACGATCTACCGACCGGAAGAGTCGGAGTACGTTCCGGGTCGCGCATTCCTCGGGGGCGGCTTCGACGTGCTCACGCCGGTCCCCGGCGCGCCGGGTGTGGGCATCGGGCGCACCAACCCCATCAACAACTGGACGGACGCGGTCGGCCACGGCGTGGTGATGGCCATGGACCCGCGCACCGGCGAGCCGCGCTGGCGCTTCGACCAGTTCGACGTGAGCGAGAGCGGGATGCTCACGACCGCCACGGACCTGCTCTTCACGGGGAGTCGCGACGGATACCTCCACGCGCTCGACGCCCGCACGGGCGAGCTGCTCTGGAAAGTGAACCTCGGAGGGCAGATCGTGATGGCGCCGGTGACCTACATGGTGGACGGTCGACAGTACGTCTCGGTCATCTCCGGGCACACGCTGGTGACGTTCGGGCTGAGGGACTGAGGCGGTCGGCCGCACCACCTGGCTCGATGCCCAGGGCCAGGCGGCCCGGCCTGGCGGGCGCCCGCCTCACTCCTGACGGATCGCCTCGACGGGATCGGTGAGGGCGGCGCGTCTCGCCGGCAGCCAGCACGCGACGAGCCCGACCAGTCCGAGGAGCAAAGCCGTCGCGGCGAGCGTCGCCGGGTCGGCGGTGCTGACGTCGAAGACGAGCGTTCCGAGGAAGCGTGACAGCGCCAGCGCGCCGGCGACACCGATGGCGATGGCCACACCGATGTGCGTGACGCCCTGACCGACGATGAGCTGCAGGATCGACCGACGGCTCGCGCCGAGCGCGATGCGGATCCCGATCTCCTGCGTGCGACGCGACGCGACCTGAGCCATCACTCCGTAGATGCCGATGCAGGCGAGCACGAGCGCCACGAGCGCGAAGAGGCCCAGGCTCACGGTCGCGAACCGCGCGCGGCGGAGCGCGTCGCCCAGGAGATCCGCCATGCTGTTCACGTTGTAGAGCGGCAGACCGGGATCGAGCTCCGCGAGCTCCCGGCGGATCCCGGCGACGAGTTGCGCGCTCTCGGGGCCCGAGCCCCGCACCACGAGGGACATCTGGTTGAAGGGGCCGAACTGCCGGTGGTCCCAGTAAAACATCGGATAGGGCGCGGTGTCCGGCCCCTCGTGACGCACGTCGCCGACGACCCCGACCACTTCCGCGACCAGCGTGTCACCCCAGAACATCGCGATCCGCTTGCCGATCGCGCTCTCGCCCGGCCAGACGCTCTGCGCCCCGGTCTCGTTCACCAACGTCGCGAGCGGGACCTCGGCGCCATCCTCGACTCCGAACAGTCGGCCCGCCAGCAGCGGAATGCCCATCGTCTCGTGATAGCCTCGGTGGACCCAGCGCACGTCGGCACCCGGGAGCTCGCCCGCCGGGGGCACCGGACGGTCGAGCGGCCAGAAGCTCGTGCGGCTTCCGCCGCCCGCGAGAGGTGGGAAGGTGATCGCGCTCGCGCGCTCGGCCCCCGGAAGTCCCCGCACGCGCTCCACGAGCTGCTCGAAGAAGAGCGACCTGGCCTCCGGCGTGCCGTACGAGGCGCTCTCCAGCTGGACCTCGGCCGAGATGAGTCCCTCCACCTCGAAGCCGGCGCCGACCTCGAGCCGGTTGGCGAGGCTCCGGGTCAGGAGCCCGGCGCCTGCGAGGAGCACGAGGGAGAGCGCGAGCTGCGTCACGGCCAGCGCGCTTCGGATGCGCTGCGTCTCGCGCCCCGCCGACGTGCGGCGTCCGCCGAGCGGCTCGGCCCGGCTCGTGCTCGGCAGCCGGATTGCCGGCGCCAGCCCGAAGAGGAGCGCGGCCCCCGCGGTGGTGATCAGCGCGAAGCCCAGCACGGTGGCGTCGAGCCCGACGGAGTCGATGCGGGGGATGTCGGGTGCCGCGGCGACCAGGGCACGCACGCCCCAGGAGGCGAGAACGACCCCGAGCCCGCCGCCCGCGACCGAGAGCACGGCGCCCTCGACGAGGAGCTGCTGCAGGATGCGGCCGCGGCTCGCGCCCATCGCGCCCCGAACGGCCATCTCCTGGCCGCGTTCGCTCGCCCGGGTCAGAAGGAGGTTCGCGACGTTCGCGCACGCGATGAGCAGGACGAAGCAGACCGCACCGAAGACAATGAGGATCGTGGACCGGGCTGCACCGACGAGATCGTCGCGGAGCGGAACCACGTTCACGCCCCACCCCCGCTGGCGGCCCGGGAACGTCTCCGCGAGGCGCGCCGCGAGCGCGGACGCCTCGGACTGGGCGCTCTCCACGGAGGCGCCGGGCGCGAGCCGGCCGAGCACCTGCAGGTAGCGTCCGCCCGCTGCGCGCGCCTCGGGGCCGAAGCCGGGTGGCCGCCAGACGTCTCGGGAGCCGATTCCCGAAAAGGACCACTCGATATCCAAGTCGAAGCTGTCGGGCAGCACGCCCACGATCGTGTGCGACGTGCCACCGATCAGAGCGGTCGCGCCCACGACGGCCGGGTCGGCGCCGAAGCGCCGACGCCAGAAGTCCTCGGACAGCACGGCCACTTCGGGGGCGCCGGGCGCGTCGTCGCCGGGACCATAGAGCCGACCCACGAGCGCCTCTGCTCCGACGATCTCGAAGTAGGCGGCCGACGCGGGGACCGAGCCGACTCGCTCCGGCTCGCCTCCGTACACGAAGGTCGTGCTCCCCTCGATGATCGCCGCGAGCGCGTCGAAGGACTCGAGATCGTCCCGCCACGTGAGGTAGTTCGCAGGGGAGACGACGTTGCGCCGGTTGCCACGCGGGTTCGTCTCCCAGAGCGCGACCAGCCGATCAGGGGTGCTGAACGCCAGCGGCTCGAGCAGCACGCCGTCGACGACCGCGAAGGCGACGGTGGTCGACGCCACCGCGAGCGCCACGGTGAGGACGATCGCCCCCGTGAATCCCGGACGGCGGCGCAGCGAGCGAGCCGCCTGATGGACGTCGGCCGCGAGGCCGTCTCGCGCCACCGGTGGTCGCGCCTCCATCGGCCGTCGCCTGCGCTCCCAGCGAAGCCGTGTCGCCACGCGCGCTCCCTGAGCGAAGTACCACGCAGCCGCGCCCACCGCCGACCCGCGACCTCTGCGGGCGACGTACTCCTCGCGGAGGTCCCCGACCACGTAGGGGGTCGAGGGATCGCGGCCGAGCCACGCCCCGACCCATCGCTCGAGGAGCGCCGGCGGTCCGACAGGCGGCTTCACGCCCGGCACCTCAGCCTTCGCGCAGCACGCGCTCGAGCCCGCGGCTCAGCGTGCGCACGGCGTTGTACGAGCGGCGCAGGGCGGCCACCCCTGACTTGGTGACCCGGAACCGGCGCCGGGGGATGCCGCCGCGCTCCGGCGTGCTCTTCTCGACCTCCCAATCGAGGAAGCCCTTGGTCGTTAGCCGATCCAGGGTGGCATAGAGCGCCCCGCGCGTCACGCGGCGGCGCGCGCCGTCGGCGATCGTCTGCCGCACGGTCGCCGCATGGGCGTCGGCATCCAGCTGGAGCACGGCGAGGAGCACGAGCTGCTCGAACTCACCCAGGGCGTCGGCCACGCGTCACCTACTGTCTAGAGTTACGACAATGTCTAGTATATAGGCAGCGCTCGGGATTCGCGCAAGCGCGCGCCCTGGCGGACGGGAGAAGTGGCCCACAAGATTGCTGGAAGTTCCAGCTGAGGAGGCCCCATGCTCCGCGGACGACGCAGCGCCCTCGCGTGCCTTTCCTCCCTGTTGCTCGTGTCCGGCTGCGCCTCCGCGCGTACGGGCGAGACCGTTTCGGAGGGGACCGGCCTCGCCACGAGCTCCTTCGGCGGAACCTCCGGTCGCACCTTCGACGCCGAGGTCCGCAACGAGGCGTCGGTGAGTGAGGGGATGGTCTCTCCCCGGGTGCGCGAGGTCTGGGCCATGATGCCCGAGGTCTTCGAGCGGCTAGGGATCGAGATCGACATGGCGGACCCGCGGACGGCGTCGCTCGGTAACTCGGGGTTCCGGGCGGGGCGCATCGAGGGCCGCCAGCTCTCGCGCTACCTCGATTGTGGCTCGGGGCTCACGGGCGCCTATGCCGACGTGTACGAGGTGACGGCCTCGCTCCTCGTGCAGCTCTTCGCCGACCCGGAGGGCGGCACGGTCGTGAGGAGCGTGTTCGACGCTTACGCCCGCGCGCGTGACGTCCGGTCGAGCGCGATCCACTGCCAGTCGCGAGGAGAGCTCGAGCGGCGCATCTGGGGGCTCGTCGAGGAGATCGCGGCGCGGTAGCGGTAGAGGAGCGCCCTCGCTACTGCGAGATCGTCGGCCGGAGCTGTCTGAGCTTCTCCATGTACTTCTCGAAGAAGAATCGGTGGATGTCGCGCATGTCGAGCTCGCGGCCCTGGATGTATGCCTGCTCGATGTTCGACAGGTAGTCGAGGGGAGTCCCCGTCGTGATGAGCAGGGTGGCGTCCTTCCCGGGCTCGAGCGAGCCGACGCGGTCCGAGATACCCATGAAGTCGGCGGCGTTGATCGTGACGGCCGCGAGCGCGACCTCCTCCGGCAACCCGAAGGCGACGGCGACGCCGGCCTCGTAGGGCAGCCTGTTCGTGTACGCCGCGCTCGACCCACCGGAGATCGCGATGCGCACGCCCCGCTCGTGCAGCAGAGCCGCACGTGCATACGCCGCGTCGTAGGGCTCCCAGGCTCGCCCCGGTGGGGCCATCGTCGCCGTGAGGATCACCGGGACCTGCTTCTCTGCGAGGTGATCGGCCACGTGGATGGCGTCGCGCCCGCCCAGGATCACCAGGCGCACGCCCTCGTCCTCCGACCAGCGGATCGCATCCTGGATCTGCGGCACCTCGTCGGCCCACACGACGACGGGGATCTCTCCCGCGAGCGCCGGGACCATCGCCTCCAGGCGGGGGTCGGAGGCCAGGAGACCGCCGCCGGCGCGAGCACCGGCGTACGCGCGAGCCTGCGCGAAGCGCTCACGAATCTCGCGCAGCGCCTCCTCGTACGCCTCCGCGTCGTCGGGGGTCGGCCAGTCGACGTTGAGCGCCGCCGCCGCCTCGAGGGTCATCTGCTCCCACGTCCAGCCGTCGAGGTTCATCGCCGAGGTGAGGCCGGGGAAGAGCCCGCCGCTCGGCGTGGTCAGCGTCACGAGGACGCCGTTGGTGCGGGACGTCCCGATGTGCCGGCTCTCCGGGTTCACGGCGACGTTGGGCTGCGCGTTGGGGTTGAAGTCGCCGAGCTCGTTCTGGTCGTCGGTCACGCCCACGTCGCCGATCTCGTCGATGCCGACGGCGCTGTACGCGTCGATGAGCCCGGGGTAGATGTGCTTGCCGGTGACGTCGACCGTGCGCGCACCCGCCGGGATCTGCACGTCCGTGCCGATCGCGGTGATCACGCCGCCCTCGAAGACGACGGTGCCGTTCTCGATCACCCCGTTGGTGACCGTGTGGATCGTGCCGCCGCGGAGCGCGATGGGACCGCTCTGCGGGGGCGCCGGGATGGGAACCTGAGCGTTCAGGGCCGTCGCCGCGGCCGCCGCGGCGGCCACCGCCATCACGAACGCGACCGCGCGCGCGCTCATCGTCCACCTCCGTTCGACCCGAGCTCCAGGACCAGTTGCGTGAGGCGAGCCCGCTCGCTCGTCACGCGCTCACGCAACAGGCGGTCGTCGTCCAGCGAGAAGTAGCGCCGGCCGTCGACCCAGGTCTGCTCGGCCCTCGTGAACTGCGAGAGCGGATGGCCGCTCCACACGACGAAGTCGGCGTCCTTGCCGGGCTCGAGCGAGCCCACGCGGTGCTGGATGTTGAGCACGCGAGCCGCGTTGATCGTCACGGTGGAGAGCGCGTCCAGCTCGGAGACGCCGGTCCGTAGAAGCTTGCCCGCTTCCCAGTTCATGCGGCTCGAGATGGGACTGTTGTCCGAGTGGAGCGACGTCACGACACCGGCCTCCAGCAGGATGCGCGCGTTGTACGTCGTCGCATCGTACGCCTCCATCTTGAACGATCCCCAGTCGCTCCACACCGCCGCGGCGACCCCGCTCGCGGCCAACTCGGGTGCGATCTTGTACGCCTCCACGGCGTGCTGGAGCGTATGGACGCCGAAGTCGAACTCCTCGGCCAGGCGGACGAGCGCGAGGAACTCGTCCTGCCGGTAGCCGTGCGACGAGATCAGGACCTCCTCGTCGAGGATCTCTACGAGCGCCTCCATGCGGAGGTCCCGGCGGGGGGGAATCCCCTCGCCCGTGCGCTCCCACTCGGCCCAACGGGCCTGGTAGTCGCGGGCCGCCTCGAAGTGGTCGCGGATGATCTGGTAGGTGCCCATGCGCGTGTCCGGGTAGCGTCCGGTGCGCCGCTTCGGGTTCTCACCGAGCGCGAACTTCACGGTGCGGGGCGGGTCCTCGAAGCGCAGCGCGTCCGGTAGCGCCCCCCAGCGCATCTTCACGTAGACGTTCTGGCCGCCGATGGGGTTCGCCGAGCCGTGCTTCACGTGCGCGGTCGTGAGCCCGCCGGCGAGCTGACGGTACATCCAGATGTTGTTGTGCGTGACGACGTCGCCCATGCGTACCTCGGGCACGATCGCCGAGCCGGTCTCGTTCGTCCCGTGCGTCCCGGAGTGGATATGCGGATCGATGAGGCCCGGCGTCACGTGTTTGCCGGTCCCGTCGATCTCGACGGCGCCGCCCGGGGCGCTGAGGTCGACTCCGACCTCCACGACCTCGCCCTGCCGCACGAGGAGGTCGGCGCCCTCGAGGCGGCCCCGCGGGCCCTGCGTCCACACGGTGGCGTTGCGCACCACGAGCCATTCGGGTTGGGCAGGAATGGACACCACGCCGAACTCCATCGCCGGCCGGATGTCCGGAAGGTCGAGGTCGGGGACGTCGCGCGCGGGACCAGCGCCGTTGCCGCCCGCGAACGCCTCCACGCGCTCGCCTCTCCAGCTCGACGTCCCGCCGTCGGGGAAGACGATCCAGCCGCGGAAGCTCGTCTCGTCGACGGAGCCCGAGAGCTGCGCCACGCCCTCCATGTCGAGCGCCGCTGCGTCGAAGGAGAGGCTCACGCGCCCGGCCTCGGTGCGCGCGGTCGCCGACTCGAGGTCGATGCGCCTGCCTCCGATCTCTATGGAGCCCGACAGCCCGTTGGGCGTGCCCCCGAGCTCGAGACGCGCTTCCTCACCGATGGGGTCGGCGGACGCGATGAGCCACGTGCCGCGGGGGTCGACGCGCGGCGTGATCGAGACGCCGTAGCGGTCGCCCTCGACCCAGACGTCGCGGATCGTACCATCGTCGTCGAAGAGGTCGCCCTCGACCACCACGAGATTGGCCACCTTGCCTTGCTCGACGGTGCCGTGCGTTCGGTCGATGCCGAGGAGCCGTGCGGGTGTCGTGGTGAGCGCGGCGAGCGCGGCGTCCCGCCCGAGCCCGCGGGCCACCGCGGTGCGGAGGTTCTCCAGGAAGTCGTCGTCGGAGGCGAGGCCGTCCGCGGTGATCGCGAAGTCGATGCCCGCCGCCGCGAGGCGGGCGGGGTTCTCCGGCGCGAGGTACCAATGACGGAGCTCGGCCAGTCCCGCGTCGAGCGCGTCCTCGGGGGTCGCGACGTCGGGTGCGTCGGGAAACGCGATCGGGACGATGAGCGGGACGCTCGAGCCCTGGAGCACGTCGAGCAGCTTGTACTCGTGGCCGCTCGCCCTCACCCACGGCACGATGGGGAACTCGTCCGCGAGCGCGCGTACCCGGAGGTGCTCCTCCTCGCGCGTCGCCTCGAAAAGCATCGGCTGCGCGCCGCGCGCGGCGGCGTCCAGGCTCGCGAGCGCCTCACTCGTCTCCGGCGGGAGGAACGCGCGCCCGCTCTCCTCGTAGGCCGCCCAGGCGCGCTGGTACCAGTCCACGTCGAGGAGCGTCTGACGCATGAGCGCGATCGCGCCCATGGGCGAGTTCGGGTACAGCCCGCCGAGCTCCTGGCTGCGGCCAAAGGCGACCGACTGCACCAGGTCCGGCCGGACGATCCGTCCCCGCACGTTGCCGTCGCCCAGGTCGATGACGCCGGCCTGACCGCGGAAGATGCCCAGGCGTGGCACGGCGAGCGCGGTGCCGAAGCCGAGCGAGCGGAGCGCCGAGCGGCGGTCCGGGTCGTCTTGGAGGTCGGAGGCCGTGCTGAAGTACGCCCGAACCTGCGGGTTCCAGTGCGTCGGGCCGACGTCCCCATCCTCGGGGACGTCGTCCATGCCGAGGTCGGCGTGCGCGTCGATGAACCCCGGGTAGATCGTGTGTCCGCTCACGTCCCAGACACGGGAGCCGGCCGGCACCGGGACGCCCGGGCCCACCGCCTCGATGATCCCGTCGCGGATCACGACCGTGGCGCCCTCGAGGGTGCGGCCTGGCGCCGTCACCACGCGCGCGCCGGTGAGCGCGTGCAGGCGGACTGGGTTGTCGCGGAGCCCGGTCACGGGCTCGGTGCGGGACGTCTGCTGGGCGGCGAGTGGGAGGGGCGCGAGGGCGATGACGGCGAGCGAGCACGAAAAGGAGCGCCTCATGCGACGACCTCTCGACGGCCGGGGTGCTTGGAGGGTCCGGCGCTCGAGGGGGCCCGAGCGCCGGGCATCTGTGACATAGGCGGCGGGGCGCGCGCCGTCA
>Ga0214472_10003001_pt1 | contig 17963 bp, 15 predicted proteins | sample RVTome_6_FD_207662 | JGI IMG/M metagenome (GOLD analysis project Ga0214472, IMG submission 207662) | Soil microbial communities from uranium-contaminated site in the Upper Colorado River Basin, Wyoming, United States - RVT140D175 | ecosystem: Environmental > Terrestrial > Soil > Contaminated >...
CGTTGCTCTGGAGGACTGACTGCAAGTAGGTACGGTTCCTCTCCGCATCAGCGCGAAGTGCTTCCGGGGTGCCTGCGAACAACTTGTAATGCGAATAAGAGTGGCACTGGATGTCTTGGCCAGTCGTGACGAGGTGCTTGGCGGCTTCCATCGACAGATCTCGCCCGACCAAGGAGCCCGCGATATACCAAGTCGCTCTGACGCCATGATCCGCAAGAATGGGCAGGCCATTTGTGACGGCGCTCTCGGGAACGTCGTCGAACGTAAACGTGAACACAGGGCGCTGAAGCTGGAGCCGAACCCGCGCGGGTGTAACAGATGACAGGACGAGCTCGCGCGCTCGACTCAGCACCCTGTTTGCCAGTCTAGGCAGCGGTCGAGCCACTTCCACGACCCGATCTGCGAAGGGCCTTCTTTACACCCTGCTTCAAATGCAGCGCGTCAAGAACACCAATGATGGCTTCATTGATCCATGCCAGGCCAAAGTGTGCGGTCGCCAGCACGATGTTGAGGGGCGTTTTTCTGAAAAACATCACATCTGCGCAAAGCTGATCCTCGTTCGCGAACAGACGCTTGTGCTCCGCCTCCCCAACACAGAGGTCGTACACCTCAAACTTCGCTTCGTCGAACAGGAATCGAATCACGAGGTACTGAAGCACAGTGCCCGGTGACAGCGCACGATACTCCGGGTCATAGCCGGTATGTCCATACTGAATCACGCCGGGCGCCACGGATTGGCCCAGCGTATACGCCACGGGCCTGTTCTCCGAATACAGAATCCACCCGACCACATCACCCCGATCCGCGGCCGCCGCCACCTCTTTGCGGAAGGCTTCCGAGTCGGGCAGTCCTTGCCCCAGAAAGCGCTCCTGAAAGGACCTTGCCGAAATGCACCGCGCATCCTCCCAAAAATCGATCATCTCACCAGAGCTGCGGAACACTCTGAAATCGGGCTCCTCTCGGACACCTGCGAACTTCCTGACCTTTCTGCGCAGCGTCGCCCTTGTCTTTCGATGGAACGCGGCTTCATAAGCGGCAAAATCGCCGCCCAGCCGGACATACTGTCGGCTGTATTGCCAGGTGACATACCTGAGACAGTCGTCGACAATGGAGAATCTCGAAAGCCGTGACACAATTGGGCGCGAGGTATCGACCGCGATCGTGCATGTGTCAGTGGGAAGACGTGGCGGAGGGCCCGGAGAGGTTTCAGGTGCTATCTCGAGAAAGTGACGTCGCCATTTGAGGACACGTAGCGGCACTTGGAAGAGCGTGACCTCGCCGATTCTAAACGGAAGCGCGAAGGTCTCCTCACGCCAGTCGTCTTCACCGCTGCCAACAGTCTGTCGATCCTCCCACTTCTCCTCGATCGCTTTCACTAGATCTCCAGGGAAATCAGCAGCGCATCGCGTTCTGCGCTCACGAGACTCCACCCGTTCTTGATGTGGAGTAAGATGCTGGGCAGGTTCGACGTGTTGATGTAGGCGTCAAGCCACCGGACGCCGCGTCGCTTGAGATCCGCAATCTGCGCCGACTGTAGGGCGGTGGCGACTCCCCCACGTCGATAGGCTTCGAGTACCGTGATGTCGAGGTGACGAGCGACGGTTGGATGCGCCCCCCCCCATTCGCGATTCATCACTCTTGGCCACGTCGGACCATGCACTTCGGGCACGGCACTCTTGCGGGCAAACAAGGCCGTCGCGAGTCTTGAGCCCACGTATATGAATCCGAGAATCGGATGTCTCGCCAGGAACCTCGTCCAATAGCGACGCGAATATACGATTGCCACGGTCCAGCCTACCACTTGTCCGCCCCGGACAGCTACAACACAACTCACGTCCTCTCCCTGCACCGCGTCTCTCAATACTGCTCGATGCATGCCGGCATGCGGCATACCCAAGAATGCCACGCCGTTGTCTCGCAGCATGGTACTCAACGCCGGAACGTCTTCTGCTGCGACCAAGCGACACTCAGTGCGCAGCCCGTCTTGATCGCTCACGCCGACAGGACGTTCAGATTCGCGCCCGGCAGTATTCATCACGTGTAGGTGCCGCGCCTGTCTGAGCGTCGTTGGTTCCGGGCAACGCTTGCCGCAACTGCTTCTTGATAGACCGCGTCATGGGCGTCCGTCCAACGATCCATGTTCAGCAGACCCTCGAGGACCTGCCTCGCTCGCTCCGTCCGCCGACTGGCACCCTCAGGGTCGTTCAAGACCGCGTGAATCGCGGCAGCCAGCGCGTCCGGATCGTCCGGAGGTGCCAGAGCAGCCATACTGTCGTCAATGACCTCCGCCACCCCCCCCACGGCCGTGCAAACCAAGGGCACGCCAGCGTCCAGGGCCTCCATCAATACCATTGGTGTCCCTTCCGTGCGAGAGCTCAGAACGAACAGGTCGAAGGCCTTGAAGAGCCTCCAAGGTGCGCCAACCTGACCGTGCCATGTGATGCGATCGCTTACGCTGAGCCGCTTGGCGAGGGCCTGTGTCGTTCGAACCTCGCGGCCGTCACCGATGAACGACAGCGATGGCTGAACGCCCCCCAAGCGCGCCAGTGCGTGTACCATGACGTCAGGTCCCTTCTCACTCGAGAATCGTCCCACCCAGCCAATCCGCGGTCCGGCAGCGGCAACACCGAGCTCAGCACATGCAGGTTCACGCCCGAGATGATCGTCGCGGTGTCTCCAACCGTTGCGAATCACCCGCACGCGGGCTTCCTCGATCCCGCAGCCGACTAGTTCGTCACGCAGTGCACCCGAAACGGCGACCACTCTGTCCGCGTGGCGCAGCGAACGCCGCTGCATCCACTCATATACCCTGTTCTTGACCCCTCCACGCGTGAAACCATGTACTGTGCTGACGGTCGCACACCCAGCGGCACGGGCAGCCCACAATCCAACCATGTCCCCGTGCGAACCATGCGTGTGAACGACGCGAGGGCGATGCAGATGGCAGTGGTCCACGAACGCGCGGCGTTCCCTCAGGTATTGACGAGGGCCAATTACGTGCACCTCCACCGGTACTCTTGCCGCGCGAAGCGCTTCCACGACTGGCGACGCGGAGGAGTCAACGACGGCATAGACAGAAACAGGAAGATCCCGGGCCAGACGCGCCGTCGCGAGATTGAGAACCACGTGCTCCAGTCCCCCGAACGAGCCCGGGGCGAGGTAGTGGCAGATCAAGGTGCCGCAGTGCCCGTCCCCGGTGGGTCGCTCGACCGCGCTTGTCGGCCTGCGTCCCATGACCAAAGAGTCGAGCGCTCCCTCGCGAGTACCCTGGAATTCACCGATAAGGTCACCGATTTCACACGATTGAGGTTATGATGTGATCATGCTACTAGTTGACTGTAACAGCTGATTGTTAAGCGACACGAGTGCGGTGCGTGGGATCAGAATACTGCCACCGGATGGGCCGCGGGTCCTTGTTGTACAGGCGGATGTACTGCATGATGCGTCGCGCCAGATCCTTCACGGAGAGAAAGACGCCCCGGTGGATGAGATCGCGCTCAATCTTCGAGAACCAGAGCTCGACCTGGTTGAGCCACGACGAATAGGTCGGCGTGAAATGCAGATGCAGCCGGGGATGCTCGGCCACGAACGCGTCGACCTGTTTCGTCTTGTGGGCCGACAGGTTGTCGCAGATCACGTGCACCGCTTGCCGAGCGGGGACGGTGGTGAGCAAGCTGGCCAGGAAGGCAATGAAGGCTTGGCTGGTATGGCGCTCTGCCGTCTGGCCAACCACGAGGCCCGTCTTGGTATTGAGCGCGGCGTAGAGCGACAGCGTCCCATGGCGGATGTACTCAAACCCATGCCGTTCGGCCCGGCCCGGCGAGAACGGCAGAATCGGATCTTTCCGATCCAGCGCCTGAATGGCCGTTTTCTCGTCCACGCTGAAGACCGTCGCGTGATGCGGAGGATGCAAATACAGTCCGATGATGTCGGCGGCCTTCGTCTCGAAGTCGGGATCATCCGAGGCCATATAGCGTTCCACCCGATGCGGCTGTATCCCGTTCTTCTTCCACACGCGCGCCACCATCATGTGATGGACCCCCAGTCGCTTCGCGAGGCGACGCGTACTCCAGTGCGTGGTGCCATCCGTGGGCGTGCGACGCGTCCACTCGAGAATGCGGGCTTCCATCTTCGGGGTGAGCACCGTCGCCTCTCGCCCAGCATGGCGCGTATAGAGTCCTGCCAACCGGTCCGTTGCGAAGCGCCGTTTCCACTTGCTAATGAAGGGCGCGGAGCAATCGACGCGTGCGGCGATCTCGACGTACGTGCGGCCCTCACTCAACAGCAGGAGCATGCGGGCCACGCGCGCATCCTGCGCGCGCCCTGCCCGACTTCGCGCACGCCGCGTCAGTTCCGCCCGTTCCCCCGCCGTGAGGACGAGAGGTTTGGTAAGCATGCACAATACTAATCATTTCTCTGTTACAGTCAACTAGTACCGATGTCGCGTTGCCAAACAGCCTTCTACCACGGGCCTCGGCGGAGCACATCGATGAAGCCCGTCGGTGTCAGGGACCGGCCAGTGGTCGAGCATTCACCAGACACAGCAAGTTGGCCCCCCCCTAGGCTCTTGGGCAAGCCATGATGACAGTCTGTCGGCACAGGGGTTCACAGATCGTCCAACGTCTGAGACAACGGATTCTCCGCAGCCGCATGCGCATCCCACCGCGATGAGGAAGGACCGAAGCGACGGAGCGGCTCCGGGCCGGGGGGTTCTGCTTTGTGTCGCCAACTTCCCATCCGGCACCGGCTTCGCGTGGGAGTTCATTGAGTCCCTGTTCGCCGCGACGGCGGACTTCATGTGGTCGCGCGGGCGAGCGACGCTCGTTGCCTACCCTGCTCTGCCCGTGGATCCGAAGGCCTTGGCGGGATCTGCCGCCCGGCCCGTGGAGTTCGCATTCTCGGTCGGAACGCTGGGCGGGATATGGCGGTCTTGCAGGTTCGTTCGCGAGCAGAACGTCCGAATCCTCTACTTGATCGATCACCCGTCATCTCACGTCGCGTTTGTGGCGCTTCGGCTGAGTGGTGTCCGTCGGATCGTTGTGCACGACCACACTTCCGGGGAACGGGTGAAGCCCGGCGGCCTCAAGCGACTGGCCAAGTGGCTCTTTGCCAGGATTCCCGCCGTTACGGCTGACCGCGTCCTTGCCGTGAGCGACTTCGTCGCACGCCGCAAGCTCACCGTGGATCTGGTACCCAGGAATCGGGTGCAACGGATTTGGAACGCCGTCCCCGATACATACTTCGTGGAGCGTCCCGAGACGAATGCGAGAGAGGAGTTCGGCGCGTGCACGGACCAAGAGCTCATCCTCTGCGCCTGCCGGGCCCACGAAGTGAAGGGTGTCCAGCACCTGCTTCGTGCGTTCGACCTTCTCATGCAGACGTACTCCCGAACCCCGCCATTGCTGGTCTACGTCGGGGACGGACCCTATCTGCCAGAGCTCCTCGCGCTGCGGGAAACCCTCGCAGCCAAAGAACACGTGCGCTTCGCGGGGAAACGGTCCGATGCACCGTCATTGGCGGGAACCGCCGATCTGGTCGTTGTCCCTTCGATCTGGCAGGAGGCGTTCGGCCTAGCCGCATTGGAAGCCATGGCACGGGGGGTCCCGGTCATCGCCTCGGCAGTAGGAGGGCTTCTGGAAATCGTAAAGGATGGCATCACCGGGATGCTCGTCCCACCTGGCGACGAGGCCGCTCTGGCCGAGGCTCTCGAGACCCTCCTGTCGGATCCCGTCAAGCGACGGCAAATCGGACTTCGCGCAAGACAACATCTCGCACGTGATTTCTCGCGATCCCGGCAGATCGCCGCACTCAATCTCGTATTTGCCGGGATTGATGCGGAGGCGAGCAGGCATTGATCTTGCAATGCAGCGTAACAGGTGGGCCGCGCCATCAAGACGCTGTAAATTCATTTCCTGTAACGCGTTAGGTTCCTCCCATCTCGCGGTGCTGAGGTCGCCTCCAGGGATGGGGTCGTTTGGGTTTTGAGCCGGTCCCACTATACTTGCTGTCTGAGTATACATCGGAGGACGGACGCTCTATGAATCGAATGGCAATGTGGGTGACATTGGGCCTCGTGGCGCTAGCCGTCGCCGGGTGCGATTCCAAGAGCCTCGGCGCGGCTGGCGTGACCACACCGACGGACCCCGACGCTGCGGGCGAACTGCTCATCCCGAGTGACCCGGACCAAGCTGGAACCGTCGATACGTCGGGCGCGGGTACTGATACTACGGTTGTGGGCCCGCCGCCGACAAATCACGAGCCTGACGGAATGACCGCCATATTCTACATGGACGGGACGACCAAGGATTGGGGTAGCCGGATTACGGGATACGGAGGGGACTGGGGCGATCCGAAGGAAGGTGCCACCGGGCCCTTCACCGGTAAGGTGTCTGTGGTCGACGACCTAGGGGCGCCGCGCGGGAAGGCCGTCGAGGTGCGGTGGGATGTCGGCGACGGCGGCTTCGGTGCTGCAGCATTCATCAACAACAACTTCGGTGGTCCGTACAGGGAGGTCTACTACCGATTCATCTTCAGGTTCAACCCCAACTGGGAGCAGCACCCGGCGACCACGAAGTTCATGTTGTACGGAACCGAAAAGTCGAATTCACAGTTTGTCATAAACATCGTCCAGCGCCCCGGAATCGGAGACAACTTGCTTTGGCTCGCCGATCAGAGTGCCGCTGGCGATGCGATCACCCTGCAACCGATTTGGGGGAAGATTGAAGACTTCCTGGTCACGTGGGGAGATTGGCACGTGATTGAGCTTCATCACGTGTTGAACTCGGCGCCGGATGCTGCGGACGGCTACGTAAGAGCGTGGCTTGATGGCAAGGAGATGGGACCAATCATGACTTGGGTCACGCACGGCGATTTCGACTTCTCGGCGCCGAACTGGGAGTTTCACAGCGGCACGGAGTTCTGGAACGGGGTACAACTCGGTTCGTATTGGGGCGGTTCTGGCACCAAGTCACAGTCGGACTGGATGCGCTGGGGCGAGATCTACATCAGCGTCAAGGATCGGCGGTAGGAACCAGGCGAGCGTTGCCGTCTGACAGAGGTACTCGGGGAAGGGACCTCTCCAGCCGAGAGGGAACTCGCGAGCCGGTTGCGGGCCGCGTGGTTGAATCAACCACCGTGGCGGCGTCGGGTGAGATCCCGAGCAGTGAGTCGGTCCGGTCGCGGTCCCGCCGCGAGGATGACCACGGACTTCGAATCGGCGTTGTGATCCCTGCAAGAAACGCACTCCCGTACCTCAAGCTCAGCCTGCCCGCCATAGCAGCGGCCCGTGATCGTGCCGGTGGTCTGATCACAGTCCAGAAGGTCGTGGTCGTGGACCACCACTCGACGGACGGATCCGAGAGTTTCGTACGCGACGTGTTTGGACGCCTCGCAACGGTGGTCTCCTCCACCGGCAAGACCGTGGCAGAAGTGAGGAACTTCGGTGCGAGCTTGCTCTCGGCCGACGTGCTGGTATTCCTGGACGCGGATTGCGTCGTGCACCCGGACTACTTCCTGCGGATCTGCGACGTGCTCCGTGACCCCGAGATCGGGGCGACAGGCGCGACTTGCGCGGTGCCTTCCCCAGCGCACTGGATCGAGCAGACGTGGGACCGGATGCACCGACGTAGCCACAACGGCGCCGCGTCGTATATCAACTCAGGGAACTTCGTCTGTCGTAAAGGTGCGTTCGAAGCCGTTCGAGGATTCAACATTCGACTCGTCACGGATGAGGATACGGACATTTGCCAGCGTTTACAGGCGGCGGGCTTTAAGATCTATGAGCACGCGGGAATCACCGCAGTCCATCTCGGGAATCCGAAGAGTCTCTTTGCGTTCTTCAAGCGCGAGTTGTGGCACGCGGAGAGCATGTTCAGAGATATCCGATCTGCGGTCCGTGATCGACCGTTGGTCATGAGCGTCGCACATCTGGGACTATTGCTGGTTGCCGCCGCGAGCCCGCTGGTGACCAGAGGATTCACAATGAGGATGATGGGCTCCTCACTGGCAGTTGCAGTACCCTTCGCAGCCGTTATCTACCGATCTCTACAGCACCGACGACTTCCTCCACTGGCAAGGGGAACGCTGCTGTACTTCTTGTATTTCACGGCCCGGGTCCTCAGCATCTTTCGCCTGATCCCAAGATGGATCCTCCGTGTGGCACCAGAAGCCAAATGACACAACCAAATGCCGACTCGCACAAGGCAGGTGACGGGCGATGAACAAACCGGAGTACGCCCCCGTTGGGCTGTCACCGGTGGATTGAGGGAACTCTCCTCGTGACAGTGCAGAGCTATCTACGCTCCTTGCGTTACCGACACTTCAGCTCTTTCGTCTTCATTCACATCAACAAGACCGGCGGCACGAGCGTAGCTCACGCGCTTCGCATTCCGTTTGAGCATAGGACTGCCCTGGAGAAGCGAGCCGAGCTTGGCCCGAAACGGTGGAGCCGGCGATTCAAATTCGCGTTCGTGCGCAACCCCTGGGACAAGGTCGTGTCCCACTATTCGTATCGCACGCGGACCAATCAGATGCAAATGGGAGCCCAGCCAGTCGACTTCAATGACTGGGTACGGTTGAGTTACGGCGAGCAACGCCCGACTTACTACGACAAGCCGAGGATGTTCATGCCCCAACTGCGATGGTTGTGTGATGCTCATGGAGAGTTGCTGGTCGATTTCGTCGGACGGTTCGAGCAGATCGAACACGATTTCCACGCCATCTGCCAGTGCCTGGGACGTACCGCGTCGCTTCCACACCTCAAACCATCGCCCCGTGAAGACTATCGATCCTACTACGCTCCGGACACTCTCGCGATCGTCGCGGAATGGTTCGCAGATGACATTGAGCGTTTCGGTTATCGATTCTAGGAGTCCTCAGCTTCCGGTGCCCATGTGTGAGTCCCCAGCCGCATTCGTTCTTGCGAGCAGGCGCCCCACGGCATCCCCGACAAACTCACGCAACGAAAGCCGGTCGGCGTCAGTCAGCACCACACGCCAAACGAGGCCGAACGCTGCTGCCCAAAGCACGGCGGCGAAGGTCATGGACAACAGAAGTGCCTCAGGTCGTAATGACCAATGCAATCCTCCCGTAGCGGCCGCGATCGCGAACAGCGCCACGATACGACCCCACGGGTAGGGAATGCGATACGCGCGCTGGGCAAACGAATAGACAGAACCGAATCGGACGACACCAATGGCGAGGGTGGCCCACGCCGCCCCGGGGGCCCCAAAGCTGGGAATCAACAGCTGATTGATCCCAAGGGTCGCGGCCACGCTGACGGCAGCCAGCAGCGCGAACCAACCCGTGCGTTCACGAAGCAGCAGTCCAACATCGACCAGGCTGGTCCACGATATGAAGACTTGGGCAACCAGCAGGATAGGCACCAGGTCCGCCGCGCCCCAGAAGGGCTCGGCCGCCATGATCCGCAGCAGGTCAGTGATGCCGAGGGCGATCGCGAGCGCCAGCAGCGCGAGTCCGCAGTTGACCAGGAGAAAGACGCGCCCGAAGAACGCGGGAGCATCCGGCCTCCTCGCCGCCTCGAAACGCATCGGCTGCCACGTCATGCGGAACGGGCCCAATGCGAGGCTGGAGAGGAGAAAGGGGAACTTATAGGCCAGCGAGTAGACGCCGACGACCGCAAGGTCCCAGTGCGCTTTGAGAAAAAAGCGATCGGAGAACACAACCACGAAGTCCGCCAGCCCCCATAGGATCAAGGGTGATCCGTATCGTGTCAGCTGTCGAACCGTCGACCACGAGAAGTGAAGGCCGACACGACGGAGCGTGAAGCCACCCAACGCCATGGCCACGGCGGCCTTTGCGATCAGTCCACCCCACAATACTCCCTCCACGTTCATCCCTCTCACCACCACGAAGTAGATGTTGCCGGTCAAGGCCAACACCAACTGTATCGCGCTGGCAGCGACGAACAGTCCAGGCTTGTGAATGAGTCGTAGGTGGTTGAGCGGCACAACGGCCGACACTTGGAAGAGGTACGCGAGAAAGACCAGTCGGAAATACAGCGCGGGCGTATCCGCACCCAGCACGAGGGACGTGAGCTCTGGTGCAAACAGCCACCCAAGCAACGCCACAATTGCACCAAGCGAGGATCGGCTCACGGCAGCGGTGCTCACGAGCTCGGCCCGCGCCTCATCGTCGCCGCGGTCCTGATAGAACTTGAACACCCCGATAACGCCGCCGGTGGCCACTATCCCCACAACGGCGAGTGTCATCTCGAGGAGCTCCAGTACACCATAGTCTGCGGGAGTGAGATACCTCGTGTATATCGGCAGCATGATGAAGCTGACGAGTCGCTGCGTCACCACCCCAAAGCCGTATATCAGGGTGAAGCGTGCCACCTGCCGCCCGGTCGTCAGCGCCACGCTATCTCGTCAGCCATACACGGACGTCGATAATGGAAAAACACTCAGATGTGAAGCGACGTGGTTGACCCGCAGTCTGATTCCGACCATCGGTATCACCGGGTTCCGCTCGCTCGAAGCCAAGGTCGTACCGACCGGGTACCGTTCGCAGTCCGGTCCGGAGAACCGCTTCGGGTTCGTTGGATGGACAGCGCTCATGACGTCTTCACCAATTGCAGGCCGGTGAGACGGATGATCGCCCAGGCAGGCCACGAGCGGCTTCGAGCGAGCCTTGTTCTCACGCGAGCATCGCGCGATAGAGCGTGACGTACCCTTGAACCATCGCGTCCGTCGAGAACCGGGTCCGCACGGTCTCAGGCCCGGCGGCGGCCATCATGCGCCGCATCTGCGGGTCTGCCAACAGGGACGAGACGGCTTCTGCGATGGCCCGGGGGTTCGAGTGCGGTACCAGCAGTCCATTGACCCCTGGGTCGATGATTTCCTCAGGGCCACCGCTTCGGGTGGCCACAACCGGGACGCCGGCGGCCAACGCTTGAACCGCGGCAATGGAGAATCCCTCGGACGTCGACGATACGACTAGGACATCCAAATCTGCAAGGACATTGGCGACGTCTGCTCGGAATCCAAGGAACACAATTCGGTCTGACATACCCAACTCGTGGCTGAGTTGTCGGACGGCGCGTCCAAGTTCATTGTCGCAGTCCCCGGCAATAACGAAGTACGTGTCGGGATGGTGCGCCAGCATCAAGCGGCAGGCCCGCACAAACGTAGGATAGTCTTTCGCCGGGCGCACGTTGCCGATGGAGCCAATCAGCAGCGCGTGTTCACCAACAGAGAGCTCGGATCGCAACGCTCCGCGAACGCCAGCCTGGAGCGCCTCGACATCGACTCCGTTCCACACGACTGCCGTTCGGGCGGGCTCGAAGCTGAGCCGCCTGGCCACCGCCTCCCTGAGGCTCTCGGACACACACACAACTGTGTTCAACCCAACCCTGAGCGCCAGGAGCTTGAATCCTCGCGTCCTGCCTTGTTTCTCGAGGTCCACCTCACCATGGATCGTCGCCAGGGCCGCCACACGGGTCAGCGTGGCCGCAATCGCACCGTACACCGCGGGGGCATACAGGTGCGCGTGGATGATCTGGATTCGCTCCCTTCGGACAATCCTCACGAGACGCCACAGCCAACGCCAATCGAGTTTGCGGCCGGTCGTAGGAAGCACAATCGCGCCGATCCCGCGGTCGGAGAGTGCATCCGCAGCCCAGGAACGGTCCGTGGCCACCACGGGCAGCACGTGGTCTCCGCGCGCCTGTAGCCGCTCGGTGAGCTGCACGAACACCGTTTCCGCTCCACCCGGCCCCGGCGTGTCTATGAGCTGGAGAACGCGCAGCGGCAATTCGAGGGACGACATGAAAGCGCGGCGACCCTATCGTGTCGTCTCACGTTGTCGGTCATAGGCGATCCCGAGCCACTCACTCACCGGTGGTCGAGGCCACCCTAGTGTGTCGAGGACCTCCCCGAACGCCTCATATCCTCTTGCGGCAACGGCGACCGTGGCAGGTGCGAGTCTCCACAGCCCCGCCATGTGTCGCGGGATGGGTACTGCATCCATGACCGGGCCGGCCAACGCCTCGATGACTATGACTTCTCTCATCCGCAGCTGTCGCTTCCACCGACCGACATCCTTGGGTCGCGGCGGTCGAATGAGCTTGTCGTGCAATTCATGCTCCCAGGGCGCGATCTCCCGCGCCGCGCTTCGATAGAAAGAGAGCATGGCCGCATCGAAGTCTTCTCCCAGAAACGCACACACGCCATCCAACGCCCGTCCAGAGTCGAGAACCAAATCCTCGTAGCGGAGTTCGTAGTAGCGGTCGCCGAGCTGCCGGCCGTCAGAAATGCCACGACCGACCTGACCAGCCCAGAAGCGCGCTTGCGCTGGTAGCCCTCCCCGCCACCCACGCAGTTTGAAGGATAGACACACGTCCCGCGCATCACGGATGATGTGCACGAACTTCGCGTCGGGGAACAGCGCGGCCAACTCCGGAATATGAGTTACATACCCCGGTGTCTTGTCGCCCCAACGGCGTTTACCGGCCCTCATACGACTGATCTCGAACGGTGCCGAGGCGAGGTCTCGCAGCGTCGGACTATGCAGGGTGTCGAGATAGTCCTTCAGCACTGACGAACCGATTTCCAGATCACCCCAACGACGGTGGTGCGTCATGATATCGAGACCCGCCGCGAGCTCCGTGGGCGACAACGGAACGGAGATCGGCAACGCCGCGACCAAATCGACGACGAACTCCGACTCGCGCGGCACGTGCAACGCCGGATGCGCGTTCAGCATCAGCCGCAGCAGAGTCGTTCCGGACCTATCCGATCCCACAACGAAGAATGGCGGCACAGCCATCTTGTCACCAATCATTACTACGTTCATATCCGAGGCGAACGACGAGGTCTCCATATCGTTCTATGAACGCATCCCGCACCCTGCGAGTAAAGTGGTTGTGCCAGTCACCCGGCATGCCCTTCCGGTAGTGGCTCGACGGGTCCGCCGAGCCACGGCGTCGCCCGGCAAGGCGTTCGAAGGAGCGACGCTGCAACTCACGATCCAAGACGATGCTCGAAACACCGCCGGGGCGGCGCGGCCCTGCTCGAAGTCTGGACATCATCTTGGCGGACCATGTCCGAATGTAGCCACCCACGCCCGGGAGCACCGGCAAACCGAACCAACCCATGGCTCGCCCGAAGAAGGCCCGCCCGTCCGCTACCACGTCCTCAAAACGACATTCGAGGATGCGCTGATCACCGTAGGGCCATTCGCCGATGCGCTCGAAATAGGTCTCACAAAAGTCCAGCTCCGCCAGGAGTCCTTCCTCTCTTGAGAGACTGCGGAGCCGATCGCGGTGACTCCCGAGCCACGGGTTTGCGTCGGATACGGGATGGGATCGCAAATGGGAAAAGTAACCTGACACGACGATATCCCGGGGGTCGCGAATCACGTGAACGACACGGAACTCGTGACCGCCCATGTTGTGCAGCAGATCGCGATCCGCATTGATGTGAATCAGGAAGTCGTAGGATCCGGCCTTCACCGCCTCGATGAACTCTGTCCGTTGCAAGGCAAAACGAGGCTCTCGTTCGAAGCCCCCGGGCGGTTTGCTTGGAAGGTGGCTACCTAGCACGCGCATCCCTATTGAGCCAGCCAACGCTCGGAATACGCCAACGAGAAACTGCGTAGCACACTTGTGGTGCCCAAGGTACGCCAACTTCACAGATGTCACCTGCCCTCCGCCGATGATGCTCCGCGAACCCTCAGCGGATTCTCCGGAGTCAAGGGATGATCCGCAAGAAAGGCCGTAGCCAATCGCCCACCTCCAACAGCCAGGGGACCGGATCGCGCCAGGCGAACACCTCTTGGTGGATACCGGGTCCGAACCCCTCGAGAAACCGACGCACGTGCGTCCAACCGCCACCCGAGCGGATTTGAATGAGCAAGTGATCGAGATCGCCGAGCATCCAGCGCGTCCGCACGCCGACCTTGTAGGACTGCCGACTCGGACAACCAAGCCCTAACGCAAGCCGGACCATTAACGTCGGGAAATCGATCCCCGCGTCGATCGCCAACTGCAGCGACCCCCACAGTCGGGCATTCACCTCCATCAGCACCGGGGTACCGGTCGCTGTGTTCAGCTTGTACTCGACCATCGCGACTCCGTCCCAGTCAAACGCGTCAAGCAGTCGCTCGGAATCCTTCACAAGGTCGGGATTGGGCTGAATACTCTCCCGCAGTACACTCACTCCGCCGCTCGGGGGCTTCTCTCTGATCCGCCGATGAGCGAACGTCGCAAGGGTCCGGCCCCTCGAACGGAAGAGGAACACCCCTATTCCGGGACCTTCCACACGCCGCTGCAACAACAAGGGGAACGCACCAGCAGGCATGCTGCTCACGACGTCGCGGAGTTCCTGCCCCGACGCCGCCAAAGCGATGCGGGTCTTCCACCGCGCGTCGGGTTGGCCCACTACCGATCGATGGGGCTTCGCGATAACCGGCCAACCCAGGTCTCTTCCCGCCCGATCAATGGCTGACCTGTCATCAGGACCCGCCAGGTTCAGAGACTCGGGCACAGGGACTCCCAAGTCCTGCGCCGCAGCCGTCACCTTCACCTTGTCGGAAATAGCCTCGAACCGCTCCAGTGCCGGCCACGGAACGACAGCCGGCGAGAGCCGATCCCGGTGTGGCAACAGCGCCACGAGGGATGCCTCAGTGATCGGCATGATCACCCGAATCCCGAACTGACGCACGGCTCGTGCCACCGACGCGACATATGCATCCGGCGTGGTGAGCGGATCGCCTACCGGAACCTCACCAATGCACTCCGATGACGACCCAGCTAGCGACGGCCTGCGCGATGCACACACAATCACGTCGTAGCCATTGCGAGCGAGGGCACGAGTGGTCGCTAGGCCGGCACGCTCATCACCGTCCGTCACGAGAACACGTGTCACCGTAACCCGACACCGCTGACCAGTAGTTCGAATCCGGCGTCCGACAGGCCACTCGGGATGTTGACACGAGGGATGTCGAACCCACCCTCCAGGTTGGGGCCCGGCCTGCAGAATCCCCCTTCGACTCTGAACGCGGCACGGTATCCAGCGCCCTTGACCGCCTCGACGACTCGGTCATTGAACAGACCGTAGGGATAGGCTAGCGTGGGTCGGTTGACCCCAAACTGTTCGCGAACCCACGTGGCACACTCCACCAACTCGCCCACCACGCGTGCAGGATCGAGCTTCGTGAGATTGGGGTGGGTGACGGTGTGAACTCCGACGGTGAGATACTCACTGGCGCGGAGGAGCACCGCTCGTGAGGCGATACGCCCTTCCTTGGGCATTTCATTGACCTTCCACCGATTCGCTTCCGCAAGTGCCATGACCGTTGACTGATCACCTTGTGCCATATCGAGCGCGATCCTGCGAACCTCCGGGTCGAGGCCTCTTCCGTCGAGCCGAGCAAGTCCGTCCCACCACGTTGTCACACCATCCGGGAGTCCAGAGCAGGCAAACACCGCTCCAGGGAGTCCCCGTTTCCTGAGCTCGGCAACGCCGAGGGTCATCGCACCCTCGTAGGCGTCATCAAACGTAATCACCGCGGCGGGACGCCCCGCTTTTGCAGGCCGGCGGCGGAATACTTGTTCCAGTGGAACCACATCATGCGTGCTGGCCAACAGATCGAGCTGTGCCCGGAACCTCGATACTTGGAGGTGGAGCGAGCTATCACCTCTCCCTGTGCAGCTCTCGACGATGTTGTGGTACGCGAGAATCACGGCTTGCCGACGCCGCTGCCAACGGACAGCCCCCCCGATGCCGCTCCAGAGGATGGCATCCTCCAGCCGGCGCTTGACCGCTGTCCTCAGCGACACGCGGGCCGGCTACTGGACAGTGTGGGCAGCAAGACGATTCAATTGCACGCGTCGTCGCGCAACTCGGTGCAGCGCCACGGTCATCGCGAGGTTGACCCAGAAATATGGATAGTAGAGCACCGTTACGAAGAAACCACTCACCAAGTATCCCACGAGCGCCCCGTCGAGCCCCAGCGCCGAACTCGCGATGAACTTCCCGTCCGGCAGCGTGGCGGCACGGCTGCGGGTTCCCTGGTTCGTTGCAAACGTCACAGCGATCAGCATCAAGTAGACCGCCAGGCCCGTGTACCCCAGCTCAGAACCAGCCTGTACGAACGGATTATGCGGTACCTGCGGCGAGCCGAACAGTTCATTGTCCACGTCCGGTACTTGAATGGTCCCACCGGACCAATAGTGATCGCCATAGTACGAGAGCCAGTTGCCGTAGCCAATCCCAAGCATGGGGTGATCGTTCATGATCTCGATGCCCACCTTCCACATCGTGAGCCTCCGCACCGAATCCGGATCGGAACCCATCGCATCCAGCCTGGCCTTGAATCCTCCTGGGATGATTGCCACGATCCCCGCAGTCACAACTGCACTCAGGAGCAACGCCCTCATTCGGTAGCGAGACCGCGCGACGAGCCAGATGCCGATTCCCGCTGCACCCATGAGCGCTCCACGAGAAGACGACGCAACCATGCCAATCAGCGCCGACGCCGGGATGCACAGCAGCAGTACCTGTTGCCACCGCTTGCGTTCTCCACCGAACGTGAGGACGAAGTACAGCGCTATTGGCAGGAACACTGTCATCTCGATGCCGAACTCGCCCGAGTTCTGGAACCATCCCGGCGCACCGCCCACACCCCATGCGACGAAGCCAAACCCAGCTTGGGTCCAGTGACGCACGGCAAATTGGGACATCCACAGATTGTTGAGTATGAACATGAGAAGGAAGAGGAAGTACCGCTCTTCCGTATCCACCGAGTTCGTGATCAGTACATAGACCGCGAGCCACGACAGCCACAGCTCCATCGCACCCCATGAATCCGGGGGTCGGTACGCGGAGAATGCCGAAAGCAGGATCACCACGGTAAACAGGCCGAGGAGCTTGTCGGCGCCCAGATTCAGACGCAACCGTCCCTTCTCGAGGAGCACTGCCCCGAGGCCGAGCAGCACCGTCGCTTGACTCCAAGGCAACACTGCCAACGCAGGATACTTGGACTGGGGTCGAAAGTATTCCAGGAAAACGTACAGGCACACAAACCAAACGGATAGCGGCTGCTTGTTAAGGAATCCCCAAACGACTCCCGGCCGAAGCGAGGCCAGACCTCCAAGGCCTGGAACACCCCCGCTGGGAACGACATGGGGTACTGGCCGGGACGCCACCACCGGTCTCGAGCGTCCGCCTCGGACCCCTCCCGTCATGGAGTGCGTCCACACGGTGTGCGCCAAGAAGCCCAAGGCGAAACCAGGAATGCACCTGACCGAAGCGGCCACCGAATCCTGCCATTGCTCATGCGCTCCCTCCGGGTACGGTCACCCCTGCGTTTCGACCGCACGCTCCAGCCAGTATAATTAGCCTTGGTGTGTTCTGTGCCGACGCCGCTGCGCTCTGGGTGATAGCGGCCTTCTTGAAAGAGGCATCATGGGGATACCAGGATGGCGGTTCCTCGCCGCCCTGCGGGCGGGGAAGACCACGGTCGTGGTTCGTGGGCCGATCGCCGCGAAGATCCTCAGGGGAGGACAGGCGAGAAGGAAGTACTTTTCGGAACACGCGGCTCGGTTGATCCTCGCTCAAGTGGGGATTGCTACCGTTCCGATACTCGCACGGTTCATGCCGTTCAAGCTCCTCATCATGCCGAACGCAGGACCGACGCTCAACACCCATCTCACTTTAGACAACCTCGCCGCGTTCGATCAGCACATTACTCAATTCGCTCGAATCACTGTACCTCGAACAACTCCTCCCGGCTACTACTGGCTCGACAGATCTCGAAGGATGCACCCGTACGACTCTTTCGTTGAATTCCTCATGGGCGAGTTCGGACGACGAGCTCTCGATTTTATTGCCCGGTTTCCGAGCTTTGATCTGGAAGGTCTCCGAGGCATCTTCCAAGCGGCGGAGGCCCATCCGGCCCGGCTGCTCGTGCCCACTGACATAGCCCCAAAGAACGTCACATAC
>Ga0214472_10003002_pt1 | contig 17962 bp, 12 predicted proteins | sample RVTome_6_FD_207662 | JGI IMG/M metagenome (GOLD analysis project Ga0214472, IMG submission 207662) | Soil microbial communities from uranium-contaminated site in the Upper Colorado River Basin, Wyoming, United States - RVT140D175 | ecosystem: Environmental > Terrestrial > Soil > Contaminated >...
TGGAGAGATCGATCCCCAGCGCGGCGGATACCATCGAACTCGCGTTCGTCGATGGTGTCTTTCGCCCGTCCGAACGGGCTGCGCCGCCGGCCGGCGTCGTCGTCGGCGAGCTGCAGGCGGCGCTCACGCAGGACGCGGGGCTGCTCGAAGCCGATCTGGGCCGTCTCGCCTCGACCGAGAAGGATAGTTTCACGGCGCTGAACACGGCTGGCTTCGCGGCTGGATGCTTCGTGCACGTGGCGGCCGGGGTCCGGCTCGCGCGCCCCATCCACCTGAAATTCCTGCAGACAGGAAAGACCTCGGTCCTGCCGCGCGTTCTGATCTTGGCCGAGACCGCTTCGTCGGCGACGGTCATCGAAGAACACGGCGGCGCAAATGCCTATCTGAACGCCGCCGTCGTCGAGATCCAACTCCACGACAATGCGGACTGGCGGCATCTGCGTATCCAGCACGAGAGCGCGGCTTCGCGGCACTTCAATCACTGCGCGGTGCGCCTCGGAGCAGGAGCGAGTTTCCGCAGCGACTCCGTCGTCCTGAGCGGCGGGCTCGTGCGCAATCGCATCGACGTCGAGCTGGCGGGGGAGAATTCTTCCTGCCATCTCGGAGGCCTCATCGTTGCGGCGGGCGAACAGATCGTCGATCATCACACCCAGATCCGGCACCTGGTTCCCCACACGCGCAGCGTGGAGCGATTCCGCCACGTGCTCGACGAGCGGGCGCGCGGCGTCTTCTGCGGGCTGGTCCACGTCGCCGTGGACGCCCAGAAGACGGACGCAGAACAGAACAACCGCAATCTTCTCCTCAGCGACGACGCGCAGATGAATACGATGCCCCAGCTCGAGATCTACGCGGACGATGTGCGCTGCAGTCACGGCGCGACCCTGGGACAGCTCGACGAGGATGCGCTCTTCTATCTACGCGCGCGGGGCATCGACAGCGACAGCGCGCGCTCGATGCTCGTGCGTGCCTTCGTCGAGGAGATCATCGACGAGTTGCCGCTGCCGGCGCTGCGCGATTGGGTCCGTGCGACGCTGGCGCGACGTCTGCCGGGCGAAGCCCCGCTCCTGGAGATATCATGACCAGCGCGACCGAAGTGCGTGAGGAAAGACCGGAGAGACTCGACCCAGAGAAGATCCGACGGGATTTTCCGGCTCTGCAACAAGAAGTCCATGGAAAGCCACTGGTCTATCTGGATAGCGCGGCGACGAGCCAACGCCCGCAGGTCGTCATCGATGCCGTCCGATCGTTCTACGAGCACGACAATGCAAACGTGCACCGCGGCGTCCACGCACTGAGCGAACGAGCAACGGCGCGCTACGAGCGCGTCCGGCAGACCGCGTGCAATTTCTTCCACGGCAACGACGCGCGCGAGTTCGTGTTTACCAAGGGGACGACCGAGTCCATCAACCTCTTGGCGCATTCCTTCGTGCGCCCGCGGCTGGCTAAAGGCGACGAGATTCTCATCACGCAGCTCGAGCACCATAGCAACATCGTGCCCTGGCAGCTCCTGTGCGAAGAGACGGGAGCCAAGCTGGTCGTCGCCCCGATCAACGACGAGGGCGAAGTCGAGATGAATCGCTTCGAAGCGCTGCTGGGAGATCGTACCCGCTTCGCCAGCGTCGCCCACGTGAGCAACGCGCTCGGCACCGTGAACCCGGTGCGGGAAATGATTCGGCTCGCCCACACGAACGATGTGCCCATCCTCATCGACGGCGCACAGGCCGTCGCGCGAATGCCAGTCGACTTTCAAGAGCTCGGCTGCGATTTCTACGCGCTCAGTTCCCACAAGATGTGCGGTCCGACTGGCGTTGGAATCCTCTGGGGCAGGCTGCCGCTGCTGCAGGCGATGCGCCCCTATCAGGGCGGCGGCGACATGATCCTCTCGGTGAGTTTCGATGGAACGACCTACAACGAGGTGCCGCACCGATTCGAGGCGGGAACGCCCAATATCGCCGGCGTCATCGGGATGGGCGCAGCCTTCGAGTATTTGAGTGGCATCGGGATGGACAGAATCCGCAGCTACGAAGAGGAGTTGCTGGGCTACGGGGTGCACCGGCTGATGGAAGTTCGCGGATTGAGGCTCGTCGGCAACGCCATTCGCAAGTCCGGCGTCTTGAGCTTCCTCCTGGAAGGCGTGCATCCGCACGACGTCGGCACGGTCCTCGACCGCGAGGGGGTCGCCGTGCGCGCCGGACATCACTGCGCACAGCCGGTCATGGAGCGCTTCGGCGTCGCCGCCACCGTACGCGCGTCACTGGGCGTCTACAACAATCGCGAGGACATCGACCGACTGGTCACGGGTCTTCAGCGCGTGACGGAGATGTTCCGAAGATGAGTGATCTCGACGATCTGTACCAGGACATCGTGCTGGATCACGGCAACCGGCCGCGAAATTTCCGGGTCATGGAGGCCCCCGACCACGAGGCAGAGGGATACAATCCTCTGTGTGGGGACCGCATCCATCTGTATCTACAAGTTGAAGACGGCGTCATCGCCGACCTGTCGATCCAGGGTTCGGGTTGTGCGATCTCGACGGCTTCGGCTTCGCTGCTCACCGAAGTTCTCCGCGGCAAGACCGAGGCGGAGGCGCGCGAGCTCTTCGACGAGGTGCATACGATGATCACCGGCGATCCCACCGCCGGGCGCAGCGACGCAGAGGTGGAACAGCTGGGCAAGTTGGCGGCTCTCTCGGGCGTGCGACAGTTTCCAGCGCGCGTCAAGTGCGCTACCCTCGTCTGGCACACGCTCATCAAGGCGCTCGACGGCGACGAGGCCCACGCGCGGACGGAGTAGAGATGTTCCAGCAGCACGAAGCGATCGAATTCTCGCGGGACTGCCACGCGATCCTGGTCCCCGATGGGACCGAGACCACCGTCGCCGCGGGCATGCAGGGACGGATCACGCAAGCCCTCGGGGGCAGCATCACCGTCATCACGCAGTACGGTCAGATGTTTCGCATTCTGGGCCGAGACGCGGATGCGATCGGTTTGGATCCGTCGGAATTCGACGGCGCGACGAAGAACGAGGGCGGAACGATCGAGGATCAGGTGTGGGGGGAGTTGGCGACCTGCTATGACCCCGAGATCCCGGTGAACATCGTCGAACTCGGCTTGGTCTATCACTGCAAGGTCGAGCAGGTCGGCGAGCGGAACTTCGCAGACATCAAGATGACACTGACCGCGCCCGGCTGCGGAATGGGAGAAGTCCTGGTCGCCGAGGTCAAGGACAAGGTCGGGGCGCTCGACGGAATCGACAGCGTAGAGGTCGAGTTGGTCTGGGAACCGCAATGGAATCAGTCGATGATGAGTGAAGCCGCACGCCTGCAGACCGGCCTCATGTAGCCCTCATTCGCTCAGCGCCGCGGCGGATAGCCCGGCACGAATTGCACTGCCAGCGCGAGATTTTCCCCGAGCCGATGCCGGTTGGCCATGCGTGCCTCGAGGATGTCCATCCGATCCAGATTCTCTCTCGCCCAGGTAGGCACGATGTGCCCTTCGCGCAACATGTTGCGCATTCCGGCCGGGCGCTCGCCGACTCTCACCTCTCGCCGGAGCACGAGCAACTGCTCGGCGTAGACCACGAGTCCTCGTCGATGCCCCGGACTGTCCCAGGGCAGCCGCAGACGCGCCAGCATCGGGTCGGTGAGTCCCCACCGATGGACGATGCGTGCATCGAAGTCACGATACGCGTCGTAGCACCAGCCCTGCATCTCGACGCGCTCTCGAAGGCCATCCGGTTGCGTCGCGCGGTACGAGGCATAGGCCTCACGTTGCTCCAGGACGGGAGAGAGAGTCCAGGGTGAGAAGCGCAGATCGGCGTGCCGCCGGTGTGAGTTGGCGTCGTTGATGCCGTCCAGCACGACGGGCCGCTTCTGGGAGAGGTTCGCCAGGCCGAGATGGGGATTCCGATCGAGCTGCGGCGGGACCGCGAGGACGGAGGCTGTGACGGTGATCAGCGCGAGCGCGGGCATCGCGGCCCGGCGCATGCGAGCCGGCAGAGTTCGTGCCACGGAGGGGAAGAGTCCGCTGAGGGAGAGCAGGAACAGCGGGAAGGAGTAGGCGAAGAATCTGTAGTACATCATGTCGCCACCGATTCCCGTGACATACAGCGCCACGCTCGCCCCGCCGAGGACGGCCGTTGCGCGCGCGGCGAGATGGGGCACGTCCAGCCGTTTGCTCTTCGACCACGCGAGAGCCAGCCCCGCGGCGGCGCTGATCCAGAGGAGGCCCTGGGTGCGGGTGAATTGCCCGAGATAGAGCCACCCCTGCTGCCATGCAGAGCCGTGTTTCAGATAGAAGGTATTGGGGAGGATGTCGGCGTAGAGCAGCAGGCGGGCGAGGAACCAGGCCAGTCCCAGCGCGGCGCCGCTGCCCAACATCCACAGGGGGAGGCGGCGCGTCTTGAAGTGACTCCACGCGAACATGAGGAGCCACGGCAGGATCAGCTCGTGCCGGATCAGCGGCATCAAGCCGCTGATGATCTGCCAACACCGGCGCTCTGGCTCGAGCATCAGGAGCATTGATGCGACCGCGGCGAGCTGGACCAGGGGCGTCTCGAGGCCCGAAGTCCAGTAGCTGAGGACCGGATAGCTGCAGGCGAGATAGAGGAGAGGCAGATTCCAGACCCGTGTCCCGGCGGGGGCGCAGAGCCAGCGAACCCGCACCATGCCGGCCCACGCCAGGATCCACGCGGCAACGGCGCACAGACGAATGAGTAACCACCAGTCGACGCGTAACGCGCGGAGCAGGGTGAGGAGGAGCATCCACAGCGGACTGCTGTAGCCTTCGACCCACTCGCCGGTGTTGAAGACCAAGCCGCGCCCGAGGAAGAGCAGATTGTCTGCGTAGCGAAAATAGACGAAGGCGTCGTCGAGAATCCACGCCTGGCGCAGCAGCAAGACGATTCCGGCGAAGAGGGCGATCCACTCCACGACGGCCGGGCGAGGCCGCGCGGCGTCTCTCACTCGATGCCCGCCTGGGTGGTGAGATAGGTCGCGAAGCTGCCGAGCCAGTGCCCGCCCTCGTAATGCTCTCCCGTGACTGCGGAGAGCCCGGCGTCACGATGCGTCGCCGCCGCGTTGCCGAGCGCCGCGCGCCGTGGGTCTGAGTCGGGCAATCCGTGGGCGATGCCCTCGAGCATCCAGGCGCGGCTGAGGTTGAGCCCGTCGAGATGCGCCAGCTTGCCGTCGCTGCGATCGCTGACGCGGGCGACCGGAAGCCATGCGTGACTGCCATCGGTGGGAATCTCGGGGAGGAACGCGGCGAGCCATGGACCGAAATCGGCGCGCGCGAGGACACGCCGCATCAGGTCGGCTTCGGCGAGGCAGGGGGACAGGAAATCCTGACCGCCCGGCTCGTAAGTCAGATTGCAGGCCAGATCGTCGCGGTGGAATTCGAGGGTCTTCTCCGCGACGAGTGTTCGCATGTTCGCGTCACCGGCGATCCCGGCCCAGTCCCAGACGAGCCCGAGCGCGAAGGAGGTCTGGCTGTGTTCACCCGTGCGAATCGGGTAGAGCAGTTTCGGAAGCCACTGGGCGAAGCGTCCGGCAGCCTCGGCCTCGATGGGCCGGAGTATCTGAGACCACGCGGCGGCCTGCTCGTCGTGGGGGGCCAGGCGGCGGAGCTCGGCGCAGAGCTGCAACAGCCAGGCGAGCCCGTAGGGTCTCTCGAAGCTCGCGCGACCTTCTGCCTTCAGATAGGCCAACTCGACGGCGACCTTCTCCGGCCGAAAACTCTCGGCCAACGCCGCGCGCGCGCGGGCCGCGAAGCTCGCTCCAGGATGCAAGGCCACCAGCCGTACGAGCAGCCAGTGTCCGTGAACCGAGCTGTGCCAGTCGAAGCAACCGCTGAAGACAGGCGTGAGTTCGCGCGGCGGAAGGACGTCCGCGTCGCTCGAGAGGACGTGCGTAAGCTTGTTGGGATATTCGCGGTGGATACAGTCCAGTGCGAGATCCGCGAAGCGTTCGGCGAGTCGTTCAGATGCCATGTCGTCACTCGCGTCCGCGTTCGGCTGCACGAGCAGACAGCACAGGAGGATGGGGGCGATCGCCTGCGTGACCGCTCTCAATGGGCCCGGGGGGTATCCAGCCCGGCGTCGTCCAGAGGCTTTGCGATATGGTCGCGGATCCACGCCTCATCCCACCATTGAAGCGGCGTCACGGGGATCCCGTGGACGAGCACCTCGTAGTGGAGATGATCGCCGACGGCGAGTCCGGAGCTGCCGCTGCGTCCGATCTCGTCACCGCTCTTCAGTTCGTCTCCCTCGGCGACGTTCAACGCGGAGAGATGTGCGTAGAGCGTCATCAAACCCTGGCCGTGGTCGACCACGATCGCCGTGCCGTAGATGCCCAGATCACCCACGAAGACCACGCGTCCGGAGTTCGCCGCCGGGATGATGGCGTGTTTGACACTGGCCAGGTCGAAGCCGAGATGCACCTGCGTGTCCACCTTCGTCCCCGCCAGCAGATAGTCTCGGGTCTCGGCGAAATTCGAGAAGACCCGCGTGTTCCGCGGCTGAATGAAGGGGCCGTCCCAGAGCCGAAGGGAACTGCTCCGCGTCGCGAGTTCTCTCTTGAATGCCGCGGCTTCGGCGCGCATCTGATTGTTGAGTTTCAAGAAGGCGTCGTCGTAGTCGTCGGGACCGATGTCGCCGCCATCGGGGAGCAGCTCGGGCAGCTTCTGCCGCAGCCAATCTTCGGGAACGTTCACCGTGCCCGTTGCGAAGCGCTTGACGCGGATCTGGACGTCCACGCTGCGGACGCGTTCGTTACCCGCCTCGTCGGTCGCCAGAGCCTGCAGGACGTTGGATGTGTCGGCGTCGAAGGGGAGCGCAAAGTACGCGACGTGGATCTTCTCGTCTCGAGGATTCGGATGGGCCGGAAAGTGCTCCTCGCCGAAGCGCAATGAAACCCGCGCTCCGGCCTCGGCTCGCACGGCGACGACGCCTGCACCGCCCTGCTCGGGGTAGCGCGTCGCGCCGAGGATCGTGAGTTCTGGCGGTGTCAGATCGACGCGGACGACCCGGCGCAGGATGGGATCACGATCGACGGCCTTGGGGCGCCAGAGATCGTCGCTCGCGTAGATCAGGAGCAGCGCGTCGTCTTCGGCCAGGCCGGATTCGCGCAGATCGATGGTGAAATTCAGGACGCGGTCCTTCTGCGGATCTCCGGCGAAATCGAGAGACGCCAACTGGATTTGCGTCTGCGCCTGGTGCAGCTCGGCGCGGAAGCTGAGAACATTGGCTGCCCCCGAGTGGAGTTCGAGCTCGAGGGGCGAGGCGCTGCCGAGCGCCCGCGGCTCGCTCAGGAAGACGCCTACAACGCCGGGCGTCCGCTGACGCCAGATGCCCAGACCGATGCCCGTGACCAGGAGTCCGAGGAGGATGATAAAGGTAGCGACGACTTGTTTTGGATTCTTGGTGGCCATGGCGGCAGGATATCGCCCGGGGGCGGCAGGTCAAGGTCAACGGCTTCTCCTTGCGGGCGAGCCCGGAAGCGGGGAGGATGGCGAGACGAGGAGCCAACCCTTCGGCGGCCGGCTGGCGTCCCGCCGTGGATTCCAGCGACTCGAGCGGATGGATGAGCGATGAGTCAAACGATGCGGCGGCATGACGGGTCGGGCCCGGCCGACCCCAACCTGGGCTGGGAGCTCGACGCCGCGGCGGACGCGGCGCGATCCGTCACCTTCGCGCGCCTGCTGCTGCTTGCCGCACCGCACCGCCGGGCCCTTCTCGCCACGACGCTGCTGATGCTCGCCGGGACGGCCATCGGGCTCCTGGCGCCGCATCAGGCGGGGCGCATCGTCGACGCGGCGATCCTCCAGGACAACATGGACGAGCTCAACCGGGTCGTGCTGGTTCTCGTCGGACTCTTCGCCGCCCTGGGTCTGTTCGCCTATCTCGAATTCTACCTGCTCAAGGCGACCGGCTCGCGGCTGCTGGCACGCCTGCGCGGGCGACTCTTTTCCCATCTCCTGCTCCTGTCGCCCGACTTCTTCGAGCGGCGACCGGTCGGCGAATTGCTCTCGCGCCTCGGCTCGGATCTGTCGCTCATGCAGGGGGCGATCACCCAGCAGATCCCGGCCGGAATTCAGGCACTCGTGCGTTTCGTCGGCATCCTCATGATTCTCCTGGTTCTGCACACCAAACTCACGGGCGTCGCGCTGCTGGTCATTCCCCCCGTCGTCCTCGTGGCCGTGTTCTATGGCCGGCGGCTCGAGCGCCTCGCGACGCGCGAGCAGGATGCCCTCGCAGGGGCGAGTGGCCGGGCGGAAGAGGCGTTGGCGGGGATACGGACGGTGCAGTCCTTCGGGCAGGAAGCCGGGGAGATGGGCCGTTACGGCGGAAAGCTCAGCGATCTGCTCGCAGTGCAGCTGCGAAACGCGCATGTGGGCGGCGCCTTCAGCGGGCTCGTTCAGTTTGCCGCCTTCAGCGCGTTCGCGCTCGTGCTCTGGTATGGCGGCCGCCTCATGGCGCAGGGGGTTCTGACCCCCGGCCAGCTCACCGAATTCCTCCTGTACACATTCTCCATCGCCGTGTCGGTGGGCACCCTCGGGGCGCTCTATTCCAGTTACAAAGAGCTGCGCGGGGCGAGCGCCCGCATCTTTCACCTGCTCGACACGGCCCCGAGGATCCAGAGCCCGGACGGCGCGACGCCATTGTCGGACGCCCGGGGCGAGTTGTGTTTCTCGGGTGTTTCGTTCGCCTACCCGGGGAGCGAGGCCGGGAATGCCCTGAGCGCCATCGATCTCGAGATCCAAAGCGGCGAGGTGCTCGGACTGGTGGGTCCGAGTGGCGCCGGCAAGAGCACGCTCTTCGCGCTTCTGCAGCGGTTCCACGATCCGACCGAGGGCTCGATTCAGCTCGATGGCATCGACCTGCGAAAGCTGCGCCTGGAAGATCTGCGGCGATCGACCGCTCTCGTGCCGCAGGACATCTTTCTGTTCAGCGGCAGCGTCGCCGACAACCTGCGCTTCGGCCGGCCCGAGGCGACGGACGAGGAGCTGAGGCGGGCAGCCGCCGCGGCCGGCGCCGACGAATTCATCGATCGGCTTCCCGCCGGCTACGACGAACGGGTGGGCCAACGCGGCGTGCGTCTGTCGGCCGGGCAGCGCCAGCGCCTGGCCATCGCGCGCGCCTTCCTGCGCGACCCGGCCGTGCTCCTGCTCGACGAGGCGACGAGTTCCCTCGATCCTGACTCGGAGGCGCGCGTCCAGGAGGCGCTGTCCGAACTCATGCGCGGCCGGACCACGCTGGTCATCGCGCATCGTCTGGCGACAGCACGCCAGGCGCACCGCATCCTCGTCCTCGAGGACGGCCGCGTGGTGGGGTCAGGGACCCACGACAGCCTGTATGACAGCAACGCTCTCTATCGCCGCTACTGGGAGCTGCAATCCCTCGAGCATCGGCCCGACATCGATCGTGCCGACGAAGGAAGGGGCTGACCCTCCACCGTGTGGTCCCGACTCGAGCCGCTTGCCCTGGGGATCACCCTCGCCCTCGCCTTCCTCATCGCCTCCCTGGCGGGATGGCAGAGCCTCGCGCTGCAGCATGCCGACGGCGAGCAGCGCCTGTATGTCGGGCTGGCCATGAAGCTCGGGACCTTTGGGCCGAAGCCGTCCAAGTACAATCTGCACGGCATCGGAATCCGGCCGCAGAACGAGACTGTCGTCTACTATCCGCAGTTCGCGGGGCAGGGAGACCTGTTGCGCGAGTTGGCTGCCGAGGGGGCGAGCTTCTACGACCAACCTCTCTTCCACGGTCCGCCCCTGTATCCCGCCCTGCTCTCGTTGAGCCACGGTCTCCTGGCGTCGGGCCAGGAACACGCGGTGCTCGCCCGCGAGGAGCGCGTTCCGGAGTTGGCCATCCGGTGGCGCGCGCAGGGATGGGCGGTGTTTCCTACGCTTCTCATCGTGCTCCTCTGGGTCGGCACGAGCTATCGCCTCGGCCGGGAGTTTGGTGGGCCCTGGATGGGCGCGGGTTGTGCGCTGCTCCTCGCGTCGTCGCCCGCCTTCCTGCTGGTGGCGCAGCGTCTCTGGGCCGATTCCCTGCTCGGCCTCTGCATGACGGTCTGCGTGTGGGTGTTCCTGCGGAAGAATGGGGACCGCCGGATCGAGCTCTGTGGACTGTTCCTTGGCCTCGCCTTGTTGACGAAGAACGCCGCGCTCCTGCTTGCTCTGCCGCTGGTCGTCGGCGCCTCGACGGCCGAGCATCGCGGTGGGTGGGCGAGTCTCTGGCGAGTCTTCTCCATCGCGTTGGTCGTGACCGCGCTATGGTATGTCCAGGCCGTCCGAGTTCTCGGGACGCCCTTCTTCACGCCGCAGGCGCCCGGTATTTCCGCTTTGCATCCCTGGTTCGAGTTCCTCAACGCACGCCCGTGGTACACGTATCTGCTCGGCATCCCGTATCAAAACCCCTTCTTCGCCGTGGGATTGCTGGGCATTCCCATGCTGCTGCGTGCCCGCGCGCGCGCCTACCGGCCGCTCCTGGCCTGGGCCATCAGTTCGCTCGTGTTGGTCACGATCTATGTGAATCGCAGCGAGACTCTCGGGCCGGACCATCGCTACCTGCTGCCTGCCTACCCCGCGTTTGCGATCCTGGCGCTGCATGTCGCCCATCAGGTGGCGTTGCGCTACCGGCCCGGCCCGGCGCGGCTCGTCCTTGCGGTCACCTTTGCCTGGTCCGTCGCCTGGTCGCTCCACGTCTGGTGGCCGCTGCGCGGCGGCGAATTTCTCGCGGTTCCGTTCTAGTCCGCTTCAGTCGATATAGCCGAGGCTGCGCAGCGACTCCAGAGTCTGTGGATCCAACTCGCCCTTTTCGCCGACACGCAGTTGCCGCGTCAGGGCCAGGCTCTGCGCGAAGGCCTGCAGCAGGCTGCGCTCGCGCGCGTCACGTTCGGGATCTGTGCCGAAGAGATCGTTGAGTTCGTGGGGATCGGCGTGCAGATCGTAGTACTCGTCGGCACGGAGTCCATCTTCGAGCAGCGCATCGATGGACCACAGGATGCTCCGGGGGCCTTTCGGAATGCGCGCCCAGCGCGTGAGCCGTTCCACATACTTGCTGTCCCCGCGCCGCAGCGATCGCGTCCGCCCCATGCGGATATGTTCGCCGAATCCGGCCTCGAGAAAGACGAACGGACGCGGCGGCTGCACGTCGAGGCCGAGGAGCGTGGGCAGGAAGCTGGCTCCCTGCAGATCCTTTGGTGCTTCGACTCCGAGTGCGGCCAGCAGCGTCGGCATGATATCGGCCGCGGTCACGACTGAATCCAGTCGTCTGGCCTCTGCAATGGCGCCCGGGGCGACGAAGAGCAGCGCGATATTCGCGGTCGTCTCGTAGGGCAGTTCGCCGTGCTGAAAGTAGTAGGAATGTTCGCCGAGGCTCTCGCCGTGGTCGGAGTAGAAGACCGTGATGGTGTTTTCCCAGAGATCCGCCCGCTCGTAGAAGTAGCGCAGAAAGGCGCCGACGTGATCGTCGGTGTAGCGGATCTCGCCATCGTACAGATCGATCTTTCGTTCGACCGAATTTCGCGCCGCGCGATCGCCGAACATCGCGTCATAGGGAGGCAGCGGCACATAGGGCGCGTGCGGGTCGGTGCTGTGGAACCAGAAGAACCAAGGTCGATCGACGGGCCGCTTCTCCTCCATCCATCGCAGCGCGGCCGTCGCCCCCTCCTCGGCGCGCACATGTCCGTGGCCATAGTCATCGAAGCCCTGATCGAATCCGAAGTCGGGGAAGAGGTTCCCGTTGGTGACCTGCGCCGCCGTCGCATAGCCGGCATCGCGGAGGACCTCGGCGAGGGAGAGGTTTTCTTGGGGGAAGGACTCCTTGGTGAAGTGCACGCCGTGCGCGATGGGGTACTTGCCCGTGAAGAGCGAGGCGAAGCTGGGGCTCGTCGTCGGCCGGGGGCAGATCGCCTGCTCCATCAACACGCCGCGCGCCGCGAGTGCGTCGATGGAAGGGCTCGTGTCGCGATCGTAGCCGTAGCAGCCCAAATGGTCCGCGCGCAGCGTGTCGATGCTGATGATCAACAGGTTGCGCCTCCGCTGCCCGAAGTGCTGCCGCGCGCGCGTCTGCAGTTCGGGCAGCAGTCGCGGCTCGAGGAGCGCCGGATCGGCGGTCGTCTCCTGCGTCGGAGGGCTTCCAGCGCCGAAGAAGAGGAGGGCAAAGGCGGCGATGACGCCCGCGGTCGCCATCGATTCGGCGGCCCGACCACCCTCGTGTCGTATCGAATCTCGCCGGCCGCCCGGAAGGCCCAGGCAGAGGAGGAGGAGCACGAGTGTGACGATGCCCGCCGCCGCGGCCACCGTCAGGGGCATCGCGCGCGAGGTCGACCAGCCGGTCAGCGCAACATGCGCGAGAATCGCCGTCCAGAGGGCCGCATAGAGCATCGGCGCGAAGATGAACGGCCGCGGCGGGCGATGCGTCCACCGCCGTGCGAAGGAACTCAGGGGCCAGAAGAGTCCGACACTCAGTAGACCGGCGCTGAGCGCGGCGAGTCCCGTCCAGCGCGCGAGCGACCACAACCGCTCCGTCGCGCCGAAGCTCGCGAAGAGACCGTCGCTCGATATCAAGAGCAGATGCGCACAGCCCACGAGCGCTCCGCCGAGGACGCCGTGGCGCAGGTATCGAAGCAGCGCGGAGAGTTTCATGGGAAGCGTTTACCCCGAAAGGAAGTGGCTCGAAAGTATAGCCTAGAGCCGGAGCGCGCGGGAAGCCGCCGTGCCGTCGCCCTGCAGGGCGGGGGCGAACTCATGCGGAATCCACAGTTCCCATCCCTCGTCGGCGGCGCGCGTGACGCTTCGGCGTAACGCCTGTGCGATGGCCGGCTCGGCGCTCCAGTTGGAGCGGATCTGGCGGATGCGAACGGAACCGGCCACGAATTCCCTGATGGTCAGGTCCGCGTCGAGCCGGTTCGAGTGGGTCTCGCGCAGGCGCACACCGCGCAGGATGAGTTCGTGTTCGAGATAACCGTTCAGGATCCAGTTGATCGGCATGGCGATCTTGATGGGGGGGGAATTCGCGTCGTGCTGACGCTCGAGCTCGCCGAGCCGGTCCGCCGCGGCGGTAGCGAATGCGCGAGCGCGTCGCACTTTCGCGCTCTGTGCGGCGTGGGCCGAGAAGAAGCTGCCGTGGGCCACTTTCTCCTCACCCGCCGAAAGACGATCGACGCCCGCGTAGATCAGCTCGGGCAGAGCGAGATTGAGTATCACGGCCGCGGCGAGCCACAGGCCGGCGCGGCGATGGCCAAAGGTGGTACGGCCGATCATCCAGGCCATCGGCGGGAGCATCAGATAGAAATGGCGGACCAGCGGCACGGAGTTGCTGATCCAGAACACGAGCACGCTGAGCGCCGCGACACTGGGCACGAGGAGATCGCGCAGCGCTGGCGTCGAAGGTCGGTGGCGAAGCCGATCCGTCCAGAGCGCGAGACAGAGTCCCAGATTGACGAGCCCGATGCCCAGGCTCGCCCAGAGCAGATTGCGCGCGACGGCGCCGCCTCGCACGAACGCACGGAAGTAGCGTGTGACATATTCCCCCGGCGTCGCCCCGCGCGTCGATGCGTCCGAGCCGACGAGCAGGAGCAACAGCGCCAGGAGGAGCGCGGCGGCCACGAAGACGGACGCGGCTCGGAGCAGTCGCTGCCGACCTCCCTGCTGAGCCGCCCACAGCAGGAGGGCCGGCGCGAGCAGTGCGACCTCGGCGCGGAGGCTGAGCGCTGCGAGCGCTAGGAGGACGGACAGCGGCAGGCGCGTGCGCCCGAGGGCTGCGGCGCGGAAGGCCAGGACGCAGAGGAGCAGCGCACCCAGCGCGAGGCTGATGGGCTGAAAGGAGGTCTCGTTTTCCCAGACGACGGGCGCGCTCATGACCAGAACACAGGCGTAGGTCGCGGCTCGTTGCGACAGCGACATCCGGTAGACGGCGTAGAGGGCGGGGTAGAGCAGCAGGCCGCCGGCGAGCCCCGTCCAGTTCAGCACCGAGATGACGGCGCCCGCCCCGTCGAAGAAGGGGGGGTAGAGCGCGCGAAAGGCCAGGTAGACGCCCAGGCTGAAGTTCTTGCCGTACTCGAGGCTGTCTCCGAAGGAGGTCTCGAAGGCCACGCTGCGCGCCATGCCGACGGCCATGTGGATCACGTTGTTGTCGCCGAAGCCGTCGCCATAGCGGAAGGCGACGCGCGACGCGAACGCGACGACGGCCAGGGCTGTGGCGAGGAGCCAGTCGCTGCGCTTCATGGTCCTTCCGCCCCTTCGATCTCGGTCAACAACTCCCGCCAGCGTGGCGCCTGCTGCAGGTCGAGTTCCATGGCGCGGCGAATATCCTCGGCCGCTTCTCTACTCCGTCCGAGTTGTCGCCGCGCGAGCCCGCGGTTGAGGTGGAGCACCGCTTCGTATGGATGCAGCCGCAGCGCCTCGTCATAGGCGCGTTCGGCTGCCGTCCAGTCGCCGAGCCGCTGTGCGACGAGACCCAGGTTGTTCCAGGCCATTCCATAGTCGCCGTCGAGGCGCACGGCCTCTTCCAGATGGCGCCGTGCCTTCTCGAGTTCTCCGCGGTTGCTCGCGATCCAGCCGACGGCCATCCGCGCCCGGGCCTTCCGCGGCGACTTGTTCAACACATCTTCCCAGAGCAACAGCGGATCGGCCCAGAGAGCGCTGCGCTTCATGGTGGCACCGCCGAGGGCGAGCAGCACCACGACGGCGAGGACGGCCGTGGCTCGCGGCCGCACGCGGCTCGCCCGCGCGAGGAGCGTGCACGCGGCCAGGGCGAGGCCGAACAGCGAGAGATAGACCCGATGTTCGAACATCGCGTCGGCGATGGGGTAGATGCTCGACTCCGGGAGCAGGCAGATATAGAACCAGGCGATGCCAACGGCCGCGAGGCGCTGGCCGCGCCGGAACGAAAACCAAGCGAGCGCGAGGACCAGGGCATGGAAGACTGCAAGGAGCGCCTCCGGCGCGCCGAAGCTCGATCGCCAGGCGATGTCATGATCGAGATTCTGGCCGTGGGGCAACAGGGACAGTTTCCAGTAGCGTGCGAGGACTTCGAGCTGCGTGAGGGCGTACGAAGTTCGCGAGACGAGTTCGGTCTCGCCCGACAGCGTCGGCGCGGCGTTGCCGAACGCGAAGCCGGTCATCTGCGCCAGGATCAGGGGAAAGAAGAGGAGCGGCGCGAATGGCAGCCACATCTTCCAGCGCAGATGCCGGGGGCCGCGAGCGACGCTCTCCAGGAGAAGCAGTCCCAGAGGCAGGCTCAGGGCTGGCTCTTTGCTTTGCAACGCGAGCAGCGCGGCGAAATAGGCGATGGCCCACCAGATCCAGCGGCGTGATCCGCCCTGCCGTGCGCGCAGATAGGCGTAGGCACAACAGAAGTAGAAGAGCGCGTACATCGCCGTGGCGCGCTGTACCGTGTACGCGACGGCCTGCGACTGCAGGGGATGCAGGGCGAAGAGCGCGGCTCCGGCCGCCGCGATCCCGTCGACGCGCGCCGTGCCGAGAGACGTCGAGAGGAGAAGCTTCAGCAGCGCGAAGACAACCCAAGCTGCGGCGATGTGGATGAAGAGATTCGTGAGGTGGTAACCACGCGTTCGAAGGCCGTGCAGTTGATAGTCGACGCCCAGACTCACATAACAGAGTCCGCGCGTGGGCCAATAGCTCCACCACGCGACGGGGTCGGCGGCACGCAGCGTGGTGTTCTCCAAGATGGAGGTCTGGTCGTCGAACTGGAACGATCCGTCGAGGGATGGCAGGTAGACGGCGAGCACGGCGATCGCCAGAAGCACGGCCACGACCAGGCTCGCGCGGCTCATCGTCGGGGCTGATGCTCGGGTCTGAGAAGGTCGAGCAAGGTCTTCACCGGTGTGAAGGTGAACACGGGGACCTCGATGAAGGCCGTGCTCCAATGCGCCATGGACCCGTTCCAGAGGCCGGGCAATTCCAGGGCTCTGAGTTCCGTGCCGTCCATGGACTTGGTGGAGACGAAGCCCGTCTCCGGGTCGACATGGCGCGCGAGCTCGAAGTTCTCTCCGCCATGATTGCGGAGGCCGCAGACGAGATCGACGGGATTGAAATGGGTGGCCGCTTCCAGCACCGCACGTTGGTCGGGATGGGATTGGTCGATCTGGGATGCTTCGACGATCTGCAGGCTCTCCGTTCCGGCCTCGCCGCGTACCCAATAGGGGCCGCCGCCCGGTTCGCCCTCGTTTGGCACCATTCCACACACGCGCAGAGGACGATCGAGCGCGCGATGGACGCGCTCTCGCCGCGCCGCGTCGTTCACAGGCCGCCGGAAGCGCAGGCCCAGGTGCGCCACGCAGAAGGCCTCGAGCGCGTCCAATTCCCGTCCATCGGGCCGCGCATCATCCCAGGCGCGCAGGCGCCCGTGGATCTCGGCCTGTAGGCTGAGCAATGCCCCGCACAGTCGCGCCTTGTGGATTCGAGACGCCACGGCGCGGTCGCCGGTCGCCACGTTGTCGATGTTCTTGATGAAGACGATGTCGGCCTGAAGATCGTCCAGATTCGAGAGGAGCGCGCCGTGTCCGCCAGGCCTGAGTACGAGTCGTCCCGACGCGTCGCGCAACGGGCTGCCGTCGGTGCGACGCGCGAGCGTATCCGTCGCGCCGTGCTGGACGCTGAGATCGAACTGGAAGTGCTCGGCCTGTGAGCCGAGCGCGGCGATTGCCTCGCGCAGATGCTCGGCGATAGCAGCCTCGTACTCCGGCGGGACGGTGAAATGCAGCCGCGCGACGCCGCTCGCGTCCAAGGCGTAGAGACCCGCCTCCACGACGTGCTCCGCGAACGCGCTGCGCGCGCCCCCGTCGACGCGATGGAAGGGGATGAGACCCTTCGGCAGCGACGGCAGATTCATGCGGCGTTCGTCCAGCAACGCCGACAGCAGCTCACGTGGACTCGGGTCATGGCCGGCGAGCTCTCGTTCCAATCGATCGGCAAAGGGGAAGTCCGCGCGATGCTCGAAGAACCTCAGGCAGTCCGCCGCGGCGGGCTCGCCCCTCCGAGCGGCCTCGCGCAGGCTGTCGAGGTCGACCGTGTAGGGCGCCGCTGCTGCCTCGAGGAGGGACTGGAACATGCGGCTCGCCGCGCCGGAGGCGGGGACGAATTTCAGGAGGCGTCCCGCCGCGGCCGCTGCGCGGTGAGCCTGGAGTAGGGGCGGCTCGTCCTCGGCCGTCAGGCGGACGATCCCGTCGCCGACCGTCGCCGCCCGGGCGAGATCGACGGGCAAGAAGCCCTCGCGCAGCCGGCGCAGCTGCTCGATGGCATCGGCTTTCTCGATTCCGTGCGCCTTCAGTTGCTTCAGATCATCCCGGGTGAGGCCGCTCATGCCTGTGTCACTTTCGATGGGTTCGGACTCACGGGGTCGCCGCCTCGAGCTGCGCCAGAAAACTCTCGAGTCTCTCTGCGCGCGCACTCTGACCCAAGCGCGCCGCGAGTTCCAGCGCGCGTTCGGCGGTGGCCCGCGCCGCCGCAAGGTCGCCGAGGCGGTGCTGAATCCGCGCCAGGGTCTCGAGAATCACGGGATCCTCGCCACCACCGCACTCCAACGCCCGGCGTGCGAAGCCAAGTGCGCCGTCGGGGTCCTCGGCGAAGTGCAGCCGCGCCGACACGTCGAGGGCGCGTCGGTGGCAGGGGTGGCGCCGCAGGACCTGGCCCAGATGGCCCGCGGCTTCCGCCGTCCGGCCCAGGCGCCGCAGGCTGTCGGCGAGATTCACCTCGACGTCGGCCTGCCGGGGGAAGGCGGCATGCGCCCGCTCGAGCAGCGCGGCCGCCCGCGCGTGATCTCCCCGGTCGGCGTAGATCTGCGAAAGATTGTTGAGCGCGTCGACATGGGTGGGTTCGTAGTCGATGGCGGCCTTCAGTTCCGCCTCCGCCTCCTGCGTCCTTCCCGACTGCATGAGGAGTGTGCCCAGATTGTAGTGTGTGGTGCTGTCTTGTGGCCGCTGCACGAGGGCGTTTTGGTA
>Ga0214472_10003003_pt1 | contig 17952 bp, 15 predicted proteins | sample RVTome_6_FD_207662 | JGI IMG/M metagenome (GOLD analysis project Ga0214472, IMG submission 207662) | Soil microbial communities from uranium-contaminated site in the Upper Colorado River Basin, Wyoming, United States - RVT140D175 | ecosystem: Environmental > Terrestrial > Soil > Contaminated >...
ATGCCCGTCTGGCCCGCGGCCTCGTTGCGCGCGCCCGCCGCGTACATGATCGCCATCGACACCAGCGGCGCGCGGTGGTCTTCCTGAACCAGGACGGTGAGCCCGTTGTCGAAGACCGCGCGGTGGAAGTCTGCGGGGCCGCCGGCGAGCCTCGCCGGCGGGATCAGGAGGACGAGAATCGCGAAGGACTGGGCGGAGCGCGAGGGCCGCGGCCGCATGGGCGCGGAGTCTTGACACCGGAGCGCGCGAAGCGCGCGAGGGATTTGTCGATGAGTACCAACGATGTTCGTTCGGCGCGTGTGTTCCAGCCTATTGTTTCGGTGTGTACGAACGATATCTCACCTGCCAAACAGTGGCCGCGGGAACAGGACGGCCGCGCGCGGGGACCGCAGGTAGGGGAACAGCAGCGCGCACGACGGGACCTCGTAGAGGCTGTGGACGAAGACCGAGGTGGGGAAGCGCACGGGCGCCTGGGCGAAGGCCAGGGCGAGGACGAAGGCGTGGGTGGCAAGCGCGGCCAGGCAATAGACCATGGCGATGGAGCGGCACAGCGCGATGCGCCGCCAGAGGCCCGCGGCGAGGATCAGGTAGAGCAGGCTGCGGCCGAGTGCCTCCCAGGCGGGCCAGAAGGGCAGGGGGCGCGGCAGCTCCCAGATGCCGAGGGCGATCTCGATCAGGCCGCCCAGGGCGAAGAAACCCGCCGTCACCCACACGCCCGCGGGGGTCATGCCGGATTATAGGCACGGCTTGAGGCGTCGTCGGGGCGGTCCTAGAATGAGCGAGCACCACATGCGGGTGCCCATGATCAAGCCCAGGATCTTCCGGCGCCGCGCGCCCCGGCTCCCCATTCACCTCGAGGGATCCCTCTCCGGCCGTGTGCCGCGAAGCGTGACGGTGGTGGACGTCAGCCTCACGGGCTGCCTGGTGCAGTGCGGCTCGCTCCTCGACCCGGGCGCGATCCTGGACTTGAAGTTCGCGCTGGACCCCGACCCCCTGGCCGCCAAGGTGCGCGTCGCGGACTCGTACCTCGACGGCGGGGCCGCGCCCGCGGAGTCCCCGCGCTACCTCGCCGGCCTCGAGTTCCTGAGCCTGCCCGCCCGAGAGGCGACGCGCCTCCGCCGTTTCCTGGACGAAGAGAGGAGGCGCCGGCGGAGTGCGGACGGTCCCGCTCACTGAGGTCCCCACCCGGGACCTGCGCCCGCTGTTGCAGGAGGAGTCCGAGCACTGGAGGGAGGAGCTCCTGTGGGACTACTCCGAGGTCTCGGCCGCGGTGTTGAGCGGCCTGGAGCGCCGGGCCCTGGCCGGCTTCGTCCTGCGCGACGGTCCCCGCTCGGTCGCGTACTGCTACTACATGCTGGACGGCGGCCGGGCCATCGTAGGCTCGCTCTTCGCCGCCGGCGGCTTCCGCGGCAAGGGCCTCGAGGAGTCGCTGCTGGACGCGGTCCTGACCGCGGCCCAGGCCCGGCCGGGGAACGACCGTGTGGAGTGCCAGACGCTGTTCTCGACCTCGCGCAAGGCGGACGAGCGGTTCGCCCGCGCCGGCTTCGAGAGCCGGCCCCGCCACTACCTGGTCCGTCCGCTGTCCGACGCGGTCGCGCTCCAGCCGCACGCGTTCAAGCTCCGGCCCGTGCGGCGCGAGGACCTGGCCACGGCGGCGCAGATCATCCACCGCAGCCACCAGGGCAGCCTGGATGCCGCCCTGAACATGACCTACGCGACGCCCGCGCTGTGCCGGAGCTTCGTGGAGACGCTGGTGCTGCGCGCCGGATGCGGGCGCTTCGACCCCGAGGCCTCGCTGGTGGCCGAGGGGCGGGACGGCCTGGTGGGGGTGCTGCTGGCCAGCCAGCTCTCCGCCAGCAACGGCCACATCTGCCAGGTGTCGGTGCTCGCCGACCAGCAATCGCGCGGCCTGGGAACCGTCCTCGTGACCTCGGCGCTGGCCGCCTTCCGCCGGCAGGGGCTGTCCAGCGCCAGCCTCTCCGTGACCCTCGAGAACCACCGCGCCTACCGCCTGTACCGCACCCTGGGGTTCAGGCTGCGCAAGGAGTTCGCGGCCCACGCCTGGGTGCGGCCGCCGGCCCGCATCGAGCTGCCCGCGTGAGCCTGCTGGCCGCGATCGCGCTCGCCGCCGCGGCCGCCCCGGGGCCCATGGTGGTCTTCGCGCCGGAGCCCGCCGCCGCCGACCCGGACAGCGCCTGGATCGGCGAGGCCGTGGCGGACCGGCTCGCGCACGACCTCGCCGCGATCGGCGTGGATGTCGTGGAGCGCGCCGATCGGATGCGGGCCCAGGAGTCCCTGGAGATCCCGCCGGTCGCCCTGAGCCGGGCCACGTGCATCCGCATCGCCGAGGCGCTGGGGGCCTCGCGCCTCGTCGTCGGCGCCTACCGAGTGGAGAAGGGCGACGTCACGCTCACCTTGAGCGTGCTGGACGCCGCGCGGGGGACGGCCAGCGCGCCGCTCCTCGCCTCGGGCTCTCTGGACATACTGCCCGCCCTGATCCAGGCGGCGGCCTGGGACGTCGCCGCCCTGGGTCCGGCTCCTCCCTCGAGGACGCGCGAGGAGCTGCTGGGGCTGCGCGGCACGATCCCGCCCGCGGCGTTCAAGGCCTACGGACAGGGGCTCACCGCCCGCAAGTTCACCGCGCGGGTGCAGCTGCTGCGCCGCTCCCTGGCCCTGGCCCCTGGGCACGACGACGCCCGCCTCGCGCTGGGCCGCATTCTCCTCGAGCAGCGCGAGCTCTCGGCGGCCGATGCCGTCCTCGGACGGGTGAAGCCCGGCTCACCCCTGTCCCGCGTGGCGCGCTTCCTCCAGGCCGTGGCGCGCCTGGAGATCGGTCGTTACCGGGAGGCGGCGAACGCCTTCGCGTCGCTGGACGCCGAGCGCCGCGGAGCGGCGGTCCAGAACAACCAGGCCCTGGCCCTGCTGCGGCTGGGACCTTTGGAGCCGCGGGCCTCGGAGCTGTTGCGCAGCGCGGTCGAGGCCGAGCCGGGCTCGCCCGACCTGATCTTCAACCTCGGCTTCGCGCTCCTGTCCGAGGGCGACGCGGACGGCGCCGTCTACTGGCTGCGCGACGCGGTGCGCCGCGACGCCCTCGATGCCCGGGCGCGCGTGGCGCTGTCCTGGGCCTTGAAGAAGGCGGGACGCCGGGCGGAGGCGGCCGAGGAGTGGAAGGGCGTGACGGCGCTGGCCCCCAACTACGACGCGATCGCGGCGCCCGACCTGACGCGGCGGTTCGAGCGTGTCCTGCCCTCGGAGCGCCTGCTGGCCGCGGACCGCGCCGGGCGCAGCGCCTCGGAGGTGGCGGTCATGCTGGTCGGCCGCGGCGAGCGCCGGCTGCGCGCGGGGGACCTCGACGGCGCGTTGCGCGAGCTGACGCGCGCGGTCTACCTCGACCCCTACGCGCCCCGCGTCCACCTGCTGCTGGGACGCACCCATCGCGCCCGCGGCGAGCGGGAGAAGGCCGAGAGCGAGCTGCGCATGGCCCTCTGGTCCTCGGGCGACGCCGCGGCGCGTCTGGAGCTGGCCGCGGTGCTCAAGGAGATGGGGAGGAAGACGGAGGCGCGGGCGGAGGCCGGCAAGGTCCTGAAGGACGACCCGAAGAACGCGGCCGCGCGGCGGATCCTGGACGCGCCGTAGGCGCGCGGGCCCCCCGGGTACCTTATAATCAAAGGGTGAAGAGCGCGCGTCTCCTGCTCGTCCTGCTGCTCGCCGCCCCGGTGTGGGCGGAGGATGCCGCCGGTGCGGCCCGGCCCGCCCCCACGTGGACCGAGGCCAAGTCCCTCGGGCTCAAGCTGGAGGCCATCGAGAAACGGCACCAGGGCAAGGGGCCGCGCCGCCGCGAGAGCGTGCTCGTCACCGAGCGCGAGCTGAACTCCTACCTCAACCTGGCCTATGCGCCCCAGATGCCCCCGGGCCTGTCGGACGTGGACGTGCAGCTCGGCGTCGAGCGGATCCACGCCAAGGGGCTGCTCGACCTCGAGCGCGTCCGGGGCAAGGTGCCGCCTCCCTCGCCCTGGAGCCCCCTGGCCTTCCTCAGGGGGAAGGTGCCGGTCGAGCTCAAGGGCCGGCTCCAGACCCGCGACGGCTTCGGCACCGTCGAGGTCGAGGAGGCGTGGATCGCGTCGGTGCCGGTGCCCATGTCCTTCCTCGAGCAGATCGTGACCTCGGCGACGAAGAACGCCTCCGACCCCGACGGCTTCGACATCAACGCCCCGTTCCGGCTGCCGTATGCCGTGAACCGCGTCCGCCTCGAGTCGGCGCGCGCGTTCCTCGACTTCTAGTCGTCGCTCCCCCTCCGCGGTCCACGGCATCCGCCTCGCGCCCGCTGTGGCTCGCGGGCGCCCGGGTCGCGCTCCGCGCGGGGCGGTTGCCTGGAAGCAGACGCCCGCGCTCCCGCGCGACGCCTCGCACCCGTCGTGCCGCACGGGGCTGTTACCTTCGTACCCGTTCCGAAACGGGATGGAGGATCGGGTCGCGCCCTCGCGTTCCTCCCGTGGTCCCCTGACGGGCGCTCGGAGACGTATCCTCTAGGCCGATCCATGGACCTCGCCGCCCCCGTCCAGTTCGTGAAGGGCGTGGGGCCGCAGCGTGCCGCGGCCCTGGCGGACCTGGGCGTGGCCACCGCCGAGGACCTGCTGTACCACGTCCCCCTCCGCTACGAAGACCGCCGTAGCTTCGCCCGCATCGCGGACCTCCAGCCCGGCATGAAGGTGTCGGTCTCGGGCACGATCGCCGTGGCCGGACTGCGCCGTGCCCGGCGGATGACGCTCTACGAGGTCCGGCTCGAGGACGACAGCGGCCGGCTCAAGGCCTTGTGGTTCAACCAGCCCTTCCTGAAGGACGTCCTGGGTCGCGGGAAGCGCGTCGTGCTGTTCGGAGCCGTGGAGCGCGACGCGGTGGGCGGCCGGCTGCTCATGATGTCGTCGCCGCAGTACGAGGTCTTCGACGACCGGGACGTCCCGGGCGTCCACACCGGGCGCATCGTCCCCGTGTACGAGAAGCTCGGGCCGCTCACCGGGAAATCGCTGCGGAGGATCCTCACGCGCCTGGCGGCCGAGGTCCCCGCCGGTCTCGCCGACCCCTTGCCCCCGGACGTGCGCGAGCATCTCGGCGTGATCGGCCGCGCCGAGGCCCTGCGCCGGATCCACGACCCCGGGGACGAGGACCTCGCCGCGCTCAACCGTGGGCGCAGCCCCGCCCACGTCCGCTTGATCCTCGAGGAGTTCTTCCTGTTCCAGCTCGGCCTGGCGCTGCGCCGGCAGGGGCTGCGCGGGCGCCGCAAGGGCATTGCCTTCGAGGTCACGGACCGGACGCGCGAGGCGGTCAAGCGCATCCTGCCCTTCCCCCTGACCGGCGCGCAGAAGCGCGTGCTGCGCGAGATCGCCGACGACATGCGGTCGCCGCATCCCATGAACCGCCTAGTGCAGGGCGACGTGGGGGCGGGGAAGACCATGGTGGCCCTGCTGGCGATGGTGGTGGCGCTGGAGAACGGCTGCCAGGCCGCGTTCATGGCCCCCACCGAGATCCTGGCCGAGCAGCACTACCTCACCTTCCGCCGCCTGCTGGCCCGCTGTCCGTACGTCGTGGAGCACGTGAGCTCGGCCCTGCGGGGCAAGGAGCGCGCGGCGGCCCTGGACCGTCTGGCCCGCGGGGACGCGCAGATCGCCATCGGCACCCACGCCCTCATCCAGGAAGGGGTGCGCTTCGGGAAGCTCGGCCTGGCCATCGTGGACGAGCAGCACCGCTTCGGCGTCCTGCAGCGCGAGGACCTGACCCGCAAGGGCTACGACGTGGACGTCCTGGTCATGACCGCCACCCCCATCCCGCGCACGCTGGCCCTCACCGCCTACGGCGACCTCGACGTATCCGTGGTGGACGAGCGGCCGCCGGGAAGGACGCCCATCCGCACCGTCCTGCGCCCGGCCTCGGAGCGGCGGGCCGTTGTCGACCTCGTGGCCCGCGAGGTCGCGGCCGGGCGGCAGGCGTACGTGGTGTACCCGCTGGTCGAGGAGTCCGAGAAGCTCGAGGACGTCAAGGCGGCGACGCAGATGGCCGAGGAATGGCGGGCGGCGCTGCCCGGGGCGCGGGTGGGCCTGCTCCACGGCCGGCTGAAGAGCGCGGAGAAGGAGGCGGTGATGGGCGCCTTCGCCGCGGGCGAGGTGCGGGTGCTGGTGGCCACGACCGTGGTCGAGGTGGGCGTGGACGTGGCCAACGCCACGGTGATGGTCATCGAGCACGCCGAGCGCTTCGGCCTGTCGCAGCTCCACCAGCTGCGCGGCCGCGTGGGGCGCGGCGCCTCGGCCTCCACCTGCGTGCTGGTCAGCCACGGCCGGCTCTCCGACGTGGCGCGGGCCCGCCTGGACGTCATGACGCGCACCGGCGACGGCTTCGCGATCGCGGAGAAGGACCTGGAGATCCGCGGCCCGGGCGATTTCTTCGGGACCCGGCAATGGGGCCTGCCCAACCTGCGCGTGGCCAACCTGGTCCGCGACCGCGACCTGCTGGAGAAGGCGCGCGTCGAGGCCTTCCGCTGCGCGGAGGAGATGAAGGCCACGGGGGCGGCGGGCCCGCTGGGCGCGTTCCTCGAGCAGGGCGGCTGGGAGCGCCGCTTCGGCCTGGCGAGGGTCGGGTAGCGTCAGCGCAGGCCGCGCACGACGAAGAGGTCGTCGAGCACGCGGCGGTAGGAGTAGACGTAGCCGCCGCCGTCGCCCGTCACGAGGATCGGCCCGATCTGTGTGACCCCGACGAGATCCGGGGGCGTGACATCCTTCGATGGCCGCCGCGCGCCCGTGGCCACGTCCAGGACGTCGATGCGCGCCGGCACCCCGAGGCCCCGTTGGAGGTAGAGAGACCGTCCGTCGGCCGACCATCGGATGGGGACGTCGCCCAGAACAGCGCCCGGCACGGGGCGAGGGTCCCCACCCTCGAGGGGATAGAGCGTCGGTGTGCCGTCCGCGGCCAGCGCGACCGCGGCGCGGCCGTCGGGCGCGACGCCCGGCCAGTGGTAGATCCCGATACCTTCCGGGGAGGCAGCGCGGGAGGTGCCCGTCGCCACGTCCACCACGTAGAGCCGGCTGCCGTGCCCGGGTTCGTGGCCGCTGAGCACGACCCCCCGACCGTTCGGCAGCCAGCTGCCCGCCTGGTACTTGATCGAGCCGCGGGGCAGCGTCCTCGGCTCACCGGCGCCCGTGGGGAGGAGCACCAGGTCTTCGGCCTCGCCGGCATTCACCAGCGCGAGCGCCCACTTCCCGTCGGGTGAAAGGCCCATGGCCTGGCCCGAGCCCAGCCGCACCGCGGGCGAGCCATCCGTCCCTCTCAAGTAGATCGCGCTGTTCCCGTTCGGCTCCGTGACGTTCTGCTCTTCGAAGAGGACCGACCGGCCGTCCTTCGACAGATCCACCGGGAAGGACCAGTCGAGCCAGGAGAGGTTCCGTTCCGTGGCCTCACCCGGGAACCGGCCCACCATCTCCCGGCGCCAGTTCGCGCGGCCGACGAGCGCCCGGCCGTCTCTCGATATGTCGTGGACGACCAGGATCCCCGGCACGCGCCACACGCGCCGGCTGCGACCGGAGAGGTCCACGGCGCCGATGCCCTGCCCCCCGCTCCAGATCTCGTCTCCCCCCGGTGACCAGGCCAGACCGTTGCTGCCGAAAGGGGCCAGGACCTTTCGGGACTTCTGGAGGTCCACGACCGTGATCCGCCCCACGTTGTCGCCCCGGAGCGGGTGGTCGACGAAAGCGATCCGCGTGCCGTCGGGAGAGACGCGGGCGTGGCTGATCCACCCCGCGGTCTCATAGAGGACGGTGCCCGGAGGGAACTCAAGGCGGCGGTGGCCGCCGACGTCGCGCACGACAGCCAGTCGGCTCCCGTCGGGCGCCCAGTCCGCGTCCTGCACGTTCTCGAGGACCTCGCGGGGCGCGCCTCCGCCGAGCGGGACACGGGCCAGCGTGCCGGTGCTCTCCCAGCCGAAGAGGAACCGGCGGCCCAGCGAGATCGCCATTTCACCGGAGGAGGATATGGAAAGGACGTCGGCGCCCGCGAGCCCCAGCGAGCGGGACTCCGGGCTGTCCAGCCGGACGGTGAAGACCTCTGTGGGACTGCCTTCCCACGCGGCGCCGTAAGCCACCGTCTGCCCATCGGGCGCGAACCGCGCCGTCATCACCGCGCCCGGACGGAAGGTGAGGCGATTGATCTCGATCTCCTCGGCCCCGGCGCCGAAGCGCCGCATGACGAGCGCGGTCAGGGATGCACCTGCGACGAGACCCGCCAGCGCCCAGCCGGCCGCCGCCAGCCAGCGCCGCCGCGGCGGCCCCGCCGTCACCGCGGGCCCGGAGATCCCCGTCTCCGACAGGTGCTCGCGGATGCTGGCCAGGTCGCGCGCCAGGTCGCGGGTCGAGGCGAAGCGATCGTCGGGGTCCTTGGCTAGGCAGCGGTCGATGATCCACCGCAGGGGCGCGGGCGTCCGGGGGTTCAGCTTGGCGACGTCCTCCGGGTCGTCGCGGATGATGGCGGCCAGGGTCTCTGCGCTCGTCTTGCGCTGGAAGGGCCGGATGCCCGTGGCCATCTCGTAGAGGATCGTCCCCAGCGAGAACTGGTCGGTGCGGAAGTCCACGGGCTGGGCGCTGGCCTGCTCGGACGACATGTACCCGACGGTGCCCATCACGGCGCCGGGATGGGTGGCTGGCTTGGCCACCGTGGGGAGGTTCGTGAGCTCTTCGGGTAGCGGGGCGACCAGCTTCGCCAGGCCGAAGTCGAGGATCTTGACGAAGCCGTCCTTGGACACCATGACGTTGTCGGGTTTGAGGTCGCGGTGGACGATGCCCGCGGAGTGGGCCTTGGCCAGTCCCTCGGCCGCCTGGACGGCGATGTCGAGGACCTTGCGCACGGGAAGGGGACCGGCCGACAGCAACTCGCGCACCGTCCGGCCCTCGACGTACTCCATGGCTATGTACGAAGCGCCGCCGGCGTCGCCGATGTCGAGGACGGTGATGATGTTCGGGTGGTTGAGGGCCGACGCCGAACGGGCTTCCTGCTCGAAGCGCGCCCTCCGCTCCGGGTCCGACGCCGCCAGCGCGGGGAGCGTCTTGACCGCGACCTCGCGGCCCAGCCGCACGTCCCGCGCGCGGTAGACCTCGCCCATCCCGCCGGCGCCGATGGGCGCGACGACCTCGTAAGGGCCGAGGCGCGTGCCGGGCGGGAACGTCATGGGCCCGCGATTCTCTCATGGGAAGATACGAGCCGATGACCCGCATCATCGCCGGGCGCGGCAAGGGGCGGCGGCTCAAGACCCCGCGGGGCCTGGAGACGCGGCCCACCGCGGCCCGGCTTCGGCAGACCTTGTTCGACATCCTCGCCCCGGTGCTCCCGGGCTGCCGCTTCCTCGACGCCTTCGCGGGCAGCGGCGCGATCGGCCTGGAGGCGTTGTCGCGGGGCGCGTCGCGCGTGGTTTTCGTGGACGTGAGCGGGCCGGCCATCGCCGCGATACGCGAGAACGTGGCCGCGCTGGCAGCGGCCGGCGGCGACGTCCAGGTCCTCCGCCAGGACGCGAGGGTCGGGCTGGCCGCCCTGGCCGACTCGGGCGTCCGCTTCGACGTGATCTACCTCGACCCGCCCTACGACAGCGGCCTGTACGAGGAGCTGCTGGAGGTCGTATCGACGATGGGCCTGTTGCAGGAGGGGGGCGTGGCGGTGGCGGAGCACTTCCACAAACGCGAGCTCCCGGCGACAATAGGGCGCCTCGCCCGGACCCGCTCCGTGCGCGTCGGCGACCATCGTCTGACCTTCTACCGAGGGCAGGAGGGCGGAATTGAGCGGTAGGCGCCGGTCCCTGGCCGTGATCCCGGGCTCCTTCGATCCCATCACCAACGGCCACCTCGACATCATCGCGCGCAGCCTCACCGTCTTCGACGCGGTCACCGTCGCCATCCTCGTGAACCCCGAGAAGCAGCCGCTCTTCACCGTGGAGGAGCGTGTCGAGATCATCCGCGAGACGCACCAGGGGGACCCGCGCGTCCAGGTGGACACCTTCACGGGCCTCCTCGTGGACTACGCGGAGAAGGCGGGGGCCACGGTGATCGTGCGCGGCCTGCGCGCGATCTCGGACTTCGAGTACGAGTTCCAGATGGCCCTCATGAACCGGCACCTGAACGCGAACATCGAGACCGTCTTCATGATGCCCGCGGAGCGCTACTCCTACCTGTCCTCCCGCCTGGTCAAGGAGGTGTTCCAGCTCGGCGGCGCCGTCGGCGAGCTGGTCCCCCCGATCGTCGAGCGCCGCTTGCGCGAGAAGTACGGGCGGGCGCGGACCCCGCAGGCGCCGCCCCGCGGGAGAGCACGGTGAGGGCCGGGGACGGCTCCGCCACCGACCTCTCGCGGCGCGCCCTGGCCATCGAGGTCTCGCCCACCGTGGCCATGGCCCAGCGGGCGGCGGCCCTCAAGGCGAGGGGCGCGGACGTCCTGGACTTCAGCGTGGGGGAGCCGGACCAGCCCACGCCGAAGCACGTCTGCGCCGCCGCGGTGGCCGCGATCGGGAACGGCCGCACGCGCTACACCTCCTCGGCCGGGCTGCCCGAGCTGCGGGCCGCGGTGGCCATGCGCTACGAGGAGGACTTCGGCGTCGGCTTCTCCGACTCCGAGGTGGCCATCACCGCGGGAGGGAAGCAGGCCCTCTACCTCGCGTGCCAGGCGCTCCTCGACCGCGGCGACGAGGTGCTCATCCCGTCTCCGCACTGGCCCACCTTCAGCGAGGCGGTGCGGCTGGCGGGGGCCCGGCCCGTGCTCGTGGAGGCGCGGGAGAAGGACGGCTTCAAGGTCACCGCCCGCATGATCGGCAAGGCCGCCACCCCTCGGACGAAGGCCGTCATCCTGAACAGCCCCTCGAACCCGACGGGGGCGGTGATCGCGCCCGAGGACCTCCTGGCCATCGGGAGCATGGCCCGGCGCCGCAAGTTCACGCTCCTCTACGACGACACCTACGCGCGGCTCGGGTTCGGGTCCTCCGCCGGGCTCCGCTTGCAGGCCCTGCGCGACGCGGTGGGCGAGCGGTTCGTGGTCCTGGGCACGGCCTCCAAGAGCTACTGCATGACGGGCTGGCGCATCGGATGGATCCTGGGACCGAAGCCGCTGGTGGACGCGTGCGCCGCCCTCGTCTCGCACAGCACGCAGTGCCCCACGACCTTCGCCCAGGTGGGCGCGGTCGAGGCCCTCACCGGCCCCCAGCAGCTCGTGCGGGACCTGGCCGTGGAGTATCGCCGCCGGCGGGACTTCATCCATCCCGCCGTCGCCGCCATCCCCGGGATCACGTGCGTGGAGCCGGGGGGCGGCTTCTACCTCTTCCCGAACGTGAGCCGCTACCTGCGGGGTACCGTGTCCACATCCCTCGACCTGGCGGGCCGGCTCCTCGACGAGGAGCGCGTGGCCGTGGTGGCCGGGGAGGGCTTCGGCGCCCCCGGGTACGTCCGGATCTCCTTCGCGCGGGCCATGGAGGAGCTCCAGGAGGGGGCAAAGCGGATCGCGGCGTTCTTCTCCCGCCGGGAGAAGCGTTAAGCTAGCTTGATGGTGTCGATGCTGCCGTACGGCCTGGCGGAGGGCACCACCGTCGTGGTCTACCTCCAGGGCCCGAAGGAGAAGGTCTGGGGCGTGCTCGTCTCGCTGACCTCGTCGGGCGTCGTCCTGCGCGGGATCGACCTCGCCACCTTCGACGACTGGATGCGGCAGGAGGCGCGGGGCGAGGAGGAGCTGATCGGCCTCACCACGATCTTCTACCCCATGCACCGCGTGATCCGGCTGGAGAGGGACGAGACCGTGGGGCCGCTCACTAGCTACGCCGACCGCTTCGCGCGCGAGGTGGGCAGGAGCGTGGGCGCGGTGCTGGGCCTGGAGCCGAAAGGCTCGTGAGCCTGCGGAGGCCGCCGATGGGGAAGGATCTCTACGGGATCAAGATCCTCGTGGTGGACGACGACGCCGACACCCGGGAGCTGCTGGAGTGGGTCCTCAAGCGGACGGGGGCCGAGGTCGTGCTCGCGGCGTCGGCCCGCGAGGCCATGGAGGCCCTGGAGCGGTCGAAGCCGCACGTGCTGGTGAGCGACATCGCGATGCCGGAGGAGGACGGCTACTCCCTCGTCCGCAAGATCCGCGCCCTGCCCGCCGAGCGGGGCGGGCGCATGCCCGCGGTCGCGCTCACGGCGCACTCCCTGATCCAGGACCGGCTGCAGTCGCTGCGCGCCGGCTTCCAGAGCCACGTCCCCAAGCCGGTGGTGCCGGAGGAGCTGGTGGCGGTGATCGCCAGCGTGATCCACCTGAAGCGGGAGACGTAGAGCCCACGACCTGTCGTTGACGGCCCCTCCGCGGTCTAACAGAATGGACATGTGCGGCCGGCCGTCCGGTGGTTTTCGGCGCTGTGCGCGATGGCAGGCCTCCTCGCGTCCTCCGCGCTCACCGGCGTCCTGAGCCTGCACCTCGCCCTCGACCATCACCACGATGACGAGGGCGGCCACGCGGCGACGTTCGCGGCCGTCCTGCACGGCCATGCGCACGACGAGGGCACGCCGGACCACGATCACGCGGTCGCCGGAACGCCGACGTTGACACCGGAGCCGCGGGCATCTGCCCCGACCTGGTTCCCAGGCGGGATCCGGACCGGCGCTGTTGTGCTTGGCGATGGGCAAGCGATACTCGGGACCGGGAGAGGCCCCGAATCGCGAGCGAGCCCTCCTCCCGAGCTCCACCCGATCCTCCGCATCTGATCCTCCGCCGAGCGGGCCGCGCCCCGTCGGGGTCGCGGTGTCCCTTTCCCTGGAGCTCCGGGCGGAGGAGATGTGATGCGAGTTGCGTCGTCGGTCGTCCTCGTCGGTGGCGTGCTGCTGGCCTCGGCGACAGCACGTAGCCAGGACGTGGTAACCGAGGCGGATTTCCTCGATGGCCTCAGGCCGGATCACCCGGCACTGCGAGCTGTCGGCGAGGACCTGGCGCGGGCGGCGGCGGCGCGCCGCCGTGCGGTCATGCTGGCCAACCCGCGCCTGGAGTTCTCCCGGGAGCAGCCCGAGGACTCTCCGCGACAGGACACGTGGACCATGGCCTGGACGCCTCCGTTCGACGGGCGGCGCGGTCTGGCGCGTGATGCGGCCGAGGCGGGTGTGCTCGCCGCCCGCGAGCGGACGGCCGCGGAGCGCGCTCGGATACGGCGCGACCTCCGGAAGGCCTACGCCGACTGGAGCCTCGCTCACGAACGCCACGAAATACTCGCACGCCACCTGGCGATCGCCGAGGAGCTCGCTGACAAGTCCCGGCTGCGCGCAGAGGCCGGCGAGGAGTCGGGGCTCGCCGCGGGACGCCTGGCGCTGACGGCGCAGGAAGTGCGAACGCAACTGGCGGCGGCACGGACGGACTACGTGCGCGCCGAGGCGGTGGCCCTGGGCTGGCGGCCTGATCTCGCCGGCCGGCCTCCCTCGCTGCCCGCATTGCCGCCGGCGCCAGCCAGCCTCGATTCCGCGCGGCGTCCCGAGCTGCGGGCCCTGGAGCTCGAGGCGCGGCAGGCGGCGCTCGAGGCTCGCCTCGCGGGCCGGTTCTGGACGACACCCGAGCTGCAGGCCGGCTGGCAGCGGCTGGAGGCCGCGGGAGGTGCGCAGGACGGGCCTGTGCTGGGTCTGGCCTGGACCGTACCCCTTTTCGACCGGAACCAGGCGGGCCGGCTCGAGGCCGTGCGGCGGAAGGAGATCGCCGAGGCGCGGCTGGCCCTGGCCGCCGGGCGTGCGGAACACGAGCTGAAGGGGGTGATCGAAGCGTATGGCATGGCCGCCCGGGCGGCAGACGACGCGAGCCGCACGGCGGCGGGCGCGGAGCGGCTGGTCGATTCCGCGGCGGCCAGCTTCCGCGCCGGCGAGGCGACCTTGACCGATCTCCTGGACACCCTCCGGGCGGTGCGCGAGGCGAGGCTCGGAGCGCTCGAGCTGCTGGGCAACGCCCTCGAAACCCACCGCGAGCTGGAGCTGTGGGCATCTCCTTCCTTCACCCAGGGAGCGCGGCGATGAAGACGCTCTGGCTTCTCACCGCGGCGGCGGTCGTGGCCTCGGTGACGGCTTGCCGCCGCTCGACCCCGGAGGGCGCCGAGGAGGAAGGTTGGTCCGTGACCGCCTGGGGTGAACGATTCGAGATCTTCGCCGAGGTCGAGCCGCTGGTGGCGGGCGCGCCGGCGGTATCACACACGCACGTGACCGTGCTGGGAGATTTCTCGCCGCTGCGAGAGGGCGTGGTGGCGGCGGCCCTGCGCGCGCCCGGGCTTCCGGAGCAGGTGTTCCGTCAGGACACCAAGACACGCGACGGCATCTACTCGATCGAGATCCGGCCGGCGCGGGAAGGGGACTTCGATCTGTTCTTCCTGGTGAACGCGCCTTCCGGGCAGGAGCAGATCCCCGGGGGCCGCGTGCGCGTCGGGCGCAAGGGGCAACCCGGAGGCCGGCTCGACGCGCGCGAGCCGGAAGAAGGGATCAGCTTCCTCAAGGAGCAGCAGTGGCGGACCCCCTTCGCGACCGACTGGGCGCGAGAGGGGCTGGTGGCGACCACGCTGAGGGGTTCCGCGCGGGTGCGCCCGGCGGGGGGAGGCGAGACGGTGCTCACGGCGAACCTGGACGCGGTGGTGTCGCCGCGGCCGTGGCCCTTCCGTGGGCAGGCGCTGGCCGCCGGCGCGGTCGTCTTCCAGCTCACCCCCCAGGTGGCGGGGACCCGCAGCGGGGCCGAGCTGGAAGCGGAGGTGCGCTCGCTCGACGCGGAGGCCCAGACGGCGCGCAACCGAAGCGAGCGGCTGCGCAAGCTGCTCGAAGTGGACGCGGTCAGTCGCGCGGAGGTCGAGCGCGCGGATGCGGTGCGGACGAGCGCCGAAGCCCGCCTGACGGCAGCCCGCCGCGACCTCGCCACGGCGCGAGCCGGGCGCAGCGGGGCCACCGGGGGCGCGAGCGTGGCGGTGCGCGCGCCCTGGCCGTCCCAGGTGGCCGAGGTCTCCGTGTCCCCGGGCCAGGCCGTGAGCATGGGGACGGCGCTCGCGCGGCTGGTCAAGCCGAGCCCGGTCTGGATCGAGGTCGCGCTCACGCCCGCCGATGCTTCACGCCTCGACTCGACGGCGAAGGTGCAGGGGCTGTTCATGCGCCGCGCGGGAGAGGCGACACCACTCGCCATCCCGCCGCAGGCGGTGCGCCTGGTATCGCGCGCGCCCGAGGTCGATCCACGTACCGCGACGGTGACCGCGATCTTCGAGGTCCGTGAGAGCGCGGCGCAGCTTCCCTTCGGCAGCGCCGCCGACGCGGAGATCACGCTGGCGGGCGAAGGGACCGGCATCGTGGTCCCGGCCACCGCGCTGGTCGATGATGGCGGCGTGGCGGTGGCCTACGTGCAGCTCGACGGCGAGTCGTTCGCGCGGCGCGAAGTGCGCTCCCGCGGCCGGCAAGGCGACGCCGTCGCGGTCGAGGGCGTGCAGGCCGGCGAGCGGCTGGTGACGCGCGGGGGACAGGCCATCCGGCGCGCGTCGCTGCTCTCGGCGGGCGCGCCCGAAGGCCACGTGCACTGAGCGAGGACCATGCTCAACGCCATCATCCGCGCTTCGCTTCGCCACCCTGTGGCCGTCCTTACCGCGGCCGCCGTGCTCCTGCTGGTCGGGGTCCTCGTCTTGCGACGCCTGCCCGTGGACATCTTCCCCGACCTCACGGCGCCCACCGTCACCGTCATCACGGAGGCCAAGGGCCTCGCGCCCGAGGAGATCGAGCTGATCGTCACCACGCCCGTCGAGTCGGCGCTCAACGGCTCGCCGGGCGTGCGGCGGCTGCGGTCCGTCTCCGGGCCCGGCATCGCAGTGGTATGGGTCGAGTTCGAATGGGGAGAGGAGATCTATCGTGCGCGCCAGGTCGTGGCCGAGAGGCTGCAGGCCGTGGAGCTGCCGGCCGGCGTGGAGCGGCCGACGCTCGGTCCCATCAGCTCGATCATGGGGGAGATCACCTTCATCGCCTTGACGTCCCAGACCGTCGCCCCGATGGAGCTGCGCCGGCTCGCGGAGACGGTCGTGCGGCGCGGCCTGCTCGCCGTCCCCGGCGTGTCCCAGGTGGTGCCCATCGGGGGCGACGTGAGGGAGTACCTCGTGGAGCTGGACCCGGCGGCCATAGCGCAATGGGGGATCTCGGTGGGGGAGGTCGTGGAGGCGCTCGAGCACGCCAGCGGCACGCCCGCGGCCGGCTTCCACGTCGACGGCGGCCAGGAGTACCTGGTCCGCGGGCTCGGCCGCGCCCGCACGGCGGGGGAGCTGGAGACGACCGTCCTGCGCGTCCGGGACGGCGTTCCGCTGCGCCTCAGCCAGATCGCGCGCGTCGGGCTGGCGCCGGAGCCGGCGCGCGGGACCGCCTCATATCGGGCTCGCCCCGCAGTCATCCTCAGCGTCCAGAAGCAGCCCGATGCCAACACGCTCGTCCTCACGCGCACGCTCGATCGCGTGCTCGGCGACATCGCAAAGACGCTGCCGCGCGGCGTGGTCATCGAGAAGGAGAACTTCCGGCAGGCGGACTTCATCGACATCGCCATTCACAACGTGTCCGTGGCGCTGCGGGACGGAGCCGTCCTCGTGCTGGTCATCCTGTTCCTGTTCCTGGGCAATGTCCGTGCGACCCTCATCTCCGCCGTGGCCATCCCGCTCTCGCTCGTTGTGGGCATCCTGGTCATGTCGCTCTTCGGCATCACGCTCAACACCATGACCCTGGGCGGCTTCACCATCGCCATCGGCGCCCTCGTCGATGACGCCATCATCGACGTGGAGAACGTGTTCCGCCGCCTTCGAGAGAATCGCGCCAGGCCCGATGAGGAGCGCCAGCCGGTCGCGGAGGTCGTCTTCCGAGCGTCCTCGGAAGTGCGGGGGGCCATTCTCTTCGCGACCCTCGTGATCGCGCTCGTGTTCCTGCCGCTCCTGGCCCTGCCCGGCATCGAGGGCCGCCTGTTGCGGCCGCTGGGCCTCGCCTATATCACGTCGCTTTTCGGGTCCCTGGCCGTGGCGGTGACGGTCACCCCCGTGCTCTGTCTCCTGCTCCTGCAGCGCAGCGAGGTGCTCGACGCGCCGGAGCCCTGGCTGCTGCGAACGCTCAAGCGCCGCTACGATCGCGACCTGCTGCGCGCCGCGGACCGTCCCGCGGCCGTGCTGGTAGCGGCGGGGGCCGTGGTCGTCGCGGCCCTGGCCGTGCTGCCGCTGATGGGCCGCGCCTTCCTGCCCTCCTTCAATGAAGGCAGCCTCACCATCGCGCTGGTGAGCCCGCTGGGGACGCCTCTCGCCGATGGCGACGCCCTGGGACGCGAGGTCGAGAAGGCGCTCCTCGCGTTCCCGGAGGTCGTCTCGACCAGCCGCCGCACCGGCCGCGCGGAGAGGGACGAGCACGTCCAGGGCGTCAACGCCTCGGAGATGGAGGTCGTGCTGCGGCCGGGCCGGCCAAAAGCGGAGCTGCTCGCGGAGATGCGCAAGGCCGTCTCCACCATCCCGGGCGTGTCGGTGAGCTTCGGCCAGCCCATCAGCCACCGCATCGACCACATGATCTCGGGCAGCAAGACCAGCCTGGCCGTGAAGCTCTTCGGTCCCGACCTCTCCGTGCTGCGCAACCTGGCCGCGGACGCCGAGGCGCGACTGCGCAACGTGCCCGCGCTCGTGGACCTGAGCAACCAGGAGCAGGCCAGCGTGCCGCAGCTCCTCATCGACTTCGACCGCGAGGCGATGGCCCGCCATGGGATCGCTCCCGCCGACCTCGCGAGGTCGGTGGAGGCGTTGTTCCAGGGCGCGTCCGCGGGGGAGATCGTCGAGGGCGGGCTGACCTCGCGTGTCGCCGTGCGCCTGCCGGAGTGGCTGCGCGCCGACCGCGAGCGCCTGGCAGCGCTTCCCGTGACCACGCCCACGGGCGCCGTCGTGCCGCTGGGCGAGGTGGCGCGCGTGCGCTTCGA
>Ga0214472_10003004_pt1 | contig 17951 bp, 12 predicted proteins | sample RVTome_6_FD_207662 | JGI IMG/M metagenome (GOLD analysis project Ga0214472, IMG submission 207662) | Soil microbial communities from uranium-contaminated site in the Upper Colorado River Basin, Wyoming, United States - RVT140D175 | ecosystem: Environmental > Terrestrial > Soil > Contaminated >...
GGGACGCAAGCGACGCTTTTGGTCAAAGGTGAGGGGTTCTTGGTCCACGCCATCTCGCGGTCTCCAGGGTATGAGTTTCTGCACACCGAAACGGATACCGGCGTGCTGAAACCCATACTGTCCGTACGTCCCACCGTGAATGCCAGTGACGATGCAGGGTCATCAATCGATGGCCGAATCTTGGGAATCTTGAATGACGACCACCGCCTTTACGTGCTCCTGACCGGCACTGCCGGTCATCGCTTTCGTGCTTCGCGGAATCCGTATCTGGAACGCGATCCCCGCACCCCGGCACAGCTATTGGTTTTCTGGCTTAACGACGGCAGCGTGCTGCACCGAGAAGACCACTGGCTATCGGCCGACGATGAAGCGCCCGTGGAAACGCTGGGCGAGGGACTGCTAGCCGCTCGCGCCGACGGCGTGGAATTCCAACAAATTGGCCTGATCTTCGACGGGCAACGGCTCATCAGCCGCTACGACCCGGCGAGCGGCACGCAGTTGCCGGTCGAAACGAACGTGGCCGACCCGGGTCGAGACTACGGAACGTGATAGAATGAAGGCGGCGCCGGTCGGCGCCGATCAAGATCGAACAACCTCCATGACATGAAACGACCCTGGCAAATCTGGTTGGTGTTTGGCTGTTGCCTGGCCGTCGTGTTGGCGGCGATGGGCTGGGTCAGCTTGATGGCGGTCCGCGCTGAATCGGACCGGCAGCGGTTCGTCACGTTGGAAGAGAACGTGCGGCTGGCGCTGTGGCGGATGGATTCGGCGCTGGCGCCGCTGGTCGCTCAGGAAAGCGCCCTGCCGCCGGCGGCCTACCGCGCGTTCACCACTGAAACGGCCGGCGGCAAGGCGTCGGCCGACAGCCTGCTGGTCCCTTCGCCGTTGTTGACCGAGCGGACTCAGTACGTGCTCTTGCATTTTCAGATCGACGCCGACGGCCGCGTATCGTCGCCGCAAGTTCCAGATGAACAAACGCAACAGTTGTTGCCGACGCCGCCGGTCACGCCTGAAGAACTGGCGGCCGCAGGGCAGCGGCTGACGGAGATCGCCGGCAGCGTCGATTACGCGACCTGGTTCGCTCAACTGCCCGCGCCGCCCGAAACGCCGCCGGGCCCACCGCCCGTGGTAATCGCCCAAAATGATGTCCCGCCGCCAAACGTTCCCCCGCAAACCCAACAACGGAAGACGCCCTATGGCCAACAAGGCGTGCAATCCAACACGAGCCAACAGGCCGAAACGGCGCAGGCCGATCCCTACCCGCAGCAGGCCGCGCAATTGGTGGCCGATCAGCGCAACCGCGGCTTGCAGGAATTTAACTTTCGCTCGCAGGCCGTCCAACTCAACGCGGAGTCGTATATCGGCAACAACGCGTTCGTTTACCCGCCGTTGGGCGGACAGGACGGAATCGGCCGGATGGCCCCGTTCTGGCTGGATGGCCGGTTATTGTTGGCCCGCCGCGTACACGCTGCCGGGCAAGAGTTGATTCAAGGCTGCCAGCTTGACTGGCCGGCACTTCAGCAGTGGTTACTCCAGTCCGTGTCCGATTTGTTTCCGGAAGCGGAATTGAACGCGGTCCAACCGCCGGATCTCTCCGATCAGTCGCGCTTGCTGGCCGCGCTGCCGGTCCGCCTGACGCCGGGTCCGATGGCGCCTTTGCCGGAGGGCGCCGCGACGACGCTGGCGTTGCCGCTGTTGGTCGCCTGGACCGGTGTGTTGCTGGCCGCCGGCGCGGTGGCGGCGTTGTTGTGGGGTGTGGTCCGGCTGAGCGAACGCCGCGGCGCGTTTGTTTCGGCGGTCACGCACGAACTGCGCACGCCGCTGACCACTTTTCGCATGTACGCCGAAATGCTGGCCGAGGACATGGTGCCCGATGCCGAGCGGCGGCGGGGATATTTGGAAACACTCCGTGTGGAGGCCGACCGGCTGAGCCATCTGGTGGAGAACGTGCTGTCGTACGCGCGGCTGGAACGCACGAACGTGCGCGGCCGCCAGAGCGACGTGCCGGTGGCCGAACTGCTGGATCGCGTGCGTCGGCGGTTGTCCGATCGCGCCGGCGGGGCCGGCCTGACCTTGGCGATCGACGCCGACAACGGCGCGGCCCAACTGCACGCAAAGACCGATGCCGCGGCCGTCGAGCAAGTCTTGTTCAACCTGGTCGACAACGCCTGCAAGTACGCGGCCGACGCGGACCCGCCGACGATTCACCTGGAGGTCGACGGCACGCCCTCGTCAGTCGTCATTCGCGTGCGCGACCACGGCCCCGGCGTGTCAGTCACAGACAGCCGGCGATTGTTCCGGCCGTTTTCCAAATCGGCCCGTGAAGCCGCCCACACCGCGCCGGGCGTGGGCCTGGGCCTGGCGCTCAGCCGCCGTTTGGCCCGCGACACCGGCGGCGACTTGACGTTATCACCTTCCAACGGCGCAGGCGCCTGCTTCATTCTCACATTGCCGCGGGCGGGGTAGGCGCGGTTTCTCTTCGTGCCGAGCGCGGGTTTGTGATAATCTCTCGATCGGGATCAATCCGCTTCCCCGGATTAGTCGTCCTGAAGCGCACCACGGACACGGAGCGCGCGGAGAAAAGCATAAGCGGCAACAATCAATATTCCGATGGACTGGCGCCCTGTTTTGTTACGTGTCTAAGAATCGTGGCCGCGAAACATTTTGCCGCGACAAATGCTCGAAAAAAACTCCGTGTCCTTCGTGCCTCCGTGGTGAATATTTCCCGTTCCGCGTACGCAACGGACACAGCAGAAAGCGAGTTGATGGAAAACCTGAAGCGCGAGGCGTTTTTCACCAGCCCGGTGCCGTTTGAATCGGCCCGCATCCAGGCGGCGGCCGTGTATTGCAGCGACGGACGGTTCGGCCGGCAGTTCGATGACCTGCTGCAACACGGCCTGCAACTGCCGCGTTATGACCGGCTGGCCGTGCCCGGCGGGGCGGCTTGTCTGGCCAGCCATTTCACGGCCTACCGCGAAGAAGAAGGCGTGGCCGAACAACTCCGGTTTTTGATCAGCGCCCACCAGTTGCGGCGCGTGGTGTTGATCGCGCATGAGGGCTGCGCGTTTTATACCCAGCGGCTGCGGGTATCGCCGTTGCAGTTGGAGTCGCAGCAGCGCGAAGACCTGCAAAAGGCCGTCCGCCGCGTCCGCTCATTGTCCAGCGACCTGGACGTCGTCGCCTTCTTTGCCCGCAAGACGTGGGAGGGATTGGTTCAGTTTGAGTTGGTCGAGTGAGGACAGCGACTGGTCACGCTGGTGAAGGAGGGTTGCTCGATTTGCAAGGAATATTCGACCGCTAATGCGCATCTTCAACAGCAGGGCAGGTCCGGCGATACGACGTGTTTTTTGAATGATCGATCTGTGGATCGAGGAGGTTGTATGCGCCGCGCACTCGCGTGGGTCGTTCTCGGTATAGCGTTCGCTGGCTGCGGAGCGGAAATCGAGCGCAGCCGCAATGCCGCTCGAACTTCTGGCGGTTCCACGAAGAACTTCGTGCCACAACGCGGCCTAGCGGCAGGCGCGTATCAGCCAGATTCCGATGCGGAGGGCGCGGAAGATGGAGGAAATGACCCAGCAGCCGGCCAGGCGGCAACGCCGGATCGCAAGATCGTCTATGAGGCGGAACTCTCCGTCGTTGTCGACAATTTTTCAAAAGTGGAAACGGATATTCCCGCTTTGGTCCGTCAATTCCAGGGTTACCTGGCTGACGTCGAAATCGATCGCACTCAGGGCGAGTATCGCACGGGCAGGTGGGAGGCGCGCGTGCCGGTCGAACGGTTCGACGCGTTTTTAGAAGCCGCCGCCGCTTTGGGTGTGCCGGAACGTCGCAGGCAAACTTCGCAGGACGTCACCGAAGAGTTCGTCGATCTCGAAGCGCGGATTGCCAACCAGCAGCGGCTCGAAGAACGTATTTTGGCGCTTCTCGACAATGCAGAGGACAAAATCAAAGACGTGATCGAGGTGGAACGCGAATTGGGCCGCGTGCGTGGAGAGATCGAGCGAATGCAGGGTCGGCTGCGTTACCTCACGGATCGGACGTCGTTGACCACGGTCACCATCATTGCGCGTGAAGAACGCGATTATATTCCACCCGCGGCGCCGTCGTTTACGTCGCGCGTCGGCCGCGCATGGGAGGGTTCACTGCAGTCCTTGCGAGTTTTTGCCGAAGGCGCGGCCGTGACCGCTGTGTACGTCGGCCCGTGGCTGATCGTGCTCGCGGTTGTGCTCATTCCTCCCACCTGGTACTTGCGGAGACGGATTATCAATAGTAGGAAGGCTTCTGGCGAATCGGCGACGCGCCGCTGACGCGCCTGTTGTTCTGGCATCAAATTGCGTCCGTTCGACGCTGTTTGATTTGTGGCTCGCGGGGTTGTCCACGTAATTGCGTTTTGCCGTGAACATCCTTCCCGCAACCCCGCTCAAGCGATATTCGCTGGCCGCTTTCTTGCTCTTGCTGGTGGCAAGCTGTATGGCGCCGGAACATCCTTTTGATCAGGCGCTGCAGCACGTGCTCACGGTGGCGGGGATCGTCGGGCTGGTGGCGGCGGACCGGCGGTGGGGCATTAGCGGCTTGAGCTACTGCCTGATCCTGGCGTTTATGACGCTGCACGTAGTCGGCGCGCGGTATCTCTACTCGTTCGTGCCTTACGACGCGTGGTTCGAAACACTGCTGGGCCTGAACCTTTCCCGGCAACTGGGCTGGGAGCGGAATCACTTTGACCGCTTCGTGCATTTCGCCTACGGCGTGCTGATTGGGGCCGTCGCCTACTGGTTTTCCCGGCGGCGGCTGGAACTTTCGATTCTTTGGTCCGCGGCCTTCGCGGTGCAGTTCATCCTGGCCAGCGGCGCCTTGTACGAGTTGCTGGAATGGGGCATCGCCGTCGTTTTGGCGCCCGAATCGGCCGAACGCTATAACGGCCAACAGGGCGACGTCTGGGATCCCCAAAAAGACATGCTGCTGGCGGCGCTGGGGGCCGTGATGAGTATACCGGTGGTCGCTATTTCGGATGGGCGAAAACGCGACTCGGCGGCGGCCGGTTTCCCAGGGCGGCGAAAATGACCCATTCGTGCGTGGCCCGTTCGAGGTGACGCGATGGTCGAGCGAAATGAGATCCTTCGACAGTGGCGAGCGGCGCGGGCACGCCTGCAAGGCGGTGCCGCAACTTCATCCACTCCGACGAATGCTCTCAGCGGCCACCGCCAATGCGCCGAAAAGGTGCTGCGGTATCTCATCGCCCGCTACCAAGACGACAAGCGCTGGGGACCGTTTCGCGGTCCGTCCGGCGGCCGCGCGCCGCGGGCATTTCGGCGGCCGTCGACGGCAGTCGAGGCGGAGGTTTCCGCGCCTCTGATCGAAATTCCGCCTGATCACGTTGTTGGCCATGATGACCGCCTTGTCGGTCTTGCTGGCGGCGGTGTGACATAGACTGTTGGTGACGGTCACCGTGGCCCTGCTGCTGGGTGGTTTCACGTGCTGGTACGCGCGATTTTCCGCTCGCGAAGAAAAACCGCGGTGATATTCGCCTCGCCGCCGCGACTTATTGTTGGAGCAGTTTCAGTCGATCGCGCCCGCCGTGGGCAAGGATTACGGTTTCCGTCTCTTCAAGGGAAGTTCGAGAATGTTCGAAAAACTTCACCATGGGAAGCTATTATCTGGAGTCGCGGCCCTGATCATGCTTGCCATCGGCGCGGCGGTTTGGGAGGCGCGAGCCGATGCAGAGAAGCAGCCGGCCGTGAAACCCAGCCCGCTGTTGGAACCGGCCAAGCAGGCGTACAAGTCGACTACCGCGGCATACGACCTGGGCAGTGTGGGGTTTGCGGATTTGTATTTTTGGTCCCGCCGCTGGATGGATGCGGAAGTCGCCTCAGCCAATACGCCTACGCAGCAGCATGCGGCGAAGGACGCACATCTTGAGCGCATGAAGAATCTCCATGGAAAGATTGCGGCGCTCCACAAGGAGGGCATCGTCGGCGGCGAGGCGGAGAAGTTCTACGCGACAAAATACTTTTTGGAAGAGGCCAAGCTATTGGCCAAGCAGTGATTCTCTTTTGAGAATCTCGTAGCCGACGCGCTCATTTCAGCGTCGCCAGAAACGCCAGCAGGTCAGCCGCGTCCTGGGCGGTGAGGCCTTGCAACAACCGCGCGGGCATCAACGAGTTCTCCTGCGGAACGATCTCGTCAACGTCATCCTTGGTGAAGCGATGTTGGTGGCCGTTGGCGTCTTTCAACACCAGCGCGTCCGCCGACTCCTCGATTTTCAACCCTGTCGCGACCCGCCCGTTGCCGTCAACCACCGTCCAGGCGCGATACTTGTCTTCGATCCGCAACGTCGGGTCGACAATGTGAGTCAAAATCTGCCGGCGATCGTACCTGGCCGCCACGCCGGACAGGCTGGGACCGATCAGTTCCCGACCGGATTCGAGCGCATGGCAGTTGCGGCAGGTGAGGCCTTCCATATTCAAATAAATCTCTCGGCCGCGCCGCGCGTCGCCGGCCAGCCGCAACACGTCGAGGGCGGCGAATTCCGGACCGAGACGCTGCGTGCGCTGGTCAGCCGGCACGAACCGCTCGTAAAGATCGCGCACCGGCTGTTGGGGCGATGCCACCGCCACGGCCACGATCTGGTCTCGTACTGGCTGCTCAACCGCTTCGTCCTGAAGTTGCTGCCACAACTGAAACGCCCCGCTGGTGTCGGTGAACAGTTCGTGCAACACGACGGGCAGTTCTTCCTCCGGCACGGCGCCCTGCACGATCCGCTCGATAACCTCCGCCTGCGCACGTCGTCGATCTGCAATTTCCGCGGAAACGGGCGACGCGGGAAGTTGTTCAATCCATCGTTTCAGCAGTTCCATTTGCTCGCTCCCGACCGACTTCGAACCTGCCAAAGGCATCCGGCCGGGTCCCAGCTTGGCGAGTCGATAGTAGAGCACGGAACGATAAGGGTCGCCGGGCGCGACGATCCTTCCATCTAACAGCCCAAAGTCGCCTTGCTGCGGCTTCAGGTCGAGCGGCGCCGTGTCATCCGTTTGCGCAAACCGGGCATCCAGGTGCGACCGCGCTCCGCCCGGACGATGACAAGCCGCGCAATTCACGTCCAGGAAACTCCGCGTCCGTGCGTCCAAGTCGGCCAGCTCGTCGCCGGGAGAAACGAGACGCCCGGCGCTGTCAATCGATTCATCATCAAGATCGATACGGAACATGCCCACGCGGTTCCATTCCCGCAGTTGGTCGAGCGGCCGACGGATCAGGCCATATGGATGGTCGCGGTTGATCTGCAAAGAATTGACGCCCAATACGTACCCGGCGTTGGCGTTGTGACAGGCGATGCACGAGTCGCCACCGGCCAGTTGCCACTGGATTGTTTGCTGCTCACCGTGCAGTATGTGCTGGACCGTGAGCAACTCGGGCGACTCGACCAGCACCGCGTCGCTGCCATCGTCGTTCCAGCGATAACTGGCGCCGTAGGCGCCGCCTGCCACAATCCGCAGCACGCGGGTTTCCAGCCGTCGGGCAAGTCCGGTCGGAGACTTCTCCGCCGGCAACTCAAAATGCTGTACCAGCACCGTGCCGGTGGGAAATGTCCACGGACCGTCCGCATCGAAGCCAATTCGATCAACCGCGGCGTCGCGGTCGGTGCCGTCGCCGGGCAGTATGATCCAACGCCGAATTTCCGTTCCCAGAGCGGCCTGCCCAGCGTTGACGGCATACGGGATGACGCCGTCGTGCGGAGTCAGATTCTTTACATCCAAAAAGATCCCGGTTTCCGAAAGTCGCTGAGGCAATGGTGAGGTTTCGTCAGGGTCGGCCGGCACAATGCGGTGGATGGTCCCGGCTTCTCGATCGGCCGCACCCAGCACTACGATCCACGGCTCGCCGTCGGCGTCCGGCTCGATCGACGAGATGCCGGTCTTGTCGGCATCGGGAAATGCGAACAACTCGGTGTTGCCGGTGACGGTTTGCCCGTCGGACTCGAGCGCCCACACGCGCCCCGATCCGTTGTCCGCGTACAGATATTTGCCCTCCAATCCCGGCAACTGAGTTCCGCGGTACACAAACCCGCCGATCACGCAGCGGTTGCCGTTGACGTGGGCATACTCCAACAACGGGGGATATTCCGTGCCGTGATAGGTCGCCGGTTTTTGACCATTCAGATAGCTGTCCGTAAATGGCAAGGTCCCTTCGGCATAGCTCCAGCCGTAATTGCCCCCGGGGCGGATGATGTTGATTTCTTCTCGCGAAAGATGCCCCACGTCGCCCGCCCACAGCAGGCCGGTCTGCGGGTCGAAGGCAATTCGGTAAGGGTTCCGCAGTCCATGGCACCAGAACTCTGCAAGCGCGCCCGGCACGCCCACGAAGGGATTGTCTTTCGGTATCAAGTAGTGCGCGGTTTTGCCGGTCTCCGGCTGCCGACGGGGCGAATGGCTGACGTCGCCGACGCGCATGTCGACATCGATCCGCAGGATGCCGCAGAACAAGTCGCGGTCGATGCGTTGGCCGTTGGACAGGCCGTCGCCGTCGGTGCCTTCATCGCCGACACCGACATATAAGAACCCGTCGGATCCGAACGCCAGCCCGCCGCCGTTGTGCCAGAGGTTTTCATCCAGTTGCTCGATCAACACCGTCTCGTCACCGGCCGATTGGCCGTCAAGCGTAAAGCGAGAGAGGCGGTCGTATCGCGTGCCGTCCACGTCGGCGGTGTACATCAGGTAGAAATACGCTCGATTGGCGGAATCGGCGCGGCCAAATTCCGGGTGCAGCACCAGCCCGTACGCGCCGTCGTCTTCATACGGCGTGCGGATCACGTGCCGGGAGATATCCAGGACTTGCGTTTTTTCTTTCGCCTCGCTGTCGCCGGCAATCAGTTGCACGGTGCCGCGGCGCTCCAGCACGAGCACCCGCCGGCTGCCGTCCCGGGCCTGCACGATGCACGTCGGTTCAAAGAATTTCAAGTGCGGAAACACTTTCTCCGCTTTCCAGGCCGAGCGTGACGGCGGCGAGAGCGGCAGTCGCACCGAATCGTTGACCACGCGCTGTGGCATCCGTTGCCCAGAGAACAGCACGTACGCCACGATCCCCAGCACGATGCAGGCATCGACGGCGATAAACAGCCGCAACAGCGTGGCCCGGCTGACGGCTGGCCGGACCTCGGAATGATCGTATTCAAATTCCGCCGGCGGAAGCTGCGTGGCTTGAGTCATGCGTGAGATACCCTCGCTGATGAGGCGAAAGAGCGTGCTGCGCCGATGAGCGCGGAGCAGTCCGCTGCCATCGATTCAGTCAAACATAGCTCACCGCGCGTGGATTACCGGCTGCCGTCGCGCGGCAGGTTGTGCCGCCGGCCGCGACGTCTCGGGCACGTAGCGCGAGTACAATGAAACCGTCAGCCCGGCCATGTAGAACAGCAGGGCATTCTCAACGGGCGAAAAGCTCACTTCGCGGAACAGCAACTGGTACACGTACGCGGCAAAGGTGAGCAACAACAGCAGCCCCTGCCGTCGCGCCCAACGCGGCGCGTCGTCGCTGCGCCCCAGCCGCCAGCCGCAGGTGAGCCAGCAACTGAGAATGGTCACGAACAGCAACGGTCCGAAGACGCCCAATTCGGCCAGTTGATTCATCAGCGTGTTGTGATTGATGTAGCCGCGGATGGCCTCCAATTGCAGCGAGGTTTGGCGATCGCTGAGGTAGTATTGGCTGTTGTTCTGAAACTGCCCGAAACCGTGTCCCACCAGCGGCCGATCCAGAAACATCTGCCACGACACGTAGGCAAACGCGGCCCGGGTATAGGCCGAATCGCGCGTCACTTGGGCCGACGTCTCACGCTGAAAGCCAATCAGGTCTTCGCCCTTGACGGTCAGCGCCACGGCGGCGCCCACCAGCAGGCAATACAGCGCGGCGGCACGCCACCGGCCGCGCCAGGTCATGCCAATCATCACCAGCACGGCCGACGCCGCGCCCATCCAAACGCTGCGCGTATACGTGACGAACATCGCCGCCGCCGATAACGGTAAGAAACAGACGGCCAGCAAGTAACGCATCCGCCCCCACGACGACAGGCTCGTCAACAACAGCCAGGTCACTGCCGCGCACGTCACTAGGAAAAACCCCAGTCGGGCCGACTGCAGCATCGGACCGCGGGCGCGTCCCCAATGGATGCCGGCCTCTGGATCGGCGATGTAGCGCGGAAACACCAGGTTCCACAGTCCGGCGGCTTCCAACAGCGCCGTGACGGCCAGATACAATCCGAACAGCGCCAGAATCGACCAGCAAATCCGCTGTTGCCGCTGGTCGTACGTGGCGTTGCGGACGATTCCGTAAATCAACAGCGGGATCAGATATCCATTGGCCAGATGGACCACGATCGAATCTTCGCCTTCGCCGCTCGTGCGCCAATCATGCGCGAACGTGCTGACGATCAGCAGGGCGGTAAAGCCTACGATCAAGCCGTCGAGCCGCATGAACGGCTTGATCTCGGCCCTGCCCAACTTCCCCTGCACGAGGAAGGCCACCGCCAACAGCAGCGTGAACAGCCGATCGATCGTCCACGTGAAGCCGCCCGCGTCGAACGTCCACAGATAGTCTCCCAGACAACAGGCCACGACCAGGTAGATCGTGCAATTCGTGACCAACGGGCAGCGCCAAATGACGACGGCCGCCCAAAGCACGAGCGCGGGGGCAAGGAGGAACAGGGCGGCTCCCATGAGGGTCAACCAAGCTACCAATTGCGTTCGGCCGACACAGTCCCGTTTCAATTATGCCGACGTACGGGGCGCGAAAACCTTGAAACAGTCGGGCCGCCGCCAAGTGTCGCATTCCTTTTCGGACATCGCGGATTGATCAAGCGGCGCTGTAATCAATTAACTGTAGTTCGCGACTGAACACACAACGGAAACAACCGGCGCCGCGGGGTCGTACCATCGACAGAATCGGAACTTTACGTACAGTTGTTGCACGCCAGTTGGATTGAACTGCAGTTGATTCCCCACGTCGTTTAGTCGCCACGCCAACGATGCGCGCGTCCATTCTCTCGACGGCTTCACGTGACCGCCCGGAAATCTGCGAAAAGGATTGAGCGTCAAGATTGCAGATTGAAAAAAACAAAGGAAATTCGGCCGCACGTTGGCGGGTCGCCGATTCTCCGAGTGGCTGAACGGAAAACAGACGATGCAAGAGCGGACTTGTTCAAATGGGCGGTCGCAAGCTCCGCTGGCGAAGCCGCATGACGAGCGGTTCATGTTCTCAAAAATTCTGCGTCATCTGCGAAATCTGTGGATTCCTGCGAGGCGGGGATGGACATCCACAGATTTCGCAGATGACGCAGATTGTTCTGGTGCGCTCAACCTTTTGTTCCCGCGCGAAATGTTCGCCTACAATCTTGACGCCCACGCTGCGAAAAGTTCGTGAGACGTCAGTCGTCAAACAGCGTCGTGACGGAGTGGGCGGCGATTGACGTTCAATAAGTGATTTCACACAGCGGCAACGCCTGCCGCAGCGATGCAACGCCGCGGGGGGTGATTCGGGAGTCTTTGACGTCCAACGTTCGCAATCCTCTCAACTGCCTCAGGTGCGTCGCTCCGGCGTCGGTAATGGACGTGCGTCGCAGCCAGAGACGCTGCAAGCGGTTCAATCCGGCCAGGTGCGCCAGCCCGTGGTCGGTGATCGGCGTGGCGGACAGGTTCAGGACCTGCAATTCGTGCAATTGCGCTACGTTTTCCATCCCCTCATTGGAAATGCGCGCCCCGGCCAGACTCAGCCGTTTCAGCGCCGGGAACTGACGGACGTGCGCTAAATCGGCGTCGGTGAATTGCTTTCCACCGCCGAGGCAAACGTCTTCGACATCGCAAAAGAAGTCGTCTCCCAAGATTTGCCGCGCCCAGGCCGGTTGCGGCGGCTCCTGCGCGCGCCCTTGGTCTTGATAGTCGTAGCGAATCCGGCCGGGAAACCGTTGCAAGTGTGCGACGGCCGCCGCTTGCCGCCGCCCGCGAGCGACACCTTCGGCCAGCCAGCCGCTGGCCAGGCTCATCAGCAGCACGAGCAACAGCAGCGACCGCAGCGAAAACTGCGTGCGCCTCCGCCGCACCGTTGGCGTCCCGCTGGTTTGTGCCAAACTGCCCATGCCAGATATCCTACAAAATCGCGCCAATCGGGTGCAACTAAATCAGTCGGAAACCGTCTTTCCGATCTGCGTCCCCAGGACGACCCCTCCTCGCCAAATCCGACATAATCCACAAACACCGATTCAACGTCGTGGCACGTGTCGCTTCGTAGGCGGCGTCGAACAACGCCGCGCGATTTAACCCGCGGGCCGCTTTGTGAAAACCACGCGAAACACGCGATTATTCACCCGCGCGTTTTTGACCGGAAGGCATAGATGAGCTATTGATTTAGATAGCACACTCGTTCTCGTGCTCAAGGCGTCTCGTTCGGCGGACCCTCGAACAGGGCGAGCCGGGTCCGTGGACCTGGCGGCGGTTTCGAGTTTCGCTTTAACAGCCGAATGGGGCGCTCGGCAAATCAATTGAGAACGGGTTCATTTCATATGCTCATATGCTTGTTGGGTGTTGGAAAACTCTGGAAGCGAGTTGTCGTGAGTCAGAGATTCGCCCGGCCGTTGGATTCACCGGGCGATCTGAAAAACGCTAACCATCAGGGCACGTTGACAGTCCGCCACCATGACCGATCGCCCCGCAAGTTGATGAACTAAACATACGCAAGGCCGGTTCGGCGGTCGCCGAACCAAGAAAGGCAATGGACACCATGAGTTTCATCAAGCGCCTCTGCCGCGACGACCAAGCGGCGACGGCGGTCGAGTATGCAGTCATGCTCGGACTGATTTTGATCGTCGCCATTTCCGCCATCGCCACCGTCGGTCAACAGAGCGGCGGCCTGTGGGGCGGGATCGGCAATGACCTCGTCGGGGCCGGGTTTGGAGGTTGACGTCCAGCCGGCAACGTCTCGTCGGCCCGCGCCCTAATCCGGCCCGCGGGCTCATGTTGGAATTGAATTGCAATGAACGATCGACGAGTAACGCGAATCGTTTAGCCGCAAGCCGGGCACCGCCGCCCGGTGGTCGGGGCTGCGCGTCTTTCGCCTATCGCAACGCCTTCGTCAAAATTGGCAGGCGCGCACGCCGTTGGCGTTGCGGCTAAACAATTTGACTGACGGAGCCCCGGATTATCAGGGCCCGTTAGACCAATTCTTCGATAGGCCGGCCGTGCTCGACCACGTAGCGCGGCCGGCCACGCGGATCCAGATACGTGGTATCCAGCGGCACCTGCATGTGGCGGTAGATCGTGGCCGCCAAATCTCCGGGCGTCACCGGCCGGTGGCGAATCTGCCCCCCGTCGCGCTCGGTGGCGCCGATCACCTGGCCGTGGCGCATGCCACCGCCGGCCAGCAACATCGACATCACCACGGGCCAGTGATCCCGCCCGTCCGTGCTGCCCTGCGTGCCGATCCGCGGCGTGCGGCCGAATTCGCCCATGGCGATGATCAGCACGTCGTCCAACAGCCCTCGCTGCCCCAGGTCGTCCACCAGCGTGGTGAACAAATGGTCGAACAGCGGCAATAACGGCCCCAGCCCATTTTTGATCCCGCCGTACGGCGGGATGTTGTCGCCGTGCGTGTCCCACGTGCCCGAGGCCGTGTGGTAGCTCAAATCGAGCGTGACGAACGCGACGCCCGCCTCGACCAAACGCCGCGCCATCAACGCCTGCTGACACCAAAGGTGCGGGCCGTAGCGGTCGCGCACTTTTTCTGGTTCGGCCGAAATATCGAAGGCCGCGCGGGCATGACCGCCGGCGACCATTTCCACCGCCTGGCGCTGATAGGTGTCCAACGCGGCCATCGACCCGCCCAGATCCAAGTCATTCTGCAAGCGATCAAAATCGCGCGACAATGCCCGCCGGTTGAGCATCCGCTCGTGAGACAATCCCGGCGCCGGGCTGAACAGGTCCGCGCCGCTCTGCCGGCCGGTGTCGACCCCGACATTGGTGTAGATCGGCAGCCGGGCCGCTTGCTCGGCGATGAACGGATCGTATTGCTTGCCCAAGTAGCCGGCAAAGGCGACGTGCGAGCGCGACTTCATGAACGCCACATAAGGCGGCATACCCGGTCGATTGGCGCCACGCGCCTTGGCCACGACCGATGCGATGGCCGGATATTTCTCACCTTCCTGGTTGATCCGCGGCGCGGCCGCCAGATTTCCAGTCTGAAAGACCTTGTTCGGCTCGTGGTTGCTGTGGCGGGCGTCGACGGAGCGAATGATCGAGAGCTTGTCGAGCATGGCCGCCTGCTTGGGCAGGTGCTCGCACAGAAACACGCCGGGCAATCGAGTGCCGATGGTCGAAAACGGACCCCGGTTCTCAGGCGGTCGCTCGGGCTTCGGGTCCCAGGTGTCAATGTGGCTGGGGCCGCCGGCCATCCACAGTAAAATGACGCTCTTGCGGTTACTGACCGGCCGCCCTGCTTCCGCTGCTTCCGCGCGGTGTCGCAATAACCCCGGCAGCGTCAGCCCCGCCATGCCGGCGATTCCAGCTTTCAGCATGCCGCGCCGCGACGTGACCACCAGACCTTCGCGGCGCCGTGCGTTGAGCGGGACAAAGGCGGATTCGGTATGGGCCATGGATCGTCTCCTGTCGCAGACAGGCGTTCAACGTACGCAGGTCGCCGCCGCTGGTCAACGGATTTTCGCCGCTCGCATCGAGATCCGTGCTTTCACGCAGAGTATTGACGGTCCGCACTATTGCCTTGACCCCGTTGTTGCCCACCCGTGGCTCAGCTACGCTGATAAGTTTGCGAAGGTCTCAAAACACTTCACCGATGAGTCATGGGCAAACGGGACACGGAAAACAGAGGAGACAACGGACAGGCGCCGGTCACGGGCGGACCGGTGATCTCCATCCGCGGGGCGCGGGTGCACAACCTGCGGAACGTGGATCTGGACGTGCCCCGCGACCGGTTGGTGGTGATCACCGGACCCAGCGGGTCGGGCAAGAGTTCGCTGGCCTTCGACACGCTGTATGCCGAAGGGCAGCGGCAATACATCGAAAGCCTATCGGTCTACGCCCGGCAGTTTTTCGATCAGATCGAGCGGCCCGACGTCGATCTGATCGACGGCTTGCAGCCCACGATTGCCATCGACCAGCGGGCCGGCATCCACAACCCGCGCAGCACCGTGGCCACCGTCACCGAGATTTACGACTACTTGCGGCTGTTGTATGCCCGTTTGGGTCAACCTTACTGCTACCGTTGTGGCGAACCGATTGCTCAGCAAACCCCCGAAGAGATCATCGACGAGCTGTTGGCCCTGCCCGCAGGAACCAAAGTGATCCTGATGGCTCCGTTGGTCCGCGGCCGCAAAGGGAAACATCAGGACGTGTTGGATCAGGTCCGCAAGGCCGGGTTCGTGCGGGTCCGCGTTGACAGGGTAGTTTACGATCTGGACAACGTGCCGGAGCTGGCGCCCAGGAAGAACCACACGATCGAGGCCGTCGTCGATCGGGTGATTATCCGCGCGAAGATTCACGCGCGGCTGGCTGAATCGATCCGACTGGCGGTCCGGCACGGCGAAGGGTCGGTCGCCGTCGCGTACTTGGACGCGGCGGCCAAAGACACCCGCGGTCCGTGGCACGACCAGTCTTTCAGCACCGAATATGCCTGTCCCGGCTGCCGGATCAGTTACGAGGAATTAGAACCGCGCACGTTCAGCTTTAACAGCCCTTACGGGGCGTGTCCGGAATGCGAAGGGCTGGGCGAGCGCATTGAATTCGATCCGGAACTGGTCGTGCCGGATTGGTCCCTATCACTGTCAGGCGGGGCGATCGCGCCCTGGAAAGCGTTGAACGCCGCGGCGCAGCGGCGCCAAGAACAAGCATTGGGCTGGTTTTTACAACAGGCCGGTTTCGACGTAAGCTGCCCGCTGTCGGAACTCAAGCCACGCGCGCGCGAGCGGCTATTGCACGGCGACGGCAAGCGATTCGCGGGCCTGCTCGGCCTGCTCGAAATTGAATACGCGGCTACCAAAAGCCGCAAGGTCATCGAGCGGCTGGACGCCTTTCGCGGCAAGATCAGTTGCCCTGCATGCCAGGGCGCCCGATTGCGAGCGGAAGCCCGCGCGGTGCGCATCGGCGAGAAGGCGATTCATGAGCTCACGGCGCTGCCGGTAGCTGACGCGCAGGACTATGTGCGCGGATGCCGGTTCGCCGATGACGACCTTCCAATCGCGAAACCGCTGGTCACGGAGATCTGCGGGCGGTTGGGATTTTTGCGCAAAGTCGGGTTGGATTACCTCACTCTCGACCGCGCGGCCGATACGCTTAGCGGTGGCGAGTTGCAGCGCATTCGCCTGGCCACCGGCATCGGTTCCGGACTGGTCGGCGTCTGCTACGTGTTGGACGAGCCTTCCATCGGCCTGCACCAGCGAGATAACGATCGGCTGATCGAGGCCTTAATCGAACTGAAACAGCAAGGCAACAGCGTGCTGGTCGTCGAACACGACGAAGCGATCATGCGGCGGGCCGATTATCTGATCGATCTGGGACCCGGCGCCGGCCAACACGGCGGCCGCGTCGTGTCGCAGGGGACGCCGACGGCCGTCAGTGCCGATGAGCGATCCGTTACCGGCCAGTATCTGGCCGGCCAACAGTCCATCGCCGTTCCAATACGGCGGCGAAAGATCGTACTGAAGCGGGCCATCGAGATCGATGGCGCGACGGTCAACAACCTGAAAAACGTGTCGGCGCGGTTTCCATTGGCGGTGTTCGTTTGCGTCACCGGGGTCAGCGGGTCGGGCAAGAGTTCGCTGTTGAACGAAACGCTGGCCAAGGCGCTGGTGCGACGCCTGGAGGGGGCGGGTCCCAAGCCGGGCCCTCACACCAGCCTGCGCGGAGTACGGCAGATCAGCAAATTGGTACACGTCGACCAGTCGCCCATCGGCCGCACGCCGCGCAGCAATCCGGCCACGTACACCGGCGTTTTCGACGAGGTCCGCAAGGTGTTCACTTCGACACGCGCCTCCCGGTTGCGCGGCTACAAGCCGGGCCGTTTCAGCTTCAACGTCAAGGGCGGCCGCTGTGAAGAGTGCCAGGGCCAGGGGATGCAGCGGGTGGAGATGAACTTCCTGCCCGACCTGTACGTGCTCTGTGCCGCGTGCAACGGGGCGCGATTCAACCGGCAGACGTTGGAAGTCAAGTACCGGGGGCGGTCGATCGCCGACGTGCTGGGCATGCGAATCGACGAGGCGCTGGCGTTTTTTGAAAACTTTCCGGCCATGGTCCGACTGTTGAATTGCCTGGTCGACGTCGGTCTGGGCTATTTGACCTTGGGCCAGCCGTCCACCACATTGTCGGGCGGCGAGGCGCAACGGATCAAACTGGCCACCGAATTGGCGCGTGGCGGCTCAGGGAACACGCTTTACATTCTGGACGAGCCGACCACGGGTTTGCATTTTCAAGACATTCAGAACCTGTTGCTGGTGCTGGGCCGTCTAGTCGATGCGGGCAACACGGTGATCGTTATCGAACACAATCTGGATGTCGCCAAATCGGCCGATTGGATCATCGATCTGGGACCCGAGGGAGGCCAGCAAGGCGGCCACATCGTCGCCGCTGGCACGCCGGAACAGATCGCGGCACAAACGGACAATCACACGGGCCGGTATCTACGCCCGCTGCTGGCGAGCGGCGGGAATGATTGATTCGGTGACAATTGGCCAACGTCGGAGACGAACCAGCGCCGCCGTTGAGGTGTCTCCTCATTCGTCCGCCGGGCGAATCAGGTCGTTTCTACGTTCGCCGGTGTGGGCGTCACATTTGTAGGTAGAGTTTGGTGTAGTTCATCCGAATGGACCAGAAGGCTAGTATTTAACGACCGTTTACGGTCGTTGGCCGCCGTCAGGCGGTATTAGGCCCGGCATTTATGCCGGGTACATGGATGCCCATTGATTCGTGGTT
>Ga0214472_10003005_pt1 | contig 17950 bp, 19 predicted proteins | sample RVTome_6_FD_207662 | JGI IMG/M metagenome (GOLD analysis project Ga0214472, IMG submission 207662) | Soil microbial communities from uranium-contaminated site in the Upper Colorado River Basin, Wyoming, United States - RVT140D175 | ecosystem: Environmental > Terrestrial > Soil > Contaminated >...
CATGGGTTACGTGCCCAGCCTGATGGCAGTAGCCGAGATCATTTCCGATCCGCAGAAATATAATATTTCCCTCCAGCCTGTTTCCAACCGGCCCTATTTCGAGATCGTTGATGTGGGTAGCCAGATCGATCTGGCCACTGTTTCAAAGCTGACCGGCCTGAGTATGGAAGAGATTTACATCCTTAACCCGGGATTTAATAAATGGGCGACTGATCCCGATGGCCCGCATCATTTGTTAGTCCCTGTAAACAAGGCGACAGCATTCAGACAGCAACTGGCAGCACTGCCACAAAATGAACGTATGCAGTGGCAAATGGTTGAGATCAGGAATGGGGATACCCTTGGATCGATTGCAAACAGACACCGTACAGATGTGAATACCATCAAGGAAATCAATAATCTTAAAACCAGTCAAATTCGCGCCGGACGCACCTTGTTAATTCCCGTCTCACAGCAACCACTGGATCAATATACCCTGAGTCAGGATGCCCGGTCCTTCAGTAATCTGAAACGATCCGGCGATGGCCAGAGCTATACTTATACCATCAAGCGTGGGGATACTTTATGGGACATCAGCCAGAGTTATCGTGTCACTGTTGAACAACTCTATGCCTGGAATGGCCTGAGTAAAAACAGTATTTTAAGCCCCGGTAAAAAACTCACACTCTGGTCAAATAAAGAAGCCGAAATCATTCCTGTTGTTGCGCATACGGCAATACCGGAAAAGCAACAACACATTACCTACACGGTCAGGCAAGGTGATTCTCTCTGGCAAATTGCCAGGCGCTATGGAGTTTCTGTTGACGAGTTACAAAAATGGAACAGTTTGAATAAACGGTCCATACTCAGACCCGGCCAGAGTCTCGACATCTATACCGGTACACCTCTGGCAGACGTTTAATCCTGCATATCATCCAAATAAAAAATATTCAGTTCTGTCCCTGTCTGGTGTAAGTTAGCCAAAAGCTGGCTTGAATTCAAAACGTATTGATAGATTCGATGATTAGGTTCGCAAAATTCCTGTTGCGCGGTTTACTGCGCTTGCTCTACAAGGTTGAGGTTACCGGTCTTGAAAATTACCACAAGGCCGGGAAACGGGTTTTGATCGTTGCCAACCATACGTCCCTGCTGGACGGCCTGTTGCTTTATTTATGGCTGCCGGAAACGCCAACATTTGCCATTAATACACAAATAGCGCAAAAAAAGAGTTTCCGGTTCTATCTCAGGTTCGTTGACCTGTTTGTAATGGATCCGAACAGTCCACTGTCAATCAAATCCATGATCAAATTCCTGAAACAGGATCGCAAGGCAGTGATATTTCCGGAAGGACGTATAACAGTTACCGGATCACTGATGAAAATCTACGAGGGACCGGCACTGGTCGCAGACAAGGCCGATGCCATGATATTACCTATAGCAATTGATGGCGCCCAGTTCAGCCCATACTCCTACATGAAAGGACGTGGACGGATTGTCCGCTTCCCGAAAATCACACTGACTGTTTTGCCGCCTGAAAAAATTTCCATTGCACCTGATGTTTCATCCCACGCCAGAAGAAAGGCTGCAGCCATGCAACTTCAGGACCTGATGTTCAAGTTGATTTACGCCTCTTTCAACTATCGTACCTCTGTCTTCAATGCGCTTATACATGCTTCTGAGCGTTACGGAAGGAATTTAACTGTACTGGAAGATATCAGCCGGGAACGGCTCAATTACAAGCAGCTCATCACCCGGGCCGTTATTCTGGGCGGCAATATTGCAAGAAACACCCGCAAGGGCGAACACGTTGGTGTACTGTTGCCCAATGTGAACACAATTGTCGTGACATTCATGGCGCTGCAATATATCGGCCGCGTTCCGGCCATGCTAAATTTTACCGTCGGCTTACAGGTATTATTGCAAACCTGCAATACGGGGCGGATCAGGACTATTTATACTTCACGTAAATTTATTGAGCATGCCAAACTGCAGGAACTGGCCAGGGCGCTGGAACAGCAATTAAACGTTATCTATCTGGAAGATCTGCGCAACCAGATCACCTTCCGCGATAAACTTATTGGCAGCTTCCGGACAATGCGTATCAAAAGCCACTATCAGAATCTGGCGGGCACGATAGATCCCGATCAGCCAGCGGTGGTGCTGTTTACTTCCGGGTCGGAGGGCATTCCCAAGGGGGTTGTACTTTCACACTGTAATTTGTTATCCAACTATGCACAGGTCAGTTGCCACGTGGATTTTAATCCATGGGACATCGTTTTTTCCTGCCTGCCCCTTTTTCACTCATTCGGCCTCAATGCAGGCTGTCTGATGCCATTATATGGCGGCAGCAAGATTTTTCTTTACCCGACACCATTGCATTACCGCATTATCCCCGAACTGGTTTATGAACTGGGCGCGACCATACTGTTCGGTACCAATACCTTCTTCAAAGGTTATGCCCATCATGCACATCCTTATGATTTTTACAGTCTGCGCTACGTGGTCGCAGGTGCTGAAAAACTGCGTGAAGATACCCAACAAGCCTGGATGGAAAAATTCGGGATCCGGATTTTACAGGGCTATGGTGTAACAGAAGCCAGTCCGGTCATATCGGTCAATACACCCATGGTGAATAAAATGGGGACGGGAGGACGGCCGATGACTGCCTTGGAATATTATCTTGAACCGGTACCTGGCATTGAACAGGGTGGGCGTCTCTGTGTGCGTGGACCAAATGTTATGCTCGGTTATCTCCTGGCAGACAGTGATCAGATTAAACCGCCATCATCTTCCCGTGGCCTTGGCTGGTACGACACCGGCGATATTGTAGATATAGATGAAGAAGAATTTATTACCGTACTCGGTCGCGCCAAACGCTTTGCCAAGATCGGGGGAGAAATGATTTCACTGACCGCGGTCGAAGAACTCGCGATGAAAGTCTGGCCCGGTTTCAATCATGCAGCCGTTAACCTGCCGGACATGAAAAAAGGCGAAAAAATTGTCCTAGTAACAGATAACAGAGGCGCAACACGCAAGGAATTGCAGGAATATGCCCGCGAGCACGGTCTCGGTGAACTGTATATTCCAAAAAAGGTGGTACTTGCGGATGCACTGCCTGTACTCGGCACCGGGAAAACAGATTACCGGACACTGAATGAGATGGCACTGGCTGAAGATGAAAGCGGATCAGGCTGGATAGGCAAACTGGCTGGTCTGGTCAAAAAACCGGAGCATCAATTAACAGCAGACAGTGGTCAGGAAATCAAGGATTGAATCAGTCACCCACCACCGATTCAATCGTGCTGATGATTGTATTCTCGACTTCCCACAAAACATCTTCCGCCGGGCTGCCTTTAGCAACAGGTATTAATTTTTCAAACAGGATCGTGGTGGTCTCTTCCTTGTACAATAAAGTGACTGTCAATGGACACAGGGCCATCATCTTCGGATCCAGATTCAACACCTGATTGGCAAATTCCGGATTGCAGATCACCATGCTGCGCACGGCTTCAAATTTATTGCGGTTATAATCTTCGCCCCATTTTTCTGCGTTGCGTGCCAGGTTCTTGCCGATGTTCGCTTCAAAAATAACATAAAAACGGGCAACCTCAAGCGCCTTGTAAAGCTCTTGGTAGACCTCATCCACGGATTTGTTAATGCTGATCTCATAAATGGCATCTGTATGCGCAACAGCTTGATGAGCAACAATAACTATAAAAAAGAAAATAACTGCAGGCGTTATACGCATTTGCTTTTTCCCGGGTCCTTTAACGGTCACCAGTCAGTGGCACAAACCCTACCGGCAAAATTTCACGATAGCTGATTTTTCCTTCCGGGTTCTTTTCAATGACTGTCAAGGTCTGGGCGCTGTGTTGCCTGCCCAGTGGAATCACCATTTTTCCGCCTGGTTTTAACTGGTCTAGCAATGCCTGGGGTGCATTTTCAATCGCCGCAGTCACCAGTATGGCATCAAAGGGTGCGTGTTCTGGCCAGCCATGATAACCATCCCCGATACGTACTGTAATATTTTCATAATCGAGGTGTAGCAAATCTTTTTCTGCCCGCCGTCCCAGAACTTCGATGATCTCAATGGTGTACACATGGTCCACCAGTTCCGCCAGCACTGCCGCCTGATAACCGGAACCGGTCCCGATTTCCAGTACCTTTGAATTTTTATCCACTGCGGCAAGATCCGTCATCAAGGCAACAATATATGGTTGCGAGATGGTCTGGTTTTCGCCAATCGGCATGGCGCTGTTGATGTAGGCATGGGATTTGATTTCATCGGGGACCAGTTCATGTCGTAACACCTTGCGCATAGCAGCCATCACGCGATCGTCCAGTGCTGCTTTGCCAATATAACCCCGGGTATCTCTGACCATGTCCTGGATATCAGCCACCATTTGCTGCCGTTGCCTGCTGTAATCATCAGCCGCAAGTACACCCATTGAGAAGATACCCATAACCAGGTTAAGTAAAATAAATGTTATTTTCATGAATCAAGTAAAGATTTGGCCTGTTATTAATCATAGCAGACCAATATGAGCCTCAAGGGTTCCGGAGGCGTACTTATGTGCCATTCTGGTGGTTTCCGGCAGCTTGTAGCAGGTCGTGCAGCGCAGGACGTAAGCAATCGCAGTCTCCAGTGTGATCCGGTGCCCGGCCGAAACGTATATCGGTTTCACATCAACCCGGGTCCGCAGAACCGCACCTATGGTTTCTTTATCATCCAGCAGCGGTTGCCAGGCACCGCGTTGATTGACGACAGGTTGATGCTGCCCTGTTAATCGCGTTTTGCCAACACCAATCGTCGGGATCCCGGTTAATACTCCCAGATGGCAGGCTATTCCGAAACGGCGTGGGTGCGCATAGCCCTGACCATCACACAATAACAAATCCGGCAATCGCGTTAATTTATCCATGGCTTGCATAACTGCAGGCAGTTCGCGGAATGATAACAATCCCGGCACATAGGGAAAACTGGTCCTGCACCGTGCTATAGCAACTTCACGTAATGCCAGTAATGGAAATTCAAGAACGGCAATTGCAGCATGCGTAACCTTGCCCTCATTTTGAAAACCCGCATCTACGCCCGCAACATGATTGATTTCACCCAAGTCATCACGCAGGATGACCTGATGGCGTAACTGTTTTTGTATCTCAATAGCTTCTTCAGGTGTGACCTGCCAGGCATGCATACCGGTCACCTGCATAAGTTCTCTCTATAGATGTTCCGGATGACCGGCTTGTTCCCGGTTGCCGGTTGCCTGTTCCCCAACTACTTGTTACCCGGGCAATGATCGCGCCCGAGGCTCAAGGGGCCCGAACCATACACCATGATGTACATCATGCCGCCCATGATGGCGAGATTTTTGAAAAAGGAATTAAATTCTGCAGCATCTGCCCAGACCGGATGAAAAATTACCGAGACCGGGATCAGGAACAAAAATATGGCGGTAGCTGCCCCGCGCGCCTTCCAACCGAGCAAGATCATCAGACCGCCCCCGAGTTCAATAATGATCGTCAATACCAGTAATACTTCGGACATAGGCAAGCCTTTGCTTGCCATGTAACCGGCCGTACCCGCAAAACCGAATATCTTCTTGGCACCGGCAATAATGAATATCACGGATAAAAGAAACCTGCCGATCAACGGGCCATATTGTTGTAATAACTTACACATAACTCCCCTCCTTTCATAATTAACGTTATCATAACATGCTGATGCAACAATCAAGATGGAGAACAATCCATGCAACGACTGGAAGCCCATATTCGCAATATTCCCGATTTCCCGCAACCGGGTATTCAATTCAAGGATATCACCCCGCTGGTAAAGCATCCGGCCATGCTGAGGTTGGCCGTGCACCAGCTTATTCATCCTTTTCTCGGGGAACGGCTGACCGCCGTGGTCGGCATGGAAGCACGCGGGTTTATCTTCGGCAGTCTCACGGCCTGGGAACTGGGGATCGGTTTTGTGCCGCTGCGCAAGCCCGGTAAACTGCCTTATGATGTACAGAGTGTTTCCTACGATCTGGAATATGGCTCGGCAGCGCTCGAAGTCCACCTGGATGCGCTGGATAAGAATGACCGGGTATTATTGATCGATGATCTGATCGCCACCGGTGGCACGGCAGCAGCAAGCTGTGAACTGATTGAAAAACTCGGCGCGGAAATTGTCGCTTGCGCCTTTGTTGTGGAACTGGATTCCCTCAAGGGCCGGGAAAAACTTTCTAAATACAATGTGCACTCCCTGGTACATTACTGATAAATAATCTGTTACTGCATAAGGACAAAGCCCATGAAAAAATTAGCATTACATATGGATGCACTTGTCGTCATTGTTCTTGTTTTCGCAACATCTTTTGGTTTTAATTTATATCAGCGCTATCAATATTCAGACCTGCTGAAAGAACATATCGGACTGCAATTTCAGGTGTTAACCATGGAACTGGGGGTGGCAGTGAAAGATGCCAAACTCAATAAATGTATGGACGATACAGAAACGCAACTCGCCTCCCTGAATGAATGCAGGTTAAACGTACAATAAACATTGAAATCATCAACATATTGATTTAGAAATAACATACCCAATCATTATTCCGGGGTCTCTGATGAGGAGGAAAAATGGCATTCATCAAGATTGCTGAGTCCAGAGCAGAAGCAGATTTCATCGTGCATGAATTAAAATCTCGTGGAGAGGCTGATTTGCTGGTTTGCAAGGTTGAGACAAAGCGGGACGCACTTAACCATGATGATGTCTGGTGTTTTGTTGACTCCCGCGGTGCCGCCACTTCCATAGTCAATTTTATCGATACCCGTGCCAATGCTGACTTGTTGATCTGTTATGTCAACAACCGTGGGGAATCCGGTTGGAGGACAGATCATCCGCTGCAGGGCAAGATATAGAAGAATGCAGTATTTCCAGTAAATAAAATAGGGGGCCATTATGTTGTCACCTGAACAAGTAGATAAAATCAGGGAAATACTGCTGTCGCAGTTAAACAAAGTTGATATCTCCCTGGTCGGTAAATACATCCCCAGAAAAATCATTCCGCCCGTCTATTTTTTTCTGGCATTAATCATCATGGTAGCGTTGGCGCATTATGCGCCCGTGTCTCATCTGATCTATGTTCCCCTGCGGGTATTCGGAGGACTGTTGATATTGGCCGGGTTTGTCATCACCGCCGTCAGTGCCTACAGCTTCAAACAGGCGGGTACGCCCATCAGGCCTTTCGAACCACCGGTCATGCCGGTGACGGATCAGCTCTATCGCTACAGCCGGAACCCGATGTATCTGGGCATGCTGATCATGCTGGTGGGTACCTGGATTGCACTCGGCAGTCTGTCACCGATGTTTGTCATCCCGGTATTTTTTCTGATAATCCAGGAAGGTTTCATAAAATACGAGGAGGCTTTCATGGAAGAGAAATTAGGTGATCAGTACCTGGATTACAAAGACCGGGTTAATCGCTGGATAGGCTGGCAACTTGAGTAATCTGGTACTTGCTGATCTGGTTGTACTTTTTCATTTAGCTTTTGTTATCTTCGCCGTACTCGGGGCACTGCTGATCTTCAAATGGCACTGGATAATTTTTCTGCATTTGCCCGCCGCATTCTGGGCCGTCTATATTGAATTTTCAGGTGGCATTTGTCCGCTGACTCCGCTGGAAAATTCTTTACGCCGTAATAGTGGTGAACCCGGTTATAGTGGCGGTTTCGTTGAATATTACATTATTCCGGTACTTTATCCGGACGAATTAACCAGGGAAATCCAATTATTGATCGGGACCGCTTTACTGGTGATTAATATATTCATCTATTGGCGCATCATTATGAAAGCCCGCCGTTGATCTTGATCATCTCGCCGGTCATGTAAGACGATGCATCAGAAGCCAGAAACACCGCAGCCGCGGCCACATCCTCCGGGGTGCCGAACCGACCGAGCGGTATCTCGCTGATCCTTGACTCATAGTATTTCCGGTCCATCATTTCTTCCGCAAAAGAGGTATGTATCCAGCCTGGTGCCAGTATATTGGCACGTATTTCCGGACCGTAGGTGCTGGCAAAAGACCGGCTGAAGCCGAGCACACCGGCCTTGACCGCTGCAAACATCTGCGGATTGCGGCCATGAAATCCATGAACGGCCAGATCCCAGGACATGTTGATGATCACACCCCGGCCCTGCTCCTGCATGACCGGAACCAGGGCCCAGCAACAGGCTATCGTGCCTTTCAGATCGACCTCAATCAACTGTTGCAGTTTTTCCTGATCAGTCAATTCAGCGCCCTGTCCGGTTAAAATATCCGCACCGGCATTGTTGACCCAGATATCGATTTTCCCGAATTTTGCCTGCGCAGTCCGGATAAGCTTGTCAATCTGGTCCGGATGTCCGACATTGGCCTGGATCGCAACGGCATGGCCGCCATTGGACCTGATTTCGTTCACTACCGTCTCTGCCCTGGCCATGGAATTGTTATAGTTGACGACTACCCGTGCGCCCTCGCGCGCAAAAGCCAATGCCATGCTGCGTCCTATCCCACTGCTGGCACCGGTGATTACCGCGGTTTTTTGTTCAAGTTGGCGCATTTTCTATTTAAACTAGTCCCATGTGACTGAATCATTGTATCGATTAATCGCCAGACTGCCATTATGCTCGAAGAAATAAAAAATTTTTACCGCATCAGTGACTCGGTAGCGACTGCAGGGCAACCAACACCTGAGCAGTTCCATGTCATCAAGCAGGAAGATTTCGATGTGGTCATTAATCTTGCCCAGTACGATTCACCGGATGCCATTGAAAATGAAGCAGCTATCGTGGAAGGACTCAATCTGGATTATGTGCATATCCCTGTGGACTTCACGGCGCCGGTGTTGAGTGACCTCAAGCGCTTTTTTGCCACCATGGACAGGTACAGGTTTAATAATATTTTTGTGCATTGTGCCTGCAACTGGCGCGTCTCTGCCTTTATGTTTCTTTATCAGACAGTGAGGTGCGACGTCCCGGTGGCCACATCGATACGTGAACTGCGTGCCGTGTGGCAGCCGGATGAAACCTGGCAGGCATTTATTGATTCTGTACTGGCTCATTACAACATTGATGCCTGACTCAGGGCCCTGTCTTCGCACACGCAAATGTGTGGCTACAGTATTGATTGCCCGCTTTAAAATCCGGTTTTAATGAACATCAGCCAACATTATCTGCTTGCCACATTTGTTGTTTATCTGCTGATCCTGTTTGTGATCGGTTGGTTTGCCTGGCGCAAAACACATAATCTTGCAGATTACATACTCGGTGGCAGAAGACTCGGGCGCTGGACCACCGCACTCAGTGCCGGCGCGTCTGATATGAGTGGCTGGTTATTACTGGGCCTGCCCGGCTTTGCTTATCTGGCCGGTTTTGAGGCTATCTGGATTGCTGCCGGTTTATTGGCCGGAACCTGTTTGAACTGGTGGTTTGTTGCTCCCCGCCTGCGTGAATATTCTGTAGCCAGCAATAACGCCCTGACCCTGCCGGAATTTTTTGAACATCATTTCAATGATCATACTCACAGCCTGAGATTGATATCGGCACTGTTCATCCTGTTTTTTTATATCTTCTACACCAGTTCCGGCCTGGTTGCAGGTGGCAAATTATTTGAATCCGTCTTTGGCCTGCCATATCCCTGGGCGGTATTTGCCGGGACTGCGGCAATCCTGATCTACACGGTTTTCGGCGGATTTCTCGCCGCCTGCTGGACTGATTTATTCCAGGGCCTGTTAATGTTTTTTGCGCTGGTATTTCTATCGCTGGTGGGACTGAAACTTGCCGGTGGCTGGGAAATTACGGTTGCCACCATGCGCATTGTCGATCCATCACTCATTGATATGTGGCATACGGTTAATATGCAACCGTTAAGCATCATTGCTATCTGTTCTCTGCTGGGCTGGGGACTCGGCTACTTCGGGCAACCCCATATCCTGACCCGGTTTATGGCTATCGATACTGTCAGCAACATATCGTCCGCCAGCTGGATAGCAATTACATGGACGGCCGTCTGTCTTGTTGCAGCACTGCTGGTTGGTTTTACCGGTATCGCCTTGCTGGAAACACCGCTCAAGGGCAGCAATACGGAAAAGGTCTATATCGAATTGGTCACCCTGATCCTGCATCCTGTGCCCGCAGGAATTTGTCTAGCCGCCATTCTTGCAGCCATTATGAGTACAGCCGATTCCCAGTTACTGGTGGCATCATCGGCCATTACCGAAGATGTTTACCGGACATACTTCAGTCGGCATGCCACACAACAAAATCTGGTCAGAATGGGTCGTATTACCGTGATCATCATTGCAATGGTGGCCATGCTGCTGGCCATGACATATGAACAAAACGTACTCGATCTGGTGGCCTATGCCTGGGCCGGGTTTGGCGCAGCCTTTGGCCCGGCATTGTTACTGAGCCTTTACTGGAAAGGGAGTACCCGCCGGGGCGCTATCGCCGGAATCATCTGCGGTGGAATCACCGTGATCCTGTGGCACCGGCTGGAGGGGGGAATATTTGACCTGTATGAACTGATCCCCGGGTTTCTGCTGGCCATTCTGGCCAATATTATAGTTAGCCAACTGGATAACACTGAAAATAATCTTACTTGACTAAATAAATTTATAACTTATTAAAAATATTTACTTTTTTATGGAGTTAATACCTATAAATACTGTCTCTTATTAGTGACATTCCGGGTTTCTCCATAGATTACGCCCGCATTGCACCAACCGGTGTATTAAAACATTTTTGTGACCCGGTTAGCACTTCCTGATGTCGTATGCAGGATATTCATCACGATAAGCAAATATCCCCCCACAACTACATGACTCTGGCATAGCAATTGCAATTTGTCTCCTGAGTACAAACGGAAACAAATTAAATGACCAATAATCTGGAAAAAGTAATCGGCTGGAAAAAAATAGATGTCCTCTACCGGCATGGCAAAACCTCCGTCATTGGCTCGCTGTTCATCTCTATTGTTGCCGTAGCACTCGTGTATTATTTCGTCTGGCCAGCCAACAAACCTGTTATTGTTCTGCTCATATGGCTGGTCATGTACCTGCTCGTTTCCACCTTGCGTATTTACGGGATAACACTTTACAAGGGCAATAAAGTAGGACTTGAGCAATCCAGGTACTGGCTGTACGCCTTCACATCCGCTTCCGCCATAGCCGCTTGTTTGTGGGGGTTGTTCTTCCTTTATCTGATCGATTTTATTGATGATGAGTACAGATATTTTATCCTGTTCTTCATGGTCGGCCTGATGTCGGCTGCAGCCATTACTTATGCCACATCACTGCTTACTTTTTTTATTACATCACTTTGTATCTTAGCGCCGATTACCATTTACTTCATCCTGCACTCTGATCCAATCAACAATTTTACGGGTCACATTTTAATCGCATATTTCATGTATCTGCTAATCATTGCCCGTGAACTCAATAAAACACTGGAAGGATTTCTGGCACATGAATTCAATGTCTCCAGGCTGGAAAGTGAAAAACAATACACCACCATGGTGAACCGTGAACTTGAGGAAGAGATCCTCAAGCGAATAGATACGGAAGGAAAATTAAAGGATGAAATAATCAAGGCAGAGACACTGACTAACAAACTCCTCACGATCTCATTAAAAGATGGTTTGACAGGAATCAATAATCGCCGGAGGTTTGATGATTATCTCGAAAATGAATGGAACCGGTCAGCACGTACAAAAACACCACTGTCTTTGATTATGTGTGATATCGATTTCTACAAGGCCTATAACGACACCTATGGTCATCTCGCCGGTGATGACTCACTCAAGAAAGTGGCCGGTGTGCTGGAACATTATGCCAGGCGTGCCGGTGACCTGGCGGCCCGTTATGGTGGTGAAGAATTCGTTATCATTCTGCCTGATACAGAATCAGACAAGGCCACGCATATTTCCGAACAGATCAGGACAGCTGTAGAAGATTTACGTATCCGGCATATATCATCAGAAACCAGTGACTATCTGACCATCAGTATGGGTGTCGCAACTATAATTCCATCACGTGATCATAAACCCGGCATACTCATCAACTTTGCAGATGAGGCACTTTACCAGGCCAAAAAAACCGGCCGCAATAGAAGTGTTGTATATGATAAATGATCCCCGGATAAAAATAGAACACTGGGGTTCTGGCAGCAATGATCCCTTATCTGAAGCCGCCCTGGTGAACCTGCTGGAACGACAGGGTTATCGCTGTACCCGTTATACCTATTCGGCAGGGACACATTTTCCTGAACATGGCCATGAAGTCGACAAGGTAGATGCTGTATTAAAAGGCCAGTTTAAAATCAGCCTGCACGGAGAAAGCGTTATTCTGATTGCAGGTGATTATATTTATATACCTGCCAATACGATACACAGCGCTGAAGTCATAGGCAATGAATCCGTTGTCAGTATCGACGCTGTCAAAGTTACCTGATAATTTTATCAGGTAACTTCACCCACCAGGTTATTAAAATGATTACGCACGCACTGGGTAATCTGCTTGTATTGCGCAAGAAATTTCTCTGCGGCCAGGTCAGTATTTTCATCAAGATGATCCATCGCCCGTGCCAGAGTAAGTACTTCATCCGGGTTCTGTGAAAAAGCACTGATATTTTTCAGATCCATGACCCTCAAACTATTTTCAATCCTTTTGAGGAAATCATATGCGGACAACAGTTCGTGACTTTGTTCGTTGCTAATTATTTCCATTTCAGCCAGTTTTCGCAATGCATTGCGGGTACTGGAAGTCCTTAAGTTACCATGATTGGCGCCATGTAGCAGTTGCAGATAATGTGTTATGAAATCAATATCCATTATTCCACCGGGCCCGCGTTTTATTTCATATTTGTCTTTCGGGTTTCCCAGCTCTTTCTCGACACGTTGACGCATCCGGGTGATTTCTGATCCCAGATAGCCGGCATCATACTTCCGGTAAATAGCCGCTGAAATTGCACTGAGCGATTGTTTTCCCAATCCATCTGCATCATCTATTATCGGGCGGCAGCGGGTCATCATCTGCCGTTCCCACACTTCTCGCTCGGCAGTATGGTATTCAATGAAGTAGGGTGCCGGACTGATCAGGGTGCCCGAAGTGCCATGTGGCCGCAAACGCATATCAATTTCATACAGGATGCCGTTAGGACTGGGCAGGGCGATATGGCGGAGTAATAACTGTATCTGCTTAATCATTCCGGCAGATGCCCCCTCTTCATTCCCCGGATATAAAAATATCAAATCAAGGTCGGAGCCAAAATTCATTTCATTGCCAGCCATCCGGCCCATACCCAGAATAACTATTTCTTCATCAGTATAATGATATTCCCTGGCCAGGTTTTGCATGGTGGTCCAGAGTGTTGCTGATGCAAGGTTAGTCAGTGCCAGTTCCGCCTGTTCCTGAGTAAACTCTCCGGTTAACCAGTTCAGTAAAATGCGAAACATATATTCATTTTTGCATACCCTGAGATTTTCCATTCTGTCTTCCAGGTCGCCGTCCTCGGTTATAGACAACAAACTGTTTTTTAAATGATCCAGTGGAAATTGATCCGGTGCAGGTTCATCGATGTACCTTGCAATTTCAGGGCCGCGAAAAAATACAAACCGGGTGAAATACCAGGAGGCGCCAAAAACCCTGGCCAGCAGGGAAATATTTTCCGGATATTGTCCCCACCCTTCCTTGCTGCAGACTGCCAGCCAGCGCTCCATGTTTGCCGCTGCTCTGTCCCTGTCCCAGGCGTGTTCCAGTGCAGCCTTCATCTGCTGATTTAATCCGGTATTAGTCATAGTTACTGAACGTTATTATTCTTTGGGCAAAATACGCTTAAAACATGACTTCGCGACCTGACAGTGTTTCTCAAGTTGCCGGTCAAACCTTTCCAGTGTCTGTTCATCAGAACGGCTGCCAAATCCCAGCGAACTGGCGATTTTACTTCTCTGCAGGATGTCATCAGGTAATTGATGTGTTTGCTGTTCATCAACCATTTGCAAACGGTTTTCGAGGCGGCGTAAAAAAAGGTAGCTATCGTTAATTTCCTTGCCATCCACCCTTGATACAAACCCCAGGTTAACCAGATTTTCAAGGACCACCAGGGTGTTTGTTGATTTCAATACTGGATGGGTATGTGCATTGACGATCTGCAATATCTGTATGAAAAACTCGATATCTCGTATTCCGCCCTCACCCAGTTTTACATTCCAGTTTTCATTCCTCCGGCGCTGTCTGGCCATATCATTTTTTATCTTGATAAACCTTTCCAGATCATCACTGCCCAGTGAACGTAGATAAACAAAAGGCCCCAGACGTCCCAACAAGTCCTCCCCCAGTTTCCTGTCCCCGCAACTGAGGATTCTTGCGCGTAACCAGGCAAAGCGTTCCCATGCCTCTGTACTTGCTTCGTAATAATGTTCGGTTTCATCAATCGAAAGTATCAATGGGCCACTACGTCCCCATGGTCGCAACTTGAGATCCACACGATAAAGAAAACCATCCTCGGAGACTTCCTGCATGAGGGCATTGAACTTGCGGATATGGTCGATGACCCCACCCTGATAGTCTTGTTCACGACCGTTATATTCACTGTAATTCCTTGCAACAAAGATTAAATCCACATCTGAACTGTAATTCAGCTCATTCGCCCCCAGTTTCCCCATGGCAAAAATACAAAATGGGACCTCTGAATTTTCACTGCCGGGATAGTGTTGACCTGCTGCAGCCAGTTGCATGGCTTTGATGATCACGTTATCCGCCAGGTGACTTAACCGATCAAGGATCACAGGATAAGAAAACTTTTCTGCCAGGTCCATCCAGGTGATTTTCAATAATTCCCGGTATTTGAATGTTTTTAATGTGGCGCTGTCTGATACAACTTCGTAATTTTCACGTTCAAAGGCATCTGGACCATACAACGACGCAATAGCATCCGGATGTCTGCGAAAATAGCGGAATAGAAAATTAGAGATCGAGATTAGATGGATAAATGTTGGCATGGATCCCGGCGGCATTTTTGCAAAGTAACGGCGTGCAGATGCATCTTGCATGAGCTGATCCAGGCGGATGGTAGCAGTCTCCGGATCAGGCGATTGCTGCAGCAAGCTAGTGTAATCAGACATCAGTTGACCATCGTATTCAGCAAGTTACCGGTGATTGACTATGATGGACGCGTCTGATCAGGTGGGCTGGTAGATATCACCACCCTGTTTTCTGAATTCACTGGCCTTTTCATCCAGTGCCTGTTCAAGGGCAGTGTGCGTATCAGCGATGCCATTCGCCCTTGCATAATCACGGACATCCTGGGTAATTTTCATCGAACAGAAATTCGGGCCGCACATGGAACAGAAATGTGCCACCTTGTGTGACTCTTTGGGCAATGTTTCATCATGGAATTCCTGCGCGCGGTCAGGGTCCAGACCCAGATTGAATTGATCCTGCCAGCGAAATTCAAATCTGGCCTTGGACAGGGCATTATCCCGCAATTGTGCGGCTGGATGGCCTTTCCCGAGATCTGCGGCATGAGCAGCAATTTTGTAAGTTATAATTCCTTCTTTCACATCATCTTTGTCCGGTAGTCCCAAATGTTCCTTGGGCGTGACGTAACATAACATGGCTGTACCATACCAGCCGATCATGGCGGCACCAATGGCTGAAGTAATGTGATCATAACCGGGGGCAATATCCGTAGTCAGTGGTCCGAGCGTATAGAACGGGGCCTCATGACATTCCTCCAGTTCCTTTTCCATATTTTCCCTGATGAGATGCATGGGCACATGGCCTGGCCCTTCGATCATGACCTGTACGTCGTGTTTCCAGGCAATCTTTGTAAGTTCACCGAGTGTACCCAGTTCCGCGAACTGGGCCTCATCATTGGCATCGGCTATCGACCCGGGCCGTAAACCATCACCCAGTGAAAACGAGACATCATAAGCCTTCATAATCTCGCAAATCTCCTCAAAACGGGTATATAGAAAACTTTCCTTGTGGTGCGCCAGACACCATTTGGCCATGATGGAACCGCCACGCGAAACGATACCGGTCAGGCGTTTTGCTGTCAGTGGCACATATGCGAGTCGAACACCGGCATGGATAGTAAAATAATCCACGCCCTGCTCTGCCTGCTCTATGAGTGTGTCGCGAAATATTTCCCAGTTGAGCTCTTCGGCCTTACCATTCACTTTTTCCAACGCCTGATATATCGGCACAGTACCAATCGGCACGGGCGAATTTCGAATGATCCATTCACGGGTTTCATGAATGTTTTTCCCGGTGGACAAGTCCATGACCGTATCCGCACCCCAGCGTATGGCCCACACCATTTTTTCTACTTCCTCTTCAATCGAAGATGTGACTGCAGAATTACCGATATTGGCGTTGATCTTTACCAGGAAATTACGGCCGATGATCATCGGCTCGATTTCCGGATGGTTGATATTGGCCGGGATGATCGCACGGCCCCTTGCTACCTCTGCCCGGACAAACTCTGCTGTAATTACATCCGGAATTTGTGCGCCAAAGCCCATGCCGGCATGACGCCTGGCCAATGCTGTTCCCTGATATTCCTGTAACTTCTGGTTTTCACGAATGGCGATAAATTCCATCTCCGGGGTAATGACGCCCTGGCGGGCATAATGCATCTGGGTAACATTACAGCCGGATCTGGCACGTCTTGGTAATTTAGAACATTCATAGCGCAAATTCCTGAGTTTGGGATCCTGCATGCGCTTGCGACCATATTCGGAGGTAAAATCATCCAGTTGTTCAGTAACACCACGTTCCTCTATCCAGGCACTGCGCAGGGACGATAATCCCTTGCGTATATCGATTATAATCTCAGGATCGGTATAGGGGCCCGACGTATCGTAAACTGCCAGTGGCAGATTTTTTTCTGCACCCTGTTGGGATGGGGTATCGGACAACGATATCTCCCGCATCGGTACACGCAGATCTGCGCGTTCACCAGCAACATAGATCTTGCGGGAATTCGGCAGCGAGGTCACTACCTGTTCAGGAATCCTGGCGTTTTTGCCTGAAAATGACCTTGGGATAGCGCTCATGGTATAAAGTCCTCACGAAAATTTAAGAGTCTGAGCGCCTGGAAACGGTGTGAATGTGCCAGCTTTCCTACGCCGGTTCTAACCGGATCAGGTTCAAGGGTCATTCTCAGCCCGGATGGGCGCCCCTAGCCGCACGACTCATGTTTAATGCTATATAATATAGCAACTTTTAGGGTAATGTACTTGTTATGAATACACAATTAAACTTTGAGCAGGCCCGCATCAACATGATTGAACAGCAGATCCGGACCTGGGAAGTCCTTGATCGAAACGTGCTTGATCTGATTGCAGATATACACCGGGAAGATTTTGTCCCGGATGAATACTACCCGTTGGCCCTGGCCGATGTGCAAATACCGCTGGCACATCAGCAGGTGACGATGACACCCAAGGTGGAAGCCCGCTTGTTGCAGGCACTGGATATTCAAAAAACAGACAAGGTACTGGAGGTCGGTACCGGCTGCGCTTATCTGACGGCTTTGCTGGCGCTATCGAGTCACCATGTCACCAGTGTTGATATTTATCCAGAGTTTACCAGTGAAGCAAAAATCAAACTGGCACGACATGATATTCAGAATATAACTCTGGAAACAGGTGATGCCATTCAGGGCTGGAGCAGCCGGGGACCGTATGATGTTATTGTTGTCACCGGGTCTGTCCCGGTACTGGACAGCTGTTTTCAGGAACAACTTTGCCTCCAGGGCCGGCTGTTTATTATTACTGGCGTGGCGCCTGTGATGGAGGCACTGTTAATAACCCGGGTTGGAGACAATGAATGGTTGCAGGAGTCCCTGTTTGAAACCGACATCCCTGCATTGATTGGGGCACCAACAACATCAGAATTCAGGCTGTAACAGGGATATCATGAAACAAATTACACCGGA
>Ga0214472_10003006_pt1 | contig 17947 bp, 22 predicted proteins | sample RVTome_6_FD_207662 | JGI IMG/M metagenome (GOLD analysis project Ga0214472, IMG submission 207662) | Soil microbial communities from uranium-contaminated site in the Upper Colorado River Basin, Wyoming, United States - RVT140D175 | ecosystem: Environmental > Terrestrial > Soil > Contaminated >...
TCTATGCGGAAGGGCTCGGTGCCACTGAGATCGCGCGGCTCCTCGTCCTCTCGCCCCACACCGTCAGGACGCACGTGAAGAACGCCTTTCGCCGCCTCGGCGTCCACTCCCGGGAGGAGGCGACGGAGCTCGTCCGCGAGCACGAGGTCGGGCGCCTCGTCTGAGCGGGGTCACGGTATTTCCGGGGGTATCCGCCGAAAACGCACATTCTCCGACTCGGGCGCGGGTACAGAAGGCTCCCGCTGCAACAACGACCGCTACCGGCGGTCATTTGAAGAGGGGCGGCGGGGGGCCGCCCCTCTTCATACGTTCTTTCTACGCTTGAAAGGCAGGCGGGACGTAGGGGTAAAGGCCCTCGTCCGCGGGTGCGTCCAGCCACGGAGCCGTCGACGTGAGCAATTCGAGCTCGCCGTCGGGCGCTGTCGCCACGCAGTCACAACTCCCGGGGCTACAGCTGTGTCCCGCGAACGGCGACCAGTCCCCCAGAGCGTTCACGGTTGGATGAGTCATAGACCTTCGATACCCGCGCCTAGAAGGCGCTGACCTGGTCTACGGGGTATTTGCGCGAGTATTCGTCGATGGAGCAGAAGCTGTTCGCGATTTACCTGAACGACCATCTGGCCGGCGCGGTGCTGGGCAGCGAGCTGACGCGGCGGGTGGCCCATGAGAATCGCGGAAGCCCGCTCGGGGAGTTTCTCGAGCACCTTCTCGCCGAGATCCTCGACGACAAGCGGACGCTCGAGCGCGTGCTGCAGGCCACGGGAGTGCGCCCCTCCCCCATCAAACCGCGTGTGGCCTGGGCGCTGGAGAAGGTCGGGCGGCTCAAGCTGAACGGGCGGATCCGCAGGTACTCGCCGTTGAGCCGGCTCCTCGAGCTCGAGGGCCTGACGGCCGGAATCGCGGCGAAGCGTTCGCTCTGGCAATCGCTCGGCCTGGCCGCGGACGCGCGCCTGGCCGAGTTCGACTTCGTCGCCCTGCGTTCCCGCGCCGAGATGCAGCTCGAGGAGATGGAGCCGCATCGCCTCGAGGCGGCGAGACTGGTGCTGGGCAGCCGCTAGCGGCGGGGGTGGGATTCGAACCCACGAGACCGCTACAGACGCCCCAGCGGTTTCAAGGCTGACCAGGATCCGCTGGAAAGGATCACTTTATGGTCGGTTGCGCGCCAGTCCGCGCGCCATTCCGGTCTGGGCGAGCGGGAGCGCCGCGGCTTGACTTCGGACGTGCCTAGAGTCACGCTCGGGCTTCTGCGGCAGGGAAAGAGAGGCCACGGTGGCCGATCGGCGCGTTCTCCTTCTGGTAGGCATCGTCTTGGGACTTGCATTGCTTCCCGCGCTCGCGGGCTGCGCGGAGGTCGAAGCCGACGAGCCCTCCGCCATTGACGAGTCGAATGATTCGGTAGGCGAAGAACCGGCAACCGAGGAGGGGGAGGAGGCTGGAGCGGAAGAGCCGCCCGCCCCAAAACTCCCGAAGCCCGTAGTAGTGAGAGGGAGTGGCAAGAAGGTCGCCACGGTGAGGCTGAAACGCGACGGCCCCGTTGTTATTACCGGGCGACATCGCGGCTCCGCGAACTTCATCGTGCATTTGGTGGGTCAGGGGATCGAGGAGTACATCTTCAACGAGATCGGGACCTACAACGGCCAGGCGGCGATTGCCGAAGGGGTCGCAGGTCGGTATCGGATGCCAGTGGAAGCGGACGGCTCCTGGACAGTGAGATTCGAGCATCCCGTCCCAACGGGCAATGAGCGCAGCCTGCTTGGGACGCACAAAGGGCAAGGGGCGAAGGTGCTTCGCCTCCGCATCGACGAGGCCGCGCAGCCCATCTTTCGGGCAAAGCACCGCGGCCAGGCGAACTTCATCGTGCATCTCATTGGCTACGGCGATGTGACCGGGGAGATGTCCCTGTTCAACGAGATTGGATCGTTCTCTGGCGAGGCTCTGGCTGAGAGCGAGCTGCCGGGCGGGACATACCTAATGTGGGTTCAAGCCGACGGTCGCTGGACGATCCGAGTGGCTCCTTGATTACCTAGCCCGGGGGCCAAGGTAGGGAGCGAGGGCGAAACCGCCGGGCTGCTCGACGCGTATTGCCGGGGCCGAACACTGAGGCCCGACATGCGCAGATCACGGACCTCGCCGGGCGATCCCGTGGCATCTAGCTGGGCTGGGGCGGGCGAGCCGCGCGGGTGGTAAATGGCAGCGACCAGTCATCCTCGTGTCGGCCGTCGATCGTGAGACGCCACTCGTATCTCGTGTCGGGCTCAAGTGGGAGCGGGCCGAAGTTGATCGCCATCGCACCGTCGAGAGCGGTCCCTGGCTTGAGACCCGGCGGGCGGCCAGCTTCTACCTGTGCCGTGATCAGCAGAGGAACTTCTTCCCCCGAAGCAGACGGCACCATCACCGGCTCGCCGTCTGAGGTCAACAACTCAAGCTGAAGCTGGTAACGGTGATTCGCGCGGTCCCAAGGGATGTCGAATTTGATGGCGATCGCGCTTGGTGTGGGATCCGGCCCGGTCACCGACCAGCCGCCCCCGAGGATGTAGAGCTTGCCCGCCAACTCTTGAGCCGAGTCGGCGAGAAGCATCGTTACCTTCATTCGGCCTGTGTCGTTGCGGGCTCCCGCGCCTGTGTCGTTGCGGGCTCCCGCGGCCACATGTGCGATGACGCGAAAGCGTGAAAGAAGGCCACTGGGGCTCCGGCCGGGGTGCAGTGGATTGTGGCAGCGTTGGTGTGGACGACCGGTGCGTGACCGCGTTGAGCAGACGCGTTCGTAAGATCCTCCACGATCTGATCGTCGCCCTGAGTCTCGTCGCGATAGAACGCGAGGATCGTTCGAGCGTGCGACTCACTGACGCCGAACCCCTGTCTAAGAACGTCGAGGACCTGGTCGTCGAACGCCTTATCAGGCATTCGGCAACCACCCAAGTCCCTCGAACAAGCTGTCTAGTTCTCTAGCGAGCGGCACGAAATCGTTCTCCTCCCACTGCGCAGGATACGTGAAGGCTTTTACAACGCCTAGTTCGCGTGCAAGCCGTCTATTTCGGCTCTTGAGCGCTACATACTGAGAGTAGGCACGGGCGAACGCCTCCTGTTCCTCAAGCATGCGGTCTAGGTGCTTCCTCATGGCCGCCCTTGCCTCCGCTGCCGCGGCAGCGGCATGCCCGGGCGGAACGGGCGGCACGAGCCAAAGTTCAAGGATGCGCCGCGTTGCGGCGCTGTCGAGTAGGGCATCTCGCCACGAGTCAAACTCGGAGCTGGTTCTGGATGCGTACTTTCCAGGCGTCCCGATTGCCTGGTGGTCGAGGTAGTGACCGATCTCGTGTACCAATGTGAGCGCTGGCTGTTCCGCGAAGTCGGCTAGCGCAATCTTGACTGGCGCGCCGTTTGCCGTCCTTCTGTAGACACCCGGGTCCACCAACCCGTATTCCATGTCAAGGGGAATCCAGGGCGGCGCGGTAGTGATCCCGTGGACGGCATTGATCGCGTGCAGGACCTCCTCGGCTATGCGCCTGAATGGCTCCGTCTCCGGGATTTGGAGGTCAAAGCATGAGCTGACGGGCGTGAGAGATGCCGATGTGAGTCTTCTCCGCCGGAGATGGCTTGGCAACCTGCGCGCCAGTCGTGCGCCAGTAAGCGCCACTCGTGAGCGGATTTCAGCGGAGTTGAGCGGAAGCTCGAAGTGAAACACCGTCTCGGTACGCAGTGTGCCCGGGACGGCTCTAGCAGCGCGAATCGTGCACGAATAGACGGCGGGGGTGGGATTCGAACCCACGGAGCCGGTTCAACGGCTCGGCGGTTTTCAAGACCGCCCCTTTCAACCACTCGGGCACCCCGCCCGGGAGTCAGTGTAACTAGGGCGCCGCGGCGATTTTGGCCGGCGCTCCGAACCCCTCGAGCACCTCGGGGACCGACCAGGATCCGTCTTCCTGCTGCCTGTTCTCCATGATCGCGAGCAGGACGCGCGCGGTAACTGCCGTCCCGTTCAGCGTGTGGACGGTCTCGAGCCCCTGCTCGCCGCGGTAGCGGATCCCGAGGCGGCGTGCCTGGTAGTCGGTCGTGTTCGAGGTCGACGTGATCTCGCGGTAGCGCCCCTGGCTCGGGAACCACGCCTCGATGTCGTACTTCTTCACCGCCGAGGCGCCGAGATCGCCGGCGGCGATGTTCATCACCCGGTACGGAACGCCGAGCTCCTGCACGAGCTCCTCCTCCACGGAGAGAAGGTGCTCGTGTTCCTCCTGCGACCGTTCCGACGTGCAGAAGACGAACATCTCAACCTTGTCGAACTGGTGCACACGAAACATCCCGCGGGTGTCCTTGCCCGCAGCACCGGCCTCGCGGCGAAAGCAGGTCGAGTAGCCGGCGTAGCGGAGCGGGAGGGCTTCGGTCTCGAGCGTTTCCTCCGTGTGAAAGGCGGCCAGCCCGACTTCCGACGTGCCCGTGAGGTAGAGGTCGTCGCGCTCGACGCGGTAAATGTTCACTTCGTCCGTGGGGAGGAACCCGGTTCCGTACATCGCCTGCTCGCGCACGAGGACGGGAGGCAGAACGGGCGTGAAGCCCTTCGCGACGAGCCGATCGAGCGCGAAACGGTAGAGCGCGAGCTCCGCGAGCGCGAACTCTCCCACTCGGTACGCAAAGCGCGAGCCCGAGACCTTGGCGCCGCGCTCCATGTCGATCCCGCCGAGCTCGAGGTGGTCTCGCGGCTCGAACGGCAGCGAGGGCGGTTCTCCCGAATGGCGCAGCTCGACCGCGTCTTCCTCGGTGAACCCGTCGGGGGCGCTCGGGTCGGGCGGGTTCGGGACGAGCGCGAGAAGCTCCTGAAAGCCCGCCTCGACCTCGGCGAGCTCTGCCTCGAGCCTCTGGAGCTCCGCCTTGACGCCTTTGAGCTCCTCCTGCTGCTCGGGCGTCGGCTTGCCCTTCAGCTTCGTGCGTCCGCGGAGTTCCTCGACCTGCGGCAGGAGGCCGCGGCGGGCACGGTCGGCCTCGAGGAGCTCGTCAAACCGCTCCGCCGCACCTTTGCGTGCGAGCGCGGCGCGCCAACCCTCGGGATCGTTCCGCGCGGCCTTCCAATCGATCACGTTCTGGAGTCTAGGAAGGCTTCGAGCACCTGGGCGACTCCCTCTTCGGCGACCGGGGGACAAACGAAGTCAGCCACGGCCAGGACGCGCTCGTGCGCATTGGCGACCGCGACGGCATAGCCCGCCCACTCGAGCAGCTCGACGTCGTTCTCGCCGTCTCCGAAGGCGACCGTCTCGTCGCGCCCGAAGCCGAGGTGCTCGGCCAGGAACGCGAGACCGGAGCCCTTTGTCACCTCCGGGCTCGCGAACTCGAGGAAGTAGGGAAGCGACTTCGAGATGTAGAGACGGCCGGCGAAGCGAGCCTTCATCCGCCCCTCCAGAGCGTCGAGGGCCTCAGGCTCGCCGACCGCGACGAGCTTTGTCGGCGGCTTGGCCAACCAGGCAACGAGGTCCCCGACCGGGTGGACGCGCAGGGCCTGGAAGCCGGCGTACGACTCGGCCTCGGGGGTCACGCGCGCTACGTAGAGCTCGTCGTCGACATAGCAGTTCACGTGGAAGCCTTCCTCCTGGATCGCCGCGATCGTCACCTTCGCCAACTCGACGGGAATCGGCTCGTGGCGGAGGAATCGCCCGCTTCGCGGATCCGCCACGACCGCACCCTGGTAACAGATAACGGGATCCTCGAGACCCAGCTGCTCGACGTACGGGCGCACGGAGCGGAACATCCGCCCGGTGGCGACGAGTATTCGGAGCCCGCTTTCGCGCGCGGCCGGGACCGCGGCCAGCGTGCGCGTTCCCAGCACACCGTCCTCGGCGATGAGCGTGCGGTCGAGATCGCAGACGAAGGTCGTCGCGTCCCGCGGAAAGTCGGCGGGGAGGTTCAGCTCTGGGCCAGGAAGGCGGCGAGGTCGGCGAGCTGCTGCTCGGAGAGCTTCTCGCCGTAGTCCTTCGGCATCAGGCCAGGTTGGAAGCCCGGAGTGATCTGGGCGTCCGGGTTCACGATCGACTCGACGATCGAGGCTGGATCGTCGTCCTGGAGCGTCTCGTCCAGGTTGGGACCGGTGGTTCCGTTGGTCCCCGCCGGCGTAAACGTGTGGCAGCTACCACACGACGGCGTCACGCTCGCGAACACCGTCTTGCCGGCCGCGGGATCCCCTTCGGGAAGTGTCGTGGTCCCGCCCTGGGGTACCTCTCCCTCTACCGTCTCGGGGACGGGCTGGACGGTCTTCTCGCCGCCGCAGCCGGCCAGGACCACGGCAAGCGTGAGGGCGATGAGAAGCCGCCGGCGCATCGGCCGGGAAGCATACCCCGCTCCACGGCGAGGAAACCTGTCAGGCCCAGCAATACGACGTCGCTCGGAGAGTCGTTGACGACGAGTGAAATCCCGACCGCCCCGGCAAGTGCGAGTGGGACGGCGCGGTTGTCTCCATGCGCGGCTCGAACGGCGAGGGCGGCGAGCAAGAGGATGCCGAGCGCGATCAGAACCCCCACGTACCAGCGGTCGGTCGCCCGCTCGAACGAGAGCGTGACGCGGTCGGCGAGGTCGTCCGCGAGCCCACCCGGGCCGTCCTCGACGGCTCGGGTGACGTGGCTCTCGCTTCCGGTCGCAAAGTCGAACGCGAGGAGGAGACCCGTCGCCGCGGCCCCGCCGACCAGCACCGGGAGTACCGCGCGCCTCGAGGTGAACGCCGCGAGGACGACGAAGCCCGCGACGAAGACGATCGCTCCGCCCCCGTCGGCGCCGAAGCGGTTTCCTGCGACCGTGACGAGCGCCAGCAGGGCGACCGCTGCGAAGCCGAGCGGGCCGAGGCGAAGGCCTGCGGCCGCCGCGCCTGCGAGTGCCGGGGCGAGCAGCATCGTCTCGAGCAGGTTCGAGAGGCCGTAGAAGCGCGCGTTCTGGCTGGGCCCGAACGGGGAGAGAGCGACTCCGGGCCCGTCGACGGTGAAACCGACGAGGTAGGCACCGAGGACGCCCGCGCAGAGCGCCCCGAGCGCCGCCGGTGAGCGAACGAGGGTGCCGGCCATGGTGGCGAGGCCGATGACGAGGAGGACGGCCCAGGTCCGGGTTTCGCCGGCCAGTCCGAGGGCGAGGTTGGCGGAGAGTCCGAGGACAAGCGCCGTAAGCGCCGCCCGCGGCAGGAAGAAGGCCAGCGCGACGACGACGGCGACGAGGAGCAGCGTCGCCGGGATACGGGCGTTGTTGTGCTCGTCGATCCGGCGGTCGAGTGCTTTGAGGTACCCCGCGGGATCCTCGCGACGCTCCCAGGAGAGGCCGTCGTCGCGCCCGAGCGCTGTGGGGGCGATGTCCACAATGGACACGAGCCCTGGAATGCGGGTCGAGTCGGACGTGAGGATGCCTCTGAAGCCATGGCCGACAACGGTGATCGGGTAGCGCCGGTCGTTCGGCTGGGGACCACCGCGCGGCAGCGCCACGAAGATCGTCGGCACTCGCATGGACCGCGTAGCGAGGCCGATCAGCGGGGGCCCGTCCGGGAGGCCGCCTCGGAGCGAGTTCCGCACCTCGCCGCGGATGAGAGCGGCACGCGCCATCGCCTCGCTCGTCTCGGGACCGGCGCCGGGAACGAGCAGCCCGACCGCGCCGACGATCCCTCCCAGCTCGTACTCGGGCACGACGACGACACGGAAGGTCGTAGCCTGCGCCTCGCCCGCCATGAGCACGAGAAGCGCGAAAACGAGGGCCGCTGCGCGAGCCATGCCGGAAACTCTAGGGCCGCCCATCCAGGCAGCGGCGCTCGCAGCGCTCGTCGCATTGCCGCTCGCCCTCTTCGGCCCACCCCCTGGCGACCTGCCGGCCCACCTCTACCGTACGTTCCTCGTCGAGGAGGGCGTCCTCCTCTGGGACGGGCACTGGTACGGCGGCCACTACCCGCTCTTCTCCTACAGCCTGCTCTACTAACGGGCGACCACTGGGAGGCCTACTGGCTCCCCAAGGATGGCTTCCCGCTGGCGCGCGGCTGGTATCGCCAACTCGACTACGCGCAGAACCGCCTGTTCTACGAGGAGCCGCTGTGGTCGGCGGAGTATGTCGGCTGGCTGCGCAGGATGGGCGTCCGCTACGTCCTCCTCGCGGACACGCAGCTCGGGCGCATGGGGGAGGAGCGGGAGGCGGAGCTGCTCCGTTCGGGGCGCTCGGGCCTGCGTCTGACCGCCGTCGCGGGCGCCGTCGAGATCTACGAGGTTCTTGGAGCGGAATCGATTCTGCCCGGAGGGGTGATCAGTCGGTACGGGCACGACCGGATCGAAGGCCGCGTCACGGGGCCGGGCGTCTACCCGCTCGCCGTGCGTTGGACGCCGTATCTGAACGTCGAAGAGGGCCCTGTGAGGCTCGAGCGAGTCGGCGATGACGGCACCCGTCTGATCGCGCGTTCCGCCGGACGGTTCGTCCTCGACGTCGGCCTGGGCTGAGGGCTCGTCGGTAGAATTTCCCTCATGGAGCGCAAAGCTTTCGGCCGCGATTTCGGGCTTACCTCTCGGATGTTCCTGACGATGTTCCTGCTCGGCGCGCTCTACGTCGGGTTCTTCATCGTCCTGATCAGCATCTTCGACGTCGGGATCTGGGCGATGGTGGCGATCCTGGGCGTGCTGGCCTTCGTCCAGTACTACACCTCCGACAAGATCGCGCTCAGGGCGTCCGGCGCCAAGATCGTCGAACGGGAACAGGCCCCCGAGCTGCACGACATGGTCGAGCGCCTGTGCGCGATGGCCGACCTGCCGAAGCCGCGAGTCGCTGTCATCCCGACCGAGGTCCCGAACGCGTTCGCGACCGGGCGGAGCCCGAAGCACTCGGCCGTCGCCGTGACCGAGGGGCTCTGGCGCCGGCTCGAGCCGCGTGAGATCGAAGGTGTGCTCGCCCATGAGCTCTCCCACATCGCCAACCGCGACGTGGCGATCATGACCATCGCGAGCTTCTTCGCGATGGTCGCGGCGCTGCTCATGCGCATCGGCATGTTCGGCGGCATGTTCGGCGGCGGCCGGAGCCGCGAGGGCGGCCCGCCGATCTGGCTGATCATGTTCGTCGTCTCGCTGGTCACCTACGTGGTCAGCTGGGTGCTGATCATGACCATCTCGCGCTACCGCGAATACGTTGCCGACCGCGGCGCGGCGCTCCTGACGGGAGCACCCGAGCAGCTGATGAGCGCGCTCCAGAAGATCGCGAGCGACATTCTGCGGATCCCGCAGCGCGACCTCAGGCAGGTCGAGGGCATGAACGCGTTCTTCATCGTGCCGACCAACTTGAAGCGCTCGTTCGGCGAGCTCTTCATGACTCATCCGCCGCTCGAGAAGCGGCTGGCCCGCCTGTCGCAGATCGCGGCCGAGATGGGCCGCCCCGTTTCCTAGGCCTTTGGGCCTGGGGGACGTTCTCTTCGGCCGGAAGAAGCTCAAGGGCGCGAAGCTCGACCGGCTGTTCGCCCTCTCGACCGCGGCCGTCGGGCTCGAGACCGAGAGCGGCCTCAAGCCGGCCGGGGTCGCAGGCGTCGTCTTCAAGCCGCTCTCGGCGGGCGAGTTCATGCGCGCCGAGACGGAAATCGAGGAGCTCCTCGGGGTCGCCGCCCAGAGCTCGGGCTCGCGGGTACGCCGCCGCCAGGACTCCTACGGCTTTCAGTGGATCGCCGTCGAGGATCGCGACTTCGAGGATCTCGTCACAGCGGTCCACCTCGTCAGCTCGGAGATGGACGCGCACGGCTTCGGGGGCCAACTCCTCGCCGCCGATTTTCCCTTCAGGGGCCGCGAGAAGACGGTGCACCTCATCTACGGGTACAAGCGGGGCACGTTCTGGCCGTTCGTCCCCACCGGGGAAGATCAGGAGCGCGACAACGCCGAGGAGCTGCGGCTCAAGTCCGAGCTCGAGAAGGAGCTTCCGATCGAGCCCGACCTGAGCCGCTGGTTGGGTTTGTTCGACGCACCGTTAGAGAACTGAGTTCGTGGGCCGGGCAAGCCCGGCCCCTACACCTGTCAGCTGTAGGGGCGGGATTTATCCCGCCCGCCGTCTCTTACGCGATGTCCGGGATGAACCCCTCGTGGCTCATCAACCGCTTCGTCTCCTCGAGCGTGAGGTCGCTCGGAGGGACGAGGATGTCGGAGGCGGAGAGGTCGTCGTCCGGCATCGCCTCGCCTTGTTCGCGTACGAGCGCGGCCATCTCGTCGAGGATCCGGTCGAGCGTCGGCTCGTCCTCGGCGTCCGTCGCCGCCTGAGCGCGGTCGTCGAGCTCGTTCAGGCGCTCGACGAGCGCGTCGTCGACGCGGTACTGCCCTTCGCCCATCAATCGCACAATCACCGTTTTTCCTCCTCGAGCTCCTTCTTGGCCGCTCCGGAGCCGAGCTCGCCCTTGAGCTTTGCGAGCTCCTCGTCGACCTGGCTCTGCTGCGTGAGCTGGGCGAGCTCGCGGTCAAGATTGCTCTCGCCGCTCGTGTAGTCCTCGAGGGCGCCGGCTTCGACGAGCTCGTCGACGGCGGCCGCCCGTGCCTGCATCTGCTCCGTCTTGTCGCGGGCACGCTCGATCGCCAGGCCGGTGTCGGCCATCTCCTCGCCGATGCCGCTCGCGGCTTCGGTGATCCGCACCTGGGCCTCGGCGGCCGAGTACTGCGCCTTGATCGTCTCCTTCTGGGTGCGGAACGCCTCGACCTTCGCTGCGAGCCGCTTCTCGCCGGTGATCAGCTTCTCCTGCTGCTGCTCGAGGCCCGCGATCTGCTGATCGAGCCCCTGGAGCTGCTGCTGCGCGAAGGCCTTCCGCTCGAGCGCGGCGCGGGCGAGGTCCTCGCGGCCGGCGGCGAGCGCCTGGCGAGCCTGCCCGTCGAGCTTGGGCAGCTCCGTCTCCAGCTTCTGGGTCTGGAGCTCCAGCCGCTTCTTCGCCGTGACAACCTCGGCGATCCCCTTCTTCACGTTCTGGAGCTGCTCGCGCTGGCGCTCGTACGAGTAGTCGAGTGTGACCGATGGGTCCTCGGCCCGATCGAGCAGCTTGGAAATCCAAGCGCGGACGACATTCGACGTGCGGCTCATCAGACCCATCTGAGGCTCTCCTCCCGGTTGCGGTGCGCTGGCATCCTACCCACCTCATGATCCTCGAACGCAGCATGGATCCGAGCTGGCTCTCGAACGCGTACCTCGTGGCCGACGAGGCCGGAGGGACCGGAGTCTTCGTGGACAGCGGCGCCCCACTGGAGCCGCTCATCGCTGCCGCCGAGCGGTTCGACCTCCACATGACCCATCTGCTCACGACGCACGCACACGGGGACCATGTCGCCCATCACGACGAGCTCGAGCGGCGCTTCGGGCTCACGATCATGGCCGACCCGAGGGAAAACGTGGAGGGCGCGGAGCCGCTCGGGCACGGCGAGGTCGTCGAGGCCGGCCGGCTCAGGATCGAGGCCCTGCGAACTCCCGGACACTCGCCCGGCATGCTCGCGTTCGTCGTCGACAGCGATGTGTGCTTCACGGGAGACACGCTCTTCGCCGGGTCGGTGGGGGGAACGCAGGACGCTTTCGAGGATCTCCGCCGCTCGATCATGGACGTCCTCATGGGCCTGCCGGCTGAGACGACCGTGTATCCCGGTCACACCGACGAGACGACCATCGGGCAGGAGTGGGACTCGAATCCGTTCATTCGGATCTGGCGGGGACTCGATCCCGAGGGCGAGGAACGCTGCCACGTCTCGGGCCGCGAGGCCCAGCTCGTCCTCTGGGCACGCGACTACGACGGGGGCGGGAAAGCGTGGGTCCGGTTACCCGACGGCCGGGACGCAATCGTCGGCGGATCCAGAGTGGAGCGCGCCGGCCGATGAGCTTCATCGTCCCCGAGGACATCGAGGGCTACGCGGAGGCGCACACGACGGAGCCGTCCGAGCTGCTGCGTCGCCTCGCCGGGGAGACGCGCGAGACGCTGCGCTCGCCCCAGATGTTGACCGGGACGATCGAAGGCCGGTTCCTCGGGATGCTCGTCGCCGCGACTGGGGCCCGTCGGGTGCTCGAGCTCGGGACCTACAGCGGCTACTCGTCCATCTCGATGGCGGCCGCGCTGCCGCCCGGAGGGCACATCGACACCTGCGAGGTCGACGAGGAGAACGCCGCGGTCGCGCGGCGGTACATCGCGGAGGTCGGCTACGACGACCGCATCACGATCCACATGGGCCCTGCCCTCGAGACCCTCGGACTTCTCGACGGCGACTTCGACTTCGTCTTCATCGACGCGGACAAGGTCAACTACGTCGCGTACTACGAGGCTCTTCTCCCACGACTCTCGGAGCGAGGACTCATGGCGATCGACAACACGCTCTGGTCCGGGCGGGTGGTCGAGCCCGACGAGGACGAGAGCACCCGGGCGATCGTCGAGTTCAACGACCACGTTGCCGCCGATCCCCGTGTCGTCGCCGTCGTTCTGACCGTGCGGGACGGCATTACGCTGATCAAGCCCCGCTAGGCGTGAAAGTCGGCGAGCCGGTCAGCTTCCTCGCGGAGCTCTCTCATCGTGGCCCGGTCAAGCCGCGCGAACGGCTCCAGCAGCACGCGGCCGCGCTCGTGCTTCCAAGTGCCGGCAACGGCGCCGTCGACAAGCAACGTCTGCATCGAGTGCGGGGTCTTGACGTTGAACACACGCGGACGGAACTCCTCGGGCAGGACGCCGGTCCGGCGGGCATGCGCCAGCAGCGTCGCGTCCCAGGTCGGGAGGAAGCGGACCGGCGCCGGCGTCTCGGGATCGGGAAGCGGCGCGCGCGGAAGGTCGACCAGCTCTCCGCCCGTCTCGGAGCGAAAACGGCGCAGCTTTAGCCGCTCGAGTACCGGCGTGACATCCGAGATCGGAAGGCCGGCCCAGTTGGCGATGTCAGCTGTCGGCGCCGGCCCGAAGCCGGCCAGGTAACTGCGAATGAGGTGCTCTATTCCGTCTTCCGGCGTCACCTCGGCCGGACCGAGCCATTCCTCCGCGGCTGCGTAGATGTCCGCGCGCCGCCGTTCCCAGGTTCCAGATGGCGGCACGCGGACGAGGTCGACGTAGAGGCCGACCCCGTTGCGGACCGCAGGATCCCCGCCGAGCACCTTGTCGACCTCTGCCTGCCCCAGCGGGCCATCGGTGAGGCGGGCGCGCAGCTTTCGGGCGGCGCCGGAGACGTCCAGGCCGCGAGGACCCTTGAGCCAGGACTCCCGCCGGGCTTTCCGGACACCGACCGCGAATGGCCAATAGTCGCTCGCGGAGACGAGGTGGATCGTCATTCGCATGAGCGTCCCCTGGACGACCGATCGCCGCTCGAGGGCTCGCGTGAGGTCGTCGCGCCGGAGGCCTTCGACTCTCGACCAGAGCCCGATGTACATCGAGGGCGCGTACTGAGCTTGGAGGCCGCCCATTTTCTCGAGGGCGCGCGGGATTCCCATTCGCGTGCGGTCGAGCAGAAGCTGCCGCTCAAGCAGCGCCCGGTTGAGCTCGCGCCCGGTCAGGGTGCGCATAGGCCCCAAGCTACACTTCGCCCGGCGGGGCTATAGCTCAGTTGGGAGAGCGCCTGGATCGCACCCAGGAGGTCGCCGGTTCGAGTCCGGCTAGCTCCATTTCGCTCAGCGGTACTCGATGAGATCGAGCCGGCCGTCGGGCGGCTCCTCGCGCACCAGCCCGACATCAGGGCAGTAGAACTTGAACTCGGTCACGTCGTCGAGCGGTGCGTAGTCCTCGGTCTTGATGCAATCGGAGAACGTGCCTGCGGGTGTCTGCACCTCGAGCCCTGCGGCGACGACCTTCGATTCGTCCTCGGCGACGCCGGGCGCGCGCTCTTGCTCGAAGGCATCGCCGACCTTCGGCTCCGCGGGCATGAAGATGCCCGGCTTGGCGTCGCCCTCTCCGGCCAGCCACTGGCCTTTGTGGCCGACGACCTTGCCTCCTTCGTAATCGTCCACCCTCTCGCCGAAGTACCAGACGCTCCCGTCCTCGTGCTGGGCGTAGTAGTCGAGCGTGCGCTCGACGAGCTCTCCGTCCTCGAAGTCCTTCACCTCGACGACCGCAACGGGAACGCCGGCCACGCGCTCGGTGCGCTCGAGGACGCGCGACTCGACGCGCAGCTCGATCTCCTCACCCGTCTCCGGGTCCTTTTCGCTTCCCTCGAAGATCGTGAGCCGGACCGAGGAGAGGGGGACGAGCGGGTGGTCGACCGTGGCCGAGAAGCGCGCCGGGTCGTCCGCGGCCGGCGCGCCGCCGCTCGGCTCGGCATCGCCGTCGCCCCCGCAACCCGCAGCGAGCGCGGCGAGGACGATCACCCGCATCGTGACTCTCAGCGTCATCTCGGCGCGACCGTAGCGGCGTCGCCTGAAACGACCATGAGAGCGCCTGGAGGGCACTCTCATTTTGCTCTCATCTCCTCTGGGACAATTGGAGCCATGCGTGTCCTGATCGTCGAGGACGACGTGAAGATGGCCGGTCTCCTCCGCCGGGGGCTGCTGGAGGAAGGCTTGGCCGCGGACGTCGCGCGCGCCGGGGACGACGCACTCTGGATGGCGGGCGCGACCGAGTACGACGCGATCGTGCTCGACGTGATGCTGCCGGGGATGGACGGTTTCGAGCTATGCCGCCGTCTGCGCGAGGCCGGTAGATGGTCGCCTGTGCTGATGCTGACCGCGCGAGACGCGGTCGAGGACCGGGTTGCCGGCCTCGACGCAGGCGCCGACGACTATCTGGTGAAACCCTTCTCGTTCGCCGAGCTCCACGCTCGCCTGCGCTCGCTCGCCCGCCGCCCGTCGCTCGAGCGGCCGGCCGTTCTGAAGGTCGGTGATCTCGGACTCGATCCCGGCACACGCCAGGTCTGGCGCGGCGAGCATGAGATCCAGCTCTCCGCGAAGGAGTTCGCGTTGCTCGAGACCTTCATGCGGCGCCCCGGGGACGTTCTCTCGCGCTTTCAGCTGCTCGAGCACTGCTGGGACTACACGTACGAGAACCGCTCGAACGTCGTCGACGTCTACGTTCGCTATCTCCGCGAGAAGATCGACCGGCCGTTCGGGCGGGACTCGCTCGAGACCGTGCGCGGTGCCGGCTATCGCCTGCGGCGGGACGGAGGCTCCTAAGGTGCTGAACCGGCTTCCGATCCGCCTCCGCCTTGCGCTCGCGTTCGCTCTCGCGATGGCAGCGGTGCTCGCGGCGGTGGGGGCCTTTCTCTACTTCCGGCTGGGCTCTTCGCTCGACGAGTCGCTCGACGCCGGCCTGCAGACCCGCGCGGCCGAGGTCTCGGCGCTTGCTGCACGGGGAGACACGACTCTCGCGCAGGGCCTCGGTGACGACGAGAGCTTCGCCCAGGTGATCGCTCCCGAGGGTCAGGTCATCGATTCGACGCCTCAGCTAAGCGATCGGCCGCTGCTCGAACCCGACGAGCTACGCGCGGCGGGCCAAGGAGTGATGAGGCTCGAGCGTGGGGGCGTGCGGCTTCTCGCGACATCGGTCGAGGCCGAGGGCGAGACTCGCGTGGTGGTCGTGGGTGCCTCGCTCGAGGAGCGGGACGAGGCTCTGAACGGGCTGCTTGGCGAGCTGTTCGTGGTCGGGCCCATCGCGCTCTTGGTCGCGTCACTCCTCGGCTATGGAGTTGCAACCGCGGCCCTTCGTCCCGTCGAGGCGATGCGCGCCGAGGCGGCAGGGGTTTCCGCCCTCGAGCCGGGTCGGCGCCTCCCGCTTCCTCGCGCACGCGACGAGATCTCTCGCCTGGGCTCGACGTTGAACGACATGCTTGACCGGCTGGAACATGCTCTGCAGCGCGAGCGGAGCTTCGTCGCCGACGCCAGCCATGAGCTGCGGACGCCACTCGCCGTCCTGAAGACGGAGCTCGAGCTCGCGCTCCGCAATCCCCGCTCGCAGGCCGAGCTCGAGCACGCCCTGCGCTCGGCCGCCGCCGAGACGGATCGCCTCGCGCAGCTCGCCGAGGACCTGCTCGTGCTCGCACGTTCCGACCAGGGCCGTCTTCCCCTCCGCCGCGCGCCCGTCTCGGTGCGCAATGTCCTCTCGGGAGTCGCGGCTCGTTTCGAGCGTCGTGCCGAGGAGGCCGGCCGTGGAATCGAGGTCGATGCGGTTGACGGGCTCGTCGTGCCCGCGGATGCGGTTCGCCTCGAGCAGGCTCTCGGAAACCTCGTCGAGAACGCGCTCCGGCACGGTGAAGGATCAATCCGCCTCAGCGCGGTGGAAGCGGACGGCTGGGTCGAGCTGCACGTCCTCGACGAAGGTAGAGGTATTCCGCCCGATTTCGTTCCTCGCGCGTTCGAGCGCTTTACCCGCGCGAACGAGTCACGGACGGGGGCCGGTGCCGGCCTAGGCCTGGCGATCGCCCAGGTGATCGCGAAAGCGCACGGCGGCTCCGCGCACGTGTCCGGGGCGGACGTGTGGCTCTCGATCCCGAAATAGCGGGTATAGCCTCGGCATGGCCCAGCAACAGCTCTTCGACACCGCCGCGCCGCTCGTCCCCGAGAGCCCGTCGTTGCCGAAGCTGCGGGAAGCCGCAGCCGGGTGCAAGGCGTGCGACCTCTGGAAAACGGGCACCCAGACCGTCTTCGGCGAGGGGACGCGGAACGCGGAGATCGTCTTCGTGGGAGAGCAGCCGGGCGACAAGGAGGACCTCGCCGGGCGACCATTTGTGGGTCCCGCAGGCCGAGTTCTCGACGAAGCGCTCGAGGCGGCTGGGATCGATCGCAAGCTCGCATATGTCACGAACGCGGTCAAGCACTTCAAGTGGGAGCCGCGCGGCAAGCGTCGCATCCACGCGAAGCCGAACTGGGCCGAGCTGACGGCGTGCCGTCCGTGGCTCGACGCGGAGCTCGCCGTCGTCAAGCCGAAGGTGCTGGTCGCGCTCGGCGCAACCGCGGCACAGGCGCTTCTCGGCCGGCAATTCCGCGTGACGAAACAGCGCGGTGTGCCGGTCGAATCCGATCTTGCGCCCTATGTCGTCGCGACGGTGCACCCGTCCTCGATCCTCCGCCAAGAGACCGACGAGGACCGGGCTGCGGCCTTCGACGAGCTCGTGCGCGACCTCAAGGTCGTCGCGAAGCTGCTGTCCGCGTAGGCCTGCCTCAAACCGGGTACCCCTTTTCAGGGACGGCGCGCCTCTAGCGCGTTTTTCGGTGCGTCGATGACGGGGCGTGCGCCGGGCCGTGCTCCTCGTCTCAGCGACCGCGCTCGTCCTCGAATTCGCTTCGCCGCCGAGTGCGTCCGCCGGCGTGCAAGATCCCAGCTGGCACCGCGGGGCGAACTTCACATCGTGGTGGCACGACGAGTATGCCTCGGCCAGCTCGGACGACTCCCTCGCCCGCCTGGCGGCCACGGGGACGACGCGGGTGTCATTCGTTCCGACGTGGTACATGGCGAACGAGAGCTCTTCGACCATCGCCCCGAGCGCCACGAGGACGCCCAGCGACGCCGCGCTCCTGCACGGGATGGCGGAAGCCCAGGAGCTGGGAATGGACGTCGTCCTGAAACCGCACGTAGACCTCTCGGACTTCTCGGTCTTCCGCGGCTCGATCACCCCGGCCGACCCTGCTCGCTGGTTCGCGGACTACCGCACGATGATGAACCACTACGCCGATCTTGCCCGCCAGGCCGGTGCCAGGCTGCTGATCGTCGGAACAGAGCTGACGACGATGGTCGGCTACGAAGCGGAGTGGCGTTGGATCATCGCCGAGGCTCGCGCGCGCTTCCCGGGTGAGCTCACGTTCGCCTCGATGCCCGGATATCCGCTACAGCTCGTCCGGTTCTGGGACGCCCTCGACTACATCGGGGTCGACGCCTACCTGCCGCTGACGGACAGCTCGAATCCGGATCCGTCCGTGGAACAGCTCGTGGCTGCCTGGAGGACGGCCTATGTGGGGGACCTCTTCGCCCTGCATCGCCAGTGGGGCAAGCCGGTGCTCTTCACCGAGCTCGGGTACCAGAGCCGGGTGGGCACGGCCGCCACGCCTTGGGGCGGAGCGACCG
>Ga0214472_10003008_pt1 | contig 17943 bp, 14 predicted proteins | sample RVTome_6_FD_207662 | JGI IMG/M metagenome (GOLD analysis project Ga0214472, IMG submission 207662) | Soil microbial communities from uranium-contaminated site in the Upper Colorado River Basin, Wyoming, United States - RVT140D175 | ecosystem: Environmental > Terrestrial > Soil > Contaminated >...
GCGCGCGGATGGATTTTCCTTCCACGCCAGGTGTCGTTGTCATTAGCACGGCATTGCTCCGTTGATCGTTGTTGGGCGGGTCGACATGCTACTCGACCGAAATGCGTCCGGTCGTACCCGCCGCACAGCACGCGCGCGGCGCGAAACGGCGGGATCGGCGCGGCTCACGCCGCCGCTTCGCACACGACCGTGTCGCCGCGCCGCAGGGTGCCGCCCCTCAGCACGCGCGCGGTCACCCCGCCGTGGCCGCGCATCGCGTTGTAGCCGCCGGGCCCGAGCACCACCTCCATGCGCGAACAGGGCTCGCACGGGCCGGTGATCTCCAGCACGACCTCGCTTCCGATGCGCAGGATGAGCGGCTGGTCGGCCAGCAGACTGCGCGCGGCGAGCAGATTGAGGCCCGAGACGACCAGGTTGCGCCGCAGCGCGGCGGGTTCGACGTGCGCGAGCCCGGCGAGCGTTGCCACCACCGGCAGGTGCTCGGCCTGGATCAGGGTGACTTGCCGCTTGCCGCCGCCCGCGCGGGCGCGGGCGGTCCGGTGGTCGCCTTCGAGGCCCGCGCCGGCGATTGCCACGGCGGTGTCGACCGCCTGCAGGGGGGCGTGGCGCGCCGGGCGCAGCAACACCGCCTCGAGCCGCCCGACCCGCGGAAAACGGCCCATCAGGGCGCGCAGGTCGCCGGCTTCGTCAGCAGACATCGTGCATTTCCTCAAGCTTGCGTGCGAGCCGGCCGCGGCCCATGAAGCGTTCGGCGCGGCCGGCCACGCGGCATCAGCCGTTTTCCGGCGCCGCCGCGGGCTTGCGCGGGCGACGGGCGCGCGCGGCCGGCTTGCCTGCCGGCTTCGCGGGCGTTTCCTCCGCGGCCGCGTGCGTCGGTCCTTCGTCGGCCGCGGGCGCTTGCGCGGGCGCCGGGGCGGGCGTGGAGAAGTCGGCCGGAGTGCCCGGCCGCCGCGTCCGGGGCGCCGACCTTTCCAACGCGGCCCCGGGCGCCACCGGCGCCACCGGCACGCCGGCGCTCATCTCGGGGGCGAGTGCGTCGGCCTTGTGGGTGGCCGCCTTGCGTCCGCCCCGCCCTCTGCGGCGCGGCTCGTGCCTGGCCGTGGCGCCCTCCTCGCCCGCTGGCGGTTCCGGCGTGAGGCCGGCCGCGGCCGGCGCGGCGGTGCCGGGCGACTTCTCCGCTGGTACGAATGATTCGGCGGGGCCTGCCCCCGGCACGAGCAGTTCGGCCGGGGCTGCCGTCGGCAGGAGCAGTTCGCCCGCGCCGGCTGCGGGCGCGCGCGGCTCGGCAGTCGTCGCGGCCGGCTTGCGCCCGCCGCGTCCCCTGCGCCGTGGCTCATGCCTGGCCGCGATCTCCTCGGTCGCCGGGGCTTGCGTGACGGCCTCGGCAGCCGGTGCCGGGGTTTCGGTCCCAGGCGCGGTGGTCTCGGTCAGCGCTGCGGCTGGCGCGAACGCCTCGTCGGTCGCGGCCGCGACGGCGACCGGCTCGGCGGTCCGCGCAGCCGACTTGCGTCCGCCGCGTCCCCTGCGCCGCGTCTCGTGCTTGCCGCCGGCCTCTTCGCCCGCCGACGGCTCCGCGCCGGCTTCCGCCGCGGCCAGCGCCGGCTCCGCCTGCTCGCTCACCGCTTCACTGGCGGCCGGCCGGTTGCTGCTGCGATAGACGTACGCGCCGGATTTCTCGTCGCGGCCGAACTCGAGCAGGCCACGCGCCTGCGCCTCTTCGAGCAGATTGCCGAAGGCGCGGAAGCCGTAGTAGGACTCGCTGAAATCCGGCTTGCGACGCTTGAGCGCCTCCTTGAGCATGGAGGCCCAGATCTTGCCGCTGTCGCCGCGTTCGGCGACCAGGGCGTCGAAGGTTTCGACCGCCAATTCGATCGCCTTGGTCTTGCGCGCCTCCAGTTCCTCCTTGCGCCGCTTGTCTTCTTCGGGCGGGCGCTTTGGCGCGTGTGGCGTCTCGCGCGCCTCGCGCCGCGCCGCCGTGCGCTGGATCTCGCGCACCAGGTCGTCGTAGAAGATGAACTCGTCGCAGTTGGCGATCAGCAGGTCGGAGGTCGATTGCTTCACCCCCACGCCGATCACCTGCTTGGCGTTCTCGCGCAGTTTCGACACCAGCGGCGAGAAGTCGGAGTCGCCGCTGATGATGACGAAAGTATTGACGTGGGACTTCGTGTAGCAGAGATCGAGGGCATCGACGACCAGACGGATGTCGGCCGAGTTCTTGCCCGACTGGCGAACATGGGGAATTTCGATCAGCTCGAAGTTCGCCTCGTGCATCGCGGCCTTGAAGCCCTTGTAGCGATCCCAGTCGCAGTAGGCCTTCTTGACCACAATGCTGCCCTTGAGCAGCAGGCGCTCGAGCACCGGCTTGATGTCGAACTTGTCGTAGTTCGCATCGCGCACGCCGAGGGCGACGTTTTCGAAGTCGCAGAACAGCGCCATGCTGACGTTGTCGTGGGATGAAGCCATATTTTTCTCCAGTGAAGTGCCAGGCTTGCTCGGCGCATGAAGCGAGGCCGTCATGATAGCCAACGACGACCCGATTCTGGCATGCGCTGCGCCCGAACGTGTCACGCGCCCCGTAAGGTTTGCCGCGCACGGACGACCAAGGGGTATCGCTCGACCGGGAGACCGCCATGTCGCCGCTGATCTGCGCCGCCCTCGCCGGCTTCGCGCTTCCGATGCTCGCCCAAGCCGCCACGTGCACCCGCCAAAGCCCCGCCCACACCATCGCGCTGATCGAGTTGTACACCTCGGAGGGCTGCAGCAGCTGCCCGCCGGCCGACCGCTGGCTGGGAGAACTGCCGCGCCGCTTTGCGGCGGATCAGGTGGTGCCGCTCGCGCTGCATGTCGACTACTGGGATTACCTCGGCTGGCGGGATCCGTTCGCCGCGCCGCAGTTCACCGAGCGCCAGCGCGAGCTCAGCCGCTCCGGCGGGCGCAATTTCGTGTACACCCCGGCCGTCTTCGCCGGGATGAAGGAATTTCGCGGCTGGAGCGATCGGGACGGCTTCGCGCAACGCGTGCGCTCCATCAACGGCCAGCCGGCGCGCGCCGACATTGCGCTGGAATTCGCCGAGGCGCAAGCCGGCGCCGCGGCGATCACCGCCCGCTTCAGCGTGCCGGCGATCGCCGACCGCGCAGCCGAGCTGGAGGGAATCCTGGTCCTGTACGAGAATCGCCTGACCAGCGAGATCCGCGCGGGGGAAAATCGCGGCGAAACCCTGCATCACGATTTCGTGGTGCGCTACTGGTCCGACCCGGTGGCCATCGACGCGCGCACAGGGCGTGCCGAATTGAGTGCGAAGATCGACCTTCCGGCACGCTGGAATCGCGCCCGCCTGGGGGTGGCCGCCTTCGTCCAGACCGCGCAATCGGGCGTCGTGCTGCAGGCGGTGGCAATGCCCGGCTGTACCGGGTCACCCGGCTGAAAGCGGCTCGCGCCCTGCCCCCGAAACGGACCGGGCGTACGGTGCGGCGCCCGGCGCCCGGCACCCGCCAGCTGCTGCCGGGCCGGGCCCGAACGCATCGCGCCGCACGCCGCCGCGCCTGCTGCGGCGGCGGCTGCGCGCCTTACCGGGTGCCCGCCGGCGCCGCGTGGCGATCCATTTGCTCGGCCACGTAGCGGCGCACGCGGGGCGCCTCGACGGCACGGTGAAACGCCAGCCGGCGTTCGCGCAGTCCGACGTCCGCCGCGGTGAAGCGCGCCATGCGACGCTGGTGTTCGATCCAGTTCTCGTCGAGGAAATACTCGATGTAGCGGCCCGCCAGCGCCGTGTCGCGGAAAAGCCCCCACGACAGCGCCCCCTGGCGCAGCCGGGCGCGCCGCGTCTCCTGCATCACGGCGTTGAAGTCGGCTGCACGCGCGGGGTCGATCAGATACTCCACGGTCACCATCACCGGCCCCTCGTCGGGCTCGACGTCGATGACGGGCGTCGGCACGACCGGAGGCACCGGCGCCGGGCTCAGGTCCTCGTCGGCCCCACCGCCCACGCTCAGCTTGCGGGTGAGCAGCAGCACCAGCGGGCCGAACGCCGCGGCGGCGATGATGCTGGCCGGCACCGTGCTCATGGTGGCGACGTAGCCCCACAGCGCGGCGCCGGCGGCACTGCCGCCCATCAGCGCCATCTGGTAGACCGACATGCCGCGCGCGCGCACCCAGTTCGGCAGCGCCATCTGCGCCGCCACGGTCAGCGTGTTGGCGGTGGCGATCCACGCCATGCCGGCGACCGCCATGGCCGGCACCGCCAGCCACAGCGACGGCGACATGACGACGACCACCGCGGCCCCCGCGTGAACGCAGGTGCCCCAGCGCACGAAGGCATTGCGGGTGAGGTGCCGGCGCAGGTGCGGCAGGTTGAGGGCGGTGATGATGGCTCCGCCCCCCATCGCCGCCAGCAGCATCGTATAGGTCCCGGCGCCGCCGTCGTCGATGCCGCGCGCCACCAGCGGCAGCAGCGCGGTGAGTGCGGTGCTCTGCAGGAAGAACACGAAGATGCGCACCAGCACCGCGCGCATCGGCGGCGACTGCACCACGTGCTGCAGGCCGACCCGCATGGCGGCGAAAAAACGCTCGCCCGGCAGCGCGCTTACCTTCGGCTCGGAGCGCCAGCGCATGATGAGCCCGAATGCGAACACCGCCAGCACCGCGTTGAGCAGGAACACGTAGGCGCTTCCCGCCCCCGCCAGCAGCGCCCCGGCGACCACCGGGCCGATCACGCGCGACATGTTCATCGCGATGCCGTTGAGCGCCAGCGCGGCGGGCAGTTCCTCGCGCGACACCACCTCCGGCACGATGGCGGCGAACACCGGCCAGCGCATCGCCATGCCGATGCCGTTGGCGAAGGTGAGCGCCAGCAGCAGCGACGCGGTGAGCCCGTCGAGGAGCGCCAGCACGCCCAGCACCACCGCCACCAGCGCCACCCACAGCTGGGTCGCGGCGAAGTAGCGGCGGCGATCGACGATATCGGCCAGCGCGCCGCTCGGCAAGCCGAGCACGAACACCGGCAGCGTCGAGGCCGCCTGCACCAGCGCGACCATCAGGGCGCTGTCGGTGAGCGAGGCCATCAGCCACGCGGAGGCGACCTCGTTCATCCACATCGTGACGTTGGCGGCCAGCCAGGCGAGCCACAGCATGCGGAACACGGGGCCGTGCAGCGGCGCAAGGGCCGAGGGCGCCTTCGGCAGATCGGCGGACAAGTTCATCGTAATACTGACTCCGGTTTTAAACCCCGCCCTTCAGGGCGGTGAGCCGGGACCCCGGCCTGAAGGCCGGGGTTTCGGCGACTCTTTGGGAGGGGTGCAAACCCCTCCCAAAAGCGTTCTTGCCAAACCGGCCTGAAGGCCGGTTCTGGATAGTTGCTTCCTCCAGCATGGGGGCGCCCGGCGCCGCCTGGACGGGCGGCGCCGGGCGCATGCGAAATCGATGGACATCGCGGTGCCGACACCCGCTCGAGGCCGACGTCGAACCGGCGCCGGCGCCCAGGGCGCGGTCGCCGCCGCCGGCCGCCCGGCGGATGCAGCCGGCACCGCGCGATCGACGCAACGCTACGCGATCGTCACGAAAGGCGCCAGATAGACGTCCTGGATGGCATTGAGCAGGGCGATGCCCTCGTCCATCGGCCTCTGGAACGCCTTGCGTCCCGAGATGAGGCCCATGCCGCCCGCCCGCTTGTTGATCACCGCCGTGCGTACCGCCTGGGCCAGATCGCCGGCGCCGCTCGATTCGCCGCCGGAATTGATCATGCCGATGCGGCCCATGTAGCAGTTGGCGACCTGGTAGCGCACGAGGTCGATCGGATGTTCGGGCGCCAGCTCCGCGTAGACCCTGGAACTCGTCTTGCCGAAACCCAGCGCGTTGAAGCCGCCGTTGTTCTCGGCCATTTTCTGCTTGACGATGTCGGCCCCGATGGTGGCGCCGAGGTGATTCGCCTGGCCGGTGAGATCGGCCGCCACCGAGTAGTCGGTCCCCTCGTGCTTGAAGGCGTTGTTGCGCAGGTAGCACCACAGGATGGTGGCCATTCCCAGTTCATGGGCGCGCTGGAACATCCGCGACACTTCCTGGATCTGGCGCCGCGACTCCGCCGAGCCGAAATAGATCGTCGCCCCGACCGCCGCGGCCCCCATCTCGAACGCCTGGTCGACGTCGGCGAACACGGTCTGGTCGTAGCTGTTCGGATACGAGAGCAGCTCGTTGTGGTTCATCTTGACAATGAAGGGGATGCGGTGCGCATGGCGGCGGGCCACCGCGCCGAGCACGCCCAGCGTCGAGGCGATCGCGTTGCAGCCGCCCTCGATGGCGAGCCCGACGAGGTTCTCCGGATCGAAGTAGCGCGGGTTGGGCGCAAACGAGGCGCCGGCCGAATGCTCCACGCCCTGGTCCACCGGCAGGATCGAGAGATAACCGGTGCCGGCGAGCCGGCCGTGTCCGAACAGCGCCGCGAGGTTGCGCAGCACGCCCGGCTTGCGGTCGGAATCGTGGAGCACGCGGTCGATGAAGTCGGGCCCCGGCAGGTGCAGGCTGTCCTGCGCGATCCCCGTGCAGCGGTGTCCGAGCAGGCGCTCGGCTTCTGCCCCGAGCAGGGCTGCGATGTCGGTCATGGTGACTCCCTCCGAAGTGATCGCGGCCGCGCGCGCAACGGCCGGCCGTCATTTCGGTTTAGCCGCGGCACAAGCCAATGCAAGCCGGCCGACTCCACCGTCCTGCGCGCGCGGCGTGCAGCGTCCGGGCGATTGCCGGTAGGGCACGCGCCGCGCAACGCCGATGCGACCGCCGGCACGACACCCGGGCAGGACGCGGGCACGCGCTATGACGCCGGGGCGGGAGCCGGCTCGAAGCCGAAGCGCGCCGGCACTTCGCGGCGCGAGATCGCCCGCACCGGCAGTCCGTTCCATAGCACGCCGCCCGCGCCCGCCATCGCGTCGAGCAGTGCCGCCTCGCCCGCCGGCGTGCCGTCGGCATGGCGGCACCCGTCGATAAAGACCGCCAGGTCGCGATCGTCGAGCAGCCCGACTGCCGAAGCGGTGTGCACCAGCACGCTGCCTTCCTCGTCGATATACACGCCGGCAACCGGGCCCGCCGCCGCGCCGGTGTGCGCGGTCAGGCCGCCGTCGGGCTGCACGCGCAGCACCAGCGGCGTGTAGTCGAGTCGCACGAACACGCGTTGCGGGCCGTTCTGCACGAACCAGTTGCCGGCGTCGTCGGTGGCGTAGTGGCGATTGAGGAAGCCGATCAGGCCGGCGTGGGCGACCGGCTCCCCCTGCAGGCGCCAGGTCCCGCGGCGGTCCAGCGACAGCCAGCCGTAGCAGGCGGGAACATCGGGCCATCGGGCGGCGGTCGAAAGTTCGGAATCGGACATGGCGGACGGCAAGGATCGGTACCGGCAGATCATGGGTGGCGTGCTGGCCGCGAAGCGTCGCATGCGGCTGCGGCGGGTGGCCCATCCGGGATGGCGGCGCAGCGGTACTTTGACAGCGTTTGCGGTAGTTCGCTCATAATGCCCCCGGCCATGGCAGCGGGTCCATTTCGTCATTGAAATAACCCGTCTGCAACGGCACCGATCCAGCCGAAACGTACTGCCGGACCCGAGTCGCTCCCTATGCCAAGAACAACCCTGCCCGCCCTGCTCCTGCTCCTGGTCGCCACGGCTGCCGTGGCGCAAGCGTCCAGAACCATCGAAGGCTGCAATATCCGGCGCGGCACCTTCTGCGTGAATATGAACCTGAACGGCGTGAACCTGAGCGGCGCCAATTTGGCGAACTCGCAGTTTTCGCGCTCCGACCTGTCCGGGGCGGACCTGACCCGGGTCACCTTCGACGACGCCAATCTCGCCAACGCCGATCTGCGGCATGCCGACCTGAGCCACGCCTCGCTCGCCAAGACCAATGCCCGTGGCGCCAATCTGAGCGGTGCGAAACTGAACGGTGTCAGCGCGAAAGGCATCAATTTTCAGAATGCCAACCTCACCGGCGCGCAGTTGAAGGAGGCCTCGCTGAGCGGCGCGGATTTCACCAACGCGAGACTCGGCGGCGCGCAACTCGAGAAAGCGGACTTGCAGCGGGCGAACTTTCGCGCGGCGAACCTGAAGGGCGCCTCGCTCGCCGGGGCGAACCTGCAAGGCGCCAATTTCACCAGTGCCATGCTGACCGATGCCGATCTCACCGGCGCCAATCTCGACCAGGCGATCTTCAGCCGCGCCCTGACCAAGGGCTGCATCGGCTGCCCGTAGGCGCGGGTGCCTCGCCGGCAGGCGGACCGTTCAGCGCCGCCCCACGGGGCGCGCCGCCGCTGAACACGCGTGCCGAAATGGCATCTCACACCTTGACGGGGGCGGCGATCGGCCGATCCCCCGACGCCGGCCGGCCTGCGCGCCAGGCCGCAACCCCACGCACGCAGGAGGTCAGCATGGGCAAATCACCCGGACACCAGAAATGGCCGACCCACAAGGTCGCGGAAACACCTGTCGCCCAGCGGGTGACGGTCGAAGTCGCCGGCGAGGTCGTCGCGGAGTCGGGCGACGTCATCAAGGTCGATGAGGACCGCCATCCGGTTCGTTATTACTTTCCGCGCATCGACGTCAGGATGGAGCGGCTCGAACGGTCGAGCACCACCACCGAGTGCCCCTTCAAGGGCACCGCGCATTATTTCCACCTGATCGCCGCCGACAGGACGTTCGACGATGCGGTGTGGACGTATGAGGATCCCTACGACGAGCACCGCGGCCTCAAGGACCGGCTGGCGTTCTACGAGGAGCGCATCGACGGCCTTCGCATCACACCGCAGCCCTGAATCGCCGCAACGCCACCTTCCCCGTGCCCGATCAGGCGCGGCAGCCCGTGGCGCATGCGCCCGCCCCCGCCGGGCGGACAGCAACGGCAACTCGGGGCGGATCAGCGGCCGGTGATGGAGAACCACGCGCCGTTGGGATTGGTGACGAACACGATGGGCGCGTAACACGGCGTCGGCAGTTCGACCGTCGCGACGATGTGTGCATCCCCGGTGGTGCTGGCCGGGAAGTTGTCGGTGCCGACATTGACGGTTGACGGCAATCCCGTTTCATCCACGCTGAGGCAATTCACGATGGCCCGGAAATTGGGAATCGGGTTGGTGAGCCGGAGATCGGGAGCGACCAGCGGGTCGTCGGCCAGCACCAGCCCGTGTACGCGGATATCCAGACGCCCGTCCGCGCGCAACACGCCCTGGGCGCGCTCCAGCACCCACGGCAGGCCACCGCCCGGAACGCCGCGGATCGGGTTGGCCGTGCCGGTGAAAGGCGGCGCCACGCCTGCCATGGTGTCGAAGTCGATCACCTTGTCGGACGCGTCGACCGCCGCACCGGCGCCGCCGGGAAAGGCGAGCAGGGTGAGCGAAGCCAGCGTGGATGCGATCGCGAAGCGGATTTTTTTCATGGTTTTCTCCTGATGCTGCGGGCTACCCGGTCGCCGGCGGGATGCCGGACCGGGGAAGGGCTCGACGGCGAGCGATCGAGGCGTTGCCACCGGGGCCTTGGGGCACGGTGCGCCGCACCCGCCGGACGGTGGTCGGCGCGCGGGTCGCGGGCGTATTTCGATCGGCGACATGCGGTGAACGGCCGAGCGGGCCTCGATATTCCAGGCGCCGCGAAACTTTTCGCGCACGCTGCGGCACGAAGGAGTTGCCGGCGCCGGCCGACGCGGCGAGCAAGAAGCGTCGGGTGCGTGCGCCCTCGACTGGAGTCCGCGCCCGTGATCGACCTGTACACCGCCGCCACCCCCAACGGCCACAAGATCTCCATCGCGCTCGAGGAACTGGCGCTGCCCTACACGATGCGCGTGCTGGATCTGGCGGCACGCGAACAGAAAGCGCCGTGGTATCTGGCGATCAATCCGAACGGGCGCATCCCGGCCATCATCGATCGCGGCGCGGAAGATTTCGCGGTGTTCGAGTCCGGCGCGATCCTCGTCTATCTCGCGGAGAAGACGGGCCGCCTGATGCCCCGCGATTCCAAGGGCCGGTCACGGGTCCTGCAGTGGCTGATGTTCCAGATGGGCGGCATCGGGCCGATGATGGGGCAGGCCAACGTCTTCTTCCGCTATTTCCCGGAGAAAATCCAGCCCGCCATCGACCGCTACCAGGGCGAGACGCGCCGCCTCTTCGGCGTCCTCGACCGGCAGCTCGCCCGCCACGAGTACCTGGCCGGCGACTACTCCGTCGCCGACATCGCCAACTGGGCCTGGGTGCGCACGCACCGCTGGTCCGGCGTGGCGATTGACGACCTGCCCCACCTCATGCGCTGGCTCGACGCGGTCGGCGCCCGCCCTGCCGCGCAGCGCGGCATCCAGCGGCCGCCCTCGGCGATCGACCGCGGCGCGGACACCGACGAGCAGGCCCGCCGCTTCGCCGAAGACGCCCGCAAGATGCTGGAGACCGGGCAATCGCGCCATGGGGGCGCATGAACGACGCCCCGCGGGGCGGCTGCAGCGCGCCCCGGCCGCAGCGGCGTCCCGCCCGCTCCCCGGGCCAGGCCGTGCGCCGCGCGGAGCGGGATCAGGCGGCCGCGCGCCGCCGGGCGTCGTTGCCGGGCGCGCGACGATCACGGGAGGATGGAGCGGGCCCGGACCGCCGGGCGGGGATGGCGCAGGCGGGCCAGGCGCCTTACGAACCGCCTTCGTCCTCGAGCACGCGCTTGAGCGCGGCCAAGTCGCGCCGCACCCAGTCGGCATCGGCGTCGAAACGCGCCGCATCCATCCCCGGCAGCCGGAAGAGCGTGAGCGACACCTCCGTGCCGTCGCCGTTGGCCACCGCCCGCAGCGGAACATAGACGACCGTCGCATCGGGCAGATGGACCCAGTGGTCCGCCACGCCGAACGCGTTGGGCGGCGAAAAGCGCAGCGTCACGCGGCCTTGCGGCGAATCCACCACCCACCGGCCGGGTTCCCCGCCCGCCTCGCCCAACTCGTGTTCGGGACTCAGTCCGCCGGCGAGGCCGGACGCCCAGCGGGGAAAGTTGCGCGGTTCGGCGAGAAAGCGCGCCACCGTTTCGAGCGGCCGCTCGATGCCGATACTGACGATCCGTGACGGATGGGTCATGCGTCTCTCCTTGCTGGCCCGGACGCGCGCGCCCGTCATGGCCGGAAATTATTTGTCTGCCTGGGCGGCGCGAACGCGCTGCGGCGGCGTCCCGTCGAGCGCCGCGTCGAGCGCCGGGAGCGCCCCCCGCATGCCGGCGGCCACCGCCTCGGCATGCAGCGCGTGCAGTGCTTGCAGCGCGTGCGTGTCGCCGCCGGTGCGTCCGAGCAGTGCCAAGGCGCGCGCGCGGCGGATCAGGAAGTCGGCCCACGGCAGCGGTTCGGCGCCGGTATACGCCGCAAGCGCGGCGGCGTAGCGCTCGGCGGCGTCCCAGTCGCCGACCCCGAGCGAGGCCTCCATGGCGGCTTCGTAAAAATGCAGGTGGCAATGACTCACGCAGCCCTGCGCGAGGAGCGCCTCGCCTTCGTCCAGGGCCGCGCGGCGGCGGCCCCGATCGTCGGCGGCGAGCGCCGCCCAGCCGCGGATGATCGGTCCGAAGTAGCTGTCGCCCACCGTCCGGCTGAGGGCCTGCGCCGACGCCAGCAGCGCGCGTGCCTCGTCACGCGGGCCGGCGCCGAGCCGCGCCCAGGCGCACGTGGCGAGCGCCTCGGCCTCGAAACGCCGGGCGCCGAGGCGGCGTGCCAGTTCGAGGGCGCGCTCGGCATGTTCGCGCTCTCCGCCGCGATCGCCACAAGTGGGTTCCACCGTGGCGGCCACGACGTGGGCGAGCATCAGGCTGCGCAAGTCCCCGATGGCTCTTGCCGCGTCGATGGCGCCCCGTGCGTGGGCAAGGGCCGCGGGCATTTCGAGACAGTACAGGCTGGTGATGCTCAGCATCGGCAGCATGGCGACTTCGAGCCGGCGCAGCCCGTGCTCGCGGGCGAGCGCCACGCAGCGCTCGAAGAGCGCGCGCGCGGTGCGCATGTGCCCGCGCTGATACCAGGCGTCGCCGAGCCCGCCCACCGCCTGGGCCTCGTGCACTGGCACGCCGCAGCGGGCCGCCCATTGGCGCGCCTGCTCGTGGGCGGCGAGGCAGGCGTCGACATTGCCGAGCGGAAAATGGATGTTGCCGCGCATGCCGTGAATCTGCGCCAGCGCCTCGGTGCACGCCGGCCCCTGCGCCGCCGCTTCGGCGTGATCGAGCGCGGCCAGCGCCTCGCCGTAGCGGTCGAGGATGCGCAACCCCGCCGCCACGCCGAGCCAGGCGCGGCAGCGCTGCGGGTCGGTTTGCGCGAGGGTCACGGCCTGATCGAAAGCATCCACCGAAGCGGCCGCATCGCCCAACTCGCGCAGCAGGTCGGCGCGCAGGGCGACGAGCTCGTATTGCAGGTCGGGCTCGGCGGCCAGGTCCAGGCCGCGTTCGGCGCACCGCAGCGCGCTGTCGTGGCGGTGACGCGCGGCGTCCGTCTGCGCGGCGTGCATGTAGGCGGAGGAGGCCCCCGGGTCGTCGGCCGCATCGAGGTGACGCGCGGCGAGTTCCGGGTCGCGCGCGGCAAACCAGGCCGCCGCCTGGCGGTGCCACGCCTGGCGGCGGGACTTGAGGAGCGAGGCGTAGACCGCCTCGTGAATGAGCGCGTGGACAAACAGGAAGTCGTCGCCTTCGCCGCGCACCAGCGCCTGCTCGATCAGGCGCGCACAGCCGGCGGGCGTGCCCGCAAGGTGGTGTACGGCCGCCAGCGAGAAGCGTTGCCCGAGCACCGCGGCCGCCTGCAGCGTTCGGCGATCGGCCGGGTCGAGTCGGTCCAGGCGCGCCAACACGAGCCCTTGCAGGGAGCCCGGCACGAAACCGGGCGAGCACCCGGCGGCGCGCAGCAGCTGGTCCAGAAAGAGCGGATTGCCTTCCGCGCGGGTCACGCAGGCCCGCACGAAGGCCTCGTCGGCGAGACCATAGTGGCTCGCCAGCGCCAGCGCCTCGGCCGTGCCGAGCGGCCCGAGATCGAAGGTGGCGAGGCGGCAGCCGCCCGTGGCGGCGCGCCATGCGCCATCGAGCGGATCGCCCTCGCTGCGGGTGGTCATGAGGAGGATGGCGGCACGGTCGCGCAGCGCCGCGGCGAGCGCGGCGAGATCGTCGACCGTTGCGGGCTCCGCCCAGTGAACGTCCTCGACAGTCATGAGCAGGGGGCGCTCACCGGCGGCATGGCGGGCGAGCTGCGCCAGCGCCGCACGGCGCCCGCGCTTGCGCGCCGCGTCGTCCATGGCTTCGAAATTCGCACCCGACTCGCTCGATTGGGGAAGATCCAGCAGGTCGCAGGCGAACGCGCGCAGCGTCGGTTCGAGCCGCCCGTCTGCGACGGCCGCGTCGAGCGCGCCGCTGCGCTCGCCGGCGTCGTCCCCCGTCGCGCAGCCGAGCAGGCTCGCGAACAGCGCCGATATCGGATCCGCACCGCCGCCGAAATCGAAGACCAGCGCGCGGTGGCAGTCGAATTCGCGACCGCGCGCGAGGCGCACCAGCTCTTCGGCGAGGCGGCTCTTGCCGATGCCCGCGTCGCCTCGCAGCACGATCACCTGACCGGGGCCGCCGCCGCGGCACGCCTCGAGAAGCCCCGCGAGCTGGCGCAGCTCGGGGGCGCGTCCGACCAGCGGAACGCTCGCCTGCGCTCCCGCCTGCCCCAGCCAGCGCTGCGCACGCCACACGCTCATGGGCCGCTCGCCGACCGGCGCGGAGGGCGCCACGGCCTCGGCATCCAAGCGCTCGGCGAGGCTCTGGCGAACTCGGTGCGACAGCCACACCTCGCCGGGCGCGGCGCTCTCGACGATGCGCACCGCCATGCCGACCGGCTCACCGCTCACCGCCAACCCCAGCTCGTCGCGGGTGGTGAGGATCTGACCGCTGGCGAGCGCGACCCGCACCGCCGGCGACCCCGCCGCCGCCGTGGCGAGCGGGGCCAGCGCATCGCGCACCGCGAGCGCCGCACGCACCGCGCGCTCGGCTTCGTTGCCATGCGCACGCGGCGTGCCGAACACCGCCATCGCGCGCGCGCCGACATGGCTGACGAGAACCCCGCCGTGCTGCGCGACGCAGCCGTTGATGCGCTCGCGATAGCGCGACAGGATGGCGTGCACCTGTTCCGGATCGGCCGTCTCGGCCCAGGCGGCGAAGCCGTCCAGATCGGCGACGAGCACCACACTCTCGCGCAGCTCCGGAGCGGACCCGGGTGCCCCGGCGGACTCGGGTGCTTCGGCAGACTCGGGTGCTTCGGCAGACTCGGCTGCTTCGGCAGACTCGGGGGCTTCGGCAGACTCGGGGGCTTCAACCGGCCCCGGGATGCCGACCGGCGCCGCATCCGCTCGAGGCGCAGCGGTGGGCGCCGCCGGCGAGCGTGTCGGTTCCGGCACGATCGGCGAGTCTTCCCCGGATTCGCCGGGCGCATCCGCCGCCGGGCGCCGCAACTGAAAGATTTCGCGGTGCAGGCGCTCCGTCTCCGCCTCCGGCGACACCCCCAGCTCGCGCTGCAGCGCGGCGCGGCACAGCCGGTACTGCTTGAGCGCGGCCGCCTGGCGGCCCTGCTTGAGGTAGAGGCGCATCTGCGTGCGATGGACCTCCTCGCGCAGCGGATCGAGCGCGAGCAGGCGCGCCGCGATGCCGAGTGCCTGATCGTACGCACCGCCTTGCGCATGGTGGTCGAGGAGGCGCAGCAGCGCCTGCTGGGCGAGCGCCCGCAGCCGCTCGCGCTCGACCGTCAGCCAGTCGTCGAAGGCGGGGGCACGGGCGTAAAAACCTTCGAGCAGATCGCCGTGGTAGAGATCGGCCGCCTGCCCCAGCGCCGCCGCCGACTCCTGCCCGGCGAGCTGCGCGAAGGCCAGCGCGTCGCAGCTCCAGCCGTGCGCCGCGAGCATCACCGTGTCGGCGTCGGCCACCACCAGTGACTGCGGCGAGACGGCCTTGCGCAGCGTCGCCAGCGCCTGACGCAGGCTGGTGCGCGCCTGCTCTTCGCCGCTGTCGCCCCACAGGAGTGCCGCCAGCTTGCCGCGCGAATGGGCCCGCGCCGGCGCGAGCGCCAGATACACGAGCAGCGCGCGCACCTTGCGCGCCGCCACGGGAAGGGGCGCACCCGAAGCCGCGCGGATTTCGAGACCGCCGAGAAGCTCGAGGCGGATGCCGGACATACGCATGTCTCCGCCGTGAGCCGGCCGGACCATCCCGGCCGACGCTCCATTCTAGTCGCCGCTGCCGCCATGTCGCAGCGCGCCGATTCACGCGATTTTCACGGCGTTGCGCGCGAGACGCTCACGCACGGCACCTAGACTGGGATCAGGCTCATCGCACTGGGAACGCCGACATGAACAAACCGACTCCGACCCGCCTTGCCCTTGTCCTCGCACTGGTCGCCTCCGGCACCGTCACCGCCGCCGTGTGGGCGGCACAGCGCAACAGCGGCGCCGACCCGGCACTCCTCATCGGAGTGGGCGGCTCGGTCTGCCTGCCGGCGACGCCGACCGGCCCGCAAAGCAAAGCGTTCTTCAAGCTTGCCGCGGCCACCACCGAACTGGGCCCCTACGGCCGCCGGCCCGCGCCGCAGGCCGGCCCGGTCGCGGAACGCGAGCCGCCCCTGTGGGCGAATCTGGGCACCCTCAACTATCCGGTCAGCACGCGCAATGCCACGGCACAGCGCTACTTCGATCAGGGACTGCGGCTCGCCTACGCCTTCAACCATGCCGAAGCACGGCGCGCCTTCCGCCAGGCGCAGAAGCTCGATCCCCAGTGCGCGATGTGCTGGTGGGGCGAGGCGCTGGTCCTCGGGCCGAACATCAACGCGCCGATGGACCCGGCGGCCAACCCGCTGGCACTGGCCGCGCTGGACCGCGCCCGGGACCTGGCCGAAGGGGCCGGCGCCGCCGAGCAGGCGCTCATCGAAGCGCTCTCCGCACGCTATGCGAGCTCGCCCGACGCGTCACGCGCGGCGCTCGATACCGCCTATGCGGACGCGATGGGGCGGGTGGCGGCGCGCTTTCCGCACGATCGCAACATTGCCGTGCTCCACGCCGAGGCCATGATGAACGTGTCGCCGTGGGATTATTGGGAGCCAGGCGGGGCGCGCCCCAAGGGCCGGACCGCGCAGATCATCACCGTGCTGGAAGGCGTGCTGAAGGACGATCCGCGCCATCCCGGCGCCGTCCACTTCTACATCCACATGGTGGAGGCATCCGCCGACCCGGCACGCGCGCTGCCCTACGCCCAGCATCTCGCCACCGCCATGCCGGGCGCGGGCCATCTGGTGCATATGCCTTTCCACATCTACTACCGCGTCGGTCGGTACCAGGAAGCGCTGGCCGCCAACAAGGCGGCGGTGGCGGCCGACGAGCGCTATATCGCCGCCGAGGCCCCGCAGGGCATCTATCCGCTCGCCTATTACCCGCACAACGTGCACTCGCTGATGACGTCGGCGCAGATGGCGGGCGACGGCCGCAGCGTGATCGCCGCGGCCGACAAGCTCGCCCGTGTCGTGAGCACTGATGCCGCGCGCGACATCCCGTGGGTGCAGCCCATCATGGCAGCGCCCTACTTCGCCCACGCACAGTTCAGCGACACGCCGACCGTGTTGGCGCTGCCCGATCCGGGCGGTGACTTTCCCTACGTGCGGGCGATGTGGCATTACGCGCGCGGGGTGGCACTGGCCGGGAGCGGGGACCGCGCGGCAGCACAACGCGAGGCGGACGCGATCGCCGAACTCGCCCACACGGCCGACTTCAGCGACCTCGCCGCGGGCGGCGTGCCGGCCGCCGAGGTGCTGGCGATCGCACGCCATGTCGTGCGCGCGCGCATCGCGCAGGCACAGGGCGATCCGGCGGGCGCGGTGACGGCGTTCGAGCAGGCGGTGGCGCTGGAGGACCAGCTGCCGTACACCGAGCCGCCGTTCTGGTACTACCCGCTGCGCCAGTCGCTGGGCGCCGCGCTGCTCCAGGCCGGCCGTACCGACGAGGCCGAGCTGGCGTTTCGCGCGAGTCTCGCGCGCGCCCCCAACAACGGCTGGGCGCTGTACGGCCTGCGCGAGGTGTACCAGCGGCGGAACGACCGTGCCTCTGCCTCAGCAGCCGAGCGCCTGCTCGCCAAGGCCTGGGCCGGCGAGCGCCGCCACCTCGATCTGGCGCGGCTGTAGCGCCATATGGCCGGGACGCGGTGACGGTATCCGGAGGGGCTTGTCCCGGCCACCGGGGATAAGGCCGCCCAGTAGGAGCGGCGGAAGCCGCGAATAGGTGGAAGCCGCGAAGAGGCGGAAGCCGCGAAGAGGCGGAAGCCGCGAAGAAGCGGGAGCACCGTAGTGGCGGGAGCCGCGAAGAGGCCGTCGCGATCGATTGGTTTATCGCGGCTTCCGGCGCTCCTACGGCGGGCGCCACGGCAGTCGGCGGCACGGGCCACGTCCTTCCGCGCCCGAACGAACGGAGGCGGTCGCGATGCTGGAGCTACGCGAGTATCGGTGCGGCGACGAAGCGGCGCTCGCCGCGGTCTACCGCGATGCGGTGCGCCGTATCGGCTGCGACGCCTACGACGCACGCCAGGTGCAGGCATGGACCGCCTACGCGGACGAGCAGAGGTTCGCCGACCAACTGTGCCTCGGCCTCACGCTCCTGGCGGTGTGCGGGGTGCGCATCGCAGGCTTTGCGCAGCTGCATCCGGCCGACCACGTCGCCCTGCTGTATACCGCTGCGGCGTTCGCCCGGCGCGGGTGCGCCACGCGGCTGTACGCCGCGCTCGAGGCGCGCGCCAGCGCCGCGGGCACGCAACGCGTGCACACCGAGGCGAGCCGCATCGCGCGCCATTTCTTCCTGAAGATGGGTTTTCGCGTCATCGAAACCGAGGCCGTCGAGCACCACGGGGTGGCCTTCGAACGCTATCGGATGGAGAAACACATCGCGTGAGGTGACGTCGGGCACGCTCCGCGAGCCCCGATACGGAGCGGTCC
>Ga0214472_10003009_pt1 | contig 17941 bp, 16 predicted proteins | sample RVTome_6_FD_207662 | JGI IMG/M metagenome (GOLD analysis project Ga0214472, IMG submission 207662) | Soil microbial communities from uranium-contaminated site in the Upper Colorado River Basin, Wyoming, United States - RVT140D175 | ecosystem: Environmental > Terrestrial > Soil > Contaminated >...
TCGGCGATCAGCCGGCCCACGCGCTGCTCGAAGTCCGCGGGCAGGTCTGCGGCCAGGCGCCGGCGGAACTCCGCCGCATCGGCGGAATACTGCGATGTGTACTGCTCGAATAGTTTCGACCACTTGCGCTCGGCGCGCTTGCCCGCGGCGCGCGCGTCCCAGCCGTCGTAGACCGCCTGCGGGATCTCGAACGGCGGATGCGGCCAGCCGATCGCCGCGCGCGTCGCCGCCACCTCCTCGGCGCCGAGCGGCGCGCCGTGCGCGGCGCCGGTGTTCGCCTTCTTCGGCGCGCCCTTCGCGATCACGGTCTTCGCGCAGATGAGCGTCGGCCGCGATTTTTCCCGCTTTGCCTTCTTCAGCGCCTTGTCCACCGCCTCGACCTCGTGCCCGTCCACGCCGGCGATCACCTGCCAGCCGTAGCCGGCGAAGCGCTTGGGCACGTCATCGGTGTACCAGTGCGCGATGTGGCCTTGGTCCGAGTCGATGGAGATGCCGTTGTCGTCATAGACCGCGATCAGCTTGCCCAGGCCGAGCGTGCCGGCGAGCGAGCAGGCCTCGTGCGAGACCCCTTCCATCATGCAGCCGTCGCCGAGGAAGACGTACGTGTGGTGATCGACGAGGTCGAACCCGGGCCGGTTGAACTGCGCGGCGAGCAGCTTTTCGGCAAGCGCCATGCCCACCGCGTTGGCGACGCCCTGGCCGAGCGGTCCGGTGGTGGTCTCCACGCCTGGCGTCAGGCCGTATTCCGGATGTCCCGGCGTCTTCGAGCCGAGCTGGCGGAAGCGCTTCAGCTCATCGAGCGGCAGCGCGTAGCCCGTGAGGTGCAGCAGCGCGTAGAGCAGCATCGAGCCGTGGCCGTTGGAGACGACGAAGCGGTCGCGGTTGGGCCACGCCGGATTCGCGGGGTTGTGCCTGAGGTGCCGGTGCCACAGGGCCACCGCGATCTCGGCCATGCCCATCGGCATGCCGGGGTGGCCCGATTTCGCCGCTTCCACCGCGTCCATGGCGAGCGCGCGGATGGCGTTCGCGAGCTCGCGATCGGACGCTGGGGGATTCATCGGAGCGCGGAATTATACTTCGGCGGCATGCTGCGCCTTCCCTTCTCCAGCCCGCGGGATTTCGAGCACCGCGTGCACGGCGCGGGCGACGCCGAGGGCCTGTGGTTCGTGTTCCGCGGCGACCGGCTGCTGGTCGAGGTCGGCCCGCCCGACCCGCGCCCGGGCGACGATCCGCGGGTGCGCGAGCGGCCGAGCTGGGCTCGGCTGCCGTTGCGGAAAAACAACAATCCCTTGTGGTCCACTCCGCTGCGAACGCTGTATCTAGGGGGTCTGGGCGGGTGCGATTGCTGGGCAGCCGAGGTCGCCGACGCCGGCGCGCCGCCGGGCTTCGGCTGGGTCGGCCTGCGCGCGCTGTTCTCGGTCCTGGAAGACGCGCATTTCGCGCTGGCCGGCCGGGCTCTGCAGCTCCTGCAGTGGGACCGCGACCACCAGTTCTGCGGGCGCTGCGGCGCGCCGACCGAGCCGCGCGCCGAGGAGCGGGTGCGCGTCTGCCCGGCGTGCAAGCACGCCGCCTACCCGCGCGTAGCCCCGGCGGTGATGGCGCTCGTGCGGCGCGGCCGCGAGCTGCTGCTCGGGCGCAGCCCGCACTTTCCGAGCGGCATGTACAGCGCGCTCGCCGGCTTCGTCGAGCCCGGCGAGACGCTCGAGCAGTGCGTGGCGCGCGAGGTCGCCGAGGAGGTCGGCGTGACGCTCGGCAGCCTGTCGTACTTCGCCAGCCAGCCGTGGCCGTTTCCCCACAGCCTGATGATCGCGTTCGTGTGCGACTGGGCGGGCGGCGAGATCCGGCCGCAGGAAGGCGAAATCGAGGCCGCAGGCTGGTTCGACGTATTGCAATTGCCTAAACTTCCAAGCAAAATCTCGATCGCGCGGCGCCTGATCGACGCGGTTTCTGCGGAGATCCGGCGCCAAATTTAAATCGGCGCTCAGCCTCGCATGCGTAAGTGCGAGGCGGCCCAAGCGGGGTGTTGCACGAATTGAACGAACTTAACGAGCTCGGTTTTTCGCCGCAAGGCGGACACGCGGGGGCGCAGCCTGGAATACGTGCAGGGCTGCGCCTTCTCGTTTTTCGGGGAGTGGAAAAATGAACGGTCTGCATCTGATCGGTGACATGGTCGGTTGTCGCTGCGCTCCGCAGCTGCTGCTGGACGGCGCGGGCTTCAGGGCGAAATGCCTGGAGCTCGTCGCGGACTCGGGGCTGACGACGATGGATGCGACCTTCCATCAGTTCGAGGGCTCGGGCTTCACCGGCACCGTGGTGCTCGCCGAGTCGCACCTCGCCATCCACACCTGGCCCGAGAAGCAGGGGCTGACGCTCGACGTCTACGTCTGCAACTACAGCGACGACAACAGCCACAAGGCGAGGAAGCTGTTCGAGGCGATCGTCGCCCACTTCCAGCCGACCGAGTGCGCGCGCCACGAGGTGGAGCGCGGCGCTCACCTGCTGATGGAGCCGCTCAACGACTCGACCGGCTTCTACATCAGGGCCGCGCGCCAGGTCGGCGACTGGCAGACGCGCTTCCAGCGCCTGCAGATCTACGACACGCCGCACTACGGCAAGATCTTCCGGCTCGACGGGTACAACATGACCTCCGAGAAGGAGGAGTTCGTCTACCACGAGAACCTGATCCACCCGGCGCTCACCGCGCACCCGGCGCCGAAGAAGGTGCTCGTCATCGGCGGCGGCGACGGCGGCTCCTCCGAAGAGGCGCTCAAGCACCCCTCGCTCGAGCAGGTGACGATGTGCGAGATCGACCCGGACGTGATCCAGGTGGCGAAGGACCACTTCCAGGCGGTGCACCACGGCGTCTTCGACAACCCGAAGCTCCGGGTCCTGATCGGCGACGGCATGAAGTTCGTGCGCGAGACGCAGGAGCGCTTCGACCTCATCGCGCTCGACCTGAACGATCCCGTGGGGCCGGCCGAGGCGCTGTACTCCGCCGAGTTCTTCCAGCAGTGCCGGCACGCGCTCGCCCCGGGGGGCGCGCTCACGCTGCACCTGGGGTCGCCCGTCGCCCAGCCCGAGCGCGTGGGCGAGCTCGCCCAGCGCCTGAACGGCATCTTCCGCATCGTGCGGCCCTACCTCATGTACATCCCGCTGTACGGGTCGCTGTGGTCGATGGCGGTGTGCTCGGACAAGCTCGACCCGAAAGCCTACACGGCCGACGAGATCGACCGGCGCGTCGAGCAGCGGAAGATGACCGAGCTCCGGTACTACAACGGCGAGACGCACGAGGGCGTGTTCGCGCTGCCCAATTTCGTGCGCGACCTGGTGACGCCGCCGCGGCTCAAGCAGCAGACGCGCAGCCGGCGGCTGGGCGTCGTGCGCGCCGCCGCGAAGTAGCTAGTACCGCGCCCCCGCCTTCAGCAGCAGCGATTCGCTCGCGCCGTCGCCGTTGTCGCGCGCCATCCCGAGCGCCACTTCGCCGCCCGGCGCCTGCAGGTTCGGGTCGGCGCCGTGCTCGAGCAGCAGCCGCACCATGTCCGCGTCGCGCGCGAGCACGGCCGCCATCAGCGGCGTGAGGCCGTTCGAGTCCGGCTTGTCCACCCAGCGGCCGAGGCCGAGCAACTGCGCTACGGCGTCGCGATCCCCATAGAGCACCGCGGTCATGACGTCGTTGTACTTCGGCGTGATGGGCGGCGGGCCGCGCAGTGGCGCCACGGCTGGCGGCGCAACGGCTGTAGGCGCCGCCAAGGGCGGCGCGGGCTTGGGCTCGGCAGCGGGCGGCGAAGCGCTTGCGGCAGGGGCGGGTGCCGCCGCCATCACGACGGGTGCCGGCTTGGGCGCGGGCTTCGCGACCGGCTTGGGCTTCGGGGCGGGCTTTGCGACGGACTCGGGCGCGGGCTTGATCACCGGCTCGGGTTTCGGCTCGGCCTTGGCCACGGGTTCAGGCTTGGGCGCGGGTGCGGCCACCGGTTCGGGCTTCATCGCTGCCGCGGCAACCGGCACTGGCGCCGCCGGCGCCTTGGCCACCGGCACCGCAGCCGGCTTCGGCTTGGCCTGGACCGGCACGGGCGGCGGCGTTTCGTCCAGCAATGCCGGCAGGTACTCGTAGGCGAGATAGCCCAGACCGGCGACCAGCACCAGCGCGAGCAGCCCCATGCGCGTGCGATCGGACGCGAGCGCGCCGCCTTTCTCGGGCGCCGGATCGGGCGCTTGCGGCTCGCCGGCGTCTTTCTTCCTGCCAAAGCCGAACATGGTGCCTCCCTTGCGCGATGCTCAGTCGGTCGCCTTGAGAACGTCCCGCACGATCTCGAACAACCGGTCGATCTCGCTCTTCGCGATGATGAGCGGCGGCGAAAGCGCGATGATGTCGGCCGCCACGCGGATATAGGCACCTCGCTCGAAGGCCTTGACGTGCGCGTCGAGGGCGCGCGTGCCCGGCGCCCCCGCGCGCGGCGCGAGCTCGATGGCGGCGATCAGGCCGATGTTGCGGATGTCGATGACGTGAGGCAGCCCCTTCAGCGCGTGCGCCTGCTCCTCCCAGTACGGCCAGAGCTCGGCGGCGCGCGTGAACAGCCCCTCCTCCTCGTACACCTGCATGGCCGCGAGCCCCGCGGCGCAGGCGAGCGGATGCGCGGAGTAGGTATAGCCGTGCGGCATCTCGATCGCCGTCTGCGGCCCGGTCATGAAGGACTGGAACAACTGCTCGCGCATCAGCACCGCGCCCATCGGCACCGTGCCATTGGTGATGCCCTTCGCCGTCGTGATCATGTCCGGCATGACGTTGAAATGCTGCGCGCCGAAGGTCTTGCCGAGCCGCCCCCAGGCCGTGATCACCTCGTCGAAGATGAGCAGGATGCCGTGCTTGTCGCAGATCGCGCGCAGCCGCTCCAGGTAGCCCGCCGGCGGCACCAGGACGCCGCCGGAGCAGGCGACGGGCTCGACGATCACGGCGGCGATGGTGGAGGGGTCGTGCAGCGCGCACAGGCGCTCCAGGTCATCGGCCAGCTCCGCGCCGTGCCTGGGCTGCCCGCGCGAGAAGGCGTTCTTCTCCAGGTCGTGCGTATGGCGGATGTGGTCGACGCCCGCCACCAGCGCGCCGAAGATCTTGCGGTTGCCGACCATGCCGCCGACGGCGGTGCCGCCGAAATTCACCCCGTGGTAGCCGCGCTCGCGGCCGATCAGGCGCATGCGATGGCCTTCGCCGCGCGCGCGGTGATAGGCGAGCGCGAGCTTGAGCGCCGTGTCCACCGACTCGGAGCCCGAATTGGTGAAGAACACGCGCTTCAGGTCCCCGGGCGCGAGGCTCGCCACCTTGTCGGCGAACTCGAAGGCGAGCGGATGCCCCATCTGGAAGGTGGGCGCAAAATCGAGCGTGGCGACCTGCTTTTGCACCGCCTGCACGATTTTCTCGCGGCAATGCCCGGCGTTCACGCACCACAGGCCCGCCGCGCCGTCGATCAGCTTGCGGCCTTCGGGCGTGTAGTAGTAGATGCCTTCGGCGCGCGCGAGGAGCCGCGGCGCCTTCTTGAAATGCCGGTTCATGCTGAACGGCATGAAGAAAGCCGAGTTCTCGAGGCTGGGGGGCGTGGCGCGATCGTTCATGTCGGTCCTCCTAGGCTGCCGCACGGGCCGCGCCCGCAATTCCCGCTTTGCGCAGCGCTGCGTGCAGCAGCACGTTGCAGCCGGCGGCCAAGTCCGCCGGCGTGGCGCTTTCGATCTCATTGTGGCTGATCCCGCCCTCGCAGGGGACGAAAATCATCGCCGTGGGCGCGATGCGCGCGATGTACACCGCGTCGTGCCCGGCGCCGCTGACGATGTCGAGATGGCTGCAGCCGAGCGCCGCGGCCGCCTCGCGCACGCTCGCCACCAGGCCGGCGTCGAACTCGCAGGGCGCGAAATACACGCTCTCGCGCAGCTCGATCCGCACCCGGCATTCGGCCTCGATGGCCCTGGCCGCGCGCTCGAGCTCGGCGCACATGGCGTCGAGCGTCGATGCCCTGGCGTTCCTGAAGTCCACGCTGGTGCGCACTTCGCCCGGAATGACGTTCCGCGAGTTGGGCTTCACCTGCATGAAGCCGACCGTGCCGCGCGCGTAGTCCGGGAAGCCGCGGGCGATGCGGTTCACCTCCAGGACGAGCCGGCTCGCGCCGATCAGCGCGTCGCGCCGCAGTGCCATCGGCGTCGGGCCCGCGTGCGCGTCCTGGCCGAGCACGGTGACGTCGTACCAGCGCTGGCCGAGCGCGCCCTGCACCACGCCGATGGTCTTCTTTTCGTCCTCCAGCACCGGGCCCTGCTCGATGTGCGCCTCGAAATAGGCGCCGAGGCGGTGCGGCCGGGCGGTGCCGGCATAGCCGATTGCCTGCAGCGCATCGCCGACCGTGACGCCCTCGATGTCCTTTTGCGCGCGCGCGTGCTCCAGGGTGAAGACGTTCGCGAACACCCCCGAGCCCATCATCACCGGCGTGAAGCGCGAGCCTTCCTCGTTGGTCCAGGACACGACTTCGAGCGGCGCGCGCGTGGCGATGCGCGCGTCGTTCAGCGTGCGCAACACTTCCAGCCCGGCCATGACGCCGTAGGCGCCGTCGAACTTGCCGCCCGAGGGCTGGGAGTCGAGATGGCTGCCCATCGCCACCGGCGCGGCCGCGTGATCGGCGCCCGCGCGGCGCGCGAAGATGTTGCCGATGGCGTCGACTTCCACCGCGAGCCCGGCCTCGCGCGCCCAGCGCGCAAACAGGTCGCGCGCGGCGCGGTCCTCCTCGGTCAGCGTGAGCCGCCGCACCCCGCCCTTGGGCGTGGCGCCGATTCCCGCCAGCTCCATGAGCGAGCGCCAGAGCCGGTCCGCGTTGATGCGCAAATTGTCCATGGCGCCGAATCGCTGCGGGTTAGCTTATCCCATTCAGCCCGGCCAGGCGACGATCCGCTGCTTCTGCTCGCCCAGGCCGCGGATGCCGGCCGTCATCACGTCGCCCGGCTTGAGGAACACCGGGTCGGGCTTGATGCCCATGCCGACGCCCGGCGGCGTGCCGGTGGTGATGATGTCGCCGGGCAGCAGCGTCATGTACTGGCTGACGTGGGAGACGAGGTCCGCGACGCTGAAGATCATGGTGCGCGTGTTTCCCGACTGCATGCGCCTGCCGTTGACGTCGAGCCACATGTCGAGCGCCTGCGGATCCTTCACCTCGTCGGTGGTGACGAGCCACGGGCCGATCGGTCCCGCGGTGTCGAAGCCCTTGCCCTTGTCCCACTGGCTGGTGGCCATCTGGAAGGCGCGCTCGGAGACGTCGTTCACCACGCAGTAGCCGGCGACGTAATCGAGCGCCTTGTCGACCGGGACATACTGCGCCTTGGTGCCGATCACGACGCCGAGCTCGAGCTCCCAGTCGAGCTTGGTCGAACCCTTGGGCTGGATCAGGTCGTCGTAAGGCCCGCTGATGCAGCTGGTCGCCTTGGAGAACACGATCGGCTCGGTGGGCACCGGCAGGCTCGACTCTTTCGCGTGATCGCTGTAATTGAGGCCGATGGCGATGAACTTGCCGATGCCGACGTAGGGCACGCCCAGACGCGGGTTGTTGGAGACCACCGGCAGCGACTCGGGCTTCACCTTGACCAGCATCTTCAGCCCGCGCGGCGACAGCTCGTTCGGGCCGATGTGCGCGACCACCTTGGACAGGTCGCGCAGCTTGCCTTCGCCGTCGATCATGCCGGGCTTCTCGAACCCGTCCTTGCCGTAGCGGCACAGCTTCATAGGGTCATACCCCCATCGATGGAATACAGGTTGCCGGTCGCGAACAGCGACTCGTCGGAGGCGAGGAAGACCAGCATGCCGGTGATGTCCTCCACAGTGCCGAGTCGGCCCATGGGCTGACGGGCGATGAAGTCCTTGCGCGCCTGTGCCGGGTCGGCGAACGCATCGATGCGCTGCTGCAACGACGGCGTGTCCACGGTGCCCGGGCCGATGCAGTTGCAGCGGATGCCCTGTTTCAGGTAGTCGGCGGCGATCGCCTTGGTGAGGCCGACCACGGCGGCCTTGGTCGCGCCGTAGACGAAACGCTTGGGCAGGCCCTTCACGCTCGAGGCGACCGAGGACATGTTGATGATCGAGCCCCTGCCCTGCTTCAGCATCGCGGGCAGGAAGGCGCGCGTCACCAGGTACATGGACTTCACGTTCAGGTTGAAGCTGAACTCCCAGTCCTCGGGCGTGCAATCGAGGATCGTGCCGTGGTGCACGTAGCCGGCGCAGTTGAACAGCACGTCGATGGCGCCGACCTCGGCTGCGGCCCTGGCGATGGCGGCTTCGTCGGTGACGTCGAGCACGCGGGTGCGGATGCCGTTCTTGCCTTCCAGGTCGGCGAGCGCTTTTGCGTTGACGTCGGTGGCCCACACCTTCGCGCCTTCGCGCGCGAAGGCGAGCGCGGCGCCGCGGCCGATGCCCTGCGCAGCGGCGGTGATGAACGCGGTCTTGCCTGCCAGTCTGCCGGCCACCGGTGTTGTTCTCCCCGAACGGGCAGCGATTATACTTCGCGCATCCGAGGGAGAAAGATGAACCAGCTCGACCTGTCGGGCCGCTGCGCGATCGTCACCGGAGGCCTGATCGGCATCGGCGCTGCGATCGTGAAGCGCCTCGAAGCTTCGGGCGCCAGGGTGCGCATCTGGGACGTCGGCGCCAGGGAAGACCCGGTGGACGTGACGGACCTGAAGGCCATCGAACGCGCGACCGCCAGGGCCATGGCGGAGCTCGGGCGCATCGACATCCTCGTCAACAACGCCGGCATCGCCGGCATGACAAAGCCGGTCGTGCACTACCCCGTTGAGGAATGGAAGCGCGTCATCGACGTCGATCTGAACGGCCCGTTCCTCTGCTGCCGCGCGGTGCTGCCGCACATGCTGAAGGCGAAGTACGGCCGCATCGTCAACATCGCCTCGATCGCCGGCAAGGAGGGCAACCCCAACGCCGCGGCCTACGCGGCCGCGAAGGGCGGCGTGATCGCTTTCACCAAGGCGCTCGGCAAGGAGCTCGCCAGGACCGGCGTGCTCGTCAACTGCGTCACCCCGGCGGCGGCGCAGACCGCGATCCTCGATCAGGTGACGCCGGAGTTCGCGCAGTTCATGCTCGCCAAGATTCCGATGGGGCGCTTCGTGAAGGTGGAGGAGATCGCGGCGCTCGTCTGCTGGCTGGCGAGCGAGGACTGCAGTTTCTCTACCGGAGCAGTTTTCGATATCTCAGGCGGAAGAGCGACTTATTAAATGAAAAAGCGATCGGTTCAGTGGTTCGGCCGCCAGGACATCTACGGCTTCATCTACCGGAGCTGGGTCAAGAACCGCGGCGTGCCCCAGGACCAGTTCGACGGCCGGCCGGTGATCGGCATCTGCAACACCTGGTCGGAGCTCACCCCCTGCAACACGCACTTCCGCGCGCTCGCCGAGCACGTGCGCAACGGCGTGCTCGAGGCCGGCGGCTTCCCGCTCGAATTCCCGGTCATGTCGCTCGGCGAGACGCTGCTGCGACCGACCGCGATGCTCTATCGCAACCTCGCCAGCATGGACGTCGAGGAATCGATCCGCGGCAATCCGCTCGACGGCGTGGTGCTGCTCGCGGGCTGCGACAAGACCACCCCTGCCACGCTGATGGGCGCGGCGAGCGCCGACCTGCCGACGATCCTGGTGTCCGGCGGGCCGATGCTTTCCGGCAAGTACCGCGGCACCGACATCGGCTCGGGAACGAACACCTGGTCGATGTCCGAGGACCTGCGCGCCGGCAAGATCACGCTCGACGAATTCCACGAGGCCGAGTCCTGCATGCACCGCTCGCACGGGCACTGCATGACCATGGGCACGGCTTCGACCATGGCCTCGATGATCGAAGCGCTCGGCGTCGGCATGCCGGGCAACGCCGCGATTCCAGCGGTGGACGCACGTCGCAATGTGGTCGCGAGGATGGCGGGACGCCGCATTGTCGAGATGGTCAAAGAGAACCTCGTGCTTTCAAAAATCCTCGTCAAACCCGCGTTCGAGAACGCCATCCGCGCCCTTGCCGCCATCGGCGGCTCGACCAACGCGGTGATCCATCTGATCGCGATCGCGCGGCGCATCGGCGTCGAGCTCGGCCTCGACGACTTCGACCGGCTGGGACGCGGCGTGCACACGCTCGTCAACCTCATGCCCTCCGGGAAGTTCCTGATGGAGGACTTCTACTATGCCGGCGGCCTGCCCGCCGTGCTGCGCGAGCTTGCTGAAAATGATTTATTGAATAAAGACACCCTCACGGTTAACGGCCAAACCATGTGGGAAAACGTGAAGGACGCGTCGTGCTGGAAGCGCGAGGTCATATTTCCTTTCAAAGAACCATTCAAGGAAAACACGGGCATTGCCGTCCTGCGCGGCAATCTTTGCCCCGACGGCGCGATCATCAAGCCCTCGGCGGCGAGCCCGAAGCTGATGCAGCACCGCGGCCGCGCGGTGGTGTTCGAAAACATCGAGGACTTTCACCACCGCATCGACGACCCGGACCTCGAGGTCGACGAGCGCTCGATCATGGTGCTCAAGAACTGCGGCCCCAAGGGCTACCCCGGCATGGCGGAAGTGGGCAACATGCCGCTTCCCCCGAAGCTCCTCAAGAAGGGCATCACCGACATGGTGCGCATCTCGGACGCGCGCATGAGCGGCACCGCCTACGGCACCGTGGTTCTGCACATCTCGCCCGAAGCCACCGCCGGCGGCACGCTCGCCTTGGTGCAAAGCGGCGATGAGATCGAGCTCGACGTCGCCAAGCGCAAGCTTGAGCTCCTGGTTTCCGAATCAGACTTGAAAAAACGAAAAGCGAATTGGCAGGCCCCTGGACCGCCCCTAGACCGCGGCTACTGGAAGCTGTACTTCGATCACGTGCTGCAGGCGAACGAGGGCGCGGACCTGGATTTCCTCGTCGGCAAGAGCGGCGCTTTCGTGCCCCGTGACAACCACTGATTTCAAGCTGTATTGCTTCGCGCAATCGGGGAACGCCTACAAGGTCGCGCTGATGCTGAACCTGTGCGGCGCGAAGTGGGCGCCGCGCTTCGTCGACTTCTTCGGCGGCGAGACGCGCAAGCCCGGGTACCGCGCGATCAACGAAATGGGCGAAGTGCCGGTGCTCGAGCACGGCGCCAGGCGCTTATCCCAGTCCGGTGCGGTCCTGCATTACCTTGCGGACCATTTCGGCCGTTTCGGCGGCGGTGCTGAAGAAGAACGACGCGAGATCCTGCGCTGGATCCTGTGGGACAACCACAAGCTGACGAGCTACATCGCCACGCTGCGCTACATGGTGCATCTGGCGAAGACCGGCGAGCCGCAGGTGCACGAGTTCCTGCGCGGGCGCGTCAAGACCTCGCTCGGCATTCTGGATCTGCATTTACAGGGCAGGAGTTTTGTCATAAGTGAAAAACCAACCATCGCGGATCTTTCTCTCTGCGGCTACCTGTACTGGCCGGAGGAATTCGGCTTCTCCTGGTCCGATTACCCGCGCATCGGCGCCTGGCTCGACCGGATCCGCGCGCTTCCCGGCTGGGTGCATCCTTATGAGCTGATGCCGGGCCACCCCTTGAAGAGGTAACAAATGCTGCAAGCCGCCGAGCTCACCATCCGCCTGCACCCCGGGGACGACGTCGTCATCGCGCGGGTGGAGATTCCCGCCGGCACGCGGGTGCAGAAGGAGGGCGTGCGCGCCGAGGCGATGATCCCGCCGGGACACAAGCTCGCCACGCGCAATGTCGAAACCGGCGCACCGGTGCGCCGCTACAACCAGGTGATCGGCTTCGCCACGAAGGCGATACGTCCTGGTGAGCACGTCCACGTGCACAACCTCGGGATGGGCGAGTTCGAGCGCGACTATGCCTTCTGCGCCGGCGTGAAGCCGATCGAGTACTTCGACCCGCCCGCCACCTTCCAGGGCATGGTGCGCGCCGACGGCCGCGTCGCCACGCGCAACTACATCGGGATACTCACGAGCGTGAACTGCTCGGCGACCGTCGCGCGCATGGTGGCCGATCACTTCAGGAACAACCTCGCCGACTACCCGAACGTCGACGGCGTGGTGGCGCTCACGCACAAGACCGGCTGCGGCATGGCCTCCGAGGGCGAAGGGATGGAGCTGCTGCGCCGCACGCTTACCGGCTACGCGCAGCACCCCAATTTCTACGCGGTGGTGAGCATCGGCCTCGGATGCGAGGCGAACCAGCTCAACACCTGGATGGGCAGCGCGAAGCTGCGGATCTCGGAGAAGCTGCAGGCCTTCACCATCCAGGAGAAGGGCGGCACCACCAGGGCGGTGAAGGACGGCATCGCGCGCGTGAAGGCGCTGCTGCCCGAAGCGAACAAGGTCAGGCGCGAGGCGGTGCCCGCGAGCCACCTCATCCTCGGCCTCGAATGCGGCGGCTCGGACGGCTACTCCGGGATCAGCGCCAACCCGGCGCTCGGCGCGGCCGCGGACCTGCTGGTGCGCCACGGCGGCACGCCGATCCTCTCCGAGACGCCCGAGATCTACGGCGCCGAGCACCTGCTGACGCGCCGCGCGGTGTCGCGCGAAGTGGGCGAGAAGCTCCTCGCGCGCATCCGCTGGTGGGAGGACTACACGGCGCGCAACAGGATGGAAATGAACAACAACCCCTCGCCCGGCAACAAGGCCGGCGGCCTCACCACCATCCTGGAGAAATCCCTCGGCGCCGCGGCCAAGGGCGGCACCATGAACCTCGTGGACGTTTACCAGTTCGCCGAAAAGGTGACGGCCAGGGGATTCGTCTTCATGGACACGCCGGGCTACGACCCGGTGTCGGTGACCGGCCACGTCGCCGGCGGCGCCAACGTCGTCTGCTTCACCACCGGCCGCGGCTCGGTGTACGGCTGCAAGCCTTCGCCCTCGCTCAAGCTCGCCACCAACACGCGCCTCTACCGGCACATGGAGGACGACATGGACGTGAACTGCGGCACCATCGTCGACGGCGCCGAAACGGTCGAGCAGGTGGGCGAGCGCATCTTCCGGCTGATCCTGGAGACCGCTTCGGGGAAGAAATCCAAGTCCGAGCTGCTCGGCTTCGGCGAGGACGAGTTCGCGCCCTGGGTCGTCGGCGCGACGATGTGACCGGGCGCTCGCGCGCCTTCGCGTACGCCTTGGCGGCGCTGGGACTGCTCGCGCTCACGCTGCTCGCCTTCGCGCTCGGGCGCTTCCCGCTCTCGCTCGCCGAGCTCGCCGCGCTTGCCGCGAACAAGCTCTTCGGCGCGAGCTACGAGGTCGCGCCGACTGCCCAGACCGTGGTGCTGCAGGTGCGCGGGCCGCGCATCCTGGCGGCGCTGCTCGTCGGGGCGGCGCTCGCCGCCGCCGGCACCGCCTACCAGGGGATGTTCCGCAATCCGCTGGTCTCGCCCGACATCCTCGGCGTCTCGGCGGGCGCCGCGCTCGGTGCGGTGCTCGGCATCTTCTTCTCGAAAAGCGCGCTCGTCATCCAGCTCGGCGCCTTCGCCGGCGGCCTCGCCGCCGTGGGCATGGTGTACGCGGTGGGCGCGAACGTGCGGCGGCACGACCCGATCCTGTCGCTCATCCTCGCCGGCATCGTGCTGGGGACGCTGCTCGGGGCCTGCATCGCGCTCATCAAGTACCTCGCCGACCCCTACAACCAGCTGCCGGCGATCACCTACTGGCTGCTGGGCAGCCTCGCCGCGGTCGCGCCTTCCGACCTGGCGCTCGCCGCGCCGTTCGCGCTCGCCGGGCTGGTGCCGCTGTATCTGCTGCGCTGGCGCATGAACCTGCTTTCGCTCGCCGACGACGAGGCGCGCGCCCTCGGCGTGCCGGTGGCACGGCTGCGTCTCGCGGTGGTGTGCGCGGCAACGCTGATGACCGCGGCGGCGGTTGCCATCTCCGGCATCATCGGCTGGGTCGGGCTGCTGATCCCGCATGCCGCGCGCATGCTCGTCGGCCCCGAGTTCTCGCGGCTGCTGCCTCTCTCCATGGTGCTCGGCGCCGCGTTCCTGCTCGCCGTGGATACCCTCGCGCGCACGGTGGCGCCGATCGAGATCCCGCCCGGCGTACTCACCGCGATCATCGGCACGCCGTTCTTCCTGTGGCTGTTCGTTTCGGCGCGGCGCGCATGGCAGTGATGCTCGAAGCGCGGGGCCTCGGCTACGGCTACCCGGGACGGGCGGTCGGCCGCGATCTCGATCTCGAGCTCGCCGCGGGCGAAGTGCTGTGCGTGCTGGGGCCGAACGGCGGCGGCAAGACGACGCTGTTCCGCACGCTCCTCGGCCTGCTCGCCGCGCAGGCGGGCGGGGTGCGGCTCGAAGGACGGGCGCTCGGGTCTCTTGCGCGCAGCGAGGTCGCGCGCCGCATGGGTTACGTGCCGCAGGGCCACGCCGCGCAGTTCGCCTTCACGGTGCGCGACGTCGTGCTGATGGGGCGCACGGCGCACATCGGCCTGTTTGCCGCGCCGGGCGCTGCCGACCTTGCGGCGGCCGACCGGGCGATCGAGACGCTCGGCATCGGCGAGCTGGCCGGACGCATCGTCACCGAGCTCTCGGGCGGCGAGCGCCAGCTCGCCATGATCGCGCGCGCGCTGGCGCAGGGCGCGCGGCTGCTCGTGCTCGACGAGCCCACCGCCAGCCTCGACTTCGGCAACCAGGTGCGCGTGCTGCGCGAGATCCGGCGCCTCGCCGCGGAGGGCTACGCCGTGGTGTTCTCCACGCACGACCCCGGGCAGGCGTTCCTCGCCGCGACGCGGGTACTGCTGCTCGCCCGCGGCGGCGCCTTTCGCCAGGGCGCACCCGAGGCGGTGATCACGGCGGAGAACCTGCGCGCGGTCTACGGCGTGGAAGTGCGCGTCGCGCCGATCGATGGCACGAGCGTGTGCCTGCCGGTGCTCACGGCATAAAAAACCCGGCCGGGTTCTCCGGCCGGGTTTGCTGCCGCCCGTCGTGCGGCGGGTTACTTAGCGCTCTGCGGCCCGACAATGCGACTTTTCGGCGCTCCGCTCGTGGCCGGCGAACCGTCGCGACCCTTGTTCATGGCCAGCGACTGCGCGTCCTTGGCATCCTGCACGCAGGAGCCGCGCTCAGTGGCCGGCCGGGCATCGCATTTCTCGACTGCTGCCTTGTAGTCGGCCTTTGCGGCGGCAGCGGCCTCCTTCGACACCGCGCCCTGCTTGTCCGCGCGCTTGGCGGAACGGCTTTCCGACGCCCCGAGCTTGGGTGGCATGGTGCTGCCGGTCTGGTTCTTCATTTCGGCATTGCGGGACGCGTCCGACGCGGCGGCCTTCTTGTCAGCGCGCTCGATTGAACGGCTCTCCGGCGCACCGGCGGCCGGCGCGGCCTGAGACTTGTACTTGTCCGTGTCGGCCGCGAATGAAGGCGACGACAGCATCAAGCCCGCGAAGGATGCCGCGACCAGTGCTGCAAGTTTGCGTTTGTCCATGGACTGCTCCTGAGGAATGGATCGTTGGATGGTTTTGAAACAGATCGTGCCGCGAGGACGCTGAAAGCCGGTGCGCGGCCGTTGACACCGCGCAAACTTACGGCAACCGCCGATCGTGCACCGTGCGTCAGCACACCCAACAGGAAAACTTCGTGCAGAATCCGGGCGTGCATGAGAAACCCGCGCGCGCGGCGCGCTTCTACACGGAGGACGAGTTGCGCGCCGGCGGCACGGCGCAGCTTCCCGAGGATGCCGCGCACCACGCGCTGCACGTGCTTCGGCTGCGCGCGGGCGAGGAGGTCACGCTGTTCGACGGCCGCGGCGGCGAGTATGCCGGCCGCATCGCCGCCATCGAGCGGCTGCGCGTGACGGTGGACCTGCTCGCGCACCGGGCGCTGGAGCGCGAGTCGCCGCTCGCGGTGACGCTGGTGCAGGGCATCTCCTCCAGCGAGAAGATGGACTTCACCGTGCAGAAGGCCACGGAGCTCGGCGTGGCGGTCGTGCAGCCGGTGCTCGCCGCGCGCTCGGTCGGTCGGCTCGCGGTCGAGCGCGCATCGGCCAAGCGCGCCCACTGGCAGCGGGTGGCCATCGCCGCCTGCGAGCAATGCGGGCGCAATCGCGTGCCCGAGGTGCGGCCCGTGGCGACGCTCGCCGGGTACTGCGCTGCGGCCGGCGCCGCAGGCACGCGGCTGCTGCTTTCGCCGCAGGGCCGGCCCGGGCTGCGCGAAGCCGCGGCGCGGCTCGACGGCGGCGTTGCCCTCGCCGCCGGGCCGGAAGCCGGGTTCGATGCGCAGGAGGAAGCGATGCTCGTCGAGGCGGGATTCGTGCCCGTGCGGCTCGGGCCGCGCGTGCTGCGCACGGAGACGGCGGCGATCGCGGCGCTCGCCGCGCTCAACGCGCTGGCGGGCGATTTCTGAGCCTTGCCTTAGAATCGCGCGCGATGAGCACGCCGCCGTCGCCGGAAGACTTCGTCCGCTGGTTCCGCCAGACGGCACCCTACCTGCACGCCTTCGGCGGGCGCACCTTCGTCATCGGCTTCGGCGGCGAGCTGATCGCCGAGCGCGCGCGCTTCGCGCAGTTCATCCAGGACGTGAACCTGCTCGCCGCGCTCGACATCCGCCTGGTGCTGGTGCACGGCGCCCGCCCGCAGATCGAGGCGGAGCTGAAGGCAAAGGGCCTGCGCTCGCGCTACGTGAAGGGTGTGCGCGTGACGGACCCGGCGGCGCTGACGGCAGTGAAGCACGCCGCGGGGGCGCTGCGCGTGGAGATCGAGGCGCTCCTGTCGCAGGGTTTGCCGAGCTCGCCGATGGCGGGCGCCGAGATCCGCGTCGCCTCGGGAAACTACATCGCCGCTCGGCCGATCGGCGTGCTGGACGGCGTCGACTTCCAGTTCACCGGGCTCGTGCGCAAGGTCGACGCGCAGGCCATCGCGCGCCGCCTGGAGGCGGGCGAGGTGGTGCTCGTGCCGCACATCGGCTACTCGCCCACGGGCGAGGTATTCAACCTGTCCTGGGAGGACGTGGCGCAGAACGTCGCCAGTGCGCTGCGTGCGGACAAGCTGCTTCTCTTCGTCGACCGGCTGCCCGCGGACCGCAAGGGTGCGGTGATCGGCGAGCTCACGGCGCGCGAGGCCGAGGCGCTGCTGAAGAAGGCCGACCTCGGCGCGAACGCCACACGGGCGCTCCGTCATGCGCTCGAGGCCCTCGAGGGCGGCGTAGGGCGCGCGCATCTGCTGTTGCGGCGCACCCCGGGGGCGGCGCTGCTCGAGCTGTTCACGCACACGGGCGTCGGCACCATGATCACCGCCGAGCCCATGCAGCGCCTGCGCGAGGCGCGCATCGAGGACGTCGGCGGCATCCTCGGCCTGATCGAGCCGCTGGAAGCGGACGGCACGCTGGTAAAGCGCGGCCGCGAGCGCCTGGAGCGCGAGATCGCCAATTTCGTCGTGCTCGAACACGACGGCGCGCTTCTGGGCTGCGCCGCGCTCTACCCGCTGCCGGCGAAGAGCGGCGAGCTCGCCTGCCTCGCGGTGGCGCCCGGGGCACGCGACGCCGGCTACGGCGAGCTGCTGCTGCGTGCCTGCGAGGCGCGCGCCCGGCAGCAGAAGATCCGGCGCCTGTACGCGCTCACCACGCGCGCCGAGCACTGGTTCCTCGAGCAGGGCTTCAAGCCCGCGGCGCCCGCGGCGCTGCCCGAGGAGCGCCAGGCGCTCTATAATTGGAGGCGCAGTTCCAAGGTATTCATGAAGCGGATCTAGACCCCATGTCGCGAACGGTGAAATGCATCAAGCTCGGCCGCGAGGCCGAGGGGCTCGACTTCCCGCCCTACCCGGGCGAGCTCGGCAAGCGCATCTTCGAGAACGTGTCGAAGGAAGCCTGGGCGCAGTGGCTCAAGCACCAGACCATGCTGGTGAACGAGAACCGCCTGAACCTGGCGGACATCCGCGCCCGTAAGTACCTCGCCGAGCAGATGGAGAAGCACTTCTTCGGCGAAGGCGCCGACGTCGCCTCGGGC
>Ga0214472_10003010_pt1 | contig 17940 bp, 38 predicted proteins | sample RVTome_6_FD_207662 | JGI IMG/M metagenome (GOLD analysis project Ga0214472, IMG submission 207662) | Soil microbial communities from uranium-contaminated site in the Upper Colorado River Basin, Wyoming, United States - RVT140D175 | ecosystem: Environmental > Terrestrial > Soil > Contaminated >...
TGTTTTATTGTATTTATGTTAATTCTACAACAAACTTTTTATTATTTACCGTGCTTTTTACAATAATTTGTTTATTCAGTATTTTATATTCTCAATTAGAGGAAATTAAAGATTCTATTACAAAACGAGGGGGTAAAAGATGACGGGGGTTTTTGAAACTAAATTCCTACGGAATTTTCCTACGGAGCCGATAATATGCGTTAAAGAGGATTTACTTCGTAAATCCCCAAATTCTCTAACGAGAACTTTCCTTAACGCTGATATTATATTCAATTCCAGAGTTTCCTCGCAGAAGCTCGGTTCAACCGATACTGCTTTATGCAGTCCTTCGCTTAAATCATAGGAGAAACAAATGACAGAAAAAAAAGATTTAATAAAATTTAAACGAAATAAAGAGGTTTCAAAAAAAGAAAATCTCCTAAATTTAGGAATGACTATCTTTACAATAGTAACTGGGTTGCTCACAGCTTTTGTAATTACTCATCTTGTATGGTTTAACTTATATGTTTGTGAGCCACCTACGTTTTTCTATCACTATTCATTATGTGTAAAAGATATAGGAGATTTTAATAAATGGCTTATAAGTTTAATTCCAGCTATTTTTGATGGTTGTGTGATTGTTATTATTTGGATGAGAATTAAACTTCTAAGGAGAACTTGGATATGAAACCTCTTTACTACGGACAGCATAGCATTATCGGAAACTCTGGAACTCTTCGGGATTTTTCACTTCGTGAAAACCACCTTGCAGGTTATCCCTCGTTGCTATCGCAAGAACATAATATCCGTTTAGCGGTTCGCTTACTTGCAGACGCTCACCCAAATCCGACTTCGTCGGACTTCGCTAAACTAAATATTCAAGGGCTTACGCCCAAATTCCCTCGTTCGTTCGTGAGAGATGAGCAACTAAATTCAGGAGGTTTAAAATGAGAATAACTAAAGAGATAAAAGAACTTGCCAAAGAAATTCATAAAGCCGAACATCTTTTTGTTGAAAAGAAGATTAGTAAAGACCACAAGTTAGAAGAAATAAAAGATTATTTAGATATTCAAATTGCTGTTTTTGATGAGATAGTGTGGATTAAAAATTTCTTTAATCTCACAGAAGGGGATTTTTATGCGGGGGTTTTATGACTCCCGATAAAGTAACAACAATAAATATAAATAAACTGACAAATTAAAAAGTAAGATGAATGAAAAAGAGGAAAATAATGAAATAAGAAAACATGAAGAACTTGCCAGATATTTCTGGCATGCTCAAATCAAAGTTCATATAATGACGAACAGCGGAGTTTTCTATAACGGACTTATAAAATTTGTTGGTTCTGATTTCTTTATAATTGACGACGATAAAAATAAATCCGTTGCTGTTTTCTTTATTGAACTTAGAAAAAAGATTGAAGAGTTTACGGAGGAGACATGAAACTTTATAAAATCTTTAAAGATGGGGAATTGATTTGGAACGGCACAGCGCATGACGAATATGACGCATTGCAAAAAGCAGGAATTGATGTAGAAGAAGAGAAGAAAAGAAACTACGAATCTTTATCCCTTGAAGAACTTGAAAAGATTTTAAACGATTCATATGGCAAAGATATCCGTGGAGAACTTAAAGAAGTTTTACGTGAATGGAAAAGGCGAAAGAAAGTTCAGGAGGAAGGGGAATGAACGAATACATCTGCATTGAATGTGGGCGTCGGAGATTTGCAGGGAAGAATATGGTTATGATAATCTGCAGAGCTTGTCAAAATAAGATGGTGCTGCTGGAAGAATTAAAAAAAGAGGAGAAAAAATGAAATGTCAAAAATGTTTTCTTGAATTTCCCGAAGGAGAAATTGAATTAAGCCATGACATCCCAAAATGGATAAGTGGAACTGATAAAGAAGGGAGACACTACTTATGCAAGGAATGTCATAGAAAATATGAAGATGAAATATTAAGAATTACTCTGATGAACTTCTTTAATAAACTTCCTAATAAAAAAGATTTCAAATGGTGCGCTAAATTAGTTAGAGAATTCTATTTTAAAAAAGAAGGTGGAGAAGGTGTTGTCTAATTATCCACAACTCCGTTATTGCAAAATTCAGAAAGGAAAGAAAGCACCATTTGAAAAAGACTGGACAAATAAACCTTACACATGGGAAGAGATACAAAAACATATAAAATCGGAAATAAATTATGGAGTGCTTTGTGGATATGGAGATTTGGCAGTTATAGATTGTGATAATCCAGAACTGCAAAAACATGTTGAAGCAGTTCTTCCTGCAACGTTTAGAATTAAAACCGGCAGAGGGGGAATGCATAATTATTTCTTTGTTCCCAATTTGCAAAATAAAATAATCCTGACAACAAAACTGCAAGATAAAGAAGTTCACTGGGGAGAAGTTCAAAGTAAAGGAACACAAGTTGTGGGAGATGGAAGTATTCATCCAAACGGAAACAAATACGAAGTGGTTGCTCCAATGATGATTGCAACAATTTCCGAAGAACAATTAATGGCTGCAGTTAGACCATTCATGCATGAAAGCCAGCAATCGGATGAAAACGCTGATTGGGAAAAACAGAAATATGGAAAGTCGGGAATAGATATGATTAATGTCAAAGAAGTCTGGGGAACTTTAGGACTAAAAGCACATGGAGATGAATATTACGGGGCACACCCAATTCATGGGTCAGAAAGCGGAATGAACTTTTGGCTGAATCCATCAAAGAATTTGTGGCATTGTTTTCGTTGTAGCGCAGGCGGCGGTGCGCTATCCGCCATAGCGGTTAAAGAAGGAATCATAAACTGTTCAGAAGCTCAGAAAGGAACCCTAAGAGGAGCGATAGCTGTCCAAGCTCTCAAAGCAGCAAAGGAGCGTTATGGATTAAGAGAGATACAGCAATATCAGGAAATTGAAGAAAAAACCGAAAAAGAAGAAAAACTTATGCTTTGGGAATATGAACTTGATAATTATAAAGAAGAAGACAAAGAATGGATTATTGAAAAACTTATTCCAAATTGTTCAGTGGGAGTTTGGACAGGGAAAAGAGGAACATTTAAGACGTTCCTTGTTTTAAGCGCTATCTTTGCTATCTCCAGCGGAAAACCCTTCCTTAACAAATTCCCGACAAGGCAAGGGAAAGTGATTTATTTGGATAAAGAAAATGGAGTTTATGTTATGAGGGAGCGAAAGAATCTAATCAAAAAGGGATTAGAGATAGAAGATGAAAAGCTTCCTGTGGGGTTCATATGCTTCTCTCCATTAAAGATTGATAAACAGAGGGATATAAACGCCATAGAAGAACTTATCGTTGCTCACAAGCCTTCCCTGTTAGTTATAGACACATATAGAAGGGGCATCTCATTTGAAGAGAATGATGCTGGAAAAGTATCTTGGCTTTTTGTTGATATTCTTAGACCCTTAGTTGAAAAGCATAAAATAACTATCCTCCTAATCCACCACGACCGAAAGGGTGAAGCGCAAGGTGATGAAATGGACATGATAAGAGGAAGTTCTGACTTAGCCAATTATGCGGACTTTATTATGAAAAATGAACGTAGAGGAGAAATGCTTATCCTAAAGCAGCTAAAGATGCGCTCTGCCCCTGAAATAAAACCCTTTGAGATAAGTATAACCAACAAAGAAGACGTTTCTATTAGGTTCCAAGCTGAAGGGGAATTTGAAATTAAGACAAAAGACCAAAGATGTGCAGAAATTTTAACTATGTGGATTATCAAAGAAGAAATAAAACAATTTAAAACAGAAGAAGCCAGAGAGATAGCTTTCAAAGAAGGTATCCGCAAACAGAATTTCTTTAGGGGTCTTCAATTGATGGTTGATAAAGGATTTCTTCAAAGGGGTGGGAGGGGGGAATATCTTATTATTTCAAAGGAGGGGAAGATATGGTAGTCGTCCAAAACTTAGTCCAAGTATTAGTCCAGTCCATATGTCTTATATAACATATGGACTATTGGACTAACTTATACCATTGTTATTTTGGTCTTATTGGACTTATTGGACTATTGGACTACGTTAAACGAACTTTTCCACAGGAAATAGAGCTATATAAACATGGTAGAAGATAAATCCCAAATTGCAAAAGAAAAGCCAAAAGAACCTGAAAACGCTGAAAGTTTTAAGCGTTGCTGGGCTTGTGGAAAGCGTTTTCGGACTTATGGCTCCAAAGACCAAAGGAAGTATTGTCGTAATTGCTGGAATGCGAGACGCAGGAGTAAACTATAGCTAACATGGAAAAAACAAAAACAAATATCAAGACAAAAGTTTTCCTTATTGTGTTTATTGTTTACACGCTTTCTTTAGGAGCGGATGTTTCTTTAAGTTACGTAGCATATCTTAAAGACCCTATTGATTTTACAATTATGGAAAGTCATGACGCATTGGCTCCATATCTGCGAGGCGGTGGCGAATTTTGGAACTTTCGCTCTCCAATTATGATGCAATACTATTTAGGGATTAGTGGAATCCTTATCGTATTTTTATTAGAAGAGAATAATAATTGGCCAAAAAGAAGAGGACTTTTAGGATTATCACTTTATAGTTCTTTTTATTATTTGATTATGCTGGCTATCTCCTTTAATCACGTTCTTGGAGGATTATCATGGTTCCTATAAATAAACAGAAAAGGAAGAAAAAGAAACTCGCCGCAATAAGAACAGGGTTTGATAGTTACTTGAGGCAGTGCAAACGCTGTAATCATTTCTTTAGAACCAGAGGAAAACGCTATAGAATCTGCAGCTCTTGTTCAAAGACTCGTGCTGATAAGTTTAATACCGATAATCGTGTAGGAGGTGTGAAATGGAAGAAAGACGTGAAAACCTAAAGGAATATTACAAATATATTAAAATCTGTAAAAAATGCAAGAAGAAATACGGGATGGATGGCCTTGGGGAAAACGAACAGGGGATATGCCCTCTGTGCACATCATCTTGGAAACGCAAACTATGGAGGGAATAAGAATATCTTCTCACAATGGCTCTAATTGCGTTAAACATCATAATCCATCTGTAATCATTGCAGGGCTTGGTTGAAGTCCGAGTCTGGCCTATAGCTTAGAAGACAAAGGGAGAGGTTAGATGGATGGAGATGCAATCACCTCTTTTTGATTCCTCTCCCTTCAACCTAATTCTTGTTACTTTCAAGTAACAGGAAAGATTTAAATAGTTTATTTATTAAATAGATACATGAAAGAGACAAAAATAGAAACACTCGGCCCAATTCCTTTTACTTTCAAAGAGAAGAATATTCTTAATCAGGCAAAAGAAAAACATGGCGGAAACTGGCACGATTTTATTTTGTATTTAGCAAGGAGCTATATTAAGGGAGGAGCAAATGAATGACTTAAAAACATTTGATAAAATATTAGAAGATGCCAATGCGGAAAATAGACTTATGCAACATAAATACAAGTCAACTATTTCCCTGCAGGAAATTTGTGAAGACTGCAATATTGATTACATTCAAATTAACTAAATTATAGGAGGTATAAAAATGGAAGAACAAACGCAAACGCAAAACTGGTTAGATGAAGAAGTTGCCAAACTTGAAAAAGCAAAGGAAGAAATGTCAGACCTTCCAGAAGGATTGGTTTTGAAAACGGGAACATTGACAGAAGTTGAAGTTGACTTTTCAAAGAAATTTAAAGAGTGGCACGATGAAGAAAATGCAACAATGAAAGCAATAATCCCAGTGATTCAAAACGGCGTGAAAAAGACATGGTGGTTAAACAAAAGAAACCCTGTTTTCGCTGACGTGATAAGGCGTGGAAAGAACGGGCAGACAAAGTTTAAAATTTCTACAACTGGCGAGAAAAAGCAGACACGCTATACGATAATGGAAGATGTTTCAAGTTCATCTAATTCTGCCAATAAGACTTAGGTGAATAAAGCCAGCTTGTCATTTTTGGCTTTACCTCCGCCTCTTCCGAGTTGAGTCGCTTCTCTCGGAAGAGGCTTTAAGATTATGTCAAAACAAAAATCAAGAAAGCCATTAAGGGCAAATTGGATGATTTAGGGTTTGTTAAGAGAAAAGAAACATACTCTCAAACCATTGAGACCCTTTTGGCTTTCTATGATGCTCATAAAACTGAATTTGAAAAATGGTGGAAAAAACAACAAGAGAAGAAGAAATAGAGAATATCCCTGTAAAAATCATAGATGAAGGAAGAAAAGAAGGGAAGCAACTTAGTATAAGATTTCCTAAAAGAGTTACAGAGGCGTTAGAGATAGACCCTGAAAAAGACATGTTTTTATTTAAATTTGATAAGAAAAATTTACATCTTGAAGGAGAACTAATTGATAAAGGAGATTTAGAAAATGACTAAAATACTAACCAAAGAAAAATTGAAAGAAATGATTTTAGAAATTGCAGAATTAGAATATAGATATATGAGTATAAGAGAAATTGCCACACAACTAAAAGAAAGATATGATATAAAGAAAAGCCCACAAACAATTAAAAATCTTTTAAAAGAATTAGAAAAAGAGGGAAAATTACAAAAGGAATAATATGGCAATAAGATATAGAACAACTAAAAAAAGAGTTCCATTAAGAAGAAAAAGAAAATGTGATTTTGGAAAAAATAAAAATACAGGAAAATGTTTAAAAAATCCGAGAAGGAAGAAAAAATAAAATGGCAAAACCAGATTATTCAAATTGGGATAAGAAAGATTTAATTAAAGAAGTTGAAGCATTAAGAAAAAGAAAAACCTATGGTTTAGTTTGGGAAGAAGATAAAATAAAAGAGGTTTTTGATTATTATCTTAATTGGGATGGAGAAGGAACAAAAGAGAAATTTGGAGAAGATGAGGGAAAATTTCCTGTCTTGCAGGAAGTTAAAACTAAATCAATAGATAACCAAGACCCAAAATATAACTTTATGATTGAAGGGGACAATTATCATGCCCTTGCTGTTTTAAATTTCACACACAATAAAGCAATAGATGTTATTTACATAGACCCGCCATATAACACTGGTAAAAGATTTATCTATAATGATAAAATTGTAGATAGTCAAGATAGTTTTAGACATAGTAAATGGTTATCTTTTATAAGTAAGAGATTGAGATTAGCAAAAGATTTATTAAAAAAAGATGGGCTCATTTTTATTTCAATTAATGACATTGAATTGGCACAATTAAAGATATTGTGTAATGAAATATTTGATGAAAATAACTTTATTGCTAATTTAGTTTGGGAGAATAGAGAGGGTGGTGGAAGTTCAGATAGTAAGCATTTTAAGATTAAACATGAATATGTTTTAGTTTATGCCAAAGATAAAGAACAATTATTAATTGAAGCTATTGATATTGAAGACCAACAAAGATATTCATTAAAAGATAAACATGAGAAAGAAAGAGGAAGATACCAATTAGTTAAATTAAATAGTGCAAGTATTCAATATTCTAAATCTTTAGATTATCCTATTGAAGCACCAGATAAAACAAAAATTTATCCAAGTTATGGTGGTAAAAGGGCGCGTTGGAGATGGAGTAAGAAAAAATTAGAGTGGGGGTTGAAAAATGATTTTGTAGTTATAAAAAAAGGACAAAGTGGAGAATGGGCAGTTTATACAAAGCAATATCTTAAAGTTGATAATGAAGGCAAAACTCTTGAAAGAAATAAAAGACCAATGGGAGTAATATCTAATTTTTCCACTACTATGGCAAATAAGCAATTAGAAGGAATGTTTGGAAAAAAAGTTTTTGATTATTCTAAACCCTATCTATTAGTAAAATATCTTATTGAAAGACATCCTAATAAAAATGCGGTTGTTCTTGATTTTTTTGCTGGTTCAGGAACAACAGGACACGCAGTTATGGAATTAAATAAAGAAGATGGTGGAAATAGGAAGTTTATCTTATGCACAAATAATGAAAACAAGATAGCCGAAGATGTTTGCTATCCAAGAATAAAAAAAGTAATTGAGGGTTATAAAGACCTAAAAGAACAGAATAGAGAAGGATACAAGGATAATTTCAAATATTTTAAAACAGATTTTGTGGACTCTGCACCAACAGACCAGAACAAAAAGAAAATAGTAGATAAATCCACAGAAATTTTATGTATTAAGGAAAATGCCTTTAAACCGATTATTGATAAAAAGGGTTATAAAGTTTTCAAAAATTCAGATATTCATTTAGGAATTATTTTTGATGACGAACAGATAGATAAATTTGTTAAAGAAGCAAAAAGCATTAAAGGAAAATTCCATGTTTATGTTTTCTCTTTTGATGACAGCGTTCCAAAAGAAGAATTTAAAAGCATGGAAGGAAGAATTAAATTATGCCCTATTCCAGAGGTTATACTTCATGTTTATAGGAAAATTTTCAAATGATAGAATTAAAAGATTATCAGGAAAAGGCAATAGAGAAATTAAAAGACGAAGTTAATGAGCTGTTAGAAGCAGACGATAGTAAAATCTGCGTCTTTAAATCTCCGACAGGTTCAGGAAAGACTTTAATGATGGCAGAATCATTAAAGAGATTAGTAAGATTAAGAGAAGACAACAAAAAACTATCTTTTATTTGGATTTCTGTAAATAAACTCCATGACCAAAGCAAGGATAGTTTAGACAGATATTACGAAGATACCAGAATATTAAAGTGTTCTAATTTTGAAGATTTACAGGATAAAACAATAGATGAGAATGAGATTTTATTCTTTAATTGGCAGAGCATTAACAAGAAAGATAACATTTACATAAGAGAAAATGAACAAGATAACAACCTTTCTAATATAATAACAAACACAAAAGATGAAGGTAGAAATATTATTTTAATAATTGACGAAAGCCATCACACAGCAAAAGCAGAAAAATCAAAAGAAGTTATTGACGCAATAAACCCAAAAGTTACTATTGAAGTTTCAGCTACTCCGCAAATAAAAGACCTTTCCAGAATTGTTGAAGTTGATTTTAAGAAAGTTCAAGAAGAAGGTATGATAAAAAAAGAAGTTACTATTAACCCTGAAATAGATAAGATAAAAGTAGGTGGTAAAAGCACAGATGACATAGTTATTGATACTGCTTTAAAGAAAAGAAAGGAATTAAAAAAACTTTATGAGAAAGTCGGCTCAAATATTAATCCCCTTATTCTTATTCAGTTGCCAGACAGCAAAGCAGGAGTTCTTGACAGAAAAGACGAGGTTATAGAAAATCTAAAGAAAAAAGGAATAACAACAGACAATAGAAAATTAGCAATTTATCTTTCAGATAAAGATAGTAAGATTAATCTTGAGAACATAAGCAAGCCAGACAACGAAGTGGAAGTTTTATTATTCAAACAAGCGATAGCAATAGGATGGGATTGCCCAAGAGCCCAAATTTTAGTTTTATTTAGAGATTGGAAAAGTATAGAGTTTTCAATTCAGACAATAGGTAGAATAATGAGAATGCCTGAATTTTATCATTATGATGAAGATGAGTTAAATAAGGGATTTGTTTTTACTAATTTATCTGATGTTCAAATTGCAGAAGATATAGCAAAAGATTATATTACAATTCACGAAGCAAAAAGAAGAGAAGATTATAAAGAGATTAAAATTAATTCTTCTTATTTGAAAAGACAAAGAGAGAAAACAAGATTATCTGGAGAATTTTCTAAGATATTTTTAGATGTTTCCAAAAAAGACAAGTTGAAAGATAAGATAAACAAAAATCCTTCTGATTTAGTTAATACTTTAATCATAGACGGACGAATAGTTAATTTGGATAAAATTCAAGATATTAAATCTAAAAATCATTTAGAAGTTAAAAAGACAGCAAGGGAATTACAATACCATTTTGATTTATTTCTTCGTTCTGCCTGCACGCCTTACGCTCCTGTTCGTTCAAGTGAAATAATTAGGACTTCTTTATATCGTTTTTTCGCTAAAGAAATTGGGATAGATGATTATACAGAAATTCAGAAGATTATTTTAGGGACAGAAAACAATCAGTATTTCATAGATTCTTTAAATAATGCTAAAGAAGTTTATGATAAAGAAGTTGTGCAAAAGCTAAAAGAAGAAAGAGAAAGCGAAGAGTATGTTTGGGAAGTTCCTGAAAATGTTATGTATAATAGCAGAGCAAAAGAAATAGATTATAAAAAATCTGTAATGAAACCCCATTTTTCAAAAGCAGAAAGCAAACCTGAAAAAGATTTTATTGGCTTTTTAGAAAAATCAGATAATGATGTAGTATGGTGGTATAAAAATGGAGAAAGTGAAAAAAAGTATTTTTCTGTGAAGTATAGAGATAATAAAGGCATTCCAAGAGGATTTTATGTTGATTTTATTGTTTTAACTAAAGATGGGAAGATAGGGCTTTTTGACACAAAAGCGGGGAGAACCGCAGAAGATTCAAAACAAAAAGCCGAAGCCCTGCAAAAATACATAAAAGACCAGAATGAGAAACACAATAAAAAGTTATGGGGGGGAATAGTTGTGCCGAAGAATGACAGCTTTAGATATAACGCCCAAGAGAAATATCAATTTAACGAAACAAATTTAGGAGAAGATTGGGATTTTTTAAGTTTTAATTAATTCACCAACCGCTATGCGACACCCAAATCATCAACCGAAAATGCGACATCATCAAAGGAGTAAGAGAGATGGAAAATGAATTAAGATTAGCTATAAAATTATATGAAGATAAGATTAATAAAACAGAAGAAGAATATAAAAAAAAGTGTAATGGAGATTTTGATAAAGAAAAAATGAGAAAATATGTTAATAGAAAATTAAAAAGAGAAAGGGATGGACTAATTTTAATCAATTTATTACCTTCTGCCCATGCCATCAATTTAACCAAAAGATTTAAATACTCTAATATCTATATTAATAACACCAAATGACAGATTATAAAGAAGTGATAAGCGGATTCCTAAAAGATAATCCGCAAGGATTAAGCATAGAAGACCTTTCCCGAAAAGCAAAAATCGGTAGACAAGCAGTTAAAGTTATCCTTGCTGAATTAAAGGGCGAGAAGAAAATTACTGAAAGGGCAATCGGGAGAGTGAAGCTGCATTATTGGAGGTTCAAATGAAGAACAAGAAAGGAGGCATTGCGGATTTTATCATTCTAATAATTTTTATATTACTATCAATAGCAATGGTGCTTTTAGTTCTCACCTCACAAAAAAATCTTCATCTACGCCAACAAAAATGCAACAATGCGATAGATTCTGATACAAAAACTTCTGGAACTTTTTTTGAAACGTTTACAGGGAAAGACAAATTGACCTGTATTTGTTATTATAAAGATAAAATTAAAACAATAGAGGTAAGGAAATGACGCCAATAGAAATTTTAAATTATTTGGGAGTTACAACGCCAATTAAAACTTATCTCCTATTTGCTCTTGCTGTCATCGGCGTAATTTTTATCGGTTATTCTCTTGGGAAATTAATCGTGGATAAATTTGTGAAGAAAAAAGAGACATTTATTAATCTGCGAAAAGAAGTTCAGGAAGGATACGATGGATTACTAAGAGCTGCAGATAGTTTTCATAAGTTTAATCAGGTATTAAACGAGGTACAGAAGAATGCCAAGAGATAAAGATGGAAATCAATTAACATGGAAAGAATTCATGGTTCGCTGGAAACAGGGAATAGAAGGAATCACGCCTTTGCAGCAAAGCAGAATGAGTTACAATTCAACATGGATAATGCTGATAGGAATTATAGCAGGCATAGTAATTTGCCTGCTCAATGTCAAAGAATTATGGTGGTTATTAATTATCCTAATGGGTGCATTTTTCAATACGTCTATCGTTCAACTCGGCAACTGGCAGAAGATGAGATTGCTGCAGAGGATGTATAATGGGACTTAATGAAATACTAAAGGGGTTTTATATAACGCAGTTAACTTGTGATAATTGTAAATTAAAGACTGAAATAAAAGTCCAAAGGGGCAAAAGAATTGAAGAATGGATTGAAGAAGGAAAAGCAAAATGTAAAAATTGTGGATGTTTTATCAAAACAAATCAATACGCCTCTTTTGAGAGAGTAAGAGATGCAAGAAACGATGAAGAATTTGAAGAATTAATGCAGAAATTTAGAGACCAAAGTATAAAACAGCAATTAGACTTAGAAAAATTAAAAGGAGGCGTAGATGAATAACAAAGCGTTTATTGATTTAGATGAAATAAACTGGGTATTTCTTGGCTTGGCTATTTTAGGAGGAATGCTTGCTTTTTTTGTTGCTAATAGAGTTCCAGACGTAAGCAAGATTATTCCAGTCTTATCAGGAATTGCAACAATTGCAGTAATATACTTTTATCTTACATTAACAGATTAAAATGCCATCTGAAAAATTCCTTAGGTTAATGGAGAAGAAGAAAGCAAAAGATGAAATTAAGAAGTTAGATGAAGTCAAAGAGGAATATTCAGAAGACAAAAGACAAGAATCAGAACAAATTGAAGAAGAGCTTGAGGAAATTGAGTCAGAACAAGAACCAGAAAAGATAATCGTTGAACCTGAACCAGAAGAAAAATTAAAGGAAGAAGAAATACTAAAAACTCCCCATGTAAACATAGAAAGACAATCTGTTCCCACAAAAGAAAAGAAAATAAGAATAAGGGGTAATCCAAAAAGAGGATTTAATGATAGAGGATTAACGCCAAAAGAAATGCTCCTTTACAACACAAACGAATTTGTGGAAGTTAGAGTAAATATTCCGTTGGATGTTTGGCAGAAATTAAAAGAATTTGACAAATACGGCAATGCCTCAAGGGCGACAAGGTTAATTTTAATGGGCTTCTTTGGAATGCGAAGCATGGAAGATTATGGTGAATGGAGAAATGAAAACTATGGCAAAGATGATAGACTTATGCAACAGGAAGATGAGAAATAAAAATAAATGGATAAAAATAAAAGATGGGAAGAAGAAAGAAATGAATGAATGTTGGTATTGCCTATCGCCAACTAATAGTATTTTAGAGTATGAAAACGGAGACGAAATGTGGTGTTGTGAAAAATGTGCATGGGAACACGGGAAAATAAGGAAATTAAGAAAAAAATATAAAGAAAACAAAGAAATTCTTAAACAGGGGGTAGTTTGAATGGGTAAGAAGAAATCTTTGAAATTTTTTGATAATATAAAGGGAAAAAACAGCGAAAACGTTAAGGAAAAGGAGAGACATAAAAGTATCAAAGAAGATATTAAAGAATTAGGATTTCTTAAGATTGCTCTGCTTTTTATTATCCTATCAGGGCTTATCTATTTTCTTTTCTTTAGTGGCGAGTTTGTTTTAATAAAAGAAGGATTAAGATTAAAAATTAGAAACGACGTATTTTATGTTATTTACTTAGCAATTTTTCTTTACGGACTCTGGCATTCTGTTATGGACTTGAGTAGACTATTAGTATTTGGGAGGACGAATGGGAAAAATAATTGAAGCATCAGAACTGCCAGAAGGAGATAAGGTGTATTTGAAAAAAGATTTCCTTGGCTGGAGAGTTGTTGAGCCTTGGAGAACGCCAGATGGAAAGTTAAAGCTCTTTAATGTCTTATTTGGCGGAAAGAGAGGCCTGTTATTTTTAATTATTGTAATGATAATATCGGGACTTTTTTATTTAGGTATTGATGAATTAATTGCAAATTATAAAATCATCGCAGATTCGCCTTGTAACTTTTGCAATAGTTGTTTTGAACAGACAAGAAAAGTAATAAGCGATTTAAATAACCAACAGATTAAATTTAATATATCAGAAATTTCTGAATTTTTTAATGATGTTTCATTTGTTAAGGAGGGTAGTGTTGAACCAACTTGAAATGTCCAATATGTCCAGGATTGCTTTATGTGAACTTGCAGATGACTCTTGCACAAAAATCTAATGGATATTTTACAATTAAGGAAGCCAAAGAATATATGTGGAAAATTCCGAAAAAACTAAGAAGTGGAGTGTTAAAAGAAATGGAAACGATGAGATTGATAAAGATAGATAACGAAAATGGAACAATAAAAGTAATAAACTGCGATTATTCAGCAGATGACTTTGAAGATATCAATATACTTACAAGAAGAGCAAGAAGAGTTGAGAAAATTCTTGAGACAAAAAAAGCAGGAGGGTTTTTTGATTTCTAATGATGAGATGGACAACTTTTTTCGCATGGGCAATGGCAGTTCTTGGTGTTATAATCCTAATTGACCTTTTATTTGGAGTCAATCTTATTCATTTAGTAAGGGACATTATCAACTTTTTGATTGGAAAATAATGGACGAAACAACAATGAACGAAATTCTTTACTCTGAAGTTAGCCCGACTTATAGATTAGAAAAGAAAGCAGACAGAGTAATGATTGCAATGTATCTTCTCTTTTTATTACTTGTTGTAGCAAAATTTATTACTCTGATTAATCTTTCTTGGTGGTTTATACTTCCAATTCCGATAATAGCAACAATTCTTTATAGTATTTTTATTATAATAATTGCAGTCGGAGAAGAAGATGGACGATAACTTTTGGAGAACATCTTTTATAATTATCTTATTGGTTTTAATAGTTTTATCTGTGATAAATATTAAATTAAATGGATTGCCAGAGTTTGGTGTTACAAAAAATGTAAAACAAATTGCTTCTAACGAAAATATATGCAAAGCAAAGTGTTTTCTCAAAGGAGAGAAATACTCAAATCACTTTGTAGGACAAACAGAAGGGTTAAAATGTTTCTGTATTGAAAAATGACCAAAGAAGATTATCTCCGAAAAAAGTCGCTTCAATTAATCTACCCCATAATTCTAAAGTCAAACGCATCTTCTGAATCTCTGTTCTTCTTTAGGATAATATTTGGACTTCTTGTTGGATGTATTCTTTTCTTTGGAAACTATCTTTATTCTGCGATAGCAATTTCTTTATTTCAGTTTGTTATGCTATTAGATTATATTGATGGAACATTAGCAAGAAACAAAGGAAGGTTTTCTCATAAGTTTCTTTTATTGGATAGGTATTTTCATTATTTCATATCTGCTTTCTTTCTTTTAGCTGTTGCGTTTTCAATACATAATTTTACTTTTTTAATTGTGGGTTCTATTGGTTCGTTGTTTATAATTTTAACTGCACTGATAGAAAATTTATATCTTAAAGACAAATTAAAAGAAGTAAGACAGCAGAAGAGACAAAGTAAATTTCAGAACTTAAGAGATTTTTTAATAATTGATTCGCCATTTAGCATTTTCTTTTTTCTGATAGTTTTAAATCAATTAACTCTTATTATTTTGTTGTTTAGCTTTGTAAAATTTGTATTACTAGTCAAAAAAATCAAGATGATTAAAGATAAATCTTCAGAAGATATTAAAAAACAACTTGCAGAATATTATCATGGTTCACAGGCAGAACGCTATGATAATCTTTCTGGAAGCTGGAAGGATATGTATGACAAAGAAGTTGAGATTATTCAAAGTTTTTTAGAAAATGAAGGAGAAGATTCTGACTTAGGAAATGTTAATCAAGGAAAAATATTAGATGTTGCCTGCGGAACTGGAAGACATTTCTCAATTTATAAGGGTTTTGAGATTTACGGAGTTGACATCTCATCAGAGATGTTAGAGAAAGCCAAGAAAAGATTTCTATCTGCTAAATTAATAAAACATGATGCTTCTGAATTGCCCTTTGCAAATAATGAATTTAATATTTGTATTTCTTCAAGATTTATCTGCCATACCCCTGATTACATTAAGGTTCTTAAGGAAATGAAAAGAGTTACAAAAACGAAAGGAGTTATAATCGCAGATTTTCCAAATAAATATTCTTTGTCTTATTTTCCGACCAAGTTAAGATTGCTTTTGGGCAAATTAAGATATTTCAATCAATTTAGTTTTATAGGGCTAGAATCTTTAGCTGAAGAATTGGGATTAGAGATAGTTGATGTCAAAACAAGAGCATTTCTTCCGCCAAAGATATTTGGAGAAAAATTATATTTTATTACAAAGGTTTTAAATAAACGATTGACAGATAAATTGTGGAAATTTTCAACTCCATTTCACGTTAAGTTTAGAAAATTATAGATTTGAACCAATTTGGTCAGAGCGATTTTTGCGTGTTTCCCAGTAAATATTTCCAGTCGCGCTTACTCTCTTGCCCGGCGCACGAGCATCTCTTCTTCTATCTCTCAACACACTAACTCTTTTACCAGATTGGTCTAAAACTTTCAGAATCTGCTGATTTAATATACTTCTCGCCATTTTATATTTTGGGAATAGTTTTATTTAAATTTATGGTTTGTCGTTTGATGAGATGAATATTTTAATTTTTCTAAATGCTCCTCATCATACTTAATCCAGTATTTATCTCATTTAAAGTTTTCATATCAAATCTCCTTTTTTGAAATAAATATATACACCCGTCAAAATTGGTATTATTATTAAACTCCAAGCTAAATATAACTCCCAACCAGATAATTTTTCAAGATTAAAATAATGAGCAAAAAGAAAAAGTAAACCAATGGTAGCAAGCCCACCAAGAATACGTCCAATCATATCAAATCTCCTAAAACTTGTTTAATTAAAACTTTATCCTCTTCTGTGAAAATATCAGGGGAGACGTAGGATTTTAGAAGAGTATTATAATCGTGTCCAAGACGTGCAGCGACTTTCATGCCATCCATTCCGATTGCAAGAAGCCAATTGCCGTGTGTCTTTCTTACATTATGACTTGAAAAATCATGCCAGTCTTTTATCTGTATTTTTTTTAAATGAGTCTGCAGTATTTTTTTGACACCTGCTGTGCTTGGGATTTTGAAAGCATCGTTTTGAGATAATTTATTAATTTTTATCCATCTTTGCAGCCAATTTAGAAATTCTGTTGATAACTTTATCTCACGAGGCACTGGTCTTTTTTCTCCTTTTGCTCCCTTTGTTTTTGTAGTATAAAAAGTGAGCGTCTTATTGTCAAAATCAATATCTTTAACTCTCACTTCTCGTATTTCATTAATTCTGCCTCCAGTATTAATCGCAATTTTAAAGTAAGGTCTGGATTTTTCTTTTAAACTATCATAGAAGGCATTCCAATCTTTAGGACGGAAGAATGCTTTAGGATTTATTTTTAAATAATATTTTTCTCTCATTTTTTCTCCTCTAAAGAAAGTATAATTGATTTTTTAAAAAACTCCCATGACAAAGTAAGAGAAATTGCTCCGATAATAGGAAAAATGAAAGAAAGGAATTTACCATGATATTCCCAGAAATAATAATAAGAACGAGAAACAGCGTATACTCCTAAAACTTGAAGAAGGACTGCAATTAGTTCAATTGTCTCTTTTTTCATCTGAATATTCCTGTTAAATCAAGGCATTGGGTATTTATAAAGTTTATCTTTTGGTATTAAGATAAACTTTCAAGGCATTTTTTAAGATATTTCCTTCGTGAAGGCGTTGAGAAATTTTAAGAAAAAGGTTTATCTTTTTATAAGTCAAGATTATCCCTTGTTAAAAAAAGGTATGGGAGCAAATTTTTAATAAATAGTTGCATTCGTTTGTATATTTTTGTAAATTTTTTTATCATATAGGTTTTTGATGGCACTTTGGCACTAATTTATAAGTTTATGTTTAATCCTGTAAAATTGTCTTCTGGAGTAGCCCGTTTCTTCGCAAAATTGTTTTTGTGCTTCTTTCACGCTGTTACTCTGCTTTATACAAAATTCTAAAACTTCTATGATATTATTCTTTGGAAGGAGAGGTAAAACTAACTCTTTCCAATTTTGTTTATCGTATAAATACAGATTTTCTGCTTTGACTTGTGTTCTTAAATCAAGCCCTGTGGAATTTAAAGAATTTTCTTTGATAAAGTCAACAATTTCTATTCTCTCTTTTGTGGTCATATCTTTTTTTGTCTGCTTTGCGATTAAATACATCATTTCTATTAATTCCTGTCTATTCATTTCTAAATTATGGGTAAGACAACGGCTTTTAACTATTTCTGCATTTGAGAAAGCAAAATCTCTTAATTCGCCCTTTAATCTATTCG
>Ga0214472_10003011_pt1 | contig 17935 bp, 15 predicted proteins | sample RVTome_6_FD_207662 | JGI IMG/M metagenome (GOLD analysis project Ga0214472, IMG submission 207662) | Soil microbial communities from uranium-contaminated site in the Upper Colorado River Basin, Wyoming, United States - RVT140D175 | ecosystem: Environmental > Terrestrial > Soil > Contaminated >...
CGCCGTCGTTGGGACGGTACGCAGCTCCAGTAAGCTGACGGTGAGAGGAAAATGAGAGAATTCTCATCCTCTTCTCATCGTTGTCTTTACGTCGAGGGCGATGATGACCGCGTGCGGTACGTGATGTTGGCGGTCATCGCGCTCGCCCTGCTCGCCGCCGGAGCGGCGTACGAATCACGTGGCCCAAGCGGCACGCAAGTCCCTGCAATCGAGCTCCGCCCCACCGAGAAGAACGAGCGAAAGCCGACGAAGCGACCGGACCCAGCGCCGGAGCGCAAGAAGAGCGCCGGCACGGGCTCGGGAACCGAGAGCGGTGGCGGTGGCGCCGCTCCGGCGCCCGCCCCGGCGCCGGCGCCTGCTGGCGAAGACGACGACGGCGATGATGATCGCTGGGAGGACGATGGGGACGACGACGGTGGAGACGACTAAGACCTCCGAAGGCGCGGGGCATGAGTCCCGTCGGGCTTCGCTCCACCGGGCCTTGCGGGGACGACTGCGCTGGGTACCGGCGAGCCTGCGGACGCGCATCCTCGCCTGGTTCATCGGTCTCCTCGCCGTGGCCACGGCCGCGTTCGTCGTCGTCACGTACGAGGTCCTCCTCATTCGCCTCGACCAGCGCATCGACGCGGAGCTCACCCAGGAGGCGGCGGAGCTTCGCCGGCTCGCGACGGGGAACGACCCCGAGACGGGCAGGCCCTTCGGCACAGATGTGAGGCGGATCTTCGAGGTGTATCTGGAGCGCAACGTTCCCTCTCGGCAGGAGGCGCTTGTCACGATCGTCGGCGGACGACCGTTCCTGCGCAGCCGCCAAGTGGTCCCCTACCGCCTCGACAGCGATCAGGAACTCGTCGCCCGCTGGGGCAGTCTGCGGGAGCCGGACCGGGGGCGGGTAGAGACGCCCGCCGGACGGGTCGAGTACCTGGCCGTCCCGCTGCGGGCGGGAGGGGAGTCCGAGGGCGTCTTCGTCGCCGCCATCTTTCGTGATCGGCTCAAGGGGGAGGCGGACGCGGCCGTTCGCGCGGCCGGCGGCGTCGGCCTCGCCGTTCTCCTCCTCGGCTCGCTCCTCGCTTGGAGGCTGGCCAACAGGGTCGTCCGGCCCGTCAGTGCGCTCACGAAAACCGCGCGCTCGATCTCGGAGACCGACTTCAGTGGCCGCATCCCGGCGCAGGGCCGCGATGAGGTAGCGCAGCTGGGGAGGACATTCAACGAGATGCTCGACCGACTCGAGCGCGCTTTCGCCTCGCAGCGCCGCTTCGTCGACGAAGCCGGGCACGAGCTTAAGACGCCGCTCACGATCGTCCGCGGGCACCTCGAGCTGCTCGAGGACGACGACCCGCAGGAGCGGCGGGAGACGCTCGCGCTCGTCATGGACGAGCTCGACCGGATGGGGCGAATCGTCGAAGATCTTCTCCTCCTCGCCAAGCGCGAGCAGCCCGACTTCCTCGACCTGGCCACCGTCGAAGTCGGCGGGCTCACCGACGATGTGCAGGCGAAGGCCATGGCGCTGGGAGCGCGGGAATGGGTTCTCGAGAGCCGTGGCCGCGGGGTGATCGTGGCCGACCGGCAGCGGCTCACGCAGGCGCTCCTTCAGCTCGCCCAAAACGCCGCCCGCTACAGCGAGGAGGCCGAGCCGATCGGACTGGGGTCAGCCGTGGCCGACGGGGAGGCTCGCTTCTGGATCCGCGACTATGGCCCCGGCATCCCGCTCGCGGAGCAAGAGAACGTCTTCGAACGCTTCAGGCGCGGCTCCGGCGAGCGCCGCTCCGAGGGGGCCGGACTCGGCCTCGCGATCGTCAGGGCGATCGCCGAGGCGCACCGGGGACGCGTCGACCTGGAAAGCGGGCCGGGCGCGGGGGCCGTGTTCACGATCGTCATCCCCGTCGATCAGCCCGATCATCGGGAGATGGGGGCGCCGTGAGCCGGATCCTGATCGCCGAGGACGAGGGGCGCATCGCCTCCTTCCTCGAGAAGGGGCTGCGGGCGAACGGCTTTTCGACGGACGTCGTCGCCGACGGCGACGACGCCCTTCGACTCGCCCGCTCGGGGAAGTTCGACCTCCTCATTCTCGACATCGGTCTTCCCAGCAAGGACGGCTTCGAGGTTCTGCGCGAGCTCAGGCAGTCCGACCGGCGGTTGCCGGTGGTCATCCTCACGGCTCGGGACAGCGTTGGCGACACGGTCGCCGGCCTCGAGGGCGGGGCCGACGACTACATCCCGAAGCCGTTTCGCTTCGAGGAGCTCCTTGCCCGGGTACGTGTCCGTCTGCGCGGCGAGCGTGCCGCCGAGCCCACCGTGCTCAAGGTCGGAGACGCGGCGCTCGACCTCCGCACACGCCAGGCGATCGTCGAGGGAGGAGCCGTCGACCTGAGCGCGCGCGAGTTCGCGCTCGCCGAGCTTTTCTTCCGCCATCCCGGGCAGGTGCTGAGCCGCGAGCAGCTCCTGAGCCACGTCTGGGGCTACGACTTCGACCCGGGTTCCAACATCGTCGACGTCTACGTCGGCTACCTGCGGAAGAAGCTCGGCAAGGAGCGGATCGCGAGCGTCCGGGGTATGGGCTATCGGCTGGAAAGGGACAGAATCGGCCCCACGGCCTGAGGCGCGAATGTTCGCGCTCCGGCGAGGCGAACGCGTGTCTCGCCGCCACCCGTTTCCGTAGGAGAGCGTGCCCGCGACCCCGATGAGACCTCTCGGACAGCCGTCTGGGGCCGGGCGCGGTACCGGCAAGACCGCGCCGCAGCCCCCACTGAAGTGGCTAGCCGGCTAGAAGCGGCGGCACTGGTCCTCCTTGTTTCCGCCGACGATGTTGCCTCCGCCCGTCGGCGCCGGACTGTTCTCCTTGCACTGGAGGTTGCCGTCGATGACGTTGCGGAAGATCTCCGCCCCGCCGGAGTTGCCGACCACCTGGATGCTGCCGCCGACCTTGTTGCCGTTGGCCTTCAGGTAGCGCCTGTTGGCGTCGTACTGGATGTCGCCGGTGATCCGAGACGACAGGACCGCGGCTGCGCCGCCCTGCTTCACCTGCACGCTACCGCCGATGCGCGAGGACTCTCTGACGACGACATTGCTCGCGTTCTCGCCCTGGACGTTGCCGATGACGCGGACGCTGCGGGCGATCAGCGTCGCACCCGGCTCGACCTTGATCGTGCCCTTGACGAACGTTCCGTTGAGCCTGCAGGTGGCGTTCTGCGGGACGCGGAGGTTGTCGACGGTCACGGCGCCGAGGGTGCCACGGCAGGTGCGCTCCTCGGCGAAAGCCGGCGATGCCGCGATCGCCGCCACGACCAGGGCGAGGGCGACGAGAACTCCCGCCAGGGGAAGCCGGATCTTCTGCATATCCCTTCCTCCTTCTAGTTGGAGACGAGACGCCTCGCTTTGTCCGCGTCGATTGTTCTCGCGTCCGATAAGACGACGATGAGAGCGCTGTGAGACTCCTCTCACGCGCTTGCCTACACGTGGTCCTCCAAGAGGACGCAAAGCGTCGCGATGTGCGCCAGTCGTGCGCCAGTGACGCCTGAAGCCAGTGGACGCCTGGAGATGTCCACGGTCTTCTATGGACTGAGCGTTGCGGTTTGCAAGACCGCAGGCACCCGCACCGAAGCGGCCCCCTGACCAGGGAACCGCTTGGTTGAGCGGAGGGGGAGGGATTCGAACCCTCGAGAGGCCAGTGACCTCTAACGGCTTTCGAGACCGTCACGAACATGGCCATTTGCAGGATGTTTTGCCGCCGTGCGCCAGTGTGTGCGCCAGGCGGCCGACAGAGACCCGCTCAACCGAAACCGTCCAGGATAGGCGCAACTTGGGTCGCGATCCCGGCCGCCCAAGGGCCCTCCTCATAACGGAAGTCGCTGATGCTTGACGCCCATCCGGCCTTCGTTCTCGATCGATGGAGATGCGTCTACTTCCGGAAGACGCTATGCCGAGCCGGAGCAACCGGTACCTTCGAAAAGCCCTGGTTTCCGGCACCGCGCGCCTAGAATGAGTCATGCTTCTCGGGCGGCAGGAGGAGTGCCGCCGACTCAGTCAGCTGGTCAACGCGGCGCGGGCGGGCGAGAGCGGAGTACTGGTCGTCCGCGGGGAGCCAGGAGTCGGCAAGACCTCGCTACTCGACTACGCAGCCGAACATGCCGAGGGGATGAATGCGCTCTCGACGCGGGGGATTGACTCGGAGCTGGAGCTCGGCTTCTCCAGCCTGCTCGATCTCCTCCGTCCCGTCCTCGACCGGCTCGATTCGCTCCCCGAGACGCAGGCTGCCGCGCTCCGCGGCGCGCTCGCGCTCGGCCCGCCGGCCGGCGACCGGCTGGCCGTGGCGGCCGCCACGCTCGGCCTGCTCGGGGCGGTCTCGGAGGAAGAACCGCTACTTGTCCTCGTGGACGACGTTCAGTGGCTGGACCAGCCGAGCGAGGAGGCGCTGCTCTTTACCGCGCGACGCCTCGCAGTCGAGGGGGTCGCCTTCGTCGGCGCCCATCGCGAGGGGGAGGAGAGCGCCTTCGCGGACGCCGGCTTTCCCGAGCTCGCGGTTCAGGGTCTCGACCGGGATCCCTCGGACGAGCTGCTGGCGCGAAGCCGCGGGCCGCGCGTGGCGCGGCGTGTCGCCGACCAGCTCTACGAGGAGACGGGGGGGAATCCGCTTGCGCTGAGCGAGATCCCGGCGCTCCTAAGCGACGAGCAGCTCGCCGGCAAGGAGCCGATCGAGGAGCCGCTGCCCGTGGGCGAGAGGCTGCGAACCGCTTTCAGCCGGCGCATCGAGCGGCTTCCCGGCGACACCCGGCATGCGCTCCTCGTCGCGGCGGCGAGCGACGACGAGCGGCTCGACGCGATCGACCGAGCACTCTCCACGCTGGGGCTTTCCTCCGCCGACCTCGAGGCGGCCGAAGAAGCGGGGCTCGTGAGAATGAGCGAAGGACGCCTCGTCTGGCGTCACCCTCTCATCCGCGCGGCCGTCTATGGGGCGGCGTCCGGCGGCGAGCGACGCCGAGCCCACCGCGCTGTCTCGGAGACCGATGACGAAGAGCGCAGAGCCTGGCACCTCGCGGCCGCGGCGGCCGATCCGGACGAGGAGGTTGCCGCCGCCCTCGAGCAGGCGGCTCTCACCTCGCGCCAACGCGGCGCGACGCACGCGGCGGCGCGGGCGCTCGAGCGCGCCGCGCGGATGAGCCCCGACGACGGCGAGCGGGCCCGCCGCCTTCTGGCGGCGGCGAACGAGCACCTGCTCTCCGGTAGGCGAGACCATGCGCTCGGTCTCGCCGACGAAGCGCTTGGTCTGGCGGCCGACTTGGCCATTCGGGCGGACGCACAGCTCGTCAGGGCACGAGTGGGTATCTGGAACGGTGAGCTGAGGACGGCTCTCGGCCTCCTGCTCGCCGAGGCACCCCTCGTGGAGCGGGAAGATCCGGGTCGGGCGGCGGCGATGCTCGTCGAGGCGGCTGGCGCGATGACGATGGCGGCTGACGTCGAGGGTAGCCTCAACACGGCCCGCCGGGCGGTCGCCGTTGCCGACAAAGCCGGGACAGCCGAGCGGGGGGCGGCGGCCGCGTTCCTCGCCGAGGCTCTGCTTCTCCGCGGTGAGACGGAGGAGGCGGCCGAATGGCGGGACAAGGCTCGTGCCGTGGTCGAGGTCGGTGAACCTCTCGGAGTCGCCGCGATTACCTGGCCGCTCACAGACCTCTGGCTCGAACGGTACGAGGAGGCGGGTGAGTGGCTGGAGCGAGTGCTCTCTCAAGCGCGAGAGGTGGGTGCGTTCAGCCTGCTTCCGTTTCCGCTCGCCGTGCAGGCGCACGTGGACTGGTGGGCGGGACGGTGGCGATCCGCGCATGCCCGCGCGCGCGAATCCGTCCGGCTCGCGGAGGAGACGGACCAGCCGAACGTCGTCGCCTGGAGCGCGATCATCCTCGGCAACCTCGCCGCAGCGCAGGGTAGGGAGACGGACTGCCGCAGGCACGTGGCACTCGCGCTCGAGCTCGCCGACCGCCACGGCCTCAACGCCATCGCCATTTACGGCGCTGCGTCACTTGGATTCCTGGAGCTCGGGCTCGGCCGCGCCGAGGCCGCGCTCCGCCACCTCGAGAAGGTCGCCCGACTCGTCGGCGAGTGCGGCCTTCGCCATCCCGCGGTCGTCCCGTTCTGGCAGGACCTCGTCGAGGCGTACCTGCTCGCCGGCCGCCCCGCCGACAGCGAGCGCGCCATCGCAACCCTCGAGGAACAAGCGGATGCGACACGTCTTGCCTGGCCGGCGGCCGTCGCAGCGCGGTGCAGGGGCCTCCTCGCCGACGACGAGAGCTTCGAGAACGAGTTCTTGCGGGCGTTCGAGCTCCACGACGCGCTCCCGACGCCGTTCGAGCGAGCGCGAACCGAGCTGGCCTTCGGTGGGCGCCTGCGCAGAGCGAGGCGGATCAGCGCCGCGCGCGCGCCCCTCCGTTCTGCCCTCGAGGTCTTCGAGCACCTCGGTGCGGAGGCCTGGGCGGAGAAGGCGCGCGCCGAGCTCGCGGCTACCGGTGACCGAGCCGTAGGGCGGCGGCGCCAGCAGCTGGCAGAGTTGACCGGTCAGGAGCTTGAGATCGCGACCCTCGTCGCCGAGGGCGCGACGAACCGCGAGGTGGCCGCCGCGCTCTTCCTCAGCCCGAAGACGGTGGAGTTCCACCTGACCAAGGTCTATGCCAAGGTCGGTGTCCGCTCGCGCACCGAGCTTGCGCTCGCCCTCGTCCGCTCGGAGTCGACGGCAGGGCGCGACGGGCTCCGAGACTAGGGTTTTCCCTGGTACACGCCTCGTACCACGGCGTGAGACCATCCTCGCAGGTGCGTGACGCGTGCCGGTGGCCATGCTCGGCGGCGGCGGGCGACGCGCAACGGCTAGGAGAGGAGGTCTCTCATGGTGAGGCGACTGTCCATCATCGCGATGCTGATCGCCGTGCTTGCGCTCGCAGCAGCGGCGACCGCGCTGGCGACTCCGCCGGGACAGAATCCGCATGCCTTCGCAGACACCGTCATCTGTGACGGGGAGAGCGTCGACATCATCGTCGTCGGGGGTCCGAACGCAGCGGAGGGCTCGGAGGGCTTCGGCCGCCCGGGGATCGCCTTCACGCCGAACGATCCGACCACGGGCGTGCAGGTTCCGAAGGCCATCACCGCGGAAGTCTTCGTCAACGACGTGCTCGTCTTCGCGGACTCAAAGGCCTGGGGCCACGGCGTGACCGGTCTCGTCACTTGCTTCCAGACGCTCCAGTTCACCGACGAGGACGGGAACGATGTCAGGATCGAGCTCGCGCTCGAGATCATGAACACCCCGCGCGGCACGTAACCGGCCTCTCGCCTCGCGGCTCGGAACTAGGGATTTCCCTGGTACACGCAGGGCCGGTCGCGTCGTAGCGTCTGCCTCAGGCGGGTTCCCCGCTAGCCAGAGCAGGTGGTCGGATTGCGCGACGGAGGACAACAGTTAGCCGTGGCGGGCGTTCTCGTAGCCATGGCCGGAGGCGTCTCGTGCGGCAGCTCGCCCGAACCTCGGCCCGCGGCGCCACCGATCAGCCCTCCGACCGGCGTGCTGGCGGCTGCGAGCGGCACCTCGATCCTCACGATGCTCGCCGACGGGAGCGCTCTGCGGACGCTTGAGGCGGGCGCCGAGCTCGGCGATGTCAGCTGGTCCCAGGACGGACGCGTCATCGCCTATGCCGCGCGAGAAGGCCTTACGCTCATCGATGCCGGCACCCGGGTCATACGTCACGTCAGGACTCGTCCCGGCGTATCGATAGAGCCCCTCTTCAACGCGGACGGCTCGCGCATCTACTTCCTCCATTCGCGATCGAGCTCCCGTGTCGCCTACGACCTCTGGTCGATCGAGCAGAACGGGAAAATCGTGCGGCACACGAAAGGGGCGGACATGTCCATGTTCACGGTCTCGCCCGACGAGGAGCGCATCTCATTCGTGCGGGACCTCGAGCCCGGTGGCCTCGGGAAGATCCACGTGTCCGACCGAAGCGGGCGCCGGGCGACGGTCGTGGCACGAGGCCTGCAGCCCACGTTCTCACCCGATGGCCGTTCGCTCGCGTACGTCTCGGGGCGAGGCATCGAGGTGGTCGGTGCCGACGGCGGTCGGAGCCGCCTCGTCGCGTCGGCCGGCGAGCGGCCCGCCTTCTCGGCCGACGGCCGCTGGATCGCCTTCCTTCGGGATGCAACCTGCCTGGATGACGCGTACTGCCGCAAGCGGATCTTTCTCGTGCCCGTCGAGGGCGGAACGGCCACGGCAATCGGTCCTGAGCTCGACGATCCCAGGCGCGTCTCCTGGATCGAGGAGCCCTCGGCCGCGATCGACGCCGGGGACGTCGAGCCCGTCGCCTCGCATTGCAGTCGCTCGGGTGACTTCTGCTACGGCATCCGCATCGAGGGCGATGCGCTCGTCCTGGCGATCGACACGTACGCGCGTTACTTCGACGCGTACCGGCTCTGCGTTCGTGGCCCGATGGGCGAACAATCCTGTGGCGGCTTCCCCATCCGCGAGCAGGGGCGGCTGTACGGCTCGTCCGTGCGGTGGGCGGACTCCTTCGCCGACCACGGCCCGGGCACCTACGTGGCCACCTGGCGACTCCAGCGCGGACGGCTCGGCCCGCCGCTTCGCTTCCGGCTCGGCTAGTCGACATGAGGATGCGCCGGTACAGATCGGGACGGGGGAGGTCGCGGGCGTTGTACGTCGCCGGCGCGCTGCTTATCGCGGGCGCGCTCGCGGCCGGCGGAATCGCGTTCGCCCTCGAGCGGGCGCGCTCGACAAACGCCGGAGGCGATGCTGCCGCCCGCCGGAGCCAGACGGTTGAGCTGTCCCCCTACTGTCGGCTCGTCAAAGAGCTCGCCGAGATGTCGCCCTCGGTGCAGCTCCTCGCCTCCGGCGACGGCGATCGCATTCGCACGCGCGTTCGAGATTGGGCGCAGTTGACCAGATCCGTTCGAAGCGAGTCTCCCAAGGAGCTCCGGCGCAGCGTGGACGTCCTCGTCGCCGCTTCGCTCGACTTCGCGCGGCTCCTCGAGAAGCACCGCTATGACCTCGAGGCGATGGCGGAGGATCCTGCGGCGAGGCGCCTGGAGGCACCTAGAAGGGAGCGGAAGCTGGCGGCGGCACAGGCGCGCGTCGGGGCGTACAACGAAGAGCATTGCCCGATCGAGGGCGGACCAGGATGAGCCCGTGAACGGCGCCGCTTGTCTTCTGCGCTCGTTCGTCGTCCTGGCCGCGATCGCCGTCCTGCCGACGGCATTCGCGCCATTCGCGCCTGCCCAGGCGCTGCCGAGACCGGGGTTCGCGCCTCTTACGGTCTCGCTCGACTGGAAGATGCAGGAGCGCTTCGGTCTCGACCTGAACGGCAACCAGTTCATCGACGTGTGGAACACGCCGGAGTATGTTCGGGGTGGGCCCGCATCCGTCCGCAACTGCGCGACCACCGATACTGAAGGACCGCCCACCTTCTGCGTCGAACTTTTCGCCCACTACAGCGCCCTTGATCCCGGTCTGTCCAATCTGCTCCGGACCCGACCGCAGGATGTCGTCACCACGTACCGATGGCAGGTCTTCCGCCCGGCAGACGCGGCGCTCGTCGCGGAGGGCACGACCACGGCGGAGAAGTGGGTCACGCCGCTCGGGGAGGGTCGATACCGCGTGCAGGTGGACCTCACGCTCTCGGTGGCGGGCACGACCGAGACGGCGACCGCGGGCCGGGAGATTCAGGTGGACGACATCCTCATCGTCTCCATGGGGGACTCGCTCTCGTCGGGGGAGGGGAACCCCGAACGGGCGAGCATCGTCAGGCTTCCGGCCTCCGATTACCCTGACCACTTCATCCCGGGCCGGCGGCTCGACGCCGTGTGGGCCGACGACGGCTCGTCCCGCTTCTTCCAGACCCCGGTCTCGCGGGATCACCACCGGTCACACAGGTCGACCGTGTCCTGGCCGGCCCAGGCCGCGCTCGCCGTCGAGCAGGCCGACCCGCGCACCTCGGTGACGTTCGTCCACGTGGCGGCGTCCGGCGCCACCATCCGCAAGGTCCGCTACGAGTATCCGCCGCCATTCGCCGCGACCGTCGACTTCGGGGGCGGCGGCCTGCTGGTCCCCTACGAGGGCATCGAGAACGTCTTCGGAGCGGGATCCATGAGGCCCCAGGTGAACCAGGTCGCCTCGCTGCTTGGCTGCCTCGGCGGTACACGCGGCAGCCAAAAGCTCGGAGCCGCCCACTGCGATCGCCAGATCGACGCGCTGACGATCTCGATCGGGATCAACGACATCCTCTTCTCGACTGCTGTCACGAAGCTCGTCGATGCTGACGGCTTGACGGATCCCCTCACGTACTCGAGCGATGTGAACGAGGCAATCGACTACGCGACACGTGGGCTGGCTCTCCTGCCCGGAAAGTACGACGAGCTCGCGGGCCAGATTCGCGGCAAGCTCGACGTCTTTCGCACCTATCTCATGCAGTATCCGGACCCCACGGGCGACCTCTACAAGGGAGAGCCGGTCTACTGCGACGAGATCGTCGGCGACGTGCTGCCACCGCTTCTCGAGATCGACACCGGTGAGCAGAAGCGCGCGGAGAAGGAAGTGCTGATTCCTCTCAACAACGCCGTCGGGGCAGCGACGGTCCGCCACGACTGGGTCCACGTCGGAGGCATAGCCGCCGAGTTCGGCGAGAAGGGTCGCGGCTACTGCGCCCCCGCAGCGAGGAAGTGGTTCCGGACGGCAACGGAGTCGGCCAAGATGCAGGGGCCAGACGCTGCGTGCGCGCTCGGGCTTGCCGGGCCCTGCAACTACGTCGGAGCAGTGAAGGGGACCAAGGGCACGCTTCATCCCGACGCGGCCGGACATCGCTTCCTGGCCAAGTCGCTTCTCGCCCGGATGATCCTCCAGTCCTCGAACAGCGCCGCCGGTCCGCACGAGAACGACGACCAGCTCGCGGAGGCTGTCGGCATCCCCGTGACGCAGCCCGCGGAGAAGGATCATTGCGAGTACGCGGGCGCGTACCCGTGCGCACTGTTCAACACGGACGTCGACATCTACAGAGTCGCCATCCCGGGGCGGAACCAGCGAATGACGTTTCGTGCGGAGCCGCGAAGCGCCGGGCTCAAGCCCCAGCTTCGGCTCTTCGACGCGGCCGGTACCGACATCACGAAGTCGGCGACCTGCGTGGGCGTCTCCTCCTCCGCCGAGTGCCCCGCGCAGGTATCCAGCTTCACTCTGACGTTTCGCGAGGCCGGCACGTACTACGTCGGCGTCTCCGCGTGGGGCAACGACCGCTATGACCCGGTCTCGGGCCTCGGCGACCGGCCTGGTGCGTCCGCGAACCTCTACTCGTTGCGGGCGTTCACGATCCCGGGGGTGCCCGACAACACTCTGGCCCACGCAACTCCCGTCTCGCTGGACGAGCGCGTCGAGGGCTACGCGGTGGAGACGTGGGCCGACGTGGACATGTTCCGGTTCCATGCCGACTCGGCCGGCGACGTGCATGTCGACGTCAAGTCGTCGGTCCGGGGGTCGGCACCGTCCGGACTCCCCGGACTGTCGGCCGCCGCGGTCGTGCTCCAACCGGGCCGATTCTCAGCACGACTCTTCGACCGTACCGGCAACGAGCTCGCTCGCGGCGAGGAGCCCTTCACACACCGGCTACCGCGTGCCGGCGACTTCTACCTCGGCGTCGCCTCGCCCGACGCGACGTACGACCCGACCGTCGGCATCGGCCAGCCCGCCGGTCAGGGCAGGCCACCGGGCGCCTACGTCCTCAACCTGACCAGAGGAGCGTCGCCGCCGCAGCAGGAGCCTGAACCCGCGCCGGCGCCGGCCCAGCCCGAGCAGCCTGCCGAGCCCGAGCAGCCCCCTGCCGAGCCAGAGACCCCTCCACCGGATCGCACGCTTCCCCCGCGGCCCGAGACGGCGCCGAACCGACCACCGGTCGCGAGCGACGGCCACGTCAAGCTCCGCTACGCGCCCTGCGAACGTATCTGCGTCTGGTACATCTGGTTCGAGCCGGGCGACGTGATCGACCCCGAGGGCGATGCCTGGGCTGTCCATTCGTGGAACCATGCGAGGAGGCGCGGCAGCCTGTCCTTCGGGGACTGCGGATACGACGAACACGGCTGTTTCCGCTACTCGACGTTTCAGACGACCCCGTACGAGGACGCTTTCACCTACCAGGTCTGGGATCCCAACGGCTCCGGCAGATCCTCCGAGAAGGCCACGGTCACCTTGTGCGTGAACTGCCGATGAGCCTACGGACTCCAGTGCGAGCCCGCGGCATCGCCGGCGCGCTCTTGGCGAGCGGGCTCGTCGCTCTCGCCGTCGGCTGCGGGGGCGGCGAGCAGTCCGCCTCCGCCGATGCCTCGGCTACGACGGCGAAGAAGAACACGGCTCGACCGGCGAAGTTCCCGGGCTTCGAGCTTCCGCTTCAGCCGGGAACGTATTGGGAGTTCGCATGGGATTCGACCACGATGTCCGGTGGTCTCGGCGGGGGTGGAACCTCCACGGCGACAGGCCGCTTTCGCATCGTGCTCGGCGAAGCAGCCGAGATCGAAGGGAAGACGCTCTACGCCGTCGACGTCGAGATCGTCGGCGGTGACGATCCCGAGACGTTCACGCCGACCGCCTGGCAATACATCGGCATCGACGAGAATAGGATCCTCGGCTCGCTGGACGGGACGGACGTTCGAGTGATCTTCGACGCTCAGCGCGGCAAACAGCCCGGAGGAGGCTTTCTCGAGGAGCCTTACGACGAGGACAAGCTCCTCGAAGCCTATGTGGTGGAGGGCGCGATCGAGAGCGACTACATCACTGGGGATGCGCTCGTTCTCGGCGCCTCAGCCGAGGTCGGCGGCTGCGAGACGTTCCCCGACGTCGGCACGATCTGCTCCGAGACCTCGGAAAGCTTCGTCCGCTGGGACTACTTCCAGCCCGAGATCGGCCCGGTCGGTTACTTCTGGTCGTCCTCGGTCGCCGGCGCCACCGGCGGGGCGGGGCTCGAGATCAACATCGGCCTCGTCGACCACGCCTTCGAGGGCGGGCCGCCCGCCGAGCCGGTGGAGGAGCCGGCCGGACCCGAAGTGGAGGAGTGCGTCTCGCGGCTGATGCTTCCCTACCTGCTGGGCGAGGGAGACGAACTTCCGTTCTCGGAGCAGGACTGGAGGATCGTGGCCGACCGGGCGTGCCCCGAGCTCGTCGCCGAGGGCGACTACGTCGCCATGGTCGAGAGCGGAGAGGCGCAGCCGATCGTCGACCGCGTCGTCGACGAGCTCCTCGCCAACGGGGAGATCGAGCAGCGGCCATAGGCGTCCACGTCGAGGCGGTGAGGCGGAGGGGGAGGGATTCGAACCCTCGATCCGCCTAACGACGGATAACGGTTTTCGAGACCGTTTCGAAGTTGCGCATTTGCAGGACATTTCTCGCCCGTGCGCCAGTGTGTGCGCCAGCCGGCCGACATGACTGCCGGACGACGCTGACAAACTTTCCTTGACAGAGAGACGGCATCAGGCGCGCCGCCGGCACGTCGACACCTGATCGTCCGTCCGCTCTCGGGGCGCGCCGTCGCCGCCTGAGCCCCAAAGCCGTGAGGGCGAGGGTCGCCGCGCCGGAGGGCCAGCGCGGCGACCCCGCACCTCGGGCGAGGAGACCGATGCCTTGGCGTCCGTCCGTCATCGGCCTCTCTCGGCTCGCGCACCGGCGCGCGAAGATCTTCGACCGCTGCGCGCCCTCCGACGCGCGTGCCCGCGAAGGTCGAGAAGCTCCGCTTCGAGACCGCGCGCGCGTAGTCGGAGTCCGAGCCCTCGCGTTCCGGGGGTCCCCGGTCACCTGAGAAAGAGAATCGCCTGCAAACAATGGGTTTGTGCTTATTGACACGTGCCTGGAAAGGGCGTAGCGTGCTGCTCGCGCAGGCAACACCAGTATCACGATGGGGAACGGGAGGGGGAGTGATGAGAAGATTGGGTGCCCTGTTTGCCGTGGTCGCCACGGCCGCTCTGCTTGCGCCGATCGCGACTGCGGACGGGCCGGTCGTCGTCAGCGGGGGCGGAACCGGGACGTTCGCCGCCGACCTCGATGGCGACGGCGACATCGACGGCTCGCACTTCGGTCTCGGCGTGGTGTTCTCGGGCGGATCGATGCGGGGACACTTCGAGTGTCAGATGGCCGGCAACGCGGACATCCTGGGGCTGCCGCTGATGGCCGTCGAGGGGGGCGTCTCCGACGGATGGGCCAACCCGGCGACGAGGAGCGCGCTTGTCGCAGGTCGCGCGACGGTCAACCTGGGAAACGGAATCGTGTTTAGGAACGTGAGGTACGAGGTACGGCTGGACGCCGGAGGGCCCGGCATCGGCCACTTGAAGCTGACGGTGATCGGGGCCTTCGACGGGGTGCCCGGCGACACGATCGCGGGCAACGGCAACTATGACCTGCCGGTCGAGACGGTCGCGACCGGCCAGATCAAGATCCACTAGTCAGACACGTCCAAAGGAGGAGAGATGACGAAAAAGCTCGACCGCAAGCAGCTCATCAAAGGAGGCGCCGGCGGTGCGCTGGCACTTGGTGTGCTGGGCGCTGGAGCCTCACCTGCGGCCGCCGGCGGCGTCCCCGGGATGGGCGACGGCCACCAGTTCTGGGCGCTCGTGGCCTTCAGCAAGGGAGACACCATTGCCGACGTCGACCACCGGATCGGGTTGAACGGATGCGGGACCCTCAAGCCGTCGGTCGGCCACGCGGGGGGCGGCGGCGGCTTTTTCCACGTCGACTGGCAACCCCCGACCACGTCGGTCATCGCCTACGGGACGTGGGAGGTGAAGAGGTTCCTGGACTACATCGACGGATTCGGGGACTTCGCCGTGGTCCGGGCCAGCATTCTCGAGGTGGCAATCGAGCTCAATCGGCAATTCCCGTCCCCGGCGAAGATCCCCGCGACGCTGCGGGTCATCTGCAACGTCGGCCCCGCAGGCATCTCGACCGGCGAGAACGAGGGCTTCGTGCTCACGATTCCGAGCGCGACACCACCCTCGCCGTTCGTGCCGCTCGTGCCGGCCCTCGGGCTGACCGTCATCAGCACGCCGGGATCAGCGTGAGCGCCACGGAGCGGTCTGTGCCGGTAGGTGGGCAGTGAAGGCGAGGCTTGGAGTACTGGCCGTATAGGCGCACTTTCTGTGTTCGAGAACAGGGCAGCACATCAGCTGCCCTGTTCTCCAGTCCGTTACCCGGAGTATTCGAACATGACCAGTTCGGGTGCGGGAGTCTCGAGTCGGCTCGTCACGTGTTTCGCTGTCGTGGTCGCAGGCGCGGTCATCGGCTCTGTCGCAGGAGCCAATCCAGGCCGCGAACCCTCGCAGAAGGTCCTCGCGATCGGCGTCTCGCTGGCCACGACCAAGCCGGGGGCGTCCGAAGTCGCCCGGCGAGCGGCCGTGACGCAATGGATCGAGACTCGAGTCTCGGGCGAGCGCGGCCACTTGGCCCGAAGCCGCTCGACCGAGCGCTGGCCCCGGTGCGAGGAGCCGTTGTCGACGACCCAGAAGACACGCCTGGCCGAGCGGTACGGCTCCTCGTCCATCACCTGGGCGACGAGGAGCTGCTGGCCCACGACGTGGTGCTCCGCGGCGACGGCGGCGGCAAGGCACCCGCCCTCAAACGTGCGCTCCACGGCCGCGCCAGGGTGGCGCACACGCTGATCGCGGGGCTGCGCGCCGTCACCCGCTTCGGCATCACCTGGCGCCGCGAGGAGGTAAACGGGCAACGGGTGCGCTGTTCTTCGACCGCGAAGGCAGGCTGATCAGTGTGATGTCCCTCGACATCGCGGAGGGCCAGATCCAGGGCGTGAGCTCGATCGTCAACCCGGACAAGCTGCGGCACCTGGGGCCGTTGGCCGACCTGCGCGCGCTGCTGCGCGAGCGGAGCTAGATTCTTCAGCTCGCCCTCGCAGACGACGCGCCAGAGCCCGGACGTCTACAAGCTTGGCAGCGCACGTGCTCTTGGCGTTCCTGCAACGCTGGATGCGCCGAGAGGACCGAGCGAAGTTCGGCGCGGCCGGTGATCCCGAGCTTCGGGAAGACGCGGCACAGGCGTGTTCCGATCGTTCGGTGGGAGAGATACGGCGGCTGGCCGATCCCGTTTGAGAGCCCTTGGGCCGCGAGCTGGGCGATCTGGAGCCCCTGGGCGGTCAGCTGGTCGCGCGCGGCCGGGCCGCGGCGGCGGCTGGACTCCCCTGATGCTCGTAGCTCCTGCGGGCTTGGTCGCCCCAGGCTGCGCAGCCCATGGCGTAGAAGGCGTCGCGGGCGTCGCGCAGCGGGCGCGCGATTCGGCGATGCGACGCTGGCGTCGCAGCCATTGGCCGTACGCCAGCAGGAGTCGGGCACGCTGGAGGGACCAGCGAGCGAGGTCGGCGCCGAGCGCTTCGTCGAAGCGATCGGCGGCCTCCTGCTCGTCTTCGGCGAGGAGCGCGCGGGCCGCGGTAGCGGTCATCCGGCGTCGGTCGCCGCGAGACGAGCGATCGTGGTAGCTTCAGGCGTTGATGCCGCTTTTCATGGATCGGCACGATCTCCGCGTGACGCCAGAGGAGGTCGCCCGAGCGCACGATCGTGATCGCGAGGTGGCTCCGAAGCATGGCGTCGAGTTCCTGACCTATTGGTTCGACCCCGACTTGGGCGCGGTCTTTTGCCTCGCGAGAGCGCCTGCTCCCGAGAACGTCACAGCCGCCCACGAGGAGGCGCACGGGCTCATCCCTAGCGAGGTGATCGCCGTCTCCGAGGAAGCAGTCTTGCGCTTCCTCGGCAACCTGCACGAGCCCGCCGACCACACCGAGATTACGACGTCGTTCCGGACGATCGTCTTCACCGACCTCGAAGGCTCGACGGCGATGGCGGACGAGCTCGGACCGTCCGCGTTCATGGAGATCCTGGGAGAGCACGACCTCATCGTCCGTCGATCGCTGGTCACCCATCGCGGCCGCGAGGTGAAGCACACGGGCGATGGCATCATGGCGTCGTTCGACGAAGTCGCGGACGCGCTCGAGTGTGCTCTCGAGATTCGCGAGGCCGAGTCACGAGCCCGCATCCGCGTCGGCATGGCGGCCGGTGAACCGGTCGATCACAACAACGACCTCTTCGGCCCCACCGTGAACCTCGCCAGCCGGATCTGTGATGCCGCGCAACCCGGCGAGGTGCTCGTCTCCGACGTCGTGGGAGAGTTCGGCGGCAGCGCCTTCTGCTTCGCGGGCCCGAACGCGCTGAATCTGCGCGGATTCGCGAAGCCCGTAGCGGTGTTCACGCTAATCGGGCACCGCGACCGCGAAGGCGCGCCGGCCCTCACCTAGGCAGCTGGGGGCGAGACCCTCGGCCCTGCGAGCAGGCTCTGGGACTCGCGGGCCCACCACCCGCCTCGCCCAGCCGGCAGAGACAACCAAACGACTCAGGCTCGAGCACTGGGAGCATCCGCGTCCGGTCAGGCAAAGGTTGCGACCGCCGAGCGGCTTGCCGTAGCCGGCCGGCTCCCCGTCGAACCCGACGCCGATGCGTCGCTAAGCGTGCGGGTGCGAACCCTCGCTCGAGCGCTCATCGCCCGAGCGGCGCGACTAGCGACGACGTCCGCAATCGCTTCACCTACCCACCAGCCGTCAAACCGGTTCCGCTCGACCGCCGCTGCTAGTCGACGGCGTGGCGCTCGCGGCGACGATCGGACGAACGTTGACAGCGTTTACGAACAGCGACATGCTCGCTTGGTCGAAGCGCGCGGACCGAAAGGTCGTCGGGCTTCGGCATTTTCGTGTAACCGGGGTGGCGACCAACCGGCCGATCGTGTTGCCTCTTGAGACGACAGACCGCGTCCGTATTGGTGCGCCAGTCGTGCGCCAGTGACGACTGAAGCCAATGGACGCTCTGGAGACGTCCATGGACTTCCACGGACTGAGAATTGCGGTCCGAAAGACCGCATACGTCGTGAGCGGTTCCTGGT